>Ga0209989_100051_pt1 | contig 21762 bp, 21 predicted proteins | sample Antgeofumaro1A2B_FD_188083 | JGI IMG/M metagenome (GOLD analysis project Ga0209989, IMG submission 188083) | Geothermal fumarole subsurface microbial communities from Mt. Erebus, Antarctica - 1A2B (SPAdes) (version 2) | ecosystem: Environmental > Terrestrial > Volcanic > Fumaroles | place: Mt....
CCAGTATTCTGCGCAAATGCGGTCTGACGCTCGACGCCTTATTGTGCGGACCGCACGAGCCTTTGCACGGCCCCAGTGCGCAAGCACTGCTGCAAGCTGGTCACACGCCGCAACGCATCCATAACAATTGCTCGGGCAAACACGCCGGCATGCTGGCAGCCTGTCGGCATCGTGGATGGCCCACCGACACGTATCTGTCTCCGGATCATCCGCTGCAACAAGCCAATAGGCGCGTGGTGGGCTCGTTTGCCGGCGTGCGTTTCGAGGACGTGCCGCTCGGGACCGATGGATGCGGGGTGCCGACCTTTTATCTGTCCATGGCGCATCTGGCTACGGCTTATGCTCGCTTGGCCAATGCCAAAGCGGCACCGACGAGCTATGCCGGGGCAGCCCAGCGGGTCACGCAGGCTGTCTGTTCGCATCCCGTGCATATCGCGTGGCAGGGGCACTTCGGCACGCTCCTGCTGGAACACTTGGGAACGCACGTGGTGGCCAAGGGAGGTGCCGAGGGCGTGTTTGCCGCCGGTTTGCGCGGCAGAGACCTGGGCATCGCGCTCAAGATCGCCGACGGCTCCAGTCGGGCTATCCCCCCGGTCATGGTACGCCTCTTGGAGCAATTCTTGCACGAAGTGCCCATGGACGGTTTTCGCCGCGCGGTTCTCGAGCCGATCCGCAACACGCGCGGCGATACGGTGGGCGAGTATCGCGTGGTCAACCTGTAAGCCAAGCGTCTGGAAGTAGAGCGCCCGGCGCAGACCGCTGGCACTTTCTCGTTTACCAGCAGCGTCTGGGGTGGCAGCTGTGGATGTGGTAGCCGATGCCGAAGCTGAACCCGGGCGGCGCGGGCTCGACGATGTACACAGGTGCCGGCTCGTAGATGACCCGTCTTTCGTAGATGACCGGACTTCTGCGGAATACGGCAGGGCGTCGGGCCGTGTCCAGCATGGCCTGGATGACGCGATCACTGACGCCTTGGTTGTGCAGACTGACCACGTCGGCGGCGGTAAGGTTGAAGACCGCTCCACTGGAACGAATGCTGCTGATGATCGTATCGTCGCTGACGCCGGAACGGGTCATTTGCACGATATCGGAAATGGTCAGCGGTCCAGGAGCCGTGACGGCGGCGATACGCTCAGCGTTACGACGATCGTTTTCGTCGAGACCTGCGCCGATCAATCCCCCGGTGGCGGCACCCAGACCTGCGCCGATGAGCGCTCCGGTCCCTGCATCGCCGGTACGGCTACCGATCAGGGCGCCTGTCGCCGCACCCAACAATCCCCCCGCCGTCATGCCCGTGCCGGTATGCGTCGCGCAGCCTGCTAGCAGCGTCAACATCGTGCCTAATCCCAACGCTAGCTTGTTGCCACGCATCGGTCATCCTCCCAGTCTTCTCGGGACCACTCATGCGCCGGCATCTTGGCCTGCTCGTGGGCCTTTGTACAACGCCCCATGTGCCGGAAGCGTATCCGCGGCCTGCTCACAAACGCTGGATGCCTCGGCAGCCGGTCCCTAGTAGAATCCATCGGCTATTGGCTTCGTGTCCCATGAGCATTTGCACCCAACGGTCCGGATGTATATGCTGCCAGACAGCCGGTGCTTGTGCGTCGGCGTATACCGCGACGTATACGGCGCTGCTCGAAAAAACCGTCGCGCTCCACACCGAACTAGCCAGTATGCTGGAACTGTCTCGAGCCGTCTGGTTATGCCCTGGCAAGTCCGACTTGTCAAGGCGTAAAACCAGCGCAGCCTGTATCTCTTCGCGGAAGCAGGCACTTGCGCTACTCGGAGCCAATACTTCTGCCGAAACGTCGCAGCTTGGTGTCCCGTTGTGTAGGGACTGCGCAAGCACTCCAGCTGGCAAAAAGGACAAGCCAGGCAACACTTGAGGGTTGCAAGGCTTGGAAGGCACCGTGTACTTCGGGGAAACGCAGGGGTGGAAAAGAAAATCCTTGCGCCTAAAAAATTTATTTGCATATAATTAAGACTGCGGCTAACCTAGCGCACTGCAAGACTCGCCCATCTTGTGAGGGGTAACCGAGGGGCTTAAGCTTTTATCGGAGCCTGTTAGGCGGGAGTGGTCGAGGGAGTATTGCTATGAAACTGAGTCTCATCGTGACCCAGGGCAAGGCTGCAGGACAGGAGATACCCATTCGCGTTGCGCAGTTTTTGATCGGACGAGATTCGCAATGCCATCTGAGGCCGGCCAGTCCATTGGTGAGCAAGCGACATTGCGCTGTTTTGCTGCGCGAAGGCAAAGCCTTTGTCCGCGATTTCGGCAGTACCAACGGTACGTTCGTCAACGGGCAACAGGTCCAGGGCGAAAAGGAGCTACACAACGGCGACGAAATCCGCGTCGGTCCGCTGGTCTTCAAAGTCAAGGTAGAAGTAACCACGGACAAGCCGACGCCGGTCCCCGCGGGGCGTCTGTCCAAGCCTCAGGCCAAGGTCTCCCCTGCGAAAACGACGAGTCCACCGACAGGCACTGCCGATCTCGATGACGAGTCCGTCATCGAGATGCTTCTGAACCTCGAAGGCAGCCCGACACCGACCGCCGTGGGCAGCGATATCGTGCCGGGCGGCAGCACCATCATGGACATCAACAAAACGCCGGCGCCTGAAGAGACGCAAAAGAACGTGCAAGAGCAAACCACGCCGGTGCCCAAAGGCAAACCCAGCAAGGTGACGGTACCCGATCCCCAGGCTACTGCTCAGGCAGCCAAGGCCATCCTGGAAAAATACATGCGTCGGCCGCGTACTTCTCAGTAGGCCAGCGTCCGATCTGGAAAGAGGCGCCTTGTTGGCAGCGATCCGCGCACCAGACCTATGACCGATGCGCCGAAGCGGAGTTTGCCTGAGCTGCCTGAACCTGGACAGGCGCACGTGTTGGCTGAGAAACTCGTCCGCTGGTATGCGCGGCATCGTCGTCCCCTTCCTTGGCGGCGGACCTGCGATCCTTATGCCATTTGGGTCAGCGAGGTCATGCTGCAGCAGACGCAAGTAGCCACAGTCATTCCCTACTACCAGCGCTTCCTGAAGCGCTTCCCCACGCCGCAAGCGCTCGCCCGGGCATCTGCTGACGACGTGTTGCGAGTTTGGCAAGGCCTAGGTTATTACCGGCGCGCGCTCAATTTGTGGAGCGCTTGCCGTCGTTTGATGCAGCGGCACCGCGGGCAATGGCCGCAAGATCGGCAAAGCTGGTGCCGACTGCCGGGCGTCGGTCAGTACACTGCCGGGGCAATTCTATCGCAAGCTTTCGGGCAAAAAGTACCTGCAGTGGATGCCAATGCGGCACGGGTACTGGCGCGGCTGTTCGGCCTGCAAATACCTCTCGATCGCTCGGCAGCGCGTCGTTGGCTGGTGCAAGCTGCTGAGCGCTTGCTCGAGCGGCAGACGCCTGGAGAGTGCAACCAGGCCCTCATGGAACTAGGGGCGCTGGTGTGCACGCCGGCCGAGCCGCGCTGCCCAACGTGCCCCCTGGCCAGTGAGTGCTGGGCCCGCCAGCATCGCAGAGCCAGTGCCATACCTGTGAAGACCCGCCGACCTATTGTCTGTCGGGAGGAAGTCGCTCTGCTTTTGCATCGCCGCGGGCGCTTTCTGTTGACCCGTTCGGATCCTTCCGGCACCGATCCTTGGCCCGGGCTGTGGCATTTTCCGGCGGCAACTCTACGGGAATCCACGTCGGCGCGGCGCGTCCTGGGCCAACTGGCACATCGTTTCGGCTGCCGGATCGGTGCTGCCCAGGAACTTTTCGGCATGCAGTACCGGATCACGCGGCACGTGGTAGCTGTTCGCGTTTTTCAGGCGCAGGCCCATCGTGTAGGAGACCGGCGCGAAGGTACAGCCTGGCTGCGCTTGAGCGATCTGTGCCGACGACCGGTGTGTGCTCCGCATCTGCGCATTGCCCGCCGATTGGGCCGATTGGCTCGCCGACATCGTCAGTAACCGGCCTCCTGCCTTATGAATCCTGGGCTCCTAAGAGCGCTGACGCCCTACTGATCTTGCGTTCACAAGCGATGGTGTGTTCCAATGAGGCGTATAACGCAAAAGGCCCTTGACCGATTCGCGTACCCAAAACGATCCCAGTCGCAAGGGCACAAGCACCTATGCCCGAGTGGATTGCCAGACTGGCCGACTATGGCCCTACCGGTTTTTTGGCTGCCGTCATGATGGGTGTGCTGTGGTATTTGTTGACGCGCACTGTGCCGGGGCTACTGGCAGCCTGGCGTCAGGAATTGCAAGCGGAGAGGCAAGCACGTGCCGAGGCTGAGACGCGCGATCGTCAGTTGTTTGCACAGCTATTGCGCGAGGACCGGGCGCTGTGCCTGCGCCGGCATGTCGAGCTGGTGCGGGAAATGAGGCAACTCCAGAGCCGTATCGGCCGGCTACTCGGTCGAGACCAGGACCAGCCGCGCACCCAATGATCCCGGGAGCGTGCCATGCGTTGCCTGCTTTGTCAAGCATGTTGGCTGGCCATGTGCGCTTCTAGCGCAGCCGGAGACGGTGTCACGTTACTCCGGTATTCCCAGCGAGTACCGGCACGAGCGGTGGCTGCCAGTGTACGGGTCCAGGTTCAGCAAGGCTCTGTGCGTCATTACGGATCGGGGGTCGTCGTTTTCGACTCCGGTGAAGACGAATTGGCCGTAGTGGTGACCAACCGGCATGTGATCGGTGCGTCCGGCGGGCAGCCGCGCGTTCGCTTGACCAATGGCGAGGAGCGGGCGGCGGTGCTCATCGGCTTCGACCGCGAAGGCGCCGATCTTGCCGCACTGGCTATTTACTCGGACGGACGAACTCCTTGGGTAGTGCTGGCGGCCCGACCGCCGGCTGCTGGGGACTTGCTCTTCCAGGTGGGATACCCCGGCGGCCGGCTCGATCCCGTCCAGCGCGAGGGTCGCTACCTGAGCAACAATAGTTTCAGGCTCGACGGCGGCCGAGCACACCAAAACCTAGAAGCACAAATCGAAGTTATTCCAGGAGACTCCGGGTCGGGACTGTTCAACGCGGCCGGCGAACTGGTGGGCATTATCTGGGGCGGCAATCCGGCTACCGCCGTGCCGGTTGCGGAAGTGGAACGCTTTTTGAATAGCGAAGTCTGTCGGCGCTGGATCCGCAAGCCTCCCTGGGACGTTCCCGATCGGTGTGTGCCGACACCGCCACGACCGGCACCTCCTGCCGGCGAGCCCGCAACCGACCGCTGGGCACAGTTGGCTGAGCGTTTGGATGCGCTGGAAAAAAAGGTAAATAGCTGGCATGGTCAGCCCGGTCCCCCGGGAAAGCCGGGGCCGCCGGGACCTCAGGGGCCGCCCGGACCTCCAGGCCGCGACGCTCCCGATGTCCGAGAAGAAATCGCGCGCTTGCGTCAGGAACTGGAACAGTTGCGGCAGACGATGACGCGCATGCAGGGGCAGACGCGCGTGCGTATCTATCCACCGCTGCGTCCCTGAGCGGCGCCCAACGGAGGACGGGACCGACCTCTGGGTGCCGCACTATCGCAACCGACTCGTGGCACAGGTCCAGTCGCAACGCGTGCAACTAGGAGTAGGCCCCAGCCGCCGACCCTTGCTGCTGAGGAGGGTGTATCGTGGACGACTTACTGACCATGTTCAAGGCCGACTTCATGGAGGCAGTGGCGCGCCGGCGCGACGACACGCATTTGGCAATCGCCAGGCAGCGCGATCTAGCCGCCTACGAGCAGGCCCAACTGCGCGGGTTCATCACCGGTACGCTGTTCCAGAGCGACGATCCCGAGCGCTATGCTTCGCTCAACGCGGCTAGCCGGATGCCGACTACACTGGATCATCCTAATGCAGTCGTCGGACGCCAGGCATAAGGACAACGGAAGGGTTGGTAGCACTGGGACTCAGGGCCGGTGTGTCGAACCAGCCCGGCCCCGGCCCTGCCGTGTCGCTCGCGATCGCAAGCAGGCTCTCGGCTGCCGCGCCTTCAGGCTCCCCACTGCCGGAAAGGGGGAATCCGTGTGGCACATGGATCCAGAGAACGATGCACGCTCTCGCCGGCGCTTCTATTACCGACTGCGCCGACGCTGGCGCCGTTTGCGCAAACTGTGGGCACGTTATCATCTCCACGCCACGTGGGATCTGAGGACAGCGCTATGCATGCACCGGAAAACCATACGCCACCGTCGCGAGAAAAAGCCGCTCGTGAACGAGTACGCCACTGGCTGTACGACCTGTTCCTGTTCCACAGTGCCGAACAGGACCGCATCCAGCGCGCCGTGACGGCCTTGGGCTACGGCCTCGACCCAGCTGAATATGCACGACCTTTTCCAGGTTCGCCCACGTACATTTCGCTGCATCCGGCAGGCCGGCGTCTGCCCGCCGGCTGGCTCGTCCTTCTGGCCGGCTGCTTGGCTTTTGCCTTGGGCTGGTATTTCGGGCGCGCGACGCCTCTAGACTTGATGGTCCATTGGCGGCTGGACACCCAAGGCCGACCTGTCATCGAGGTCCTGCCGGACACTGCCCCTCCATCTATCCCACCATGAGGGTATGTCCTTGGCCCGACCATCGCCAGCATTACAATGACAGTGCGGATGAATGGGCTGGGGCATACCGTTTGGGGTACAAATGATGCGCATTGCGGTCAGCGGGTCGCATGGACTAATAGGCTCTGCTTTAGTGCAGGCTTTGGCCCAAGCAGGACACGAGGTGGTTCGTCTGGTCCGAGACGGGGCCGGCGGCACAGGCATCGCGTGGGATCCTGAGCGAGGCACATTGGATCGTTCGGCGCTCGAGGGGATAGACGCTGTAGTGCATCTGGCAGGCTACGGTATCGCCGAGCGACGCTGGACCGCTCCCGTCAAAGAACTCATCCGTTCCAGTCGGGTCAACGGAACGCGGCTGCTGGCTACGGCGCTCGCCGACATGGTGCGTCGGCCACAAGTCTTGGTCGCCGCCTCGGCAATCGGGTATTACGGAGATCGCGGCGACACCTGGCTCGAGGAGGACAGCGAGCCGGGTACTGGTTTTTTGGCCGATGTCTGTCGCGCCTGGGAAGCGGCTGCCGAGCCGGCACGAGCAGCGGGCATCCGCACGGTGACGGCACGCATCGGTATCGTCCTATCACCCGAGGGAGGTGCACTCCAGCGCATGCTGCTTCCTTTCAAACTCGGTCTGGGCGGACGCATCGGCTCCGGCCAGCAATACATGAGTTGGGTGGCTTGTGACGACGTCGTCGCAGCGATCCAATTCGCCATCGAGCAGTCGTCCTTGGCAGGACCGGTCAACGTGGTAGCCCCAGAGCCGGTGACTAACCGGGAATTTACGCAGGTCCTGGCACGGGTGCTGCGCCGGCCTGCCTTCCTGCCGCTACCCAGCTTCCTGGCGCGTTTGGCGTTCGGTGAAATGGCCGACGCGTTGCTATTGGCCAGTACCCGCGTGCGGCCACGCCGGTTGCTCGAGGCAGGCTATACTTTCCGCTTCCCCACGCTTGAAGCTGCCTTGCGGCATTTGCTGCAGCGTCCGGCGATCAGTACTTAGGACGGCTCGGCCTCGGCTCGCATCCGTCGCTCCCAGCGGCATTTGGCAGCCCCGACGCATGAGTTACAGGGCTGGGCCTTTTGCCGCACGGCAACAAATGCAACGGGGAGCGATACCAGCTCGGTTATCCTAAGCGCCTATTGCAGTGCACCCTTACACAGTCCCCGGCTAGCATCTCATCCATGGCTTGCGGGTACAAAACGAGCGACCAGTCGTCTCCAGCACATTTTCCCCTAGCCGTGCAATATTTCCCCTCTTGGCGCGAAATACCCCATAGGCACTGCCCTTGGGATGTGCGAGGGTTTCCGTTGGTAGTCCAAGATCGGAGGAGTTAGCGATGCTCAAGAAGACACTGATCGGTCTGGTGATTCTGGGTGTAGCCAGCTGGCTATGGGTCAAGACCGAACTGTCGAGTTATGCGCGTACCGCCTGGGGAGTGGTACGCAGCACGGCCAAAAGTGCAGTGCCAGTGGAGTTCGAGATCAAGCGAGCCAAGCATATGCTCGCTACGCTCGATCGTGAAGCAGACAGCTTGATCAGCGCCATCGCTTCACAGATGATAGCCATCGAGCGGCTGGAGCGAGACATCAGTCAGACCGACGCCTGGCTCGAACGAGAAGCGCAAGCCATCAGGAAACTCAATGAACAGGTCAAAAACAAATCCGTTGGCTTGTCTACTCGGGAGGAAGCGAGACTGACCAGCGAGCTGGAACAGCGCTACCGGCGGCTGCGGCTGACCGCGGAAACCCAAAAGAGCAAGCGGGAGTCCTTGGAAAGACACCGCGAAACCCTGGCCGCAGCTCGTGAACAACTCGACCATGTGCGCAATGCGCGCCACGAGCTGTACAGCCGCATCGAAAAGCTGGAGGTGGATTTGCAAATCGTCAAGGCTGCCGAGGCACGATCCAGGCAACGGACACCCTTTGACGACAGTCAGCTGGGTCGGCTCAAAGAATTGGTGGACGAAATCGAAAAACAGATCCAAACGCGCCGTTACGAGGTCCAGCTACGCGAAGGCCAGATTCCGGGCCGTCCATCTACGTCGGCTAGTGCCGGCCAACTGACCCAGGAAATTGACGAGTATTTCTCCACAAAGGACGGGCAAGCGCGTCAGCCGTGAGTATCCGAGGCAGCCGAAGTGTAGTGCATGCCTGACCGCAACGCAGCAGACGCACGGCACCCGCTGCAAGGCACCGCGGCTAGCGGTCATGCAGGCACGGGCACATTGGTTGGGGGGCGGCGAATATCCCCTTGCAGGGGAACAACCGACCACGCGGTGTGGTCACCGGGAGCTGCGCCGCCCCTTTGTTTTTGCGCCTCCCTGTGCCAGAACGCCGACGGCGGCCAAAGCGCCCGCTGGCAATACCCAGCGCGCCTCCCCATGCCATACCTGGGGAACCTGTTCATGGAGTCTTGCCCAGCCGCCACACGAAAATGGCTTTTTCTCCTCGGGATTCATTCAGTCACGCCGGTACACCTTCCGTCCCATATCCGGCTCGTATACGGCGCTGGTGTCGTCGTACTCATCCTTTGCCGCGCGCCTGGCGCGAGCGGCACAGATCTCCTAGGATGAAGGAAAAGCCGCGGAAGCCGGCACATGCGACATCCAGAGCCAACGGTTCAGGTGGCACGGCGAAGTCGGGATATGACGCTTCCCAAGCGGTCCGCTCATGAAGGCTTTCGATTTCCTGAGAAACTGGTGGGTGCGGCACGCATGTCGCAAGTCTTTGAGTGCGGGTGACTACGACGCCGCCTGGCACTACGCGCGCAAACTGGTGGGTGTGCCCGGATCCCAGGCCCACAACCTGCTCGCCGCGCTGGCACAAGCCCTGGCCAACCAGGCGCAGAAAGCATGGGATGCAGGAGATCTGGCAGGCGCCTGGTCTTGTTTGATGCGGGCCGAGGCCTTGCAGTCACCGGCAGTGGCCACGGCGCCTATGCGCGAGCGACTCGAAGAGGCCATCGTCAAGCAGTTGGGACAATTACTGAGTGAAGGTCACCTGCAAAAATGCCTGCATGTGCTCGGGCAGCTCCGGCAGGCAGGTTGGGCCAGTCCATCGAGCGACCATTATGCCGAAGCCGCCCGGCATTTGCTAGTTGCCCGCGACTGGCTGCGCAGCGGCCAATATCGGCAGGCACGGGCGACTCTCGAGCAGGCACGTGCCCTGGTGCCCCACCTAGCTGCTTTGTGGGAGCCCCAGGAACAACGCTTGCTTCAGGACTGCGAACGGCTGGAAGCACTGGCACGTGACCTGACGCGAGCGCACGAGGCCGGCGATTGGCAACGCGTGGTCCTGATCAGCGACGAATTGTTGCTGCTGGCTCCGGAATACGAAGAAGCTCGGCGAGCACGATGCCTAGCGTGGCGTGCCAACGAGCCGCCGACACAGGTACCGGCGTCGGTCGCAGAACCGCTCGCCAGCGCACCGGAACCGCTGTCGCGGCGTCTGGTCCTGTGGATAGATCGCGTCGGTGCCTGGTTGGTGTGCCTGTCGCCCAAAGTCAGTTTCGGCCAGGCCACGGCCGATGCCTCCGTGGATATACCGATTCTGGCCGACATTTCGCGCCTGCACGGCTATTTCCTACGCGACGAAGAGGGATACCTGATCCAGGCAGTGCGGCCCGTGCGCGTCAACCATGTCGAAACGGAGCGCAGCCTGCTACGGCACGGCGACCGGATCACCGTGGGACGCAATTGTCAGCTTGTCTTCCAGCGCCCGCTGCCCATCAGCACTACAGCACTCATCCAAATCCAGAGCGGCCATAGACTGCCGTTGTCTCTGGACGGCATCCTCTTGTTGGGCGAGTCTTTGATCCTCGGCCCGGATCAGCACCATGCCCACATCGCAGTGGCCGAATTACCCGACCGGGTGATCCTGGCTCGCGCGCGCGACGGTTTGGCCCTGCGTTGTGCCGGCGCATTCACAGTGGACGGGCAACGACACACAGGCCAGGCCTCGCTCGGTGCTTATGCCAGCATTTCCATCCATGGTCTGCAGATCACCCTCGAATCGGTCGGCCCGCGCCTCGGCCCGCTTTATGTCGGTGTCGGCGCCACATGACCTAGGAAGCACAATGGATCAATACTGGTCGCCCACTAGCGAATAACCTGATGAAACAAGGCTCTGCGGCGGAGCAGGACCGGCAGGGGCTGGCACGAGACAGGAGAGTGGTATGAAATTTACCTTTGCTTCCGGCAGCCGACCTCTGGATGGCTACACCGTCAAACGCGGCCTGGGGCACGGGGGCTTTGGGGAGGTGTACTATGCCATCTCCGACGGCGGCAAAGAAGTCGCTCTCAAGCTGATCCGCCAAAACCTGGAAGTCGAGCTGCGCGGTATCGCCCAATGCCTCAATCTCAAACACCCCAATCTGGTGCAGCTCTACGACTTGCGCCGAGATAACGAAGGCAACCACTGGGTGATCATGGAATACGTGGCAGGGGAGTCGCTCAGCTCCATCCTCCAGCGCCATCCCCATGGACTACCCCTCGATTTGGCCCGGCGCTGGTTCCTCGACATGGCGCGCGCCATCGCCTGTCTGCACGACAACGGCATCGTCCATCGCGACCTCAAGCCAGGCAATATCTTTTTGGAACAAGGGATCATCAGGGTCGGCGACTACGGACTATGCAAGCTCATCAGTGAAAGCCATCACAAAGCACAGACCCAAGGCGTGGGCACCGTCCATTACATGGCCCCGGAGATTTCCACCGGCAACTACGGCAAAAGCGTGGACATTTACGCGGCAGGCGTCATCCTCTACGAGATGCTCACCGGCCGCGTGCCCTTCGAGGGCGATAGCCACGGCGAAATCCTCATGAAGCATCTGTCGGCGCCTCCCGATCTATCGCGGCTGCCCAAGCCCTACGACCGGATCGTGGGCAAAGCGCTGGCCAAAAATCCTGCCGACCGCTACGCCACGATCAACGAAATGATCCAGGAAGTAGAGCGGCTGGAAAGGCCGCAGACTGCCCCCGTGCCAGCGGCCCAGGCTGCCACGCCGGAGGCGGCACCGGCATCCCTGCCCATCGCCACCCCTGCCAGCACCCGCTTGACCTGGCGCGAAGTCATCCGCTTCCTGGCCAAGGCGCTAGCCGTCAACGCTCTGCTCCTCATTGGCCTGGTCGCCCCGGTTATGGTCGTGTTCCAACACGATTACAACCGTCCTTTTGCGACCGATATGTGGCCCCAGTTGGTTCAGATATTTTGCCTGGCTACACTCATCGAGCTAGGCGCCTTGGTGCTAGGACGTTGGTGGTTCGAGAAACCCACTCCGGACAACTTCGTCAAACGGATAAGCTTCATGGCCTATGGGTTGCTTATCGGGTTGTGTGCTTTCTGGCTTGCCGGCGGCGAGCTGGATCAACTGCTCTCACTCGATTTCCGGGGCGCTAGCGCACACGCCTCCGAACCGCTCATCGGTGACGATCCCGACGATCCCTTGGTAAAAGCACTGCTCGATAGGAAGTGTCCGCCGTTGAACGAGCTCCTCCTGGTCTGGTCCTATTTCCTAGCGACCATGTTTTTCATCGGCTGGTGGAAGCTATCCGATCCCATGCGACTTTGGCGCATCAATCCACTGGCATTGGTTTGGGCTTTTGCCATCAGTTTCGTAGGTACGCTGTTCGTGGAAAAAGCACAGCACTTGCCGGCGGGTTCGAGCGGGACGACTACCAACTGGTGGCTGGCAATCGTCTTGGCAGCTTTGGTCACGCAATTGGTCAGCCCCTGGTTCCGTGCACTGCCCAAGGCTTTGCGCCCGGCCAGGTTGCGTTTCCGCTGAGCGACCGTCTTCTAGCCGGTTGGCACACTCTGGAGACGGAGGTCGTGACGCGATGACTCGAAGCGAAAGGCTTTCGGAAAACTGGCGCCGAGCGCCACAGCGCTCCTGGTGCGCTTCGGCAGCACATGGTCCCATGTATTCGCTAGCCCTGACAGCAGGTCTGGCCCTAGGGCTGCTCCATTGCGCCGATGCCGCGGCGACACACCTAGTAGCCCAGACCGATTCCTTAGCTGCAATGCAAGTCCGTCAGCCGGTCGTTCGGATGGCGCAAACGGGCATCGAGGACAGCAAGCCCGTCAGAGCCCAGCAGGGCACTCAGGCTCGTCGCAATCCGAGGAATTCGTCCAACTTGCCAGCAGGTTCGCTCATCCTCAAATTGCAAAGCTCGCCGCAAGCGACTCCTGAGAAAGCTAAAGACGATTTGCAGAGGCAGCTCGTCAGGCGTTTGCAGGAGGCGGCGCGGCAGGCGTACCGAGTAGACTGGCAGCCGACAGAAAACCTGTTGAACCAGATCCTATCGCATCCTTCCAAATCCGATGAAAAAATCGAAAAGAAGCTGGGCATTGCAAACGGCGATCGGCTCGAGTATTTTATTGCCGAAGCAACCTGGACATTTTCCCAGATCGAGTTGAGGGCTATCGAACGCGAAATCCGGGCCGTTGTACAAGCGGAGCGCAGCCGGCAGGCCGGTCTGGTGGCGCTGGGCTTGTCTGGCTTGACGGCGCTCGGTTTGGGCTGGTCGTGCGTCGGGCGCCAGCGTCCTAGGTCGGCCGGGACACCAGGTCAGCCGGCATAAGCCCCCCAGGCCGATTCGCGCCGGTGTGCCAGGACGTTCTCCCATTGGCGCACCTGCCGATAGAGCACCCGACCGCGCGGATCACCGGTGAGAAAGCAATAGCGCAAGACCACGCGGCGCGCCCGGTCCCTTTCTCCGGCCGCGACGAGGGCTTCTGCATAGTCCCAAGTCAATGCGAAGTCGGTCCGGTTGCGACGCCAAGACGCCGACAGACAGCGTGCTGCTCGTAGGTTGTACCCGGCACGCCGATAGGCATCTGCCAGGTGCCGACGATAGGTCACTTCATCCGGGTCGGCGGCTACTGCCCGCCGGAGATAGCCGATAACATGCGGTAAGGCACGGGGCCGGACGATCTGTTCCACCTCAGCCAGCAAGTGCCAGGCCTCGGCCAATCCCGGGTCTTGACGTACTGCCTGGCGCAAGTGACGCCGGGCGGAGCCGAAATCGCCTCGGGCCATGTGCGTGCGCGCTAGCGATAGATGCGCTTGTGCCCCAATTTCCCGGGCCCACTCAGGGGCGGAAAGCAAGTGCTTCAGGATGTTCGCTGCCTTGGTCCAACGGCCTTTACGCCGCAACGATTCAGCCAGCTCCAGCGCAGACGGAACCAGTGCCACAACGTTCATGGGCCGCCTCCGTGCTCCAACCAACCTCCGCAGCTTCCCTGCTGCGGGTGCTCCCGATTTTCGGGCATGGCTATGGTAGCGACAGGCACCAGGCTTTGCAAGCGCAACTGAAAGGACCGCTACCTCTATAACCGCGTGCCTCAGGACGCATGCCATGGTCCGGTGTTGCGGCCGCTTTCGTTTCCCAGGCGGCCGACTTTTCGCGCCCCATAGCCGTTGCCACCGGCGTGACCTATATTTGCTTTTGATCTGATCCCGGGTGGCCAACCTTGCGTCTGTGAAGTGCCGGAAACCATCGCCGAGGGAGAGAAGCATGTCGGATGCGAGCAAATCGCTGACACCGGTGTACAAGCGGGTGATTTTGAAGCTGAGCGGCGAGAGTTTCGGGCCGCCCGGCAAGTCGGGTATCAGTCTGGAAGAAACGCTCAAGATTGCCCGGCAGGTGCGGCGTGTGGCCGAGCGTGGGGTCCAGATTGCCATCGTCGTGGGCGGCGGCAACATCTTGCGCGGCGCCACGTTCAGCGCCGGCAGCGAAATCATAAAGCAGGCTACCGCTCATTACATGGGCATGCTGGCCACAGTCATCAACGGCCTGGCCTTGCAAGATGCCCTGGAGAGTTTGGGCTTGGAGACGCGACTGCAATCTGCCATCCGTATAGATACTGTTGCCGAACCTTTCATCCGTCGGCGCTGTTTGCGACATCTGGAAAAAGGGCGTGTCGTCATTTTGGCAGGTGGCACCGGCAATCCATTCGTCACCACCGACACAGCAGCAGCCCTGCGCGGCCGCGAACTTCAAGCCGACGTTTTGCTCAAAGCTACCAAAGTGGACGGCATTTACAGCGACGACCCAGAAAAAAACCCACATGCCATCCGGTTCGATCGGCTCACCTATGCACAGGTCCTGCGGGAGAACTTGCGCGTCATGGATGTGGCGGCTATCCATATGTGTATGGAGGCCCGGCTACCGATCCTGGTTTTCAACTTCAAACAAGAGGGCAATCTGGAAAAAGTGGTCGCCGGGCATCCCTTGGGAACCTGGGTCGGAGATGCATCATGACCTCGGATGAAATCCTCCTTGACGCCGAGGAGCGCATGGAAAAAGCGGTCAAATACCTGAGCGACGAACTGCGCGGCATCCGCACCGGGCGTGCCAATCCGGCGCTCGTGGAAACACTGCGCGTCGAATGCTACGGCTCGACTATGCAGCTGCGGCAAGTGGCGGCGATCAGTGCCCCCGATGCCCATCAACTGCTCATTCGTCCTTACGATCCGACAACCCTCAAGGACATCGAGTGTGCCATCCAGACCAGCGAACTGGGGCTCACTCCGCAAAGCGACGGTAAGGTAATTCGGCTGACCATTCCGCCTATGAGCGGGGAACAACGGCAGAAACTGGTTGCCCGCGTCAAGAAACTGACCGAAGAAGCCAAAGTGGCCATCCGCAATATCCGGCGCGATGCCAACAAGCACTTCGATCAGGAACAGAAGGCCAAAACCATGAGCGAAGACGAATGTGAGCGCGGCAAGAAACAGGTGCAAGAGTTGACCGATGACTACGAAGCGCGTGCCCAGGCACTAGCCGACCGCAAAACCGCCGAAATCCTCGAAGAGTAGCCTGGCGTGCATCCTATGTGCCATCCTCCGCTTCGTCCTTTGGCCTGTTATTCGGCGCGCTGTCGGCCCGACCTGCCAGAGACGAAAAGCTGTCCATGATCTGTGCTACGGCTAGTATCGGAACTTTTTGGGTCATCGTAGGCTTCCACCTCCTGATAGTAGCTCTGCTAGCGCTCGATTTGGGTGTCTTCCACCGGCGTGCCCATGTTGTCGGCATGGCGGAGGCGGCGCTGTGGAGCATCCTCTGGGTGGCGCTCGCCCTAGGTTTTGCCGGTCTTATCTATTTCGGCTGGCACTGGTGGCACCCCGGCGAGCCGGACGCCGGCCCGGAAAAAGCCTTCCAGTTCCTGGCAGGCTTTCTCGTCGAAAAGTCGCTGTCCGTAGACAATCTTTTCGTCTTTATGGTGATTTTCCGCTATTTCGGCGTGCCCCCCCACTTGCAGCACCGGGTGCTGTTCTGGGGCGTCGTCGGGGCCATCATAATGCGCGCTCTGTTCATTCTCGCCGGCGGGTGGTTGATCAGCCAGTTTTACTGGATTCTGTACCTGTTCGGTCTGTTCCTGATCTATACGGGGATCAAGCTGCTCTTTTCGGTAGAGGAAGAAATTGACCCGGGACGCAATCTATTCCTGCGCTGGGCGCAGCGGATACTGCCGTTCGTCGAGAGTTACGATTCGGACCGCTTCTGGGTCAAGCGCATGGGCAAATGGCACGCCACCCCCCTGACTTTGGTGCTGTTGGTGGTAGAGACCACGGATGTCATGTTTGCACTCGACTCCATCCCGGCGGTTTTTGTCATTTCCACCGATCTTTTCGTGGTCTACACCTCGAATATTTTTGCCATTTTGGGGTTGCGCGCACTGTATTTCTTGATCGCCCCCTTGTTAGGGATGTTCCGCTATTTGCACATCGGCCTAGCTGTGGTCCTGACCTATCTGGGCGCCAAGATGTTGGCTAAAGACGTGCTGTGGCACTGGTGGCAGGTGGAGATCTCCACAGCCTGGTCCCTGGCGATCATCGGTACTATCCTGGGGGCGACTGTGTTCGCCTCGCTCCTGGCAGGACCGCGGGAGGTGGTCAAGCATCCGCCCGAGGCTGTGAGTCTGGCGCAGCCTGAGGAGGAGCAGGCCCGTACGCCGAGCGCGGACACGTGCCCGACCGATGGCGAGGCGCACAAAGACCCGCCTGCGCAGCCATGATGAACTGCCACCGCAGTCGCCAAGACCTGGGTATCGGCTCCTTGCGCCACCCCTATCTTTGGTGTCAGCTATAACGGGTCGTCTCCGGCGATCCTGCAAGGTTGTCGGTTTTTCTCCGCTATTTTTACACCGGCGGGCGGTATAATACACGTGACGCAGGAACGAAGGCCGCCGGTCCGGGAAGCGGCAAACCGGATAGACCGGGGGCATCCATGGTCGGCGAAGACACCCCTGTGTGGAACAATCTGGCCCCGGGATTGTGGCTTATCGCCACGCTCGCGGTAGCAATCGTGATCCTGGTCGTCCTGCGTTTTTGGTATCGGCGTCGTCAGGTTTCCCCCCAACAAGAGTTGCAACAAGACCTGATCCGCTACCAGCGACTATATCACCAGGGTCAGTTGAGCGAGGAAGAATACCGCCGACTCGAAGAGATCCTCAAAGAGCGTCTGCGACGGATGTAACGACCTGAAGCGATGGGCAGACAGTTGACACGACCGGTACGACTATGAAAGACGATCGAGGAGATTTCATGGGCGGAAAAGACAGCGGCGGTCGTCGTACTTCACCGGCCCGCGGCCGCACCAACGCGTTTTGTTCTTTCTGTCGCAAAAGCCACCGGGATGTGGGCCCGCTGGTCGAAGGTCCAGGGGAAGTCTTTATCTGCGGCGAATGCGTCGAGCTGTGCCAGTCTATCATCGAGCAAGACAAGCGTCGCCGCGGTCTGCCCCGTGCCGGTCTGACCCACATCCCCACGCCGCGTCAGATCAAAGAAAAGCTGGACCAATACGTCATCGGCCAACAAAAAGCCAAAAAGCTGCTGGCCGTGGCCGTGCACAATCATTACAAGCGGATCAGCCTGGCAGATCGCGGTTTTTCCGATGTCGAAGTGGAAAAAAGCAACATCCTGCTCATCGGCCCCACGGGCAGTGGCAAGACCTTGTTGGCGCGCACGCTGGCCCGCATCCTCGACGTCCCCTTTGCCATCGGCGATGCCACCACCCTGACCGAGGCCGGCTACGTCGGCGAGGACGTCGAGAACCTCCTGCTCAAACTGCTCCACGCTGCCGATTTCGACATCGAAGCCGCCCAGCGCGGTATCGTGTACATTGACGAAATAGACAAAATCGCCAAGACCCATCACAACGTCAGCATTACCCGCGACGTCAGCGGCGAAGGGGTACAACAAGCGCTTTTGAAAATGCTGGAGGGTACCATCAGCAACGTGCCCCCTCAGGGAGGGCGCAAACATCCGGAGCAACAGTATATCCAAGTGGATACCACCAACATCCTCTTTATTTGCGGGGGGACATTTGTCGGTCTGGAGAATATCATCGCCCGACGCGTCGGCAAGCGCACCATCGGTTTCGGCGCCTCCCCGGAGACCCGCCAAACTGAGCTGGGGACCCTCTTGCACAAAGTCACCAGCGATGACCTGATCGAATTCGGCATGATTCCCGAATTCATCGGACGATTGCCCATCATCGCCCCCTTGGATCCGCTCGACGAAGAGGCACTGGTCCGCGTCCTCACCGAACCCAAAAATGCATTGATCCGGCAATACCAAAAGTTCTTCGAGCTGGAAGGGGCCGAGCTCGAATTCACTGCCGACGCCTTGCGCGAAATCGCTCGACGTGCCAAGGAAAAAGATACCGGCGCGCGCGGCCTGCGTGCCATCGTCGAAGAAATCATGACGGACATCATGTTCGAGCTGCCAGAAATCGAACCCAAAGGCCGCTTCGTAGTCACCCCGGAAGTGGTGCGCGGCGAAAAAACGCTCTTCGAGCCTCAACGGGATCGGAAAAGCGCCTGAGTCAGCCCCTGTAGCTATGGTTCCAGCCGTGCCACGTCTTGCACCTGTGGAAGTCCAGTGCCACTGCGGTTATAATTTTTTAAAAGGTCTCACGGTGGCAGGTAGGCGCCTGTCGCAGGCTGCCGGCGCCCGGTCCTAGGAGTATTCGCATGTCGCAACCTAAAGGAGAACTGATCCCTATAGGCGGAGGCGATCCCATCCCCCTGGTCCGTGACCAGATGATCATTGGACGTCGCGAATCGTGCGATATCTGCCTGCGCTTCCCCAACGTGTCCGGCATCCATTGCCAGTTGACGTTCAAGGACGGGTACTGGTTCATCCAAGATTTGAACAGCACCAACGGCGTCAAAGTCAACGGCTTGCGTGTTCTACGCAAAGTGCTGTTGCCAGGCGACGAAATCAGCATCGCCAAGCGGCGTTTTACCATCCACTACACCCTTGCTGCCGGTCGTCGGGCGCTCGAAGAAATCATGGAAGACGACATCATGAGCGAAGGACTACTGGAACGTGCCGGACTGCAAAAGCGCCGGCCGACCACCCCACCACCTGCATCCCGACCTGCCGCACCTCCCAGCCTAGAAGAAATTGATTGGGACGAAGAAGAAACATAGGCATCCCCGCACAGAACTTGGGGCTCATCTGCGGTAGCCTGTCCACACGTCCAGGCCAAACAAGCAGCTGGCGAGTCGAGGCGCACATGCCGCCGTCAGTCCACCCGCACCCAGATAGGCGACGCCCACGCCATATGTCCGTCGCGTTGTACCGTGCGCACATAATAATAGCTCGTTTTGCGCCGCTCAGGCTGTGGATCGGTCCAGCGCAGGTGCACACTGCGGGCATTTTTATCCGCGGGTGTCGCTCGGTGGACGACCTGGCCGTTGCGCAGGATAGTGACCTCGGCCAGCGGCGCCGTGCCCACCACGACGATGTCGAAAGAGGGCTCCGACATGGCACACTCGTCGCCCATGAGGGCCAATTCCCTAGCGCGAAAATCCACCAAGATATTGTCGGTGGCGGCGTAAGTATGCCGCTTCCTCATGGCTTCGACCAGCCCTGTGCGGGTGAATTCTTCGGCCAGCACACAGGCATAGCTGGTGTGGGTGGCAATATGATCGCTCGACGCTTGAAAACCCAGACGATACCCTTTTTGCAAGGCTTCCTGGACAAACCCATCGGGCTTGTACGGACCGTGAACCAACAAGGCTCGCTCGTCAATGGCCAAAGGAGCACCGGCCATCTCGTACGAAGTGTGGTACCCCTGGAAAAGCTCGACGATCGGCTCCAAGCGGCCGTCCCACTGGCGCCAATCGGTACCCTGATCGCTGGCTGTGGTATGGGCAGTGCAAATGCCGTCGCTAGCGCGCAGGTACTCGTAGAGCCGTGAGGTATCGCGCGCCATCTGGGCGGGGATCGCCTGATTGGGCAAGGCGAGCGTGCGATGTCCGCGCCGTGTCCAGATGACGTTGCGGTGCCCATTGGGATAGCGCACGCTCCGCTCGTACCCGTACATGGAGATGAACGTCCCCGGGACCGTATACAAGTCGTTGGCTTTTTGCGTTCGCCACCAGGAGTATTCGCGATCGTTGCCCATGTTATGGTCGGCGACCAGGATGAAATCGAGAGCGGCGACATCGAGGGCGTAACGATGCAAATCCATCAGCGAGCCGTCGCCGACGCCGTCGCTGGATATGTCGGTGTGCCGATGCAAATCGCCGCGGTATATGCGATAGGTGCGTCCGTGATGCCGCACACTATGAGTGCGAACGCGTGCCACATCTTCCGATTCCGTGGCGTGGACTTTGCGCTGCGGCAACGCAGGAGCGGGCGTAACGGGCGCACCCGATTGCCAACCGCCCGGCTCCGGCGCGGCTACCAGCGAGCAGAGGGTGATACTCAAATTACGCTCCGGCATAGACTGGGGAAAGTAGGGACGGTGGTCGGTCGCATAAGCTACCCATGCCGTGCCCTGTGCATCGGTGCCGACGGCGGCACGCATGTCGTTGCGTCCTCCAGAATCGGGCAAGGGAACAGGTGCACTCCACTCGTGACCCAACCAAGCCAAAGCCCACATATCCCACCGGCCACTGGCCGCCCAACCATCTTCCCGCGGTCGGCGACAGGTGCGGTGCCGAAACAGCAGCCACATACGGCCCGCACTATCGGCAACCAGAGCCGGCAACTCGACGAATTCCTGCAATTCCGCAGGCATACGCTCGGGGATCAACGGGACATGATGCCAGCCGTCTTTTTCCCGCACGCGCACTTGAATCCAGCGGCTTTCGTACAGCCCTGTGCCACGTTCGCGAAAGCGCTTGACGGCGATGTGTCCATCCAAAGTCAATGTCGGGTGCCAAAAGTAGCCCGTATCCTTGCCCCATTCCGGCCCCCCTTCATCCCAAGCAAGCCATAGGCGCCCGCCGGCATCTACCGCTAATGCGGCATGAGCATTGAAATGCCCCATCTTCTGGCCAAAATAATGCTCCACCGCGCCGAGTTGTCTAGTGGCCCCGTCAACAGCTCGCAGGCGCTAATCGTAGTAGCCCGGCTCGTACGTATCCCAAGCGATCCACACCCGGTCCAGCTCGGTGTCAGCGACGACCGCTGGATCCCAGTCATTGGCCGCGCTGTCACTGATGCGCATCTCCGGATGCCAGCGTCCGTCGAAGACACGAGCCAGGATATCTGCCTGCCCGTTGCGGAAGCCTTGCCAGACCAGCCATAGGCGGCCTCGGCGATCGCTGACCATCCTGTGCCACATGTCCGACCCGGGTGCTTCCGTGAGCCGAACCACTTCGCCCGAGTGCCCCCGGGCGTCTATCTGCCGGCCATACAGATCCCAGTTCCCTTGCAACTGAGCCGACCAAACCACCCACAGACCCTGGGAACTCCCGGCTAGGGCCACTCGGAAAAGATCTCCGCTGGCAAGCGTCTGCAAGTTCCAGGGCGCGCCCGACTGCGCTCGACTGGCAACGTACAGCGTATCCTCGCCAGCTCGGTAGCTGATCCAAGCAACGTATTGCCGTCCATCCGCGGGATCTATCCATAGTGCAGGATAGTCATCCTGATAGGGCTGCTCGCTTTTCAAGGGTGCCGGCGGACAAACTGCCTCGAACACAGGCATGCGCTCGACTCGAACCTGATCCCCTAAAAAAGTCAGGGGCTTGCCCAGGACCAGCTCGTTCGTCCGAAAGCCGAAGCGCCCTTGCGCCAGCTGCACAGTGACTTCGGCAGACTTCCCCTCGACCACTAGTTCCACTCCGACAGGCCAGATGGAAGTAGGCTCGGGAGCCGGCGGCGCGTCGGGACGACCCACCGCTACACGCTTGCCGGCGGAGATCTTTTCCGAGTGGCCCTAGCCGGGAGTTCCCAGGGTCTGTGGGTGGTTTGGTCGGCTCAGTTGCAAGGGAACTGGGATCTGTATGGCCGGCAGATAGAC
>Ga0209989_100052_pt1 | contig 20999 bp, 19 predicted proteins | sample Antgeofumaro1A2B_FD_188083 | JGI IMG/M metagenome (GOLD analysis project Ga0209989, IMG submission 188083) | Geothermal fumarole subsurface microbial communities from Mt. Erebus, Antarctica - 1A2B (SPAdes) (version 2) | ecosystem: Environmental > Terrestrial > Volcanic > Fumaroles | place: Mt....
CCTCCCTTCCCGTAATGCTTCCCAGACAGGTTGCCCGTCCCAAGTGGAAGGCACCGAAACACCTAAGGCTGCCAACGCTGTTGCGGCGGTGTCCATCGTGCGGATCGTTCGTTGCAACCGTAACTCTCCGTTTTTTTCTGCCAAGCCGCCCGCTGCAATCCACGGGACGAGCACATCTTCCGGGTCAGCACTCCCGTGCGTTTTCTCGTGACCGCCATGGTCGGCGGTGACAATCACTAACGCCCTCTCCCATCGCCCAAGCCCTTTCAACGCTGTCACAATTCGTCCCGTTGCCGCATCGCACCGCACCAATGCTTCCACGAATTCGGGCGAAGGCGGGATGCCTTTCTTTTCGCTGCCCCAACCGTAACCGTGACCGGCGCTGTCAGGGTCAGAGAAGTGCACGAAAAGCAAGTTCGGCTTGGTTTCCCGCAGAATTCGCACGGCTCTCTCCGCTACTTGGAAGGCATTGCCTCGCACATACTCTTCGGCATCCAGAGTGCCGGGCTTGGCGATGTGATTGAGCTTCTCCTTGCTGACAACGAACGCCGTTTTCAAACCCGCCTTCTTCGCCAACTCAAAAACGGTCGCTACTTTGACAAATTCTTCCTGCTTGCGGAAGTGGTCGTTCCAAGTGATACCGTGCCGTTGTATCGTCATGCCGGTGAGCATGGAAGTGTGGGAAGGTAAAGTGGAACTGGGGACGGTGGTTTGCGCCACCCACGAGTAACTTCCGTCCGCAAGGAGTGACTGAATGGTCGGCAACTTGCCGTCATTAACTAACTGGCGAATGACGGATGGTTTACCGCCATCCCAACTGAGGATGACGACGGTTCGGTCAAGTTGAGCGGCAGTGGGCAACACCAATGCCAAAACGATCAACCCGCTGAGCCAACAAAACATCCGCCGTCGCATCCAAGACACCCCCATCGCTTACAAAAGTGAGCAGCGAAGTTGCAAATTTGTCAATGCTGCCTAAAGTGCGAACTTGGGACAGGACATTGTTATTGTTGGGCTTAGGGACGCAAAGTGCAACCCTTTCTCTTACGGTGCTTTCGCCTTGCTGTTCCACTTGCACCTGAAACGAAGGAGAAACAGCACGGTTAAAGAAAAAGCGAGGCAGGCTTTTAGTCCTGCCTCGCTTTTTCTCAACAATTCAAGTGAGGGCGGGATGTTCTTACCTTCCTGGTGCTGCTGGGGCTGGCATTGGGGAAACCCCACCCCCACCTTGAGGGGGTTGGGCAGTTATGGGCACACCTGGCTGACCAATCGGCGGCCGCTCTGGAGAAGCAGTGGGTGCAGTAAACCGCCAATAGACTATGCCGACAATGATGAGCACCAAGGCAACAACAAGAACAGCAACCCACATCGGAATTTCCTGTCGCATCCCCTTCCTCCCTCCTTCCTTACGGGCTGCAAGGAAAGTCTAATCTCCCTACCAGACGCGGCCAACTTTGCCAACCGTAACTTGGGATGGTCCGCCCAATTACATCGGGGCAAATGAAGTCCCAAACGCCTCCCGGAGCCCGTCGGGTCTTAATCCGCTGCCACCGCTCCCATCGGGTATGACCATCAGCAAACATGATGTTAGAGCCACCCAAGTGGCGCGTGTGCTTGTCCATTTCGCCGGGGCGCAAAATTGTAGCAGGACAGCCACACTGGAAATCTGCTGTGCCACCATACCATGCTCCAATTCGGGCAAATGCCATCCGTCGCAAAATGCCATCCCTCGTCTGCGACCAAACGCAGTGGAAGGTATTCTCGTTATCCCCTGCAATGCCAAAGGAGGTAGGTCGCTGGATAGCCGGGAGAGCGAACAAGGTCGGATAAACGAACGCTGCTTCGTTCCAGCCATAAGCGACCGTCCAACCAGATGGATAGCGCCTTCGCTGAGTCGGAAAGCACATAGACTTCCATGTCCAGTAAGCCGCAGTTGGACAAGCAAAGATTTGCCGGTTGCGGGTGTAGGGCTCAATGGACATATACCAGTCGGGGTTCTGGAGAGGGTCCCACGGGTCAGCCGGCTTATCGCCAGGAAAGGCTTCACTGCCACAGGGAGTCAGGTGATACATGAACTTCTCGTCATAGTCCTGCGAATATTGGACGGCTGCCATGATGATGTTGCGGTTGTTGCTAAGGCAGGAGGCTTGTCGGGCTTTCTCGCGAGCCTGGCTGAACACGGGGAACAGAATGGCTGCCAGGATCGCAATGATCGCAATCACCACGAGTAACTCAATCAGCGTGAAGCCACGAACACTCCTCGGGGGAACCACTCCATGAAAAGAACGCCCTTTGCCGACACTGCCCTTCAACATCATCGCTCCCTCCTTTTCTGCCCTTTCGGGCGGTTTTGGCTTTGCCCTTCGGCTGCGGGCATTATAGCGCAAAAAAAAAGTGGCGTCAATACTTTCGCCCCCTCAAAAACCCCACCAGTTTGACGGCTTTTTCCCTTCATTTTCTCCGATTTTGTGCTAACAGTGTTGCTGGGGAAAGTTTTCAACGAGAGATTGACCGGTCAGCAAGATTGCTGGCGAGTAACTCGGGCTCTATTGGGGTATGGGAAGTTTTGCTACTTGCTCGTTGCCGGCGGCATCGCGGGCGCGGATTTCCACTGCTTTAACTTCCCGCGTGAGCAGTTCAGAGAAAAGATGCCACCAAGTCGCCGACTTCGGAAGTTGTCAAGCCCATCTTCCCTGCTTCCAGCGAGCGGATTTTGCCTGTCTCCAAAGCGTGCGTCACCGCTGTTTCAATGCGCTGCGCTACTTTCGTCTCGCCCAGATGTTCCATCATGAGGGCAGCAGTCAGGATGGCGGCTAAAGGGCACGCTAAGTTTTGCCCTGCAATCGTTGGCGCCGAGCCGTGCACGGGCTCAAACAGGGAAACTTTGCCGGGGTGAATGTTTCCTGAAGGAGCAATGCCAATCCCGCCTTGGATGGCAGCCCCCAAGTCAGTCAGGATGTCGCCGAATAGGTTAGTGGTGACGATGACTTGGAAGCGCTCTGGATGCAGCACGAACTCCATCGCCGCTGCATCCACATACAAGGCTTCCGTGACAACTTCAGGGAAGTCTTGGGAAACTTCCGCAAAGACGCGCCGCCATAATCCGTGACCGACCGTCATCACATTGGCTTTGTCTACCAGCGTCACCTTTGCTGGCTTTCCTCGCTCAGCGGCGCGTTTGCGAGCGAGTTCAAAAGCGTAGCGGATTACCCGCTCAGTGCCTCGGCAGGTGTAAAGGGCAGGTTGCAACGCCACTTCCTCCCGCGTCCCTTCCCGAAAAGACACACCCTCCACTGCGTAGACATCTTCCGTGTTCTCCCGAACGACCACGAAGTCAATGTCCGCTGGTGTTTTACCTTTCAACGGGGTCTCCACGCCGGGGTAAAGTTTGACGGGACGCAGGTTCACGAACAAATCCAAAGCGAAGCGGAGTTTGAGCAGAATTCCACGCTCCAAAACCCCCGGCGGAACTTCGGGGTGACCGATAGCGCCAAAGTAGATGGCATCAAAGGAACGCAACTCTTCCAAAACACCATCGGGAAGCGTTTCGCCCGTCCGAAGGTAGCGCTCCCCCCCAAGGTCAAAGAAGACGGTGTCACACTTCACCCCTTCCAAGCGGCAAGCGGCTTCCAAAACTTTCAACCCCTCCCGAACGACCTCTGGTCCAATGCCATCGCCGGGAACGACGGCGATGCGGTAGCAGTGTTCGCTCATCCCAACTCCCCTCCTTTCCTTCACGCCCAAGCATCCTTTCGCTTCCTGAAGCCGCGACAAATTTTGCGACTTAAATGGAAGTTGTGTGGAGCGCAATGCCAAGGGTGTTAAACTTTTTCCTGCAACGCTTCAAGATGCCTTTTGACCCGAAAAGGAGGGAGAAAGGATGACGACACCGCGCGAGCGGACGGTCATTCTCATCTTAGTCACAATTGCGGCGCTTATCATCCTGTGGGATTTTTCCGAGCCCTACCGCAAGAGCATCGGCAAGATGCTTTTGGTGCCCGTCAAAACTATCTCCGCCCACGATGCCCCCATTACCACCATCGCTTTATCGCGGGACGGGAAAGAGTTGGCGACGGCGGCACGGGACAACACCATCAAGTTGTGGCGGTTGCCGGAAGGGCACCTTTTGCACACCCTCAAGGGGCATACCCGCACCATCCTCCGCCTCGCTTTCACGCCAGACGGCAAGCACTTGCTCTCGGCTTCAGCGGACTTGACAGTTCGTATGTGGGCAGTGGAGACGGGCAAATTGGAGCGACAGTGGGATAGTGAGCGAACGGTGGATTGGCACACGGGTTGGATACAAGCCCTCGCTGTCTCTCCCGACGGAAGGTGGATGGCGACGGGGAGTCGGGATACGACAATCAAGGTGTGGGATTTGAAAACAGGCGAACTTTTTCGGACTTTGTGGGGGCATGCCGACGCAGTGACAACGGTTGCCTTCCATCCCAAGCAGAGCAACCTTCTGGCATCCGGCAGCACCGACGGTTCCATTTGGGTATGGGATGTCGTGAGGGGAGAACCGGAAGTGAAGTTGTCCCCGATGGGGGGCTACAATCCTTGTGCGATGGCGTTTACCCCTGACGGGGCGTTGCTGGTGATCGGCTCTTACGCCAGCATGGGGGTGCGAGTGCTTGATTGGCGCAAAGGCAAGTTCGTGGGATGGGGCACAGGGATTGAAGGCACTGTTTGGGCGTTGGATATTTCGCCCGATGGTCGCTATGTCGCAGCGGGTGCCGGAGACAATGCCGTTTGGATTTACGACCTAACGCACATCCACGACCAAACTTTGGAACGAGTTCGTTCCATTCGCTACATGGTGGAGCGACAGTCCGGGATGGACCCGTGGGGCGATGTGCGAGGAGTGGCTTTTGCACCTGACGGCAAAACTTTGGTCACGGCGATGGAGGACGGGAAAGTGCGATTGTGGCGCCTCACAGGTATTGCTTTTGACCTGCCTTCCCTTCCGCTCCCTTCTCTTCCTGAGGGGCATGGGCATAGGCATTGAAGGGGAGCACTTTGTGTTGGGAGGACAAGGAGGTGCAGTTCTTGAAGTTGGGGTTGGTGACCTATAACCTTGCAAGGGACTGGGACTTGGACACTTTGCTTCGGGTGTGCGAAACGGTGGGTCTGGAAGGAGTGGAATTGCGGACGACCCACAAACACGGGGTGGAGCCAGCCCTTTCGCCATCGGAGCGGGCGCAGGTGCGCCGCCGGTTTGAACAAACCCCGGTCAAATTGGTGGGACTGGGGACAGTGTGCGAATTCCATTCCCCAAACCCTGAGGAAGTGCGGCGCAATGTGGAGGAAGCCAAGCAATTCATCCTCTTGGCTCACGACATTGCCGCTATCGGCGTGAAAGTTCGTCCCAATGACTTGCCCCCTGAAGTTCCCCGAGAGAAAACCATCCGTCAAATTGGCGAAGCCCTTTTGGAGTTAGGCGAATTTGCACAAGGTTTTGGCGTAGAAGTTTGGTTGGAAGTGCACGGACGGGGCACCAGCAACTTAGAGGTCATCAAAGCCATCATGGAAATCGCCAACCATCCGTCAGTGGGGGTTTGCTGGAACTCCAATCGGGAGGATGTCGTGGGTGGTTCTGTCAAGTCCACTTTCGCCCTCGTGCAGCACCGAATCCGTCATGTCCACATCACCGACCTGTGGCGGGAAGATTACCCCTGGTGGGAACTTTTCTTGCTCCTTCGGCAAGCGGGTTACGAGCGGTTCACGATGATTGAGTTGCCTTACACCATGAGCACGGTTGATGATGCCGTCAAATTGCTCCGTTACTACCGAGCCCTTTGGCGCGAGTTGGTTTCCCCATCGGTGGATGGGCGGTCACGACGGTGAAGAGGTGGATGTGTCAAACTTGCTGAGGGCGAGGGGGCTCCGCTGCGCTCTGGGTCTTGGTGGGAGGTGTTTTTTCATGCATCGTTGGTTTTCGCTTTTAGAACTGTTCGTTTTCGTCGCTCTTTTGGGGGCGAAACCGACATGGGAATGGCACACGGTGCAAAAGAGCGAAACCCTGTTCGGGTTGGCGCACCGCTACCGGACGACTGTTTCGCACCTCGTCCAACTCAACGGTTGGACTGCCCCGCGCCCCTTGAAAGTGGGAGAACGCATCAAGGTTCCGTTGTCCGCAAGGTCTTACCAACCGACGCTTTCGCCCCAAACGCCCTCTCACCCTGCATCCAAACCGCGATCGCCTGCTCCACTGCCCGCTCCCAAGACGAGGGTCGTGCAGGTTCAAGTGGGAAAAGCCATCGTCGTCACTCTTCCCAAGTTGCGGACAGTCAGCATTGCCAACCCAGAGGTTGCTGATGTGCAAGTTCTGAGTCCTGAACATGTGGGCGTTTTGGGTAAAAGCGTAGGGAACACCACCCTCATCGTTGTGGCAGATGGACGAACTTTCACCATGGAAGTCCAAGTTGTTCCGGAGCCCTTCCTAAAGGAGCGCCTTCAAGCCCTCATCGGTCTTCCAACCGTGCAAGTGGATGTTGTCAAGGGCGCCATTGTGCTTTCGGGCACGGTGCCGTCGCAAGCCGAGCGTGACCGCATCACCGCTGTTGCTCGCCTGTTCGCTGCGACGGTTTTGGATTTGCTGCGGGTAGAAGAACCGAAACCGGCGGAGCCGCCGAAGCCACCCCGACCATCGCCAGAGGAAATTGAACGCACCATCGGCATCAAAGGTGTTAAAGTGCGGATGGTGGACAACAACCTTGTGCTTGAAGGGATGGTGGAAAGACCCGAAGATGTCACCCGCGCCGAGAAAGTGGCAGTTCTGTTGGCTCCCAAAGTGGTCAACCTTCTGCAAGTTCGCCCTTTGACCGCTGAGGAGTTGCAAGCCCTCATTGCGGTGCCCACCGTCAAAGTTCGGGAAACTGCTGAAGCGTTCGTGTTAGAAGGCGAAGTGAGCACTCAGGAGGAGTTGCAGCGGATTAACGAAATTGCCGCTCAAGCCCGCCGCAAAGTGATCAACTGGGTCAAAGTCGTCTCGCCTCCCCCTCCGCCGCCTCCCTCCCCGCCTCCCAGTTTTGCGGAGCGGGTGAAAGAAGCCATCGGCATTCCCACCATTGATGTCAAGGGCGACGAGAAGGGGTTAGTGTTGGTTGGCACAGTGGCAACTCAGGCAGAGAAGGAAAAAGCATTGCGGATCGCAAGGTTCCTGTTGGGCTTACCGCCTGTCCCCACCCTGCCTCCCTCGCCTCCGGCGGGTGTGACGCCTTATGTGCTTCCCGGAACAGGCGTGATGCCGCTGATGCCTTCCGCTCCTTCCCAGCCCCTACAAGGTGCCCCTTCTGGACAGCAACCGCAAATTCTTGACCTAATTGAGGTCAAAGGCGGAAAGCAAATTCGGGTGGAGTTGCGGGTCGTGGAGATTAACCGAGGGGCACTCAGGCAGTTAGGCGTTAGTTACCCTGAACTTCAAACGGGAGTGACCTTTGGGCAAGTGGTAAATCCTGCCACTGGTGAATTGACAGGTTTTGAGCAACGAACACCCATCACTGCTGTCTTGCAAGCGTTGGAGCAGAAAAACCTTGCTCGCACTTTGTCAGCACCTAGCGCCGTCGTCCTCAGCGGGCAAGAAGCGCGATTCAATGTCGGCGGAGAAATTCCCATCCCCGTCTCCACCGTCGCGCCGGGCATTGGCACAACGGCAACGGTAGAATTTCGTCCCTTCGGCATCGTCTTAACTGTCCGTCCCACCATTGAACCTTCCGGAAAAATCGCCCTCCATGTCAATACGGAAGTGAGCGAACTGGACTTCACGATCGCTGTCAACATCGCCGGCGCCACCATCCCCGGCAAGCGCATTCGCACTGCCACGACAACGGTGGAGTTGGCGTCAGGGGAAACATTGGTCATGAGCGGGTTAGTGCAGCGTATCCATCAAGAAATCGTCAACCGCGTTCCGTTCTTGAGCAAACTGCCCATCTTGGGCGAACTGTTTACTTCTCGTCGGTTCCAGCAAGGGGAGACAGAGTTAGCCATCCTCGTCACGCCCGTTATCGTGGAGCCGAACGAATGAGGGCGCTCTCTGCTGAGCAATTTGTCCAAACGGATTACGGAACCAATACCACTTTGCCTTTCGTTTGCCGCGTTTCCAAGCGGTGCTGTGCCAAGCCAGCGTGCTCCAACGGATGAACTTCGCCCACGACGGGTTTGACTTTCCCTTCCCGCAACCAAGTCAAGAGGCGGTCAAGGGCTTCACGCGTTCCTTCCTCCGTTCGCCGAAGGACAGTGATTGTTCCTCGCCGCTGAGACAGTTCGCGGGACGAGATGGTGCCTTCCTTGCCGCTGGCTTCTCCATACATGACCAATCGTCCCCCCGTTGCCAAACAGCGGACGCTTTTGGTGAACACTTCCCCTCCCACGCACTCCAAGACAAGGTGGACGCCTTCCCCGTTGGTTCGCTCCATCACGATGGCTTCAAAGTCCTCCCGCTCGTAATTGATCGCCACATCGGCGCCGAGGGATTGAACCAACTGGACTTTCTCATCGCTTCCTGCCGTGGCAAACACTATTGCACTAAGTTGCTTAGCGATTTGCACGGCGGCGGTGCCGACTCCGCCCGCTGCGGCGTGGATGAGCACTCGCTCGCCCGCTTGCACATTACCCGTCGCGACCAAGGCAAGGTAAGCGGTTGTCCAGTTGACAGGGATGGCAGCGGCTTCCACATCACTGAGGTTGTCAGGCACGGGAAAGGCGGAGGAAGCAGGCACGAGGCAATATTCAGCATAAGTACCCGATACGCCTCCTGCCATCACCCGCTGCCCGATTTGCCAACCCGTTACTCCTTCCCCAACGGCTTCCACCACTCCCGCCATTTCAATGCCAGGGATGTAAGGTTGCCGTTGGGGCATGGGGAACTGACCGCGCCGTATCATCGTCTCCACATAGTTGACGCCAATGGCTTTCACCCGCACCAACAAATGCCCCGGCAAAAGGTCAGGTATGGGCACTTCTTGCAGTTGCAGGACCTCTGGTCCGCCCGTGCCCACTTGGACGATAGCGCGCATCCACGACACCCCCTCAAGTTTGAACTTTCCGAAAGTCGGCAATGGTGAGGAGCAGTTGCTCAATGTTTCGCAGAAGTGCCAGCCGATTGCGGCGAATGGAAGGGTCTTCGTGCATGACCAACACTTCGTCAAAGAAGCGGTCAATGAACGGTGCCAACCCTGCCAAGGCTTCAAAGGCTGCCACCGTCCCGCATTGTTGCAGGCATTCTCGGAAGAAAGGAGTGACTTTTTGGGTGACTTGCCACAAAAGTTGCTCCGCTTTGGGTTGCAGCAAGTCCGGTTGCACTGTTGTGTCCACTGGTTCGCCTTTCTGACGGGCTTGAGCGAGGATGTTGGTGACACGGGTGAAGGCGACAACCGTTTGGCGGAACCACTCTGGATGGTGGCGCCGCAGATGTTGCAAGGCAAAGGCACGCTCAAAAGTTGCTGCCACATTGTCAAATCCTGCTGCCAACACGGCTTGCCGCAAGTCGTAATCAACCCCATTAAGCTCCAACAACGCATCCAGTCGCTCCCGCAAGAATTCGGTCAATTTTTCCTTCGTCTTCAAAGGGTCGCCTTGCGACATGGCGGTGTCCGCCAAAACTTGCAACGCCGTTGTAAGCAAACGGTCAAGACTTATCGTTAAAAAACCCGAGCGAAGAAGCATCAGCAAAGTAGTGGCAGCACGGCGAAGCCCATAGGGGTCGTGGGAGCCGGTCGGGATGAGGTGACGGTCAAAACAGGCACACAAAGTGTCCGTTCGGTCCGCCACCGCCAGTAGCCAACCGATCTCGTTGCGGGGTAAGTCAAAATCGGGCGGTAGGGGCTTGTAATGGTCTTCAATGGCTTCAGCAACTTCCAAAGGCTCACCATCCAACTCTGCATAAATGCGCCCAATGACTCCCTGCAATTCGGTGAATTCGTTGACCAAGCGGGTTGCCAAGTCGGCTTTGCACAACTGGGCGGCACGCCGCAAACTGGGGGAAAGTCCACCGTAAAGTTCGCTCGCCAATCGGGTCAATCGCTCCGTTTTGTCCGCCATCGTGCCCAAGCCTTCAATGAAGACGATGTCGCGAAGCAGTGGGATAAACTCTTCCAAGCGACGCTTTCTGTCTTCGGCGAAAGAAAAGCGAGCGTCTTCAAAGCGGGCTGTGAGCACTTTCTCATTCCCTTGCCGAACCAAATCAGGGCTCTTCGGCATCCCGTTGCTGACGAACACGAAAGAGGGCAGCAAAGGTGTCCCTTTCGTCCCGTGCCCTGTATTCTGCGCTATTGGGAAGTAACGCTGGTGGTGTTGCATGACAGTAATGAGCAACTCAGCGGGCAAGGCAAGGTAACGGGAGTCAAAGTGCCCCACCATTGCCACCGGCTCTTCCACGAGGAAAGTCACTTCGTCCACCAACTCTTCCGGCATGATAGCGACGCCGCCGACGGATTGTGCCGCTTTCTGCACCAACGCCTTCACCATTTCCCGCCGCCGCTTATGGTCAACAATAACATGGGCGAGTTCCAAAGCGGTCTCATAAAGGTCAGCGTGAGGCAAGGAAATGGGCTTTCCGCTACTTCGTCCGTCGGTGAAGCGGCGACCGTAGGTGATTCGGTCAGAACGGACCCCTGCAATCTCAAAGGGGATGACTTCTTCGCCCAAGAGGGCAACGAGCCACCGAATGGGACGCCCAAAACGCAACCCGCTGGCTTCCCATCGCATTGTCTTTGGGAAGGAAAGGCTTCGGATGACTTGCGGCAAGGCTTGCGATAAAACCTCAACAGCAGGTCTTCCTTCCTCTCCCTTGATAGCAAACACGAAAGTGCCCCGTTCCGTCTCCTTGACAACCAATTCGTCAACGGAAACGCCTTGTGCACGGGCGAAGCCTTCGGCGGCTTTGGTTGGGTTACCTTGTTCGTCAAACGCCACTTGCTTGGCAGGACCGCGAATTTCTCGCACGATGGGCGTTTGGTGTTCGGTCACTTCTGGCACAATGGCTGCAAGACGGCGTGGCGTCCCCACTGTGCGGACAGGACCGTGTGGGAGTCGCAAATCTGTCAAGGTTTTCTCAAGGAGTTGGCGCAACTGCTCAAGAGTAGGCAACAGGAACCGTGCTGGCATCTCTTCCGTCCCAATTTCCAGCAACAGCGTCTTCGGCACAACCTCTCACCTCGTCCCATGTGTTGTCGCTTCGCCATGCGTTGACAGATGTTGCGGCTGACAGCCGCCCCAACAAACAGTCCTGCGGTTTGGCTTTTGGGGCAGTTGGAAGGGACAGGACTAAAGCCTTCCAACCTCTCTGTTTCTTCGCTTCCCACACCGCTTGCTCCTTTCCCTTGCACCGCTAAGGCATTTTGTCACACCCTTGCCCTGTCATGCCTTTCGGCGCAAAATTGTGGCGGAAATTTTTGCGGAAGGGGGATGACGAATGCAAAGCAAACATTACCGCATCATGCTGACGGTGAACGGGCGCATCCGCGAAGTAGAGGTGGAGCCGAGGGAGCGCTTGTTGGATGTATTGCGCTACAAGTTGGACTACACAGGACCGAAGGAAGGTTGCGGAACGGGCGATTGCGGAGCGTGCACTGTGCTGTTGGATGGCAAGCCGGTGGTTTCCTGTTTGGTGTTGGCGATTTCGGCGAATGGCAAGTCCATTACGACGGTGGAAGGTATCGCAAGGGAGGGGCGATTCCATCCCGTTCAACAAGCCTTCGTGGAATATGGCGCTATTCAGTGCGGCATCTGCACGCCGGGATTTGTGGTCAACGCTGTCGCTTTGTTAGACGAAGTGCCCGACCCTGACGAGGAGACCATCCGCTATTGGTTGGCAGGAAACCTGTGCCGCTGCACGGGTTACCAGAAAATCATCCGAGCCGTCAAAGCCGCAGCACAACTCATGCGCCAGCAACCACCTCAAAGGGCTTGAACGGGAGGGCGACACGATGGAGCCGCTGCGAGTGGAAGTTGTCCGCCGACGCATCGTAGAAGCAGTGCATTTAGTTCACGCCGTCGCGTTGGACGAGGACGGGAAGGCAACAGCCATCTTGGGGGACAAAGGCTTGACAACTTACTGGCGGAGCACGGCGAAGCCCTTTCAAGCCCTTGCGGTCGTGGTAACGGGAGCCGCCGACGCATTTGGGTTGACTTCCGAAGAGTTAGCCATCGCTTGCGGCTCCCACGCAGGCAGCGCCGCCCACCTTGCTGTCGTTCGGGGAATGTTAATGAAGGGTGGCTTGACAGAAGCCCATCTTCAATCGGGACCGCACGAACCTTTTGACCCCGAGGAGCGAACCCGCTTAATTCGCGAGGGGCAAGCCCCCACGCCTTTGCATAGCAATTGCTCCGGCAAGCACGCTGCCCTGCTTCTTTCCGCCAAGCATCTCGGTGCTCCGTTGGAAAACTACCGCGACCCAAACCATCCAGTCCAGCGCTTAATTGCTCACCTTCTTGTGGTGGCGACGGGGGAGCCATCGGTGCCCGAAACGGTTGCTCCTGACGGCTGCGGGGCACCCATTTGGGCGTCTTCCCTTTCCGCTATTACTTCCGCCTTCCACCGATTTGTGACAGGGAATTTGCCTGACCTTGAGGAGAAGTGGCAATTGGCGTGTTCGCCGGGCGAAGCCGCTAAAGTGCTCGCCGAAGCAATGGCGCAGCATCCAGAAATGGTAGCAGCGAAAGGGCATTGGAACACTCGCCTGATTGCCGCCACGAAAGGAGGCTTCATCGGCAAAGGAGGCGCTGAAGGTTTGTTCGCTGGCGCTTTCCGCGACGGGCGTGCGATTGCGGTGAAGGTTCAGGACGGCAATCACCGAGCGACTCCGCCCGCCGTCCTTGCCTTGCTTGCCCATCTGGGCTGGCTGACGGATGGGGAGCGGGAGGCTCTTTCCGACCTTCGGGAGCCGCCCCTAAAAAACTTGCATGGCGACACAGTGGGCGTCATTCGGGTGCGGTTTCCATAAGTTTTTCCGCCCACAATGACCGCTCACAGCGACTCCCAAACTGGCAAAGCCGCGCAAGTTGTGCAAATTGAAAACCAAGCCGTCGGCAGTGGTCAAAGTTAACGGAGCTTTTCGGCGCCACCCCATTTCTGGTGCCCGTTGTTGCCACCGGTAGAGCACTCGTTCGGTAAACGAATCGGCATCCACCCACTGGACTTCCGCAAGGGTGAGGGTTTGCAAGACAGCCGTGAGGGAGGGATGGAAAGAAGGGGCGAACACTTTGGGACAGGAAGCCCCTACCGCAATGCCCAGTTGCCCCCGTCGGAGGGCTCGCACCCACCAATGAGTGTCCGCCACATCAAACTCCGCCTCAGCGACTTCCATGCCCGCAGAGGTTTGGACATGGATGGATGGATGGCTTGGAGGGAAGGAGGAAGCGTTGCCATATTCGCTGCCACCAACTTTGTGGGGTCGCCCTCCATACGGCTTGTAAAGCGGTGTCCATGAGCCCTTGAATTCCGCCCAACGACTGCCATTGCTCGTCAGTGAGCAAATGCACGGTGATGTCAAGGTAACTGTGCGGCGGGAAGGGAGGGCGGAGGATTACCTGCCCCAACGCTTCATCCACTGTCACCGTCCAATCGGGCGGATGGTGAAGGGTGTAGAGGCGTTGGGGGTGCCGAAACGCTTGCCACTCTGTCATGAGCCTTCACCTCCCGCGGTATCGCTTCACGACTGCCAGAGCACACCGAAGTTGTTCTGCGGCGTCGGCACCTTTGTCCAGTTTAGCGGCAAGGGCGGCTTGCAGTCCGAGGGCGATGGCGCGCCCTGTCACACCGTGCGCTTTCAAATCCTCGCCTGTGATGTCAGGGCGTGTCCGCCGCCAAATCAGGAAGTAGCGTCGCCATTGTTCCCCACTGGACAAATTTGCCCGCTTGGCCGCCATCGCCAAAGTGGCTTCAAGGGACAACGGGTTCAGCCACCGCACAAAGCGGCTTGGACGGCAAGGGGGCAAGGCGCGCAAGGCGCGCAAAAAGGCAAGACCGCTTTGTTTGTGTCGTTCGCTCAGTTGGTAGCGTTGACAAAACGAAATCACCGCTTGCGGGTTGGGCAGCAAAGGGAGCAGCAATGCCCATTCTCGCTCTAACGGCATGTCGGGAAATTGTTGGTGATGCCATGAAAGCCATTCGTCCACTCGTTGCAGCCAAGAAAGGCGGCGGGGAGTGATTCGCAGTTCTGGGGCGATGAGAGGCAGAAGACGCAATTGGCGAAGGCGCTTTAGCGGTTTCGCCGGTTCCCGTTCTTGCAAAATCCGCCAAAGTTCATGCTTGATTCGGTCGCGGGTCAGGTGGGTGAGCCAACTCTCGTCGCGGGCTTGACAAAGTAGCAGAAGGGTTTTTCGCTCCATGCGAAAACCAAAGCGTTGTTCATAGCGAACGGCGCGAAGGATGCGAGTGGGGTCGTCCACGAAACTTCCGTCGTTCAGGATGCGAATGACCCCGCGCCGTAAATCGTCCAGTCCTCCTGTTGGATCAACCAATTCGCCGAATCGGTCAGGGTCCAGGCGCATTGCCATTGCGTTGATGGAGAAATCGCGCCGCCACAAGTCGTCAAGGATGGTGGCAGGTTCCACCTGAGGAAGAGCAGCAGGGTGCGGGTAGAACTCGCGGCGGGCGGTCGCAATATCTAACCGCCGCACCCCTTCCACCCTTTCCGCTGAATGTTCGTCGCTTGCTTCCCACTCCAAAGTGGCAGTGAGGAACCGTTCGTGGATGGTCAAGCGAGCGTTCCAGCGAGTGGCTAACTCTCGCGCCAAACTCGGTCCGTCGCCTTCCACCACGATGTCCACATCCAGTGTGGTCACTCCTAACAGTAAATCACGGACGAACCCCCCAACAGCGTAGGCAACCATCCCCTGTTGGTGGGCAAGGTCACCTACCTGCCTTAGCAACGCTGCCGTCGTCGGTGGCAAATTTTCCCTCAGCCGCACATCCATCGTCTGCACCATAGTGGGATTGAAACTCAAGGATTGGTGCGTGGCTCTTCGCTTGGTGGCGCCGATGGTTGAATGCCGGGGAGGCGACTCACCAAGTCGCGGATGTTGATTCCCGTGAGGGACTCCAACACAGGCGGGATTTGAGCCATCATGTTCACGATATCTTGTGTCAAGCGGGACGCCCCGACACCCGCCCCATCGCCGCTGGTGTTGCTGATGATGACGATGCGCTCTACTTTGCTGAGGGGTTCGGCGAGGGCACGAGTAATTTCAGGGAGGCGTTCTATGAACATCTCGCTAATGGCGGCTTGGTTGTAGGCACGCCAGGCCTCTGCCTTGTGCATCATGGCTTCCGCTTCGGCTAAGCCTTTCGCCTTGATGACTTCCGCCTCCGCCAACCCTTGTGCCTTTTGGGCTTCGGCTTCCGCCAAGCCTTTCGCTTTGATAACTTCCGCTTCGGCGAAACCGCGCAATTGCACGACTTGCGCTTCTGCCTCACCCATTTTACGGCGGGCTTCCGATCCGGCTTCCGCTTCGGCAACAGTGCGATAGCGCTCGGCGTCGGCAATCATACGAATTCGGTCGGCTTCCGCTTGAGCGGGTTTGCGGACGGTTGCGTCCAACTCCTTCTCCCGACGGACGATTTCCTTCTCCTGCACTTCAATGAGGGCTTCCTTCTCCACCAGTTGGACACGCACTTGCTCTCGCTTGAGTTGCTGTTCCAACTGGTATTTGCGCAAGTCGTAGGCGATGTCGGCTTCGGCTTTCTTTTGGTTCACTTGCGCTTGATACTCGGCTTGTCGCATCTCAAAGTCTCGTTTGGCTTCGGCGATTTTCGTTTGGGCTTCATACTCGGCGATTTTGGCTTCTTGTTGGGCTTGGGCAGCGCGGATGGTAGCGTCCCGCTCTGCTTCGGCTTCCGCGATGCGGGCATCCCGCTTCACTTGAGCGATGCGGGGACGACCGAGAGCATCCAAGTAACCTTGCTTGTCGCGAATGTCGCGGATGGTGAAGGAAACGATAGTCAAGCCCATGTTTGCCAAATCGCTCTCCGCTACTTCCGCCACCCGTTGAGCGAAGGCATCTCGGTTACGGTAAAGTTCTTCCACTGTCATCGCGCCGACAATGGCACGCAGATGTCCTTCCAAGGTTTGGCTAGCGATTTCGCGGATTTGCTCTGGTGTCTTGCCCAAGAACTGTTCGGCAGCGGTGGCAATCGCCGTTTCGTCCCCCCGCACTTTGACTTGAGCAACGCCATCCACCGTGACAGGAACCCCGTGAACGGTGTAAACATCCACGACATTGACATCCAGCGTCATCACTTCCAACGACAAAACTTGCACTTGCTCCAGCACAGGCCAGACGAAAGTGCCGCCACCTTGGATGATGCGAAAGCCGCGTCGTCTCCCGATGCCGGAGATGATGAGGGCTTCGTTGGGACCGACCTTCCGCCAGCGGGAAAGGATGAAGAGCATCACGACGACAACAACCGCTGCAATGCCTAAGCCCACCACTGAGGGGATGAGGCTCATGGTTTTTCCCCCCTACGCTACAGTTGCTCCCAAATCTTTAGGCGCTCTTCCGCACTTTCCACCAGCAACAAATTCCCGGCGACCCCCGCAATGCGCACAGGCGCTCCGCGCGGGATGGGCTTGTCAGTGCAATTGCGAGCGGGAGCGGTGTGGCGAATGTCCTTGAAAACATAGGCAATAGAGCCAAGCCCGTGAGGCGGGATGGGCGACAAACTCTCGCCAATCAGCCCCACCAAGTCGTGGGTGGTTGGGTGACTGGAACTTTCCATCCGTCGCAAAAAACGGCGAAAGGGCACCAGAAAGCCATAAACGGAGAGCAACCCTGCTCCCATCGAAACGGGGAGGTTGACAACAGCCAAGTTCAGGATGGGGATTTGGGTGCACAAGTAGCCAATTCCGCCGAACACTGTTAGGAACACCGATAGCATGAGAGGACTGGCAAGGGTGCTGAGCCAGTGGAGGAAGTCAAAGTGGTGCGATACATCTCCCCCATCATGTCCGCTGATGTCGTGGTCATGTCCGCTGAAGTCATGGTCGCCGAAAAGCCCCGAAAGGTCGTGCACCAAGCCCAGAAGCAACATCAATCCCGTAATGCCCAACCCCGCGAAAAAGAGGGTCAAGTAAACATTCGTCAAACTGAGCCCTTCCATCGCGCTCACCGGCAGCCATCGGCTGCCGCTACAATTATACAGCAAATGACGGCTTGGATGTCAAGAAATGGCGATGGCAGTGTGGCGAACGGGAGGTGACCGAAGTGGCAGAGGAAAGGCGCAAGCGCCTTCTCTTGACAACCCTCATCGTGGGTGCAACGGGTTGCGGTTGTTTCATGGTGCTTGCCCTCGGGACCATTGTCGCTGCCATCCTTCTCCCTGTGTTCAACCAAGCGCGGGAAAAGGCACGGACAGCCCAATGCCTCACCCACCTTAAGCAGTTGGCATTAGCCACTGCCCAATATGCCGCCGACTACGGAACCTTGCCCCCTGCCCGCTATTGGACAGTTGCCTTGAGCCCATATCTTGCTTCACCTTCCGTTTTCCTGTGCCCATCGGCGAGGCAGTTGGAGTGCGGCTACGCTTTCTACCAGCCGGTAGGTGGGCGGCAACTCAAAAGCATCCAACAGCCATCCACGACGCCCTTGCTTTTTGATTCGTCTCGCGGGCTCCGCAACCATGCGGACAAAGGTGAAAGCATTGCCTTCCGCCACTCCAACGGAGCCTGCATCGCCTTTGTGGATGGGCATGTTCGGCGCCTTCCCGCTGCGAAGGCGACGAAGGTCTTTTTGCCGAAGCAATAGGGCAGGGATGGAGCAATGACCCCACCCCTGCCAAGAAGTCACCAAACTCCCTCACACTTCGCCGCCCCGCTGTGGGATGGGCAATTGACGGCGATGGTGGTAAGCGAGGCGGTTGATGGCTTTCAAGTAAGCCTTCGTCGCCGCTTCAATGGTGTCGGGCGAAATGCCGTGCCCGACAAAAATGTTGCCTTGCTCGTCTTCAATGCGGACCACGACATCGGCGACAGCGTCGGTGCCGGGACCGACGGAGCGGACTTGGAAATCCACGAGTCGGTGAGGCTCTTTCACTAACTTGGCGATAGTGCGGTAAACAGCGTCAATGGGGCCAATGCCTGTTTCCGAGGCGAGCAACTCGTTGCCGTCCTTTCGGATGCGAACGGTCGCCGTCGGCACTGTCCCCTTGCCGGAGACAACATGCATGTAGTCAAGCCGATAGACAACTTCGTCGGCGGGGACAGCACCGACGGTATCGGCGACAAGGCTCTCTAAGTCGGCATCGGTGATGTGCTTCTTTCGGTCAGCCAATTCTTTGAACCGCTTGAACAATTCGTCCAGTTGCTCCTTCGTCAACTCATAGCCCAACTCTCGCAGTTTCGCTTCCAGGGCGTGGCGTCCGCTATGTTTGCCCAACACGATGCCGCTGCCGGGCAACCCCACTACTTTCGGGTCAATGATTTCGTAGGTGAGGGGGTTACTCAAAATGCCGTGTTGGTGGATGCCAGATTCGTGGCGGAAGGCATTAGCGCCCACAATGGCTTTGTTGGGTTGAACGGGCATGCCTGTCAACTCGCTCACTAAGCGGGAGGTGCGGATGATTTGGTCGTGGCGGATGTTGGTGTAGCAGTCCAACACTTGACCGCGAGCGTAAATCGCCATCACGATTTCTTCCAGACTGGCATTGCCAGCGCGCTCGCCAATACCGTTAATGGTGCACTCCACTTGGTTTGCCCCTGCCATGATGCCTGCGAGGGAGTTCGCTACTGCTAAGCCCAAGTCGTTGTGGCAGTGGACGCTGACGAACTGGACTTTGTGGATGTTGGGCACCTGCTCAAAAACAGTGCGCACCAATTGCCCAAACTCGTGCGGCAATGCATAGCCCACTGTGTCGGGAATGTTGATGGTCGTTGCCCCGGCGTCAATCGCCGCTTCAAAGACTTGGCACAGGAACTCTGGGTCGCTGCGAGTGGCATCTTCCGCACTGAACTCCACATCGTCGGTGTAGTGGCGCGCCCATTGAACTGCCTTAACAGCCGCTTCCAGCACTTGTTCACGGGTCATCCGCAATTTGTATTGCAGGTGGATATCGCTGGTAGCGATGAAGGTGTGGATGCGCTTCTTCTTAGCAGGTTTCAAGGCTTCCCCAGCAACATCAATGTCCTGCTTCACTGCTCGCGCCAATGCCGCAATTACGGGTCCTTCAGCGGTGCCGACTTGTTCGGCAATCAACCGCACGGCAGCGGTTTCGCCCGGCGAGGCGATGGGAAAGCCCGCTTCAATCACATCCACCCCAAGCCGTGCCAGTTGCTTGGCAATCTCCAGTTTTTCGTGCTGCATCAAACTCACACCCGGCGATTGCTCGCCGTCGCGCAAGGTGGTGTCAAAGATGTAGATGCGTCGTGCCATTGTGCGTCCCTCCTTCGCTGGGAATTTTGAGGGTGAGGAAAGTGGCAAATTGTGGTCGGGAAGTTAATAGAGGCGCTCGGTCGGGCACAGGCTCAGCACCCGACCGATAGCAATAGGGGTAGAGGCAGGAGAACAAAAAAGGGAGGGGCGACGGTGAAAACCGCCGCACAGGGTTGACCTTGTTGTCGCCTTCTTCGCCCTTGTCCGACCAATTTTCATCGCCTGCCTTTAGGAAGTCGCCGACAATTATGGCACACAGTTCGCCTGTTGTCCACATAGCCTATCGGCGTGCTGGTGCGTCAAACTTTACAACCGAAGACAAAGCGATGGCGTCGGCACAATATCCCTACGGAGGTGAGGCGCATGCGTTGGTTGGCTGTCGGCAGCGCGGTGATGCTGCTGGTTGCGTGGGCGGTTTGGGCGCAAGAGAACGCCAAAGAGCAACCGCCTGAGACGGGGTTGAAGGTGGGCGATGCTGTGCCTGCTTACAACCCCATCCATGTCGCCGGTCCCGACAAGGGCACGAACACTTGCCCCGTCTGAAAGTATGGGATGACGCCTCAGGTCCAGATTTGGGTGCATCTGGACTCTGAGGAGAACGCCGCCAGTCTGGCGGTGAAGTTGCAAGAACTCATCCGCAAAGTCCGTAAGGAGGGCAATGCCGCTTACGGCTTCGTGATTTGGACGCAAGGCGAAGCGGTCAAGGACAAGTTGGTCAAATTGGCGGAGAGCAAAAAGATTGAGGACATCGCCCTTTGTTACCTGCCTGACAAACAGCGCGAAAACTACCTGCGGCTCTTCAAGGTGGAACTTTCCGACAAACTCCGCAACATTGTCTTCGTCTATCGGGACAAGCGATTGGCATCCAAGTTCATCAACTTGAATGCCAAAGACTTCGGCAAGGTGGAGGAAGCCTTCTTGAAACTGGTCAAGTGAGCGCCACTAACCTTCCCCTCGCTACAAGGGGTGCCTTTTGTGCCCCCTTGCCTTTGCATGCGCTGTCTTGGCGGTTCGTTTTTTGATGCTTGTCAAACCTTCCGTGACCCGAAGGAGGATATCCGTGTTAAAATGCATGCAGCCTTGTCGGCAGCGTGTGTGGTGCAAAGGCGTGTCCGGATGCGAAGGCGTCCGGCGAGATTTCAAAGGAGGGGGATGTTCATGCCATTTCGCTCGCTGCAAGCCAAAGATTGGGAGAAAATCAAGCCGTCCTTGCACACGATGGACGGCATCTCGGAGCGAACGATGCGGGAGCACTATGTGCTGTATCGGGGCTATGTCGCCAAATACAACGAAATCATGAGCCTGATTGAGCAGTTGCCCCCCGAAGAGTTGAGCCCACCCAAGCCCAACCCGACCTACAGCCAAATCCGCGTTCTGAAAGTGGAACTGACCCGCGCTATCGGGGGTGTCAAGAACCACGAACTCTACTTCAGCAACTTGGGCGGGAAGGGAGGCGAGCCGCCCGCCGAATTGCGCCAGCAGATTGAGAAAGACTTCGGCTCCTACGAGCGCTTCCTGCAAGAGTTCCGTGCCACTGCCATCGCCGCTCGCGGTTGGGCATGGTTGGCATGGGACTATGACTTTGAGCGGCTCATGATTTACATCGGCGATGAGCAAAACACCTTCCCCGT
>Ga0209989_100053_pt1 | contig 20615 bp, 21 predicted proteins | sample Antgeofumaro1A2B_FD_188083 | JGI IMG/M metagenome (GOLD analysis project Ga0209989, IMG submission 188083) | Geothermal fumarole subsurface microbial communities from Mt. Erebus, Antarctica - 1A2B (SPAdes) (version 2) | ecosystem: Environmental > Terrestrial > Volcanic > Fumaroles | place: Mt....
TGACTCCACGGTGCACGTTTCGAGGCATGTATGAGTCGTCAAGGTAGCGAATGTGCAGCCGGAGAAATGCCTGTTCCATAGGCGCAGCCATGCTAAAATGCTGTGGATTTGGCCAGCGAGAGTAAGATTGATTAGGATAAAGTTGTAAACGTCTTGGGACATACAAAAGGCGCGCGGGCGAGTATGGCTATCCCCCATCAAACGACCGGACTACTACAGGCAGCGAGGCAACTGGCACAGGCTCTGCCTGCCGATGCTGTCCTGTTGCTTACCGAGACGGACCTCGATTGGGATACCGTGCGCAAAGAGCTAGGGGAATGCCGGCTGTTGGTAGCCGCCCACGACAAAGGCCTGGCACGCAAGTTGAAAGAGTACCAAGACCTAGTCGTTCTCGATACCGATTCGGGCCCGATGTCGGTACGCGACCGACTAAGCCTGGCGCTCCTGGAAGCCGTAGCCCGCGAATACCTTAAGCAAGGCGCCTGCGTTCTGGCACTGTACAACGGCGTCGAGGTCGCCGATGTGCCGGACCAGATTGACAGTTTGAGCGTCATCAGATTAGGCGAGCACCTGGAACGTCTGACGGCCACGGATTTGCGTCGTCTGTGTACACACGTGCCACTGGAGACGCTCAAGGCCGTAGTAGACCTGGCGACCGAGATTGGACGCGAAGGCCGAGAGGGTCACCCGGTGGGCACGATTTTCGTGGTCGGCGACGCGCGGAAAGTAATGAAAATGTCCCACCCGATCGGCTTCGACCCGGTGCGCGGGTACAGCCGGCGCGAGCGGGACATCCGCGACCGACGCGTGCGCGACAGCGTCAAGGAAATCAGCAAACTGGACGGGGCGATCATCGTCGGTCGCGACGGCATCATCGAGGCAGCCGCAAGATACCTGGATGTTCTGGCAGAAGGCATCACCTTGAGCCGTGGGCTAGGCAGTCGGCATTGGGCGGCCGCGGCTGTGTCCAAACGCACGCGGGCCATCGCCGTGGTGGTCAGTCAATCCTCTGGATCGGTGCGGCTGTTCCAGAACGGCCAACTGGTTTTACATATCGAGCCGCTGGCGCGGCCCATGATCTGGCGGCAGCCGGAGATGGAAGGAACTACCGAAGGAGACGGGAGTATCGGCACTCATACTCCAGCGATGACACGCCCCAGTTGAGGCACCTGCAGGCCTTGTCGCCCTCTGCGCGTCGCTTATGATAGGTGGGAACGGTGAGAGTAGCTCAACCGGTTAGAGCACCAGACTGTGGATCTGGGGGTTGGGGGTTCGAGTCCCCTCTCTCACCCCTCGGCCAGTTCCACTAGACCATCAGGCAACGGGAATGTGTATCGAAACGGTAATGTGTATCGAGACGCAGCTGGAAAAATACCCTTAAAATAAAAACAAGCCCCTGCAAAGAAAAAAGGCCGGACGAACGGATAGCAGAATGTGTCGTGCGCCGATAGGATTAACAGGGGCAGAGCGTACCAGCGTGGTTCACTACGGGCCTGCGTCAATGGAGCGGACTTTATGCGTAAGCTCGTCGCGGTTGCACTTATAGGGCTGGGTTTGTGGCTAGCGCTGGACCGATCCACGGTTTATGCCTGTCCTGGCTGCGCAGAAGCTGTAGGCGGAGAAGACAAAGGCGCACCGGTTTCTCGGCTCGGCCAGGCCTATTCCGCGAGTGTCCTTTTCATGCTGGCGGTGCCGGCTTTGATCCTGACCGGCTTCGGTTTGGGAGCCTATCTTGCCGTGTTACGTCATCGGACAGCGCAGCAGTCTTCGGGCAGCCCGAGTCCGTTGGCCGACAGCAATACATCGTCTATGTGTGTCCCAGACACGGAGAAGGACAACACCCAGGCGACCGAGTCTAGTTCCGGTCTCGAGCCAAACCTCCACTGATGTCCCAAGATTGCAGCGGTGAAGACATACCAGCCGGTCAGTCGGTAGAAAAGCAGGCCCAAGCGGCCGGCTGGGAGCTTGCACTTGCAGGTCGGATACGTCCTGCCCGCGTCAGCGATGTGCCTGTTTTGTACGAACTGATACGTCACTACGCACTCGAACAGAAAATGATCCTGCGTACCTACGAGGAGCTTTATGCCCATATTCGTGAGTTTCAAGTCGGCGAGTGCGACGCGCAGGTAGTCGGATGTGCGGCAGTGCATGTGTTTTACGCCGACCTTGCAGAGCTCAAGTGCGTGGCTGTGCGGCAAGATTACCAGGGCCGCGGATTGGGTACGGCGCTGTGCCGGGCCTGCCTGGACGATCTTAGACGGCTGGGAGTAGGCCGAGTTTTTACCTTGACCGGATCGCCCGCCTTTTTCGAGAAACTGGGCTTTCAGCGCGTAGCGAAAGACACTTTGCCCCATTATATCTGGAGCGAATGCGTCCGTTGCCCTACCTTTCCCATCTGTCGCGAGGAGGCGCTCATATTGGATTTGAGCTTTGTAAAAAGCGGCTTGTGAAACGAACGCCCTCGGGGTGCAGCGCCGCTTGTCCGCACGAGCGCGCGCTCAACGCGGTTTGCTAGCTCCGCCCAGTTTTTTCAGTTCTTCCTCCACCGTGCTCAGGTGCAGCGATTTGCTGATGACCTTGCCATCCGGACCTACCAGGAACATCTCGGGGAAAGCGAACAAACCATAGGCGGTGGCCACCGGCCCGTCCAGGCCGCCCCCGGCGTAAAGCTGATACCCTGGTGGATTGTGCTTACGGACGAAAGCCTCGGCGTCTGCTTGGTCTTCGTCCACGTTGATAGCCAGCAACTGCAGTTGCGGCTGCGCTTCGAGGATCCTACGCAGTCGCACAAAGTCATCGGCAGCCGACTGGCACCAGGTAGCCCAATAGTAGACGATGAAAGGTCGGCCGCGAAGTCGGTCCAGCGAGAAAGCGGGACCTGCAAGGGCCAACAACGGCAGGCGCGGGTCCAATTCCCACGCTTGGCCCTCGAGATTCAGCCTTTTGAGCGCCCCGGCAGCTTTGCCGGCCTGTTGACTGCGCGGAAAGCTGGCCAGTAACTGGCTGTACCACTTTTTCGCTTCAGCTTCTTTGTTCTGGAATTCACAGAGCATACCGAGTTGCCACAGGGCTTCCGCCGTTTCGCCGGCGTTGGGGTATTGCTCGACGAAGGCCTTGAGCTGCTCGATCCACTTGTTCTGCAGAGCGACGATGGCATCCGGTTTGTCTACCTGGGCAACGGCTTGTGTATAGTTGGCTGATAGGAGCCGGTATTGCGCATAGGCAGCCAGGGGAGAATTGGGGAACTGTTGTCCGATCTGCTTGGCCAACGCCGCGAGTTTGTCCAAAGCCAGACGCTCTCCAGGGGCACCAGCCTGGACTGCTCCGCTCCAGGTGTCCACAAGCTGGCGTAACCAAGTCTCCTGCTCCGCTGCGGGCGCCTGAGCCAGGATTTTTTCCAGGATAGCCGCCCGCTGTAGGTAGTAGCGTACTGTTTGCTGGCCGGACTGCGCACCGTGGAGCGGAGCCCGTTCGTCGAGTTGTGCCAACTCGTCGAGCAAAGGACGCAAAGCCGGGGGCACAGGATCCCGACCGGCAGTGGTCTCCTGAACCGAAGGTCCCACCGGCAAATCGCTGCCACCCGGAACCGGGATCGTCGTCAGTTTCCAGGCGTCGCCGACACGGATCAATTCGGCAGTTTGCAACCACTCGCTTTTGCCATCGGCCTCGCACAGGATGATGGAGCGGCTATAAATGATTAAGTCCTGCGGCAATTCCAACGTTTCTCGGGCGACCCGCGTGGGTAACGGCAATTCGGAATGCACCCAGCGAGCGCTTTCGTTCCAATGGGCCAAAAGGCCGCAAACTTTCTGGAACTTTTCACGATGCTGTTCCAGCGCCGGCTTCAGTTGCGGCAGTTTTTCGGCACCGCCCAACGCTTGCACATCCTGGTCGTCGAGCAACAAAGGCTGCATGATCCGAAAATCTTTTGCGGCCAACGCGCGCACCACTTCCTGACCGAGCTCCTCGGGCGACAGGACCAACCAGCGGTCTATGACGCCGTCTTCGTTGCGGTCCTGCCCGATTCGGCTGCCGGCCGGCCCGAGCCAGTAAAACAGGTCTGCCTTCCCGTTGAAATTGCTGTCCACTTCGCGGTACACTTCGTTGCCGTCCAGGTAATAAGACCATTGGTCGGTGTAGTTGTCGCCGTTGTTGTCCACGAAGCGGCGCAAGATTTGCCCGCGCCCATCTTTGAGAACCCAGCCGCTACCCTTGCGACCCTCCTTGCCACGAAATGGCTCCATCCGGCATTTTTCGATGTCCGCTTCGACGGGCTGAGTATAGATGACGTTTTTTTGCAAGGGACGAAAGGACAAAGCCCGGATCACCTCAGGAGGTGCCGCACAGGCTGTCATTGCCAGTCCCAGACAGGCCATGCCAGTGCCTACGGTCTTGACGATCACCCGCCGCAGCATCCGTACCACTCCTTTCAGCGGAGATCGGCGCAGAGTTCCTCTCAGCCGACAACCCCAGCACCGGCTCCGCTGGGTATTAGTTCGGCATAAATACGCCTGGGAATGCACTGAACCGAGTGGAACAAGCGCCGGGCGACGGAATGGATGCTGTGCATTTGCGGCAGCAGGTGGGTAAAGTCGCGCGAAATTACTCATTTTGCCGAGTTTGACGCGCTTAGCGACCTCCCGCGGCAGTTTTACAAAAAAGATTGTAAACTTCTCTTGAAGTCGCAAGGGGGTTTGCCTTAAGGTGTAAATAGAGGCCGAAGCAGCGTGCCAGATCCTGCTTGTCGGCTCGCCCGAGGGTCTGGCGCAGCGTCCGCGTGGCATCGGTTCCATAGCGCAGAATAGCCCGTGCCGGAGCAGAGCGGACGAGATGCATCGGAGCCGCAGGGAAGCGGCCGAGTACGACGAGCGGCGTACCCGGCATGGAAGACGGTTGCCGCCTGGTGCACGAGGAGGAGGCAATGACGACCCTGCGGATACGCACCTGGTCGGCACTGAGCCTGGCGGTGATTGCCTGCGGTAGTGCACACGCCGGGTGGCAAGGGGTGTTCCAGGCAACGTGCTTCCATCGCTCATCTCCGGCGGTGGTCCAATACACTCCGCCTGTGGTAAGCGCACCCGTCGTCAGTGCGGCGCCTGTGGTCAGTTACTATGAGCCGCCCCAGGTGTACACGGTCCAGTATGTGCAGCGCTGTTACTATCAGCCTGTGACCACCTACCGTCCTCAAACGTACTACGAGCAAGTGACCAGTTACCGCACCAGCTATTACTACGAGCCAGTAGTCACCTGGCGTTATCGGTATCGCTGGGACTGGTGCACCTGGAGCTTCTATGAGGCGGCTGTGCCGCGCACCAGCTACCGATTGCGAGCGCAGGTGTCGCCGGTGGTAAGCTATGTGCAACGGGTGGCCTATGTGCCGGTCACAAGCTATTACCGAAGCTGCTACTTGGAACCCCAGGTGACCTCCGGGCCGGTGATTTTGGCTCCGCCGAGCGCAAACGGAGAATACATGGTGCCACCTCCTGGGGTGCGGGAGCAACGGACATCGCCGCCATCCTCGGAGCCGCGCAGCAATGGGCAACCCGCGGTCCCGCCACCGGAAGGCAGCGGCAGTTTGTATCGGCAATCGGCACCGCCTGCGGCGCCTACGGCCAGTCCTGCCCGCTTGGATCGCATTGCCTATGACCTGCGCGAGCGACCGGCGAGCGCCTCCCTCACCGGCCAGGTTATCGTCGAGGGTTCGCAGGCATTGCGTCCCGGCGACCAGGTACTGTTCGTCCACACGCACTGGACACGACGGGCAACCGCCGACGAGCGTGGCCGTGCCGTGGCCGACCTCCCGGCTGGTCGCTATGCCGTCTACGTGCAAACAGGCACTGGAAAGCCGCAGTATCGTGGCCAGCTCGACATCCAGCCTAACGAGGTGCAACAGGTCGCACTGTCCGGCGGGAGTTAGACGCACCACTCAGGCAAAACGACGCACCCTGCGTGACAACCAAGAAAAGCGGGCGATAGCCTGAGGCTTGTCGCCCGCTCGTTTTTTTGGCCAGGCAACGGCTCCCGGCGTCCGGTTTTATCCTGGGCCGGCTACACAAAGGCGGATCTCGGGCGCTCGCTGGCGCAAAACACCGGCAGCCGCAATCTTCTCACTTGCTGGCTAAGTGCTCCTTGATAAATTGGTAGACTTCGTCGGGGTGTTTGCCGATGTTTTTGACTTCGAAAATCTTGCGGACGACGCCGTCTTTGTCAATGACAAAAGTCACTCGCCGGGCAAAACCGTTAGGATTGAGCACGCCAAAAGCCTTGGCGGCTACTTTGTCTGCATCAGCCATCAGCGGAAAGTTGAGCTTTTCCTTTTTGGTGAATGCCTGCTGATCTTTGAGGGTGTCTGTGCTGATACCGATGACTACCGTATCCACTTGAGCAAACTGCTCGATGCGGTCGCGAAAACCGCAGCTCTCCAGCGTTCAGCCCGGGGTCATGGCCTTGGGGAAGAAAAAGAGCACGACGTTTTTTCGGCCTTTGAAATCTGCCAGCGACAGAGTGGGCGTACCCTTTTTCTCGGGCAGGACTTTGTCAATCTGGGTGGCGGGCAAGCTGATCGCCGGTGCCGGCTGGCCCTCACGGACTGCCTCTTGTGCCCCTGTACTGGACATCATGCCGAACACGCCCCAACCTACCGACGCCAACCCTGCCGCCAGGCCCAACCAATGCGTGCTGCCTGTCATCGGTGTCTCCTTTCCCCCCTGGATCGCCTGGAACGAGACCACATAGGAACTTGTTGTGCTGCGCCTGTGGAGGCACAAGACCTTAAAATGGGACAAGGAACCTTTTGCCAAGGTGCAACGTCCCAAGCACATGTTGTACTCGGCGTGGGCCTCGGCCACAAGGGGGTAACGATGATCTTTCTCGACGGCGTGGGAACAGTCATCCATCCGCGTGCGGACGTACTGTCCACCTACCTGGAAATCGGCCAGCGCTTCGGCTCGCGGGTAAGCGCCCAACATGCGGCTGCAAGCTACCGCAAAGCCTGGGACGCGCAGGAACAAATAGACCTCGATGCCCAGTATCGCACCGACGAACAACGCGAGCGGGAACGCTGGCGCGCCGTGGTCCGGGCGGTCTTTTCGGATGTCGTCGATCCAGAGGAACTTTTTCATGTCCTCTGGGAGCACTACCGGCACCCCAGTGCCTGGGCGGTTTACGACGATGCCCAGGAGCTGATCCGCTTCCTGGATGCACAAAACATCCCGTGGGGAATTGCATCCAACTACGATGCGCGCTTGCGTACGGTCGTTTACGGGCTCGACGCGTTGGCTCGCTGCCGCTTTGTGGTGATCAGCAGTGAAGTCGGCTGGCGCAAGCCCCATCCCTACTTTTTCGAAGCTCTGTGCCGCACTGCCGGTCAGCCGCCTGGTAAGCTGGTGTACACAGGCGATCACTATGCACACGACTTTGTCGCCGCCCGCACGGCAGGGCTGCACGCTTTCTGGCTGTGCCGCCCAGGGGTCGCCGCACACCGAGCTGACTCCCAGTGCCTGCGCTCTCTGAGCGAGCTGATCCCTGTGGTCAGCCAACTATCGGTATGAGCGAGGGCTGCTATGACCACGCCGGTGCCCTTCGAAATAATCAGGCCCGATATCCCTCGCGGAGCTTTCAAGTCGGTATTGTTCGACTTCGACGGCACCCTTTCGCTGATCCGCGAAGGCTGGCAGCGTGTGATGATCCCGATGATGGTAGAGGTACTGCGCCGAGAAACGCCCACGGCGGAGAGCGATGCAGAACTAATGACGGTCGTAGAGGAGTTCGTGACCCGACTCACGGGCAAGCAAACCATCTACCAAATGATCCGCTTGGCCGAAGAAGTGCGGCGGCGCGGAGGTCAGCCGGCCGATCCCCTGTACTACAAGCGCGAGTATCACACCCGTCTGCTGACGCGCATCCAAAATCGTCTCGACGACTTGAGCCAAGGCCGTGCGACCCCGGAGGATTGGACGGTGCCCGGATCGCATCAGCTGTTGGAAGCCTTGCGCCGGCGGGGGTTGGTTCTCTATTTGGCCAGCGGCACGGATTTGGTTTATGTCGAGCGCGAGGCCGAATTGTTACGACTCGCCGACTATTTCCGTCCGCATATTTACGGTGCCCTGGACGATTACCGCCGCTTTTCCAAGCGTCTGGTCATCGAGCGTATCCTCCGCGAGCACAACCTGCGCGGCGAAGAATTGCTCGCTTTCGGCGATGGATTCGTAGAAATCGAAGAGGTCAAAAAAGTGGGGGGCGTAGCCGTCGGCGTGGCCAGCGACGAAGTCCGCCGGCAAGGCATAGACGCCTGGAAACGTCGCCGACTTATCGAGGCCGGCGCCGACATCATCGTCCCGGATTATCGGCACAGCGCTGTCTGGCTCCCATGGCTGTGCGACCGAGCCGATTGGCCGACACCTCCGGCGCACTGAGCGCCGATTGTCCGTCCCGCGTCGGCAGGGCCTGCCACGTGTGCTCGGGGGAGACGCCAGATGTTGGGCACAGAATCGTCGCCCAACCCCAGCCGCGCTTGTGCGTCGGCTACCCTTGAGCTAAACTTCTCGTGAGGAAAAGCCGAGGGTTCTCCCCGCACGTGGGTTCTCGTGCTCGACGGTCGCGCGCAAGTCCTGCGGAACTGGTTGCGGTACGTCCGAGACTTCTGGCTCGGTCCAGCCACGGCGACTGTGTTTTTCACCTGCTATTATCTGGTGCGCAACGCGGGGGCGCCACCGCTGCCGTCACTGACCGCGCTGGAAGTTTTCTTGGTTGCTGCTCTTACCCTGGTCGCTTTGGCAGGGTACCTGAGTTTTTGCTGCTGGTCCCGCACCGAGCGAGCCCACCGTCAGGTGGCCCGGTATTTACAGAACATGCGTGAAAACTGTGCCCAACCGTTGGTAAGCGACACCCCGTGGCTGTCGCCTGTTTTGTTGCAGCAAATCGAAGCACTTCGTTTGGCCTATCGTGAAACCATGCAGAAAGCCATCCAGGAGCAAGCGCCATCGTCCATGAATCGGACGATCGTCGAACAGACCGGCGAACTGGACTCGGGACACAGTCTGACCAGCGTGCGCAAGGGGCAGTGGCTACCCGGCAGTATGGTCGGCCAGTTGTCCCTGGATTTGCGCTGGTTAGCTGCTAGACCCGCGCTGCAATGGTGGCTGGGAAAACAATGGTCGGACCTAGCAGGAACCAATTTTTTGGACCTCGTGGATCCCGCCGATCGAGACACCGCGGCAGCCGCCATGCGCGAGGCACTGGAAAAAGGAGAAGCACACAACGTGCACGTGCGCATGTCTTTACCGCAGCGCGGTACCTGCCACGTGCAACTGGACGTAGCCGCTCGCTACCGTGCCGACGGCTCTCCCTTGTATTTGCGCTTTCATCTGGCCGACATCACGGCCCGTGTTCGCACCGAAGAAGAATTGCGGCAGCGGACCGAACAGCTGGCGCTGGCGAACCAACGATTGCGGACGATCAATCGCGAGTTGCAACGGCTCAAAGAAGCCTATCGCGATCTGTACCATAACGCCCCTGTCATGTATTTCAGTCTGGACCGATGCGGACGCATCATGGCTTGCAACGAAACCATGATCCGCACGCTCGGCTACGCTCGCGAAGAACTGGTGGGAAAACCCTATACCATGCTCCTGGATCACGGGGCTGAAGCTACAGCCGACCAATGGTTCCTCCAGCCCGGTGAGACCCACGTGGAAACACGTTGGCGGCGTCGCGACGGTAAAATCCTCGATGTCCTCATCCGCAGCACTCCTTGGTTGAACAGCGACGGGCAGTTCTTGCGCACCCGCAGCGTGGCCCAGGATATCACCGAGCGCCACCAATTGATCAGCGAATTGGCGCGTCAGGCAGATGCTCTGGAAAGCACCAACCGTGAGTTGCGGCGCATCAATCAGGAACTGGACGAATTTACCCGTGCCGCCTCCCACGACATCAAAGCCCCGCTGCGCACCATCGAGGGCTTCGCCCAGATGTTGGCCGAGTCGTTGCGCGACCGCTTGTCCGAGGAAGAACAGGAGCATTTGAGCTACATCCTTCAGGCCAGTCGCCGTTTGGCACACCTGGTCGAAGATCTGCTGACGTTGAGCCGTGCGGGACAAACTGCCCACACGCCTCACCCGTGCCGTTTGGACACCTTGCTGCCGGCGATCCTCAAAGATCTGGGCCAGGTACTGGACGAACGGGGTGCACAAGTGCGCGTCGCAGGCGAGTTACCCCCCGTCCTGGCCGATCCCTGGCGGCTCGTCCAGCTTCTGTCGAATTTGATCTCCAATGCGGTCAAGTACAACACCAGTGAGCCGCCGGTCGTCGAAATCTCTTGCACGGGCACAGAGGGGGGCCGTGGTGTATTCGCCGTACGCGACAACGGCATCGGCATAGATCCGCGCTTCCACGACGCAATCTTCAAGCCGTTCGTGCGACTGCACAGCGAAGGCCAATACGAGGGGACGGGGACCGGCTTGGCTATCTGCCGCAAAATCGTCGAGGCCCATGGCGGCCGTATCTGGCTCGAATCGCAGCCGGGCCTCGGCACCACTTTTTACTTCACTTTGCCACTGGCCCAGCCTGATACGGAAGGGGCGACGCTACTCGTAAATAGGGCTCTGGCCTCTTCGTAAGTTGTCCAGTCGCAGCCACTTGGCGCTGCACATTCGCACAGATAGTTGCCGGAGCGCCGACAGTCCGCGCTCCGGCAATCGGGTCCAGCTCCGGCAGCCGTGACGAGTTCTCCCCGAACAAGTTGGCCTTGCCAGATCGCGAAGCTGCGGTTATGGGGCCACCCAGTCCGATGGGCCGCCGAGCATGTCTCGGGCGCAAAGAGCATGCCCGACTCGCACGGATCGGCGCCCTATCTCACACTGTGCTCAGAAAGAGGACAAGGAGGTCTAGACCATGGGCAAGTGGCCCAAGTCCTTGGTGGGTGCCCTGCTGGCGGGAGTGATCAGCTGGCCAGGTTGCGAATCGTGCCATACCTGTAGCGGGCCTAAAACTACTTCAGCGCCGCCGACCTACCGACCAGCACCCGCCGGATATGGAAACTATGGACCTGGATCGGCCGGCGCGGTGTCCCCTTACAGTGCCACGCGTTCGAGCCCAGCTGGAAATCCAGGGACGGCTACCCCGGGGACGGTGACACCGGCACGTCAACTTCCGCCGGTTACCTCCGGTAGTCCGCGCAGCGTGCCCGATACAGCAATGCCGGTGCAGCCTACGGCGGCTCCCGACGGGGACAAGACCGACTATGTGCCGCCTCCGCTTCCCCCACCGGCGCGAGAAAGCCGCTTCACTCCCAAGGAGGCGCCAGCCGTCGGTGTGCCCTCCTCTAGCAAATCAGGCGACTCTTTGACTCCTGCAAGCTCGCACGCCCCAAGTCCAAGCAGTTCCTCGGACTCACAAATGCCAATCCCCACAAGCCCAACGCCGACAGGCTCGGACCAAACCGATTCGTCGAGTGTTCCGACTGTGCCTCCGCCGCCTACTCCGCCCAGTTTGAATCCATGAGCGGAGTTGCAGACCGGCGCTCCACCGGAGCGAACAACCAAGCGTTTGCCTTTCAGCGGCAGTCTGCGTAATCTGCGGTATCCCTCGGGTCCGCCGCAGATTACGCCGACATTGTTTTCGCGACCTCAAAGCCACTAGCCACCGTGGCTGCGAAGCGCAGCAATCGGTTGCCTGCCTCAAAAGCCACGTCCTTTTATGCACCTCGTAGCGGTACCGGGTCCTGTGCGCACAGCTCAAGGGGCAAAGTTTCCCAGGCCGATAGATTTTAACAGCGTGCCCGACCGCCTACGCAACGGGCGACCGACAGCTTATTTGCAAAAACGTAGGCATGCGGCACCCTGTGGTGCTCGCTAAAATGGCCAATGTCCGATAACCGGGCTGGCCTCGTAGAGGACATGGGATGAGTACTGGCGCAGCAACTCCGAATAGCTTGCCAGCGTCTCTGTTGGCTGGTCTGCATGCTTTTATCCTGACCTGGGGCGAGATGGCTGATTTTGCGGGACGGACGTTGTATTGGCTGGTCGCCAAACGGCCCGGGCGCGGGACGCTGCCCCCTATTTTTTACCAGGTGGGCGTGCGCAGCGTACCGGTAGTCGGCATCACGGGCCTTTTCATCGGTATGGTGCTGGCCGTGCAAAGTTACGGCGAATTCATGCGCCTACCGATCATGCGCGGGTGGATGGGTGCGGCGATCAACGGCAGCGTCATCCGCGAACTGGGTCCGGTGCTGGCGGCGACCATGCTGGCTGGCCGTGTGGGCAGTGCCATCGCTGCCGAGCTGGGCACCATGCGGGTCACCGAGCAAATTGACGCTTTGTGGTCGCTCGGCACCAATCCCATCCACTACTTGGTCGTGCCTCGTTTTCTGGCGTGCGTCCTTTTGATCCCCCTGTTGACCGTCATGGCAGACTTCATGGGCGTGATGGGCGGCGCCCTCATCAGCACCCAGTACTTCGGCATCGAGCCTTACCAGTACTGGCAGCTGTCGCAGCAAAAAATCGGCATGTGGGACATCACCTGTGGACTTCTGAAATCTATGGTGTTCGGAGCGGCTATTGCCCTGATCAGTTGCCAGCGCGGGTTCCACAGCGCTCCAGGGGCCGAAGGCGTGGGACGAGCAGCTACCGAAGCTTTCGTCCTGTCCTTCATGGCCATCCTGGTGCTCGACTTTTTCTTGGCCCTGTTTTTCAACACGCTCTATGCCCAGCTGTGGCCCCAGGCATAGAAACATGCAGGGCCAGGAAGCGATTGTGGTACAGCGTTGCGAACGGCCGGATGCGGTCGTGCTCGAACGCCCGGGCGCTTTGTGCTGGCACCGTTTGCAAGGAACAGACGGATGACCCAGGCCGAAGGCATCCCGGAGATCACCAGCCTGCCGGCGCCGCCGCCTTTGTTCCGCCTGGAACAGGTGCGCGTCCAATTCGGACCGCAACTGGTGTTGCGCGACTTGCACCTCGATATCCCTCGTGGCGTGACCACGGTCATTATCGGGGAAAGCGGCTGCGGCAAAACGGTGCTGCTGAAGTTGTTGGTCGGTCTCTTGCGGCCCAATGCTGGCAAAGTATTCTTCGACAACCGAGACCTAGCCCAACTGAGCGAACCCGAACTCATGCGGCAGCGGCTGCGCGTGGGCTTCGTCTTTCAGGGAGGCGCACTTTTCGACAGCATGACCGTCTTCGACAATGTCGCTTTCCCTCTGCGCATGCACACCGACTGGAGCGAAGAACGCATCCGCGAACGGGTGCGGCAAAGACTGAGCGAAGTCGGTCTGTCGGCAGCCGCCGAACAAAAAAAACCGGCCGAGTTGTCGGGCGGTATGAAAAAGCGGGTCGCCTTGGCCAGGGCCCTCGCTCTCCAGCCGGAGGTGATGCTGTACGACGAGCCGACCACCGGCTTGGATCCGGTCATGAGCGCCGTCATCAACGAACTGATCCACGAAACCAATCGGCGCCACCGCGTCACCAGCATCGTAGTCACACACGATTTGCAAACGATCCGGCGCGTAGCCGACCGGGTGGTTATGCTGCACCCCGTGACCAGGCTGCGCCCTGCGGAACCCCAGGTCATTTTTCAGGGAACTAGCGAGGAATTATGGACTGCCAGCGATCCCCGCGTGCAGCAATTCGTGCGCGCTGAACCAGGCGATCGTTTCTTGGAAAACGCGGATGCGTCCGCGCAGGCGGCAGCCGACCGTTCTCGGCCAGGAGGTGCTCTATGAACGACCAAGCCGTGAAATTCCGTCTTGGCATTTTCGTGCTCGGAGCCTCTTTGCTCCTAGCCATTTTGATCATCCTGTTCGGAGAATTTCCGGCACTTTTTACACGCCCCTATCGCTATACCATTCGCTTTCCACAGGCGCCGGGGGTGGAAGCAGGCACACCGGTCCGTAAGTCCGGTGTGCGCATCGGCGAAGTCACCAACGTCGAATTGGACCCCGATACCGGGGACGTCATCGTGCAAATCACGGTCGCCAGAAAATACCAACTGCGTCAAGGCGACCTGCCTGTCATCGGACGCGGCTTAGTCTTGGGCGACGCTTCCATCAACTTTTTCCCCGAAGGAGAAGATCGGCGTCCAGCGCCCGACGGCTTCGTCTTTCAAGGCAAACCGCCCACCGATATCCGGCAAGCCCTGGGCCGTGCTACCGATCTTGCCCAGGTGACTCAGGATGCACTGGAGGAAATCCGCTCCGCCGCAAAAGGCATCAGCGACAACATGCCGGTATTCCGCCGTACTGCCGAAGAGTTGCAAGTAGCGGCACGCAATTTCGGCCGCGTCGCCGAACGGGCCGAAGTCTTGATCGAAACCAACCAGGACAAATTCACCAAAACCTTGGATCAGGTCAGCGAGCTGGCCAGTCGAGCCAACGACGTCCTCACCGAAGACAATCGCAAAAACCTGGCGGCGCTGCTGCGCAACATGCGCGACGCCAGCGACCAATTGTCACAACTGGCCCGCAATGCCGACGCTACCCTCACGGACATCCGACAAAGCGCCAAAGATTTCGACGCCAAGCTCGACTCGCTGTCGCGCGAAGCCACCGAAGGCCTCCGCGAAGCACGCGCCACCTTGAAGCGGCTCAGCGACTCCCTCGCACGTGCCGATGAGGTGCTGACCAACGTGCAACAAATAACCCGTCCCCTAGCGGACCAGGCGCCCATGCTCGCAAAAAACCTCGAACAGGGTTTGGCGCGCTTCAACCAGATCACCATGAATTTGCAGGACTTCAGCAAGGCTCTGGCCGAAGGAGATGGCACGGTCCGCCGACTGGTCTCCGATCCGTCTCTCTACAACAACGTAAATGACACCGTGGTCGGCTTGCAGCGCGCCGTTTCTCGCTTCGACCGGATCATACGCGATCTGGAGCTGTTCGCTGACAAAATCGCACGGCATCCCGAACTGCTCGGCGTCGGCGGCGTCGTCAGCCCATCCAGCGGTATCAAGCGATAAAAGCCAGAGCACGCCCTATTGAACATTGGGTCGCCAGCTCACGTGAATAGCGGCGGCTTCTGATTTTTCGCTCCTCATCAAGCCTAACACCCATATCTCGCGGCCTACAAGAAAAGCTCAAACTTTATGCATATGTGCCTAAAGTATGTGCAAAATTGCCAGGAACAGCCGCGAGAGCAATCGGCCGGTTAATGCCATAAGATTTTGATTATTAAAGAGTTGTGGCATTTCAGGCGTTTTGACCTAATCCGGTCACTTATGGCACATACTGTGCAATCCAAGTATATCCTACGCATATTAACTTTTCTGGCGCTGAGAGAAAAGCCTAGAGACTGGCCCAGGCGTCTGTCTCAGTGATGCTAGGGACGCATAGCCTGCTTGCGTTAAAACTGATAAAGCTAAGGCATCCGGATGGTAAAGAACGCCCTAATCGGACAGGGCGCAAAAGGGGCTTGTAAGTAGAGGAGGTCACACCTGTGAAGCCAAAAGAAGTGCTGGCGCTGATTCGGGAGAGGCAAATCAAGGCAGTGGACTTGCGTTTCATGGATTTTCCTGGCCTGTGGCAACATTTTACCATTCCCGCAGATGCTTTGGATGAATCGGTTTTCGAGGAAGGCGTCGGTTTCGATGGCTCCTCTATCCGCGGATGGCAAGCGATCAACGAATCCGACATGCTGGTCATTCCTCAGCCCGAGACGGCGTTCATAGATCCTTTCACTGCCCAGCCGACCCTGACCATGATTTGCAACATCCAGGACCCGTTAACCCGTGAGGATTACACGCGTGACCCGCGTAATATCGCTCGCAAGGCTGTCAATTACATGAAGTCCACCGGCATTGCCGATGTCGCCTATTTTGGCCCGGAGCTGGAATTCTTCATCTTCGACGATATCCGCTACGATCAAACACAGTACTGCGGCTACTACTTCATTGACTCAGCCGAGGGTGCTTGGAATACCGGTCGCGACGAAAAGCCCAATCTCGGATACAAGTTGCGCTACAAAGAGGGGTACTTCCCAGTTCCCCCTTCCGACAAGCTCAACGACATCCGCTCGGAAATGATGCTGACAATGATCGAGTGTGGCATCCCGATCGAGGCACAGCATCACGAAGTAGCCACCGGCGGCCAGGGCGAAATAGACATGAAATACGCCCCGCTAGTGCAAATGGCCGACAACGTCCTCAAGTACAAATACATCGTCAAGAACGTGGCCAAAAAGTACGGCAAAACCGCCACGTTCATGCCCAAGCCTATCTTCATGGACAATGGCAGTGGCATGCATGTCCATACTAGTTTGTGGAAGAACAATCAGAACCTTTTTGCCGGGAGCGGCTATGCCGGTTTGAGCGATACTGCGCTGTACGCCATCGGCGGACTGCTGCATCACGCACCGGCACTGTGTGCATTTACCAATCCCACGACCAACAGCTACAAACGATTGGTTCCCGGGTACGAAGCGCCGGTCAACCTCGCCTATAGCCGACGCAATCGTTCTGCTGCCGTGCGCATCCCGGTGTACAGCCCCTCGCCCAAGGCGAAACGTTTGGAGTTTCGCTGCCCCGATGGGTCGAGCAATCCCTATCTGGCCTTCGCAGCCATGCTCATGGCAATGCTCGACGGCATCCAAAACAAAATGCACCCCGGAGAGCCGCTCGACAAAGATATTTACGACTTGGAACCCGAAGAACTGGCCAAGGTCCCGAAGACGCCTGGTTCCCTGGACGAGGCGCTCAAAGCCTTGCGTCAGGATCAGGAGTTCCTCCTCAAAGGCGACGTCTTCACTCCGGATGTCATTGACACTTGGATTTGGTACAAAACCGAAAAGGAGGCTGATGCCATCCGCCTACGGCCTCACCCCTACGAGTTTTACTTGTACTTCGACATCTGAGACGGCCGAGCGTCCAGTCCATTCGGGAATCGCAGACGAGCGGACCGTGCGCCCGGCGGTCCGCTCGTTCATCAAAACCTCGCTCATGCATGGCCTTCGCTTCTGGGCTGACGCGTAGGCGTACGTATTTCAATACGTCGCAGTCTGGCACGCGTAGCCCGGGGCAAAACCAATCTCAGCACGCCATCACTGAATTCTGCTGCGATCCTTTCCGTGTCTACCTGCTCGCTGAGGATGAACGAGCGAAAGTAATCGCCTGGGCGGATCTCTTCGACCAAGCACCGCGCCTCGGCGGGCACCGGCCAGCGCACGCGGCCGAAAAGTGTCAGACGATTGTTTTCCTCGACGCGCACTTCCAGCAATTCGTCCGGTACCCCTGGCAGGTCGGCCTCGATGACCAGTCCCTCGGCACTTTCATAAATGTCCAGAGCGGGCGCATATACTTCGCTGGGCGACGCCGCACGCGTTTCCACACGCTCCAAACGGCCTTCGCCCTCTGGCTGTGGGCTAGACATACCTACCCTCCTTCCGGCTCGGGGCGTCCATCACGCACGCGAATGGGGATCTGCCGCGCAACCGCCTGGGCCGCCTTGGGAATACGCACGACTAGCAGTCCGTGCTCCAGAGTGGCGCCGATCTGATTGGCATCCGCCTGCTCGGGCAGTTGCACGCTGCGCGACCATTTCCCATACCATCGTTCCTGACGACGATACGCATCTTCGGCAACATTCTGACGCACCCGCCGCTCCCCACGCAGGATCAAGGTGTCCCCCAAAACCGACAGCTCGATGTCCTCTGGACGAGCGCCTGGCACCGACGCCACCAACACATACTCCGCCCCTGTTTCGTACAAATTCAAAGGCGGGTATGGCCGATCCGTCTGCCAAAATTGGCGGATCGTAAGATCGAAAAGCCTGTCCACTTGGCGTTGTAACTCGCCAAACGGATCCCAACCAGGTCGCCAAGTCCATAAACTCATGACTCGCCTCCAAAAAGCGGCATTTTTTCCTAAGATACTGCGCCTGCAAATCGTATACCGTTGGCGCAAACAACCTACTAAAGTCTTTCTCATAAAAGGCTTGCGCGCAAATAACCATTCTTTGCGCCTCATCGAATGGACAGTCAAAATGGCAGGAAAGGGCGTCCAGATCGTCGTTGACAGAAACAGATGCCTTTTTGGCAGCTCTTTGACTGTTATCCGCCCGGTATCCCTCCGCTGCCTGGTGCAACACGCTGCGGTTAGCCTGTGACGGCGCCTTATGCACGCATTGAGTTCGAGAAGTGCGCAACACGAAGCGCCTACCGTTCGATCACGTTTCACAAGGGGCAACTCCGCCACTTGCGAGATCTTTCGCCGTGCTAAAAAAATGCAAGCCGTCATGACCCGTGTGCAACAAGTGCGTGGGCAGGGTTGCGAGCCGCCTGGCGTCCACAACCCGATGCATTGGGACCTAGGTCAACAAGGCCTAGCGGCACGCAGCTCCTAAGATGATTAGGGGCGAAAGCGAAGAGCGGTAACGGCCTGGGATCTGCTTCGAGGAGCCGCGTTTGGCGAGCGACTGGACGACTTTCAGAGAGCAATACTTTCCGATAACCAAGCACTGGGTGTTTCTGGATCATGCGGCTGTGGCACCGTTGAGCTTGCCAGCCGCGGAAGCACTCAGGCAATATGCTGAAGACCTGTGCCAGCACGGCGATGCCCACGAAGACGATTGGGACAAGCGCATCCAACAAGTCCGCGTCTTGGCTGCGGCACTTCTTCATGCCGACCCATCCGAAATAGCCTTTGTGAAAAACACCAGCGAAGCGATCAATTTCGTCGCCCAGGGACTGGACTGGCGGCCCGGGGACAATGTCCTCGTTGCCCGCGAAGAGTATCCGTCCAATATCTACCCTTGGCTCAACTTGCACCGATACGGCGTGGAAGTACGACTGATTCCGACTCGCGACGCCCGCATTTGGCTAGACGACATCCGTGCGCAGATAGATCAAAGGACGCGACTGGTCAGTCTCAGCTACGTGGAATTCAGCAGCGGTTTTCGCAACGATCTGGACGCAGTCGGCGAACTTTGCCGGCAGCGCGGGATATTGTTCTTTGTGGACGCCATTCAGGGGCTGGGTGTTTTGCCGCTCGACGTGCGTCGTATGCCGGTGGATTTCTGTGCTGCCGACGGGCACAAATGGCTGCTAGGTCCCGAGGGGGCGGGCCTTTTTTATGTCCGTGCGTGTCATCTCGAAAGACTTTATCCGATCGAGGTCGGCTGGCGCAGTGTCCTGCGCGATACAGAGTTCAGCGTCATTGATTTCCGGCTCAAGCCCCACGCCGGTCGCTTCGAGTGCGGCAGTTACAATGTCGGTGGGTTGACCGCTTTAGGAGCCAGCATCGAATTGATTGTGCGTATCGGCGTTGAAAACATAAGCGCACGCGTCCTGGAACTGACCGACCTACTGTGCGAGCGGCTCACAACCCATGGATGGCCTGTCTACAGCAGCCGACTGGAGCGAGACAAGTCGGGCATCGTCGCCGTCGAGTGTCCGGCAGATCCACGTCAGGCCGTGCGCCACTGCCGACAACACGGCATCATCCTCAATCAGCGTGCAGGCCGGCTACGCATCAGTCCGCATTTCTACAATACCGTCGAGGAATTGGAACACACCGTGGCGGTCTTGAACCATTGGCGCAGGAAACTCAGCTAATGCCCGCAGAAGTCAACCCACGCGTGGCGGTTTACACCGGTATGTTCGATCCGGTCCACCTCGGCCACGTAGACATCATCGAGCGGGGGAGCCGGATTTTCGACCGTCTGGTGGTCGGCGTAGGCGTCAATCCGGAGAAAACCCCGCTGTTTACCATTGACGAGCGCGTGCATATCCTGCGTGTCGCTGTCGAGAACTATGCCAACGTCGAGGTCATCCCATTCACCGGTTTGGCGGTACGCTTTGTGCGCCAGGTCGGAGCCGGTGTGATGCTCCGCGGACTGCGTACCGTCAGCGATATGGAATATGAATTCAGCATGTCTCTTACCAACCAGACGCTCGACCCGACTATCGAGACAGTCTTTTTGTTGTCGCGCGTGGATTACTCCCACCTGAGTAGCACGCTCATCCGGCAAATCATCTCCTTCGGCGGCGACTTGAGCAAGTTCATCCCTGCTGCGGTGGTGCCTTTGGTTCGCGCCAAACTCGAACAGCGGCGCGGCTGAGCCTTGGCCGCGCGTCAGCTCCCCGAACGGGCGACGCCTGCTGTAGCCGAGCTCAAGAGGTACTCGTCATCGTCCAGAGGACCGGGCATGTCGCCACGCCAGACCAGGGTGGCCCATTCTTTCAAGGCCGTCAGCTGCTCGGCAGGCACCTGCTGACGGGCGGACGCCGGCATGACGACCAACAAACGTACGGCACCGATCGGACGGCCCGGCTGAAACGCATAGTATCTGTCCAAGTAGGTCGGTCGGCGTCGCGCCGCCCGGGCCACTGTCGCCAAGGCCTTCTCGGTCAAAGCCTGGCATGGACCGGTCGGCTCCAACACCACTTGCAGCGACGAAAACGGATTGTCTTGGAGCACCTTTTCCACCAGCGAGGCGGCAGCATAGCGATGCCGCTCGAAATCCGCACTGCGCAGCCAGAGGGTAAAGGTTTGTGCTCGGTCTGCCGGCGCGCCCAAGGCCTGATCTATCTGCTCTTGACTCGCAGGTACGACGACACACGCCGCACGTCGCGGCCACCCCGAGCACTGAATGTCCAGCGCCGGCTCCGGCCAGGTATCCCAATCCAGCTCAA
>Ga0209989_100054_pt1 | contig 20556 bp, 20 predicted proteins | sample Antgeofumaro1A2B_FD_188083 | JGI IMG/M metagenome (GOLD analysis project Ga0209989, IMG submission 188083) | Geothermal fumarole subsurface microbial communities from Mt. Erebus, Antarctica - 1A2B (SPAdes) (version 2) | ecosystem: Environmental > Terrestrial > Volcanic > Fumaroles | place: Mt....
GGGCTGGATGACCTGGCGCAGGATCTCGATGGCTTCGGCGTTGGAATCGCACATCCACACCCGGTCCGCCGGCATGCCGACGGCCAGCGCCTCCCGGGCGATGATGCGCGCCCGCGGGCCGACGGCGATGAGCAGATCCGCCACCGCCCCGGCCCGCCCGCCCACCAGCCGGTGCCCCTCGACCTCGTAGGCGCCGAGCTCCAGCATGTCTCCCAGCACGGCGATCTTCCGCCCTTCCAGTTCGGCCAGCAGGTTGAGGGCTGCCAGCATCGACGGCGGGCTGGCGTTGTAGGTGTCGTCCAGGATGATCGATCCCCGCAGGCCGGGCACCGCCACCAGGCGCAACTGGGCCCGCGGATCCCGCAGGCCGGCGAAGATCTCTTCCCAGGTCAGCCCCTCCAAGATCCCCACCGCGATGGCCCGCAGGGCGGTGTGCACGCTGTGCCGTCCCAAGAGGGAAACCCGGACCCGGCGGAAGGTCTCGCCCCGATAGTGCAGGTCGAAGCGGATCCCCTCCAGGCCCTCGCTGACGATCTCATCAGCCCACAGGTCCGCCTCCGGGTCCAGGCCGTAGAAGAAGACTCGGGCGCGGGTCCGGCCGGCCATGGCCCGCACATAGCGGTCATCCCGGTTGAGCACCGCCACGCCGTCCTCCGGCAGCGCCTCCACCAGCTCCGCCTTGGCCTCCGCGATGGCCTCCAGGGAGCCCAGGCGCTCCAGATGGACGGGGCCGACCATGGTCACCACTCCGATCACCGGGCGGGCGATGGCGCAGAGGGCCGCGATCTCCCCTCGGGCATACATCCCCATCTCCAGCACCGCCCGTTGATGTCGCGGCGTGAGACGGAGCACCATGAGGGGAAGGCCGATCTCACTGTTCAGGTTCCCCTCGGTCTTCAGGACCTCGTAGCGCCGGGAGAGCACCGCCCCGACCAATTCTTTGGTGCTGGTCTTGCCCACGCTCCCCGTGATGCCGATCACCCGCACGGGGAAGCGGGCCCGCCACCAAGCCGCCCACCGGTGCAGGGCCTGCAGGGTGTTCGAAACCCGCAGGCCCACCGGAAGGGAGAGGGACGAGGGCCAGGGACCCCCCTCCAGGTCCACCACCGGCACCTCCCCGGCCGCCTCCGCTTCGTGGATCAACGCGGCCATCGCCCCGCGCCGAAAGGCCTCCCCCACATACCGATGGCCGTCCGTCCGTTCGCCCGGCAGGGCGATGAACAGATCGCCCGCCTCGCAAACCCGCGAGTCGATAGCGATGTGCCGGATGGGGATCTCCCAGGGCGGACGCCGGCCCGCGATGGCCTCGGCCAGGTCCGCCAGGGTCATCCCCTGCACCGCTACCCGCACGCCAGCCTCGCCGGCCATCTTCGCCGTCCTCCACCTTACTCCCCCGCCCGGATCCGAAGCAGCGGGAGGATGCGCGCGGCGATGCGGGCGAACACCGGCGCCGCCTCCTCCGAGCCCCACGGGGACCGTTGCGGGCGATCGATCTTGACCAGGATCAGCACCTGGGGATCCTCCACCGGCCCGAACCCCACGAAGGAGGCGATGGTGCCCTTGGGATCGTAGCCGAAGGGCGTGGGGATCTGGGCGGTGCCGGTTTTGCCGGCCATCCGATAGCCCGGCACCCGTGCCTTCACCGCCTCCCGCTCGATCACCGCCGCCAGCATCTCCCGCAGCGCCCGGGCCGTGGCCGCCGACAGCGCCCGCCGCCGGACCTGGGGCTCCGTCCGCCGGACCCCTTCGGCCGTGTGCACCTCCCGGACCACAAAGGGGCGCATGATCAGGCCGTCGTTGGCCACCGCCGAGACCGCCACCGCCATCTGGAGCGGGGTCACCGAAACCGCCTGCCCGAAGGACTGACGCCCCATATCGGCCTCCCGCCAGTCTGGATCCCCGTAGGCCCGCACCCGCATCACCGCCTCGTCGGGGAGATCCACATCCGTCCGCTCGCCGATCCCAAAGGCGTGCAGCGCCGGGTAGAAACGCTCCGGGCCCAGCATGCGGGCCAGGGCCGCCGCGCCGACGTTCCGGGAATACACCAGCAGCTCCGTCATATCCAGCCAGCCCCGCCCTTGCGGGTAGCGAGCGGCGTCCCAGTTGCAGATCGGCGCCCCGCCGAACTCCACGCATCCCTGGTCCAGATAGCGGCTCTCCGGCCGCACTACCCCGGCTTCCAAAGCGGCGGCCATGGTGAGGATCTTGAAGACCGAGCCCGGCTCGTAAAGATCTTGAACGGCCGGGTTGCGGGCGTCCCGAGGCAACGTCTCCGGATGGTTCGGGTCGAACCCCGGCAGGCTCACCATGGCCAGGATCTCGCCGGTGCGGGGGTTGAGCACCACGGCGTCGCCGCGCGCCGCCCGGCTCTCCTGCAGGCCCCGCGCCAGCTCCTCCGCGACGATGGCCTGCAGGGTGCGATCCAGCGTGAGGACGATGTCCGCGCCGGGCTCCGGCTCCGCCAGGGCCGCCTCGTCCAACGGCAGCGGCCGCCCCTCGGCATCCACCGGCACCCGCACCACCACCGGCCTCCCGGCCAGATCCCGCTCATAGGCCCGCTCCACCCCCACCGCTCCCGACCGCCGCTCCACCCCCTCGGGGTCCGGCCGGAAGACCACGAAGCCGACCACAGGGCCCAGCAGGGCCCCCTCCGGATACATCCGCGCCCAGTAAGGGACCACCCGAACCCCCCGCAGCCCGGCTTCCTGGACCCGCCGCGCGACCCCCCGAGCCACATCCTCCGGCAGATCCCGGGCCACCGGGAACTGCCACCACGTATCCGGCCAGCCGGCGGCGGCCTCCCGAAGGGAGAAGCCGAGGAAGGGAGCCAGGACCTCATCGATCCGATTCAACCACGCCTCCCGACGCCGGGGATCCCCCCCGTAAGCGATGGGGAGATACTCCAGCACCAAACGGTAACGCGGCACATCCATCGCCAGGACGGCCCCGTTCCGGTCCAGGATGGACCCCCGCCGCGGCTCCAGACGGATCTCCCGGGCCTGGACCCCGAACACGACTTCTGGGGCCCAGAACGCCAGGTAGACCAAGCGGGCCAGCGCCAGCCCGAGGACGAGCGCCGGCGCAAAGGCCACCACCCAGAACCGCAACGACTGTTCCTTCATAAATCGATCTGGCCTCCTGCGCTGTGCCCCGGGGGCGCATGTCTCGCCTAAGGGAGCGGCCCCTCCACCGGCCCCGAGACCGGCACAGAGAGCAGGAGGGGACGGACCCCCTCCGCCTCCCCAAACCCCAACGCCCGGGCCCGTTCCCGGAGCCGGGGCAATGCGCTCTCGCGCGCGATGGCCTCCCGGACCGCCAGGTTCTCCCGCTCTAGGGCGGCGCGGGCCTCGCTCAGACGCTGCACCACCTGCCCCTGCTCCACGGCGGCGGTGGAGAGGAACGTGAATAACAGGATCCAGGCGACGCCGAACAGCATGCCCCCCGCTATAGCCAGGGCCAGACGCCGACGCGGGCTCATCCCAACCGCTCCGCGATGCGCAGCCGGGCGCTGCGCGCCCGGGGGTTGACCCGAACCTCTTCCTCGGAGGGCCGGATGGGCTTGCGGGTGATCAGGCGCAGGGTCGCCCGGTGGCCGCAGGTGCACACCGGGACTTGCGGCGGGCACAGGCAATCCCGCGCCTCCCGCTGGAAGAAGGTCTTCACGATGCGATCCTCCAACGAATGGAAAGCGATGACGGCCAGGCGCCCCCCCGGCTTTAACAAGGAGACGGCCTGGGGAAGGGCCTGCTCCAGGGCGCTGAGTTCGTCGTTGACCGCGATGCGCAACGCCAGGAACGTGCGCGTGGCCGGGTGGAGATCATCCCGCCCCCAGCCCACCGTCCGGGCGATCAGCGCCGCCAGTTCCGTGGTGGTCCGGATGGGCCGGTGGCGCACGATGGCCCGCGCGATCCTCCGGGCGTAGCGCTCCTCGCCGTAACGGCGGATCAACGCGGCCAGTTCCTTCTCCGGCCACCGGTTCACGATCTCCGAGGCTGGGATGCCCTGCCCGGGGTCGTAACGCATGTCCAGGGGCCCTTCGATCTGGAAACTGAAGCCCCGGTGAGGATCGGACAACTGCCACGAGGACAGGCCCAGATCGAACAGGATCCCATCCACCTCCAGAAAGTCATAGCGCACGGCCAGCCGCCGCAACTCGGCGTAGGAGCCCTGGGCCAAGACGACCCGCTCGCCGAAGGGCCGCAGCCGCTCCCGGGCGCGCTCCAGCACCTCGGGATCCCGGTCGATGCCCAGTAGCCGGCCATCGGGAGCCGATCGCTCCAGGATGGCCGCCGCATGGCCTCCGCCTCCCACCGTGGCATCGATGTAGCGGCCGCCCGGTTGGACCTTCAGGCCGTCCAAGACCTCGCGCAACAAGACCGGGATGTGCATGGGGCAGCCTCGGACGACCGGATTCGGGATCGGCCTCAGATCTGCAGGCCGGCCCAGTGTTCCGGAGGGATCCGGCCGTTCTGAAAACGCTCCAGGATCTCCTCCCAGGCGGAGGGAGACCAGATCTCCAGATGGGTGTGCACCCCCACGATCACCGCCTGCGCCTCCAGGCCGGCATACGCCCGCAAGGACGCCGGGATCAGAATGCGGCCCTGCTCGTCGGGCACCACATCGAAGGCCCCCCCGAAGAAGAAGCGCCGCCACTCCCGGGCCTCCGGTACGGTCAACGGCAGCGCGCTGATCCGCTCGGCCACCCGCCGCCACTCCGACCAGGTGAACAGGTACAGACAGGGCTCCAGGCCACGGGTGAGGACCGCCCCGGAGGCAAAGAAAGGACGATAACGGGCGGGGAGGAACAACCGCCCCTTGGCGTCGATCCCATGCCGGTATTCCCCCAGGAACATCGGAACATCCTCCAGGGGCACCGTCGGCGTCCCCCGGGCCCTCCTGCGCGTCCTCGGCTCCACCACTCTCCCCCACTTTGCCCCACTCTACGCCTCCATTATAGGAATTCGCTCCCCCTGCACAAGGGGTTTGGGAAATCTTAACACAGTCCCTTGGATGATCTTGGGAAAAAGGGGTCGCCGGGAGGCATGGGGCGTTTGTCGGCCTTTGGGAAGGCTTCTACAATAAAGAGCTGGTTCGGCCGGCGCGCTGTCGACCCTTCTAGGGCAGGAGGCCCGCGATGCTCGCCGTCTATCTCAACCGGGGGCTGGAGATCCGACCGGACTATCCGGATCCCACGCCGCCCCCCGGCGAGGCCCGCGTCCGGGTGCGGCTGGCGGGGATCTGCAACACCGACCTGGAACTGATGCGCGGCTACCTGGATTTCCGGGGCGTGCCCGGCCACGAGTTCGTCGGCGTGGTGGCGGAGGCCCCCGGTCACCCCGAGTGGGTCGGCAAGCGCGTGGTCGGGGAGATCAACGCCGCCTGCGGGACCTGCCCCACCTGCCGGGCGGGCCGGCCCACCCACTGCCCGAACCGCACCACCTTGGGCATCTCCGGCCGCGACGGGGCCTTCGCGGAGTTCCTGCTCCTGCCCCTGGTCAACCTCCACGAGGTGCCCCCCGAGATCCCCGACGAGGCCGCCGTTTTCGTCGAGCCCTTGGCCGCCGCCCTCGAGATCCTGCAGCAGGTCCACATCCATCCCACCGACCGGGTGGTGGTGCTGGGGGACGGCAAACTGGGCCTGCTGATCGCCCAGGTCCTCCAGCTAACCGGCTGCGACCTGCTGGTGGTGGGGCGGAACCGCAACAAATTGGCGATCCTGGCCCGCCGGGGGATCCCAGTGGCCACCGTGGAGGAGGCGGGGAACCCCTCCGCCGACGTGGTGGTGGAATGCACTGGGTCACCGGAGGGCTTCGCCCTCGCCCGCCGCTGGGTCCGCCCCCGCGGCACCCTCGTCCTGAAGAGCACCTATCACGGCACCCTCGAGGTCAACATGACCATGATCGCCGTGGATGAGGTCACCGTGGTCGGTTCGCGCTGCGGGCCCTTCGAGCCGGCGCTGCGCCTGCTCCGGCAGGGCCTGGTGGAGGTCCTGCCCCTGATCCACGCCCGCTACCCGCTGCGCCAGGCCGACCGCGCCTTCGAACACGCCGCCCGCAAGGGCGTCCTCAAGGTGCTGCTGGAGATCGCCCCGTGACCCCGCCGACGATGTGGGAAGCGGTCCGGAGCGGGGAGATCGTCTTCTACCGCTTTCGCCCGCCGCCCTGGGCGGCCATCCCCCACGGGTTCCTCACCCGGCGGGGCGGGGTCAGCCTCCCGCCCTTCGCCTCCCTCAACCTGAGCCGGTCCGTCGGCGACCGGCCCGAGGCGGTGGAGGAGAACATGCGGCGGGCCCTTGCTGCCGCCGGCCTCCGCCCCGAGGAGACGGTCACCGCATGGCTGGTCCATGGGAACACCGTCGCCGTGGTCGGGTGGGACGACGGCGGCCGCGCCCTGCCCGGGGTCGACGGCCTGGTCACCGCCGCCCGGGGCCTGGCCTTGTGGCTGCGCTTCGCGGATTGCCTCCCCATCCTCCTGGCGGACCCCGACCTCCCCGCCGTCGGCCTGCTGCACGTGGGCTGGCGGGGGCTGGCGGCGGGGATCCTGGAAGCCGCCCTGGCGATCTTCGAAAGCCGCCTCGGCCGGGCCCCTTCCCGCCTCCACGCGGCCATCGGACCGGGGATCGGCGGCTGCTGCTACGCCATCCGATCGGACGTCATCGAGGCCCTGCGCCCCCGCCTGGGGAAGGATCTCCCCCTTCACCGACGCGATGGGGCGTGGCACCTGGATCTTCCCGAAGCGGCGCGGCGGCATCTGCATCGCCTGGGCGTTCCCTCCGTGACCGTCGCCCCCGTGTGCACGGCGTGCCATGTCGAGGACTGGTTCTCCCACCGCGCCGAAAACGGAAGGACGGGACGCTTTGGGGTCTGGATCCGAAACCCCTGAGGGGATCGCCGTCCCGGCCCCCCTCCGGCGCCGCCGGCGGTTCCGGCCCGGGACCGCGGAGAGCCCGTTCCACCGGTTTCTGGTCTTCATGGACCGTCTGGATCGGCTGCCATGGGCGGTGGTCGGCCTGTGGCTGGCCGCCCTGATGGCGTGGGTGGGGTTGTTGTGGGGAGAGTCCAGCGGCTCGCTGGCCTTCGGCGCAGCGGCGGCGGTGCTGTTCGGAACCTTCGCCGTCGGCGACCTGGTAGTGCTCTGGATGTTGCCGCGCTGGGGGTATTCCTTCGGCCCGCCTCGCCCCCCCTTCTTCGCCTTCTCCCTGTTCCGCCTCTTCCTTGCCGTGACCCCCCTCGCCCTTCGGCCCTTCTCATGGGCGGTGGGCCTCAGCCTGGTCGGGCAACTGGCCTTCACCGGGAACCTCCTCAACGCCCTGATCCGGGAGCCTTTCCGCCTCACCCTGACGGAACTGGTCATCCCCTCGCCGAAACTCCGAGGACTGCCTCCCCTGCGCATCCTCCATCTGACCGACCTCCACCTGGAGCGCCTCACCCGACGGGAGCAGGAGGTGCTGCGCTGGGTCCAGGACCTGGACCCCGACATGATCGTCTTCACCGGAGACCTCCTCAACCTGAGTTATGTACACGATCCGTTGGCCCAGGCCCAGTGCAGCCGCTTCCTGGAGGCCCTCCAGGCCCCCCTGGGAGTCTACCTGGTCACCGGCACCCCCCTGGTGGATCCTCCGGAGGTGGTGCGCCGCCTCCTTTACGGCTTCTCTCACATCACATGGCTGGAGGATCAAGTGGCCCACTTCGGCCAATGGGGCCAGCAGGCTCCCCGGATGTGCCTCATCGGAGTGACCTGCACCCACGACCCGGAGCGGGATGGGCAGCGGCTCCAGGCGCTGATGCGGGAGGTCCCCCCGAACGCCTTCACCGTCCTGCTCTACCACTCGCCGGATCTCTTCCCGGAGGCCAGCGCCCTGGGGATCGATTTGTATCTGTGCGGCCACACCCACGGCGGGCAGATCCGCCTGCCCTTCATCGGGGCCCTGGTGACCGCTTCGATTTACGGCAAGCGCTACGAGATGGGGCGGTATCGGCGGGGCGGGACCACGATGTATGTCAGCCGGGGCCTTGGGATGGAGGGCCTGGGGATGCCCCGCATGCGGCTGATGTGTCCGCCGGAGATCGTGCTCATCCATCTGCAGGGCGACGATGCCTCGGAGTGACCGGATGCGGCGCCTGGAGACCGCCTTATCTGTGTTCCTGGCCCTGGCCGTGGTGCTCACCGGATGCGGGATCTGCCTGATCGGGACGCTGGCCGCCCGCGGCGACCTCTCCTGGTCCGTGGGCGGGACGTCCTTCCGCCTATGGCTGATCCGGGAGCGGGAGGGGGCCGGGCTGGCCCTCTCGGAGACCGTCCCCTTCCAGAGCCCAGAGGGGCTCCGCTGCCAGCGGACCCGGGTCTGGTTTTGGCTCTGGTTCCCTCGCTGGAGCCTTCAGCAAATCCATTATGAAGACTGCCCCTCAGGGGTAAGGCCCGCTTTCCGGCCGGCCGACGGGTCGTGCTATGCTAAAGAACAAGGGAGGCACGTCACCGGGAGGGAGGACCGTGTATAACGAGCGCCGGTGGATGCTGCTGGGAGGCGCCCTGGGTGCCCTCTTCGGAACCCTGGCGGCCTATCTGTATCTGAAGGCCCGGCAGGAACGCGGGGGCAGCGGACGACCCTCCCCGGCCGCCCTGGTTCAGAGCGCGGTCACCCTGGTGACCCTGTTGCGGCAGATCGTGGATCTGGCGGAGGGCAAAAGCCGTCGATAAGTCCTTCGCCGTCCGGGTGTGGGAGCCCCAACTGTCCGTCAACCGCATCGGGGGGTGCAGCGCCTTTACGAGACCGAGCGCATCGTGGACGATCTGCGCAGCATCCTGGTGAGCCAACTGGCCGAGACCCTCGGGAACTTCAACCGGCCGGTGGTGGACCTGGCCAGCTTCTTCGAGGAACTCGGCGCCACCCTGCGGGCCAAAGCCCAGAGGCGTTCATGAAGGCTGAGGGCCGCCCCTGGTTGGAGGGACAACGGAACCCCATGGGACGCTTCGAGTTGGTCGCGCCCTTCGAGCCAACCGGCGATCAGCCCCAGGCCATCGAGAAACTGGTCGAGGGCCTGCGCAAAGGCTATCGCTACCAAACCCTGCTGGGGGCCACGGGCACCGGCAAGACGTTCACCATCGCCCACGTCATCGCCCGCGTCCAGCGGCCCACCCTGGTCATCAGCCACAACAAGACCCTGGCCGCCCAGCTCTACGCGGAGTTCCGCGAGTTCTTCCCCCACAACGCCGTGGAATACTTCGTCAGTTACTACGACTATTACCAGCCCGAGGCCTACATCCCCCAGACCGACACGTATATCGAAAAGGAAACCAGCATCAACGAGGAGATCGAGCGGCTCCGGCTGGCGGCCACCCAGGCCCTCTTCACCCGGCGCGATGTGATCATCGTGGCCTCCGTCTCCTGCATCTACGGCATCGGCAACCCCCACGACTGGGGCCAGGTGGTTATCCGGCTGCACCGCGGCCAGGTCCGACGCCGCGACAACCTGCTCCGCCATCTGGTGGACATCCAATACGCCCGCAACGACGTCGACTTCCGGCGGGGCACCTTCCGGGTGCGGGGCGACACAGTGGACGTCTTCCCCGCCTATCAGGACACGGCGCTGCGGATCGAGTTCTGGGGCGATGAGATCGAGCGCCTGGTGGAGTTCGACCCCCTCACCGGCGAGGTGCTGCGGCTGCACGAGGCCGTGGAGATCTACCCGGCCAAGCACTTCGTCACCCCCGAGGAGAAACTGCGCCGGGCCATCGCGGCCATCGAGCAGGAACTCCACGAGCGCCTGGAGGAACTGCGGGCCCAGGGGAAGCATCTGGAGGCCGAGCGGCTCCGCCAGCGCACCCTCTACGACCTGGAGATGCTGCGGGAGGTCGGCTACTGCCACGGCATCGAGAACTACTCCCGCCACCTGGACGGACGGGCGCCCGGCGAGCCCCCATGGACCCTGCTGGATTACTTCCCCGACGACTTCCTGGTGGTCATCGATGAGTCCCACATGACCATCCCCCAATTGCGGGGGATGTATCACGGGGACCGCTCCCGGAAGGAGACCCTGGTGGAATACGGGTTCCGGCTCCCTTCGGCCCTGGACAACCGCCCGCTGACTTTCGAGGAGTTCGAGCAACGGGTCCGCCAGGTCATCTTCATGTCGGCCACGCCCGGCCCCTACGAGCTGGAGAAGTCCGAGCAGGTGGTGGAACAACTCATCCGGCCCACCGGCATCCTGGATCCCGTCGTCGAGGTCCGGCCGACCAAGGGCCAGATCGAGGACCTCATCGGGGAGATCCGCCGCCGCGTCGCCCGGGGGGAGCGGGCCCTGGTCACCACCCTCACCAAGCGCATGGCGGAGGAGCTGGCCGATTACCTCAACGAGATGGGGATCCGCACCCACTACCTCCACGCCGACGTAGAGACCCTGGAGCGGGTGGAGATCCTGCGGGATCTGCGCCTGGGGGTCTACGACGTCGTGGTGGGGATCAACCTGCTTCGGGAGGGGCTGGACCTCCCCGAGGTCTCGCTGGTGGCTGTCCTGGACGCCGACAAGGAGGGTTTCCTGCGCAGCGAGACGGCCCTGATCCAGACCATCGGGCGGGCCGCCCGCCACGTCAACGGCACCGCCATCCTCTACGCGGACACCATCACCGAAGCCATGCGTCGCGCCATCGAGGAGACCCAGCGACGGCGGGCCATCCAGGAGGCATACAACCGGGCCCATGGGATCGAGCCGCGTTCCATCGTGAAGGCAGTGCGCGACCTCACCGACCGGGTCCGGGAGATGGCCGCCCAGGAGGCCGGGGCCTCGGCGCGGCCGACGCCGATGCCCCGGGACGAACTGCAACGCTTGATCCGGGCGCTGGAGAAAGAGATGAAGCGGGCCGCCCAGGCCTTGGAGTTCGAGAAGGCAGCAGCCATCCGGGACCAGATCTTCGAGTTGCGCGAGCAGTTGCGGATGATCGAACTGGCGGAGACGCCGCCGGAGGCCCGCCCCCGCAAATGGGTGGCCCTCGATATCGAGGAAGATGAGAAAGAAGCTCCGGCGGGGGTGCCCTCCACCCCACCGACGGCACCGTCCGGCCGCCGCCGCGGGCGCCCGCGCGCCCCGTAGCGGACGTCCGATATCGTCCCTCCAAACCCAGGCGCTGCACCCATGGCCATGTCCGCGCCCCGACGCGTGATGGTGATCTACAACCCGGCGGCCGGCCCCCGGGACGTCCTGCGGGACCTGGAGGCCATCCTCCAGCGCTGGAAAGGCCTGGGGTGGTCGGTCCTCCTCCGGCGCACGGAGCATCCGGGGATGGCCACCGACCTGGCCCGGGAGGCAGCCCTGGAGGGATTCGACTGGGTGGTGGCCGCTGGGGGGGACGGGACGGTGAACGAGGTGGCCAATGGGATCGTCGGGATGCCGACGGCCCTGGGGGTGCTGCCGACGGGCACGGGGAACGTGTGGGCCAAGCAACTGGGCCTGCCCACCCCTGCCCTGACCCATCCCTACGGCCTCCTGAGCGCGGCCCGGCTGCTGGAGGCCGCTGCCCCGCGGGCCATCGATGTGGGACGGGCCGACAGCCGCTATTTCCTGCTGTGGGCGGGCATCGGCCTGGACGCCCAGGTGGCCCAGCACATGGAGCCCCGCGACCGGAACACCAAGCGGTTGGGGGCCCTGGCCTACCTGATCGCCGCCGCGATGATCGCTCGGGACTTCCCCGCCATGCGGGCGACGGTGATCGTGGACGGCCGGCGTCGGATGCGCGGCCGCACCCTGGTCGTGCTGGTCGCCAACGCCCAACTTTACGGCGGGCTGGTCCGCATCGCCCCCCAGGCCGTGCTGGACGACGGCCAACTGGACATCTGCGTGTTCCGGGGGATGGGCCTGCCGTGGGCCATCCGGCATTTCATCAACGCCTTCGGCGGCAGACACCTCCAGGACCCGGCGGTGAAGTTCTTCCGGGGTCGGCGGGTGATCGTCGAGACCCATCCTGTCGTCCCCGTCCAGGTGGACGGCGAGCCCATCGGCCAGACCCCGATGGTCTTTGAGGTGGTGCCCCGCGCCCTCCGGATCCTGGTCCCGCCGACCGCCCCCGCCGCCCTCTTCGCCGCCCCGTGATGACCCCACCGGGCCGGAGCGGGCGAACCTTTCGATGCCTGGCTTACCGGGCGCTCCCGCTCCCCCCGGCTTGGAAGATCCCTAACAAGCCCCTGGCCAAGACCTCCACCTGGGCGATTGGACCTCCGCTGGGGATCGCGCTATGCTTCCTCTTCAGGAGGTGGAATGCCGGTGACGAGGCCGCATCCCGAAACCACGATGGCGGAGGTCCCCCGGACGGTGGGGGAGGCCCTCCGCTGGGCGGCCCGGCAGGTGCGAGCCCCCCAGCCCCGCCTGGCCGCCGAGGTGCTGCTCGCCCACGTGCTGGGCCTCTCCCGAGCCTCCCTCCTGGCCCACCCGGAGCGGGCCCTGACCGAGGCGGAGGCGGCGGCGTTCGCCCGCCTGGTGGCCCGCTCGGCGCAGGGGGAACCGTTGTTCTACCTGATCGGGGAGCGGGAGTTCTACGGAATGCCTTTCAAGGTGACCCCCGCGGTGCTCATCCCCCGGCCGGAGACCGAACACTTGGTCGACGCCGCCCTGGAATGGGCCCGCAGCCGGGCTTACCGACATTACGGGCCGCTATGTTTCGCGGACATCGGCACCGGCTCCGGTTGCATCGCCGTCGCCCTGGCCGTGTATCTGCCCAACAGCCATGGATGCGCCACCGACCTCTCGGAGGAGGCGCTGGCCGTCGCTCGGGAGAACGCCGCCCGCCATGGGGTGTCGCATCGGCTCACCTTCCTCCAGGGGGACCTCTGCACGCCCCTGCCGGAGCCCGTGGACCTGCTGGTGGCCAACCTGCCCTATGTGGCCCGGACGGAGTGGGAGGCGCTGGATCCCGCCATCCAGAACTACGAGCCGACTCTGGCCCTGGACGGCGGGGCGAACGGTCTGGAGGTGATCCGGCGTTTCCTGGCCCAAGCCCCACGGGTGCTCCGGCCGATGGGCGCTGTGTTCCTGGAGATCGGCGCCGGCCAGGGGGCGGCGGTGACGGCGCTGGCCCGCGCCGCTTTCCCCCGCGCCGTCGTCCGCCTGCTCCAGGACGCCGCGGGGCTGGATCGCATCGTGGCCATCACCCACTGACCCGCCGAAGGGCCGAAAACCCTGGATCCAGAGGGACATCCCATGCGCATCGCCATCGGTGCCGACCACGCCGGATATGCCCTGAAGACGATCCTGATCGCCCACCTGCAGGCCCAGGGGATCGAAGTGTTGGACTTCGGCACCCACGGCCCGGATGCCGTGGACTACCCCGATTACGCCCGGGCCGTGGCCGAGGCGGTGGCCCGCGGGGAGGCCGATTACGGGGTGCTGATCTGTGGCACCGGCATCGGGATGTCCATCACGGCCAACAAGGTGCCTGGCATCCGCGCCGCCGCTGTCTCCGACGTCTACACCGCGAAGATGAGCCGCGCCCACAACAACGCCAACATCCTCTGCCTGGGCGGCCGGGTGGTCGGTCCGGGCCTGGCCCAGGAGATCCTGGACGTCTGGCTGCGGACCCCCTTCGAGGGCGGCCGCCACGAGCGCCGCATCGCCAAGATCCGCGCCCTCGAGACCGATTGCGGGAAGCGTCCGTAGACCGCCCCCGATGGCGGCAAAGGCCGTTTCCAGCGCCCGCGTCCTGGGCATCGACGCCAGCCGCGCCACCCTGGCTCACCCCACCGGGGTGGAGCGTTACGCCCGCGCGGTCATCCAGGCCCTCCTCCCCCTGGCCGAGGCCCACGGGGTCCGCCTCCGCCTGTATTTCCGAGACCCTCCACCCCCGGGCCTCTTCCCCCCTTCCCCTGCGGTGGAACATCGGGTCCTGCGCTTCCCACGCCTGTGGACGCATCTGCGCCTGTCTTGGGAGATGGGCCGCCGCCCGCCGGACGTCCTCTTCGTGCCGGCCCACGTGATCCCCCTGTGGCATCCAACCAGCGCAGTGACCATCCACGACCTGGGCTATCGGCATTTCCCCCACGCCCACCCGCCGCTCCAGCGGCTCTATCTCGACCTCTCCACGGCGTGGAGCGCCCGGGCCGCCCGCCGGGTCTTCGCCGACTCGGAAGCCACCCGCCGGGACCTGATCCGCTTCTACCGCGTCCCGCCGGGGAAGGTCGTGGTGGCCTACCCGGGCTTCGATCCCCCACCCTTCCCGCCGGACCCCCAGCCGATCCTGCGCCGCTTCGGGATCCGGGGGCCTTACGTGATCTCCGTGGGGACCATCCACCCGCGCAAGAACTTCGGCCTGATCCTCCAGGCGGTCGCCCGCCGGCTGGCAGAGGGCTGGGAGGGCCAGGTGGTGCTGGTGGGGAAGCCCGGATGGCCCGACCCGACCTTCGAGCGGCTCCGCCGCGATCCCCTGTGGTCCGGCCGCCTGATCTTGACCGGCTACGTGGACGATGGGACCCGCGGGGCGCTGCTCCGCCACGCCGAGGCCTTCCTGTTCCCTTCCCTTTATGAGGGCTTCGGCTTCCCGATCTTAGAAGCTCAGGCATGCGACGTCCCGGTCTTGTGCGCCCCCAGCGGCAGCCTCCTCGAGGTCGCCGGGGAGGGCGCCCTGTTCCTTCCCCCCAATGACCCGGAGCCGTGGGCCGAGGCCCTCGCCCGCCTGGAACGCGAGCCGGGCCTGCGGGCCACTCTGATCGCCCGCGGCCGGGCCAACCTCCGCCGCTTCTCCTGGACGGCCTGCGCCCAGACCCTGTGGGAGGGCCTCTGGGAACTGCTGACACGCCCGCTGGGATGAACCGCCGGGAGGGAGCCATGTCCGGCTGGAAGGGACGCCTGCTGACCCTGAGCCTCTTCGCCGTCGCCATGGCTTATATCGAAAGCGCCACCGTCGTCTACCTGCGCCACGTCTACGGGATCCAGGACCTGCTCCGGGACGCGCCGACTCAGCCCGATGCGCTCACGCCCATCGAACTGGGCCGGGAGGTCGCCACCCTGGTGATGCTGGGGGCGGTGGGGGCCCTCGCCGGTCGGGCTCCCGCCGCCCGCTGGGGGCTGTTCCTCTACGCCTGGGGCCTTTGGGACATCGCCTATTACGTTTGGCTCCGCGTCTTCATCGGCTGGCCGACCTCCCTGGGCGATTGGGATCTCCTCTTCCTGATCCCCCTCCCCTGGTGGGGGCCGGTGGGGGCGCCCGTCTTGGCCGCCGGGATGATGATGGTCATCGGCGCCGGGATCGCCCGCCGCAGCGAGGCCGGCCTCCCCGTCCGGGTCGATCGGACAGCCCTCCTCCTGGGCGGGATCGGGACGGCCATCGCCCTTTACACCGTCCTCGCCCCTGCCCTGCACGCCCTGCCGGGGGGCCTCGAGGCCGTCGGCCGGGCCCGGCCGACGGCGTTCCCATGGGGGCTCTACCTCGTCGGCTGGGGCATGGTGACGCTCGCCGGCCTGCGCCTCGCCGGATGGGTCCGATCCCCATAACTCTCCCTGCCCCCGGTTGAGCCGTCGTCCGAAATCCGGTAATCTAGGATCGGCGGGCCAGAGGGAAGCGGTGGCGCCCTCCGGTCCCCGCTGGAGTCCATCCGTCGAGGAGCGCCGCGGTGATCCGAAAACCGCGTTCGGTCTCGGGGGGGCTCGCCCGCCGCGGGCCCTCCCTGCCGCCAGCCCTCTACGGAGAAGATTATTTCCTCTCCGCCTGTGAGGGCTATGAGGAGTTCCTCCGATCCCAGGGGGAACACCTCTCCCGGCGCCTCCAGGCCGCCTTCAGCGTGGCCGCCGTGCGGGCGGGGATGCGCGTCCTGGACGTCGGATGCGGGCGCGGGGAGATCGTCCGCCATTGCGCCCGGCTGGGGGTCACGGCCATCGGCATCGACTACGCCGAGGCCGCCGTCCGCCTCTCGGCCCGCCTGTTGCGCCAGGCCGGATCCCTCCCCGGCCCGGCCGGCCTCGCCCAGGCCGATGCCAAGTTCCTGCCCTTCCCCGACGCTGTTTTCGACCGGGTGCTGATGTTCGACGTGGTGGAACACCTTTTCCCCTGGGAACTTCGGCTGGCCCTGCGGGAGGCCCACCGGGTGCTCAAGCCCGGGGGGATGCTGGTCATCCACACCGCCCCCAACCGCTGGTATGACGCTTATGCTTACCCGCTGGTCCGCCTGGTCCGTACCTTGCAGGGCATGGGCCATCTCTACCCGGCCAACCCGCGCGCGCTCAACGTCCCGATCAACGAGGCGGTCCATGTGAACGAACAGGGGCCCATCGGGCTGTGGTGGAGCCTGCGGCGGGCCGGCTTCCGGGCCGTGCGGGTCTGGCTGGACACACCCCCCCAGCAGCGGCAGGAGGGGCCGGTCTTCCGGCTGCTACGCCGCGTCGCCTTCGGCTGGGTCCCTTTCCGCTGGTTCTTCGAGCGGGAACTGTTCGCCGTGGCCACACGATGAGATCAAAGGAGGCGGGTCCGATGCAAGGGATCGGATATTGGTGGCAGACGGCCGGTCCGTATACGCCGAACCCCCCGCTGGTCGGCGAGGAGACGGCCGACGTGGCCATCGTGGGAGCCGGTTTCACCGGCCTCTCCGCGGCCCTGCATCTGAAAGAGGCCGAGCCGGGACTGCGCGTGGTTGTCCTGGAGCGAGCCTTCGTCGGCTACGGGGCCAGCGGCCGCAACGCCGGGTTCGCCATGACCCTCTTCGGCCTCACCCTGTCGCTGACGGCCCTGCGCTTCGGCCGCCAGGCGGCCGCTGAGGCCCATCATTATATGGAGCGCGCCGTCGATTACGTCGGCGAGCGGATCGCCCGCCACGGCATCGCCTGTGACGCGGAGCGGACCGGGTTCCTGCGGGTTGCCACCTCCGCCGCCTACGTGCGGCGGATCCAGAAGGAGATCGAGCGGGCCCACCGCCTGGGGCTGGAGGGGATCGAGTGGCTGGACGAGGCGGCCGTCCAGGAACAGGTGAACTCTCCCCTCTACCGGGGGGCGTGGTGGGAGCCCCGATGCATTCTCCTCAACCCGGTGAAGTACGTCCGGGGCCTGAAACAGGCCGCCGAGGCCGCTGGCGCGGTGATCCACGAACAGACGCCGGTGGCCCGCATCGAGCGGGACGCCGCATGGTTCACCCTGCGCACCCCCCAGGGGGTCCTGCGGGCCCGCAAATTGGTCCTGGCCGCCAACGCCTATTCCCACCTCCTCCCCCTGGTCCGCCGCAAACAGGTCCCGGCCTTCACCTACATTGTGCTGACGGAGCCCTTGGACCCGGAGCGCCTGGCGCCCATCGGCTGGCGGAACCGCCAGGGCATCGAAGACGCCCGTAACCTGGTTCATTACTACCGTCTCACCCCGGACAACCGCCTCCTGATGGGGGGCGGCGACGTGGGGGTCCCCTTCGGATCCCGCATGGACCTGGACGAGAACCCGCGGATCTTCCACGAACTGGAGGCCTATATCCCGCGGGTGTTCCCCTCCTTGCGGGGCGCCCGTATCGACCACCGATGGGGTGGGCCGGTCTCGGTGACGGTGGACATGGCCCCGGCCCTGGGCTACCTCGGCGACCGCCGGGCGGTCTACGCCCTGGGCTGCATCGGCCACGGGGTGGCCTTGACCACCATGAACGGGCAGATCGTGCGGGATCTGATCCTGGAGCGCCGCACCGAACTCACCGACCTCTTCTTCGTGAACCGAAGGGTCCTCCTCTGGCCTCCCGAGCCCATCCGCTTCGCCGTGGGCCACCTGATTCGGGGGTACATGCGGCTGGAGGACCGGCTGCTGGACCGCTGAGGATCTCCCTCGGTGGTAGAAAACCGATGGCCAAGGAACCCCGCCTGGAGGACCTGGAGCGCGCTCTGGCCCTGAAACGCCGGGAGGTCCGGCTGAAGCGGTGGATCCGGGAGGGGCGGCATCCCCTGGAGGCCCCTCGTCCTCCGGCGGAACTGCCCTCGGCCCCGCCCCCGGCCCTCCCCCCGGATCCTGCCTACCGCGCCGAGGTGGAATGGGAGACCGCCTCGCCCCGATGGCGGTTCCGTCTCCCACGCCGCTCGGTGCCCTTCTGGCGGGATCGGTTGTTGCTGGCCGTGGAGGTGGCCGCCGCCCTGGGGGCGATGATCCTGCTCTTCCGCTCCTGGCAGACGCTGCAGCAGTTGCAGGGGGCGCCCGCCAGGGCGGTCCGGGCTACCCCTTCGCCGACGCCGCTCATCCCCCTCCTGGTGCTGCCGGGCGGCCACCGCCCCCCCACCGCCGCGGAGGAGCCCGCTCTCAACCTCGACGAGATCCCGGAGGACCTGCGGCCCCGCTTGGCCGTCCTGCCCACCCCGGTCCCGATCACGCCGGGCCCCCGCAGCCCCGCGCGCATTGTCATCCCTGCCATCGGGGTCGATGCCCCCGTGGTCCCGGGGACGGACTGGGAGGCCCTCCAACACGGGGTGGGACATCACCCCGGGACGGCCAACCCGGGGGAGCCGGGCAACATGGTCCTGGCGGGGCATAACGACATCTACGGGGAGGTCTTTCGGGATCTGGAGAAACTGCAAATCGGAGATGAGATCTGGATCTACGACAGCGCCGGGCGGGCCTTCCGCTACGTGGTTGCGCACAAACAGGTGGTCCGGCCCACCCAAGTGGAGGTCATGGCCCCCACCCGGGACCCGGTCGTGACATTGATCACATGCTATCCTTATCGGGTGAACACCCATCGCTTGGTGGTGGTGGGGGAACTGCGCTGAGGAGAGAGCTGGAGGCGGAGGATTGGCGGTGACGCTGGACGTCGGCGTGGTGGTCGTCAATTACAACACGCGGGATCTCCTGCGCCGCTGCCTGCAGACGGTGCGGGCCAGCGTGGGGGTGCGCTTCGAGGTCTGCGTGGTCGACAACGCCTCGACCGACGGCAGCGCGGAGTTGGTGGCCCGGGAGTTCCCGGAGGTACGGGTCATCCGCAGCCCCTTCAACGGCGGCTACGCCTACGCCAACAACCTGGGCCTGCGGGCCTTCGGCTTCGGGATCCCGGGCAGAACCCCGGAGCCCCGCTATGCCCTGCTCCTCAACCCGGACACCGAGGTGCCGCCGGACGCCCTGGCCCGCATGGTCGCCTTCCTGGACGCCCATCCGGAGGCGGGGGCGGCTGGCCCGAAGATCGTGCGCCCGGATGGGTCGCTGGATCTGGCCTGCCGGCGCAGCTTCCCCACCCCCGAGGTGGCCTTCTACCGGTTCTCGGGGCTGAGCCGGCTGTTCCCCCGGAGCCCCCGCTTCGCCCGCTACAACCTCACCTTCCTGGATCCGGACCAGACCTACGAAGTGGACGCGGTGGTGGGGGCCTGCATGATGGTGCGCCGGGAGGCCATCATGCAGGTCGGGCTGCTCGACGAATCGTTTTTCATGTACGGGGAGGATCTGGACTGGGCCTATCGGATCAAGCAGGCCGGCTGGAAGATCTACTATTACCCGGAGGTGGTGATCCTCCACGTCAAGCGGGCCTCCAGCCGGATGAGCCCGCGGGCCCGCTACGAGTTCAACCGAGCCATGTGGATCTTCTACCGGAAGCACTATCAGGCGACCACGCCCCGCTGGCTGGATCTCCTGGTGCGGGCGGGGCTGGTCTTGAAGGGGGGCTGGCGCCTCTGGCAGGAGATGCGCCAGGACCTGCGACAGGGAAAGGAGGCCCGGGATGGGCAGGAAGCGCGTCCGCTGGCTTCTTAGCGCCCTCCTTCTCCTCAGCGACCTGGGGATGACGGCGCTGGCCTTCTACGGCGCCTACGAGATCCGCGCGCGGCTGCCCCTACCCTATCCCCCCCAGAACCTGGGGGCCTTCCCCCAGCATCTCCCCATGATGGGGATCTGGATGGGGTATGTGGCCCTCTTCTTCTTTTTCTCACGGCTCTACCATCTGGGGCGGGCCACCTCACGGCTGGACGAGATCTCGCGGGCGGCGGCGGCTTTCTCCCTGGCCGCGGTCTTCACCGTCGCCACCGCCTCGATGGCCTTCAAGGACACTCTGTTCGCCTTCGATTATCCCCGGGCCATGATCCTCTACGCCTGGGGGCTGGGCATCGTCGGGGTGGGGATCGGGCGGCTGGTGGTGCGGGGTCTGTGGGGAAGGCTGCGGGCGCGGGGATGGGATCGCAGCCGCATGCTGATCGTGGGGACCGGCGAGGCCGCCGAGATGGTGATCCGCCGCATCCAGGCCGCGCCGTGGTTCGGCTATGAGGTGGTCGGCGTGGTCGCCCCCCGCTCCAACGGCATCACCCACGTGGCCGGGGTCCCGGTGATCGGGATGGCGGAGGATCTGCCCGACCTCATCTACGCCCGCGACATCGATGAGGTCCTCATCGCCATCCCTGAGGCCCCCCATGAGGAGGTGCTGCGCCTGATCGCGCTGTGCGATCGCAGCAACCTCTCCATCAAGATCTATCCTGACATCTTCCAACTGATCGCCACGCAGCCCTCCCTGGACGACCTGGGGGGGCTCCCGCTGTTGACGGTGCGGGACGTGGCCCAGCGCGGCTGGCGGCTGGCCCTCAAGCGGGCCATGGACATCGTGGGGGCGACCGTCGGCCTGATCCTGCTCTCCCCCTTGATGCTGCT
>Ga0209989_100055_pt1 | contig 20229 bp, 16 predicted proteins | sample Antgeofumaro1A2B_FD_188083 | JGI IMG/M metagenome (GOLD analysis project Ga0209989, IMG submission 188083) | Geothermal fumarole subsurface microbial communities from Mt. Erebus, Antarctica - 1A2B (SPAdes) (version 2) | ecosystem: Environmental > Terrestrial > Volcanic > Fumaroles | place: Mt....
ACAACAGTGTGTTCGCCAGCGCAAACACCAAAATCCCGATCCACTTCCCCAGCACCACCTGATAGCGATGCGCCGGCGCATTTGGGTGGCGTCGCTACTGGCATCGCTGGCAGTAGTGGGGTTCGTCTTCGTGGCGAAGCTGGGCGCATCGGTACGCGCCCATGACCCCATTGTGCAGAGCGTGGTGCCGCGCATTACCTTGATTCTGGGGCTGGATGTGGTGAAGTTCTTCGGCTCGGTGCTAGCGATGACGCTGGCGTCGGGCGCGATTGCGTTGGAGATCGAGCGTGGAATGCTGTACGCCATCCTTTATAAGCCGGTGCATCGCTATCAGGTGGTGCTGGGGAAGTGGATCGGGATTTTGGTGTTTGCGCTGGCGAACACACTGTTGTGGGCGGTGTTGCTGTACGTCTGTGTGCGGTTGATGATGGGCAGGAGCTACTGGGAGACATGGCGCGCGCCGCTGGTAGTGCTGTTGTATCCCGTGCTGTTTGGCACGTTGACCCTGTTCTTTTCCACTTTTGCGTCGATGGGGCTGACGATAGCCCTGTCCATCATCTCGGCAGGTGTGGCGTGGTCGGAAAAGCCGATGCGCGAGTTCGGGATCGTTTTCGACATCGAGACGCTGTTGCGCGTGGCGGATAACGTGCGCTGGATGATCCCCATGAATCACCTGCGCCGTTGGGTGCTGGAACAGATGATGGTGGTGATACCCGAAAGGATGCTTGCCAGCCAACGGTTTCAGGCGTTTGACAGCCCGCCGACTGGCTGGGAAATCGGTTATGTGTTTGGATACATTGTGGTCGTGCTGTTGCTGGCGCTCTTCGTGTTCCAGAAGCGGGATGTATAGCCCACTTCACGCCGTCAGAGGTACCAGCTTACCTGTTTCCGCCGACTGCAGACATGCCTCTATCACCCAGATGACGTCTCGCGCCTGCTCCGGTTTCACGAAGAGCTCCTCACCGCGCAGGAGAACGCCTGCGATGTTGCGGTAGTAGTCGCGCCAGTCGCCGTGCACGCTTTCAATCGTGTGGGACACGAGGTCGTTCCCCTCCTGCACCCACACACGGGCTTTGTGCTCCGCGGGTTCGGTTGCTCCGGTAATGTCGCCCGCGATCAGCGCGCTCTCCTGCGGGTCCAGCCCGTATTTGACCAGTCCGCCTTTGTCACCCAGCACGTACCATCTGGGGCGTTCGGCGGCGCGCAGATAGTTGACCTCCACGCTGAAGGTACGCCCCTCGCCGTAGTCCAGCACGGCGCGGATGAAGCTCTCCACGTCGCTCTGCCAGAGGCGATGATGCTTCCACGCGATGACCTGTTGCGGCAAGCCCATCAGCTGGATCGCTTGGTCCACCAGATGCGCTCCCCAATCGTGCAGGAGGGAGCCCATCGTCTCGCGCTGGGTACGCCACCGGCTGGAGTGTCCGTAGCGTCCGACGCAGCTCTCCACCTGCCAGACTTCGCCCAGCAAACCTTGCTCGATGACCCGGTGCACGGTCAGATAGTCCCAGTCCCACCGGCGGTTATGGAACACGCTTAACAGGAGGTTGCGCTGTCGTGATTCAGCGATGAGGTCGTCGGCTTCGGCGGTGGTGATAGTGAAAGGCTTGTCGATGACCACATGTTTGCCCGCCTGTAACGCCATCTTGCCGAGGGCGTGGTGCGTGTTGTGCGGGGTGGCGATAACCACCAATTGCACGCGCTCGTCGGCGAGCAGGTGCCCTGGCTGTTCGTAGACCCGCACGTTCCATTGCTGGCGCGCCTGTTCATGCCGTGTCGCATCGCGGGAAGCCACCGCAGTAAGGCGCAGTCCCTCCGTCTGCGCGATCAGCGAGCAGTGGAAACCTCGTCCCGCGTAGCCATATCCGATCACGCCAACCTCGATCACCCTGCACCTCCCATATTGTTACGCCGCCTTTTCGCCCGGCATAGCGATGCATACCTGGTTACGTCCGGAGCGTTTCGCTTCGTAGAGCGCGTTGTCTGCCTCCTGGATCAGCGTGTTGGGGTCAACGCCCGCACGCCACTGCGCCAGCCCAATGCTGATGGTTACCCTGCCTTTTGGGAAGGGATGCTGTTCCACAATGTGGCGCACGCGCTCCGCCACCACCCGGGCGGTGTCCATATCTGTATCTGGCAGAATGACCGCGAATTCCTCTCCACCGTAGCGTGCCACGAAGTCGTAATCACGCACGTTCTCGGTGATCAGGCGTGCGACCTCGCGCAGGACGAGGTCACCCTGCAGGTGTCCGCAGGTGTCGTTGTATTGCTTGAAGTGGTCGACGTCAATCAGCATCAAGCAGAGCGACCGTTCTCGGCGGCAGGCAAGGTTGATCTGGGCGTGCAGATGTTCCTGAAAAGCCCGGTGGTTGCCGACCTGTGTGAGCGCATCGGTGACCGACAGGTATTCCAGCAGTTCGTTGCGCCTCTGCAGTTCCCTTTGCTGTTGTTTTTGGGTAAGGGCGTATTGTTCGAGCTGGGTTGCCATCAGGTTGAAGCTGTCGGCAAGCAGGTGAAAATCGTAGGGCGCCCAGCGCGAAGGGTGCACCCGGTGATGGAACTGTCCGCTGGCGATGGCGTGCGCCGCGATGGTGAGCCGGCGAATCAGGTTCACCACGGGATATATCTGCAAGATGGCGGCAAGGGCAGAGATGCTCAGCCCAGCCAGCAGAACAGGGAGTAGGGAACCGAGCAGGATGCGTCGGACTGTTTGCAGGGAGAGGTCGTTATACAGCCCCGCCTCGCGCAGAGCGTTGATGATTTGATAGTAGGCGATGACGGTGTACAGTGCCAGCACTGCCGCCATGCCCAGGAAAATGCCGATGAACAGCCGCCTGCGTAGCGATAACCGTCTGAGCAGTTTCTCCATCTCGCACCCGGACACGCCGAAATCGCGTCCTGTCCAAATCATCGGCAGGAGGCCTGTTGTGCCGTGCTGTAAGGGGTACGGGTTTACCGCAGGCGAGCGAGCGCGTCGGCGATGGCACGGGTGAACTCGGGAGTGGAACCACAGCATGAGCCGATGATGTTCGCCCCAGCTTCTACAAACTGTGGCACGAACTGCACCATCTCCTCGGGCGTCTGGGTGTATACGGCTTTGCCTTCCACGAGTAAGGGCATCCCTGCGTTGGGTTGAGCGATGAGGGGGATGGACACAGCCTGACGCATCCGGCGGATCACGGGCACCATCTCCTGCGCGCCGGTACTGCAGTTTGCCCCAACCACCAGCGCCCCCTCCTGCATCAGCGTAGTGGCACACTGTTCGGGGGTAACGCCCATCATAGTGCGCTCGCCGGTGCCGAAGCTCATGCTAGCAATTACCTTCATGCCCAGCGACTTCGCTGCGCGAAGGGCGGTCACGATCTCTTCCAGCGCCATGAAGGTCTCCAAAATCACCGTATCGGCTCCACCTTCTTGCAGAGCGGCCATCTGTTCGCTGAAGATGTCGAACGCCTGTGTCTCGCTCAGGTCGCCTAGAGGTTCCAGCAATGCCCCTGTTGGACCAACCGACGCCATCACGACAGCGGTTTCACCCGCCACCTCGCGCGCCAGCTCCACGCCGCGTCGGTTGATCTCGGCGAGCTGCGCTTCCAGCCCGTGTGCGGACAGGCGCACGCGGTTGCCGCCGAAGGTGTTGGTGGTCAGGAACTGCGCGCCCGCTTCCAGATACGCACGGTGAACCTGCTGAACTGTTTCGGAATGCGTCAGGTTCCACCCCTCAGGGCATTGACCCGCTTCCAGTCCACGTGACTGGAGCATGGTACCCATCGCACCATCCGAAACCAAGATTTTGCCCTCAGCGATCGCTTTTAGCCAGTCCATGCTTCCTCCTCACAGGCGGTCTTCCAGCACCGCCTGGCAGATGTCGATTCGGCTGATGATGCCGACCAGTTTGCCGTTGGCGGTGACTGGTAGCCGCTTGACTTTTTTCTTGAGCATAATGGCGGCGGCTTCCAGCACCTCGGTGTTTTCATCCACGGCGATCACGTTGCTGGTCATCGCCTGCTTCACCAGCATTCCGCGCACGCGCGCGGCACGGGTGGGGAGGTCCTGCCACTCGGCGCGATAGCTCTCTTCGGTGTGAGACTCGCCGGGATGGGGGAGCAGTTCACGGATGATGTCGTGCTCTGTGATGACGCCCACCAGATGTCCCTCGTCGTCCACCACGGGCAGTCCGCTCACTTGGTACAGGTCCATCTTGTCTACCGCGTCGCGTAAGGTATCTTCGGGTTGCACGGTAACCACGTGTGTGTGCATAAACTCGAGCACTCGCATGACCTTTACTCGCCTCACTTCAACCTGTTGGACATGATATAGTTTTCACGGTGGGGCGCGTTATCCCTGCCTGCTGAGCCGAAGGGATTCGGCGTGGCGTTCGCTAAACCTATCTGTGCCTGCCGGGGCGTGTGCCGGCAGATGGAGGAGCAAGCACGACATTGGGAGGACTTGAGATAGATGTCGGAGCTGAGGTGGCATCCGTATTTCGAGCAGTGGGTGATTACTGCCACACACCGCCAAGAGCGCACCTTTCTGCCCCCAAAAGAGTATTGCCCACTCTGCCCGACCAAGCCGGGCAAAATGGAGACAGAGGTGCCCTACCCGGATTACGAGATCGTGGTGTTCGAGAACCGCTTCCCCTCGCTTCAGCGCGACGCGCCAGAACCGGCGGTGGAGGGCACACCGCTAACCCCCGTACGGCGGGCGGAGGGCATTTGTGAGGTGGTGCTCTACACGCCACAGCACGAAGGCGAAATGGCAGACCTACCTGTGGAGCAGATCGCCAAGCTGGTGCAGGTGTGGACTGATCGCTTCGAGGAGTTGTCCAGCTATCCCTTTGTGAAGTATGTGCTGATTTTCGAGAACAAGGGCAAAGAGATCGGGGTGACGATTTCGCATCCGCACGGTCAGATATATGCCTATCCGTTTTTACCGTCGCTCATCGAGAAAGAGGTGCTTTCCGCCCAAAAGTATTATCAACAGCACCACGCCTGCCTGTTCTGCGCGGTTGTGCAGGAGGAGACGCGGGATGGGCGGCGGATGATCACCCAGAACGAGCACTTTGTCGCGTTTGTACCGTTCTTTGCTCGGTATCCGTATGAGGTGCATATTGTGCCTGTGCGCCACGTGGGCACATTGCTGGAGATGAGCGCAGAGGAGCGCTGGTCACTGGCGGAGATGCTATCCACCATCACACGCACCCTACGCAATCTGTGGGAGATGCCCATTCCCTACATCATGCTTCTGCATCAGTCGCCTGCCAGGGAGGTGAACAGCGTTTACTACCATTTCCACGTAGAGTTTTATCCCTTCAACCGCACGCGCGACAAGCTGAAGTATCTGGCGGGGTCGGAGCAGGCAGGCACGTTCATCAACGATACGCTGGCGGAGGAGACAGCTGCCGCCCTGCGGGAGGCTTTGGCGAGATTGTGAAAAAAGGGGACGAAGTGCGTAAAAAAGTTGTAACTTCAGGGCTTTCCCTGCGTCAGTAATAATGACGGCAGCTCGATGAAGGGAAAGCCCTCCCTTTTGCGGCAATAGCTACAGTAATCCGCACGCCGCCTTTTCAGAGGCGGTATTTTTTTGGCACGCCACAAAAACAAAACGTCGCTCCCGCCCGAAGGACGTTTTGTTCTTCTCGAAGCGAGCGCTACACCCCTTCGTGGGTGGCTGGGTTATAGAGATCCGCCATTGCTCTGGTGATTTTTGCGAACTCCTGCCTCAGGTAATCCGGCTCCAGAACTTCCGCGTCAGCACCCCAGGAGAGGATCCACCATGAGATCTCCTTGGTGCCGTAGGTCTCCGCGGTACAGATCATGCTTCCATCTGGCTGCATCTCCATCTTGTGGAAGCGTCTGCCGTGCGTGTCCTTCACGATGTGGGCGACGCGCGGCGAGAACTTGACCTTGACGATCACTTCGTCGGTCTTACCCCACACGCCCCAAGACCGCTCGAACCAGGTGTCGGGGTCAAAGCGTGTGGGTTTGCGGAACTTCTGGGGTAGCATTTCGGCTTCACGGATGCGGGAGACCCGGAAGAGCCGTACTTCGCCATGTCGCTCCGAGAAGGCGAGCAGGTACCAGTGATACTCGCGGAAGGTGAGGTGGAGCGGATGGATAATGTTCTCTTCCTCCTGGTTGGTGGATGCTGCCCAGTAGCGGATGCGTACCTTGCGTCGCAGGGAGAAAGCGTTTTGCAGGGTGAGCATGATCGTCTGGAACGCGAAGTAGTTCGCGTAGGTGTCGGTGTCGATGCTCACGTGCTGTTTGAGCCGGTTGACCTCTCGCTGAGTAGCTGCGTCTAGCATCGAGCGGATTTTGTTCATGGCACTTTGCAGGTCGCGGGCGAAGACGCTCCCCTGCATAATCGCCGGATTGGACGCAGCGATCTCCAGCGCCAGCGCCTCCTGCGGTGTGAACCGAATCGGTTCCAAAGAGGTCTGGGGTTCTAGCACGTACTGTCTCTGCCTTCGGCTGTAGCGTTTCGCCAGCAGGTCGTTGTTCTCCAGCATGCGCAGGTAACGGTATACCGTGCGTTCCGACACCCCCAGCTTTTCCGCTAACCGCTTGGGCCTCAGGTCTTCCTGCTTGCGGATCTCCTGCATGAGCGTCAGCAGACGCTCGGTCTTGGGACGCCTGGCTTGAAAGCCGTACACGTTGACCTCGGGCATATCGCGCTCCTCCGTTCAGAATGATTCGTCCGTCCGGTCTATAATACGGACGCGTGACGATTAAACGATTCAATACCAGTCTATCTTATAGTATACTATACGTAAAAGTCAAGCAGTTTATTCCAGCAGATGAATTATCTTTTCGCAAATTCGTGAGAATGTTTTACGCGGATGCTACCGCTGTCGTTTGTCTTCAGTACCGAATCGTTTGCTGTCCATAAGATACTTGAGTGTCCTCTCATTTTTCGGGAACGCGACTACAGCCGCGCCTGCTCGCTCTGAAAGGGTGGGGATGCTTTGACGCTCAAGAGCGGATACACGAGGTAGTGCAGGGGCAATCGCCCCTGCACGATAGGTCTATGGAGATCACAGCCCGTAGAGGGGCGGAAACTTGCGCTGGAAGTACGCCAGCAGGGCGTCTGCGCGGAGGGGCTTGCCGGTGATGCGTTGAGCCAGCTCATTGGCGGTGTAGCGCTTACCCTGCTGATGGATGTGGGTCCTGAGCCACTCCAGCAGAGGTCGGAACTCGCCCTTGCGAACCGGCGCGCTCAGGTCACCCAGGTCACGTTCCGCCTGCTCGAAGATTTGCGCGGCGTACAGATTGCCCAGCGTATAGGTAGGGAAGTAGCCGATCATCCCACCCGACCAATGGACGTCCTGCAAGACGCCTTCGGCGTCGTTTGGCGGTCGGAAGCCCATATACCGCTCGAAACGCTCGTTCCACGCACTGGGCAGGTCGTCTACGCTCAGCTCGCTGCGCATCAGCGCCAGCTCCAGCTCAAACCGCAGGAGGATGTGCAGGTTATATGTGACTTCGTCTGCCTCCACGCGGATGGTAGATGGCTTGACCTCGTTGATGGCAAACACGAACTCATCCAGCGGAACATCCTGCAGAGCGGTGAAGTGTTTCTGGGCGATGGGGTAAAAGTACTCCCAGAAGGCGCGACTGCGTCCCACAAAGTTCTCCCACAAGCGCGACTGCGATTCGTGGATGCCCAGCGAGGTGGATTCACCCATTGGCGTGCCCCAATGCTCCTGAGGTAGTCCCATCTCGTAGAGCGCGTGTCCCAATTCGTGAATCGTGCCGAACAGGGAGGGGCTCAGGAAATCCTCGTAGAACCGGGTAGTGATACGCACATCACCGGGTCCCAGTCGTGTGGCGAAAGGATGCACGGTCGGATCCAATCGCCCCGCCTGCCAGTCGAAGCCGATGGTTTCGGCAACCAATCGGCAGAACGCCTCCTGCGCCTCGCGCGGATAGTGGCGGTGCAGGATGTCGGCTCTGGGGCGGCGTGGGGCGTTCTGGATCTGTGCCACCAGAGCAGGGGTATGCTGGTGCAGAGGGGCAAAAATCTCTTCTAGCTGGCGCGCGGTCATGCCCTGTTCAAACTCGTCCAGCAGGGCATCGTAGGGCTCGTTTTCGTAACCCAGTCGCTCGGCGATCTCACGCACCAGCTCCACGATTCTCTGCAAATGGGGCTTGAACAGGGCAAAGTCTGATTTCTCACGCGCCTCTTCCCAAACTTTCTCGGCGATGGCGGTGGTACGGGTGAACTCTTTCACCAGCTCGGTGGGCAGTTTGGTCATGCGGTCGTACTCGCGCCGCCATTGGCGGACGTTCACCGCGGTCACGCTCTCGGCGTCTTGTACCAGTTCGCTCTGTTCCAGAACCGCGAGCCACTCGCCAACACGCGGGTCGGTAGCACGCTCGTGAATCATGCCCGAGAGCAGAGCGAGCTGATTAGCGCGGTGAGGCGCCGCTTTCGGAGGCATCGTCACGCGCTGGTCCCAGCCCAAAACGCCTGCAATCGAACCCAGCAGAGCGGTTTCCTTCGCCCATGCTTCTAACTGCTCATAGGTTTTCTGCGCATCCATCGCTCCACAACCTCCCACTTATGAACCGTTCATCAGTGCCTTCAGCCTTTGCAGGTTCACCGCATGCATCGTTTCGGCTTCGGGCGTTTCCAAAATGACGGGCACATGCAGAAGACGCGGTTCGTGCAGTAACGCGCGAAATGTCTCGTTGCCCAGCTCTCCATCCCCGATATGCTCGTGGCGGTCCACACGACTGCCGAGCGGTTTTTTCGCGTCGTTCACATGGATGACCTTCAGTCGGTCCAGACCGATGATCCGGTCGAATGCGTCGAGAGTGGCGGACAGCGCGTCGGCGGTGCGAATGTCATAGCCAGCCACGAACACATGGCAGGTGTCGAAGCAGACCCCCAGCCGTTCTGAGCCTCCTGCAGAATCGATGATGCACGCCAGGTGCTCAAAGCGGTACCCCAGGTTGGTACCCTGCCCGGCGGTGGTTTCCAGTGCAATGCCGACCTTCATGCCTGCGGTTTGCTCAAGCAGGAGGCGCACGCTTTCACCCAGCACCGCCAGTCCCTCCTCTTCCGACGAGTTCAAATAGGCTCCCATGTGGGTAACCACCCAGGGAATATGGAGCGCTTCAGCCCTCTGCAGTTCTTCCAGAAAGGCTTCCCGACTGCGCTGAAGGATATCAGCGTTCGGTGCGGCGAGGTTAATCAGGTAGGAGTCGTGTGAGATGACCGCAGAGATGCCTGTTTCCTCGCGGGCGCGGGCGAAGGCTTCGATCTCCTCCTGGGTCAGCGGACGACTGCGCCACTGACGCGGACTAGCGGTGAACAACTGCACGGCGGTGCATCCGATCTCGTGCCCAGAGGTGATGGCTTTGTGCAGTCCGCCGGTGGTGGGCATGTGCGCCCCAATCAATCGCGTCGTTTGAGCCGTTGACACCCCCTCTAACTCCTCCGAATGAATGGAATCTGTCGCAACAGCGTGTGGTCTGCCATGCTATGGATACTGCACTGTGCTGCTAGCGCACGAGCGATCTGCCGAAACGCTTGTGCCTGCGCCGACTCTGGGTGCGCGACGATGGCTGGCACGCCCTCATCGCCGCTGAGCGAGATGTTGGGGTCCAACGGTATCGCACCTAGGAAAGGCACTCCCAGCTTTTCCGATGCCTGTTCACCGCCGCCGCCCGCGAAAACATGGGTCACCTGGCCGCAGTGGGGGCAGACAAACCCGGACATGTTCTCGACGATACCCAGTATGGGTATAGGACGTCCCAGACTCTCCTCCAGCTTGCGAAACATGGCGACCGCCTTGCCGGCGATGGTGAACGCGACGTCTTGCGGGGTCATCACGATCACCACCCCGGTGATGGGCACCGATTGGGAGAGGGTCATCGGGGCGTCGCCCGTGCCGGGCGGAAGGTCTACTACCAGGTAATCTTTCTCTCCCCACGCGACATCAGTCAGGAGCTGTCGGACGGTTCCTGCCACCATCGGTCCACGCCAGATAACCGCCTGGTCATCAGGCAGGAGGAAGCCCAGCGACATCATCTGTACGCCGTAGCGTTCCACGGGGATGATCTTGTCGTTGATGACGTGGGGCGTTTCGCGCGTGCCCATCAGCAGAGGCACCGACGGACCGTAAACATCGGCGTCCAGGAGACCTACTTTCGCACCCGTTTGTGCCAGCGCTACCGCGAGATTGACCGCCACCGTGCTCTTGCCCACCCCGCCTTTGCCGCTGGCAACCGCGATGACGTGCTTCACCTCTGGCAGAAGGTCTTCCGCGCCAATCTGCCGCGAGCGCACGCTGGCAGTCATCTCCACGTTGACCGATTGCACGCCGGGGATCTGCTGAACGGCTTGCACAGCTTGGGACCTCATCAGGTCTTTCACGGGGCAGGCGGGGGTGGTCAGCTCTATCTTGAACGCGACGTTGCCGTCGCAGATTTTTACCTCTTTGACGAACCCCAAGCTGACGATATCGCGGCGTAAGTCGGGGTCGATAACGGTGCGCAGTGCGTCCAGCACTTGCTGTTCCGTGACGGTGTGTGCACTCATGAACGGTCTCCCCTTGTCGAGTGGGTTTTAGAAGATTGTACCTCAAAGCGGTTGGGAAGGCAAGCGAAGGGGGAGGCAGGAAAAAGCGGCTATCGGAAGCGAAGTATATATACACAACAACCGAAAACTTCTATTATCGGAAGGAGGGAACTGATGTGGTACAACTTCCGCCTGTAAAACTTGGACTGATCGCCGCAAACCGTGGTTTTTTCAGCGATGAGCTCGCCGCAAAGATGCGCCAGGAGACCATCTCCGCCATGCGTGAGGTGGGGATTGAGGTGGTTGTGCCCGATGAGAGCATGACCAAGCTGGGATGCGTGGAGACGCTCAAAGAGGCGTACGTGGCGGGCAGGCTCTTCCGCGAGAAGGCGGTAGATGGTATCGTGGTCGCGGCGGTAAACTTCGGTGACGAGCAGGGTGTGGCCGCAGCGATTAAGACGGCGGACCTCAATGTGCCCATTTACATCTTCGGATGCCAGGAGGAAGAGGTGCTGACCCCCCGCACCCCACGCCGGGACTCGTTCTGCGGGCTGTTGTCCATTGGGGAGGCACTGCGTCAGATCGGGGTGGACTACACGGTGGGGCGGGTGCCCATTCTGTTCCCGCGTGAAGAGGCGTTCAAGAAGGACATTCTGCGATTCGCGGCGGTGTGTCGTGTAGTGAACGGCATCCGCAAAGCGCGCTATGGGCAGATCGGTGCTCGTCCCGATGCCTTCTGGACGTGCCGCTACGACGAGAAGATGCTTCAGCGGCTGGGACCGACGGTGGTGACCTTGGACCTGTCGGAGGCGATTGCGGGCGTCCAGCGTATCAACCCCGACAGCGCGGAGGTTCAGCAGAAGATGCGGGAGATCGCTCAGTACGCGGACGCGAAGGGTGTCCCTGCCGATGTGCTGAACAAGATCGCGCGCTTTGAGCTGTTCGTGGAGCGGTTTGTAGAGGAGAAGGGGCTGGACGCGCTGGCGATCCAGTGCTGGACCTCTATCCAGATGAATCTCGGCATCTGCACGTGCACCACCATGAGCCGGCTGGGCGACAGGGGCATCCCTTGCGCGTGCGAGTCGGACATCATGGGCACATTGTCCATGCACGCGGCACTGCTGGCATCGGGGGCACCTGCCACGCTTGCTGACTGGAACAACCTGCACAATGAAGACCCCGAGCTGGCGAACCTGTGGCACTGCGGGGTCTATCCCACCACGTTCGCCAAGACACCGCCACGCATCGGGGTGCAGGAGATCATCGCTACAACCACCGGACGCGAAAACGCAACTGGAGTCATCGAGTTCGAGGTGAAAGAGGGACCGGTCACTCTGTGCCGTATCACGCAAAGCGCGGATGGCGAGTGGAAGGCGGCGCTGGCGCAGGGCACTGTCGAAGAGAACCGTGCCAAGACCTTCGGCGCGTACGGCTGGTGCAGGATCCCCGGCTTACAGCGGTTCTATCGCGATGTGCTATGCCGACACTTCCCGCACCATGTAGCGATGACGCTCGGCTCCGTGGGCGATGTGCTGTGGGAAGCACTGGGCAACTACTTCGGTATGGACGTGTACGCGCCCGATTCCACGCACGGCGTGTGGACGCCAGAGCCGCCGTTCTGGAACTAGCGAAAGGTGCGGTAAACTATCGGAGGGCGAAGCTCGCCCTCCACCATGCACGGGAGAGCACACGATGGAACGAGCGATGATAGACCTGTCTCGAATCCAAACCTACCCGATCGCACAACGCCACAATCTGGTGAAACGCTCGGACTTCATCGCCGACACGCGCAACTTTCCCGTTTGGCAGAACCGGCAGTTTCTCCAGCTGGCTCGGCGCGTGATTCGGGCGGCGGAGCAGAAGAAACAGATTATCGTCATGATGGGTGGACATGTGGTCAAGAGCGGGCTGTCCCTGCTCATCATTGACCTTGTGAAGCACGGCGTGATTACCCACCTCGCGATGAACGGAGCAGTGTCCATTCACGATTTCGAGATGGCGCTGATCGGCGAGACCAGCGAATACGTGCCGCGCAGTATCGAGGATGGCTCCTTCGGCATGGCGGAAGAGACCGGGCGTTTCATGAACGAAGCCATCAACCAGTATGCCGAAGTGGGAATGGGCTATGCGATCGGGCGGTGGATTGTAGAGCACAACCTACCGTATCAGGAGTACAGCATCCTTGCCAACGCTTACCGACTGGGGGTGCCCGCTACCGTGCACGTCGCTATCGGCACCGACATCATCCACCAGCATCCGACCTGTGACGGTGCAAGAACTGGCTTAGCAACTTATACAGATTTTAAGATATTCTGCCACAGTGTGGCGCAGATGGCGGAGGGGTGCTATCTGAACTTCGGCTCGGCAGTCATCGGTCCCGAGGTCTTCCTCAAGGCGCTGAGCATCGCGCGCAATCTCGGCTACCAGGTACACCCGATCACCACGGCGAATTTTGATATCCGGCGCGGGCTCAACGACTACTTCTACCGACCTTCTAAGAACATCGTGGTTCGTCCCAACTCTTTGGGAGGTAGGGGATTCAACCTACGGGTCGACCACAAGGTGAGCATCCCGTCTCTGCATCGGCTCATTGTGCAGGCTCTGGAGGCAAAGTAGAATGACGCACCGACTGACCGTTGCCCATCTCAGCGATACCCACCTGGGGTATCGTTCCCTATCTAAGGAGGAAGCGAAGACGGGCGTGAACCAGCGGGAGGTGGACGTCTACTACGCTTTCGCGCAAGCGATGAAGGCGATTCAGGAAGCATCTCCGGACCTGGTGCTTATCACTGGCGACCTGTTTGACAAGAAAGTGCCGAGCATCTGGTCCCTGCGTCGGGCGTTTCGGGTACTGCGCAGTGTGCAAGAAGCCCGTCAAGGCAAGCCGTTAATCCTGCTGGGTGGCAATCACGATACACCGCGTACGCGAGAGAGCAGTGCCGTTTTTCCGCTGTTTGAGGAGATTCCAGGCATCAAGGCGGTGTACGGAGCGCCCGAGCAGGTGCAGATGCCTGAGCTGAACACGGCGGTGATGTGCGTGCCGGCGGCTGGCGCCTCGCGTTTGCTGGAGGAAAACCTGAGGCCAGAGCCGGACGAGCGGTTTCGTTACAACATCCTCGCGGTGCATGGCGTCCTGCAGGGAATCACTACCTACGAGTACACGCCATTCTTCTTGCCCATGTCGCGCGTGCTGGATGAACGCTGGGACTACATCGCCCTCGGCGACTATCACGACTTCCGCAGGGTGAGCCACAACGCCGCCTACGCTGGAGCCACCGAGTTCACCACCACCAACATCTGGGGCGAAAACCGCGACAAGGGTTGGGTCTGGGTGGAGATCGAGAAGGGCAAGCCACCGCTCATTCGCCATCGAACTGTTCCTACCCGGCGCGTGGTGACCTTGCCCGACGTCGACGCGGGGCAGTGTGCCTCCATCGATGAAGCGGTAGAGAAGGTGCTGGCTGAGGCGACGCGAGAAGAGGTTGACGACGCGCTGGTGCGAGTGCGGGTGCTGAATCTGCCCTATTCCGACCGTGCCCGGGTGCATCGGGCGATTGTAGAGGGCATTGCCAAGGCGTTTCATGTGCAGGTGGATTTCCGTAGCACGCCCAGGGTCTCTGTAGCCGCCGGGCAGTCCGCAGACACAGACAACGTTCAGCCGATAGAGGAACGCTGGCGACGGTTCGTCGAGGAGCGTAAGCAGGATCTGCCCTCCGAAATCGGTGTGGAGGAGGTTGTGGCGCGCGGCTTACAGGCGTTGAGTGCGGTCAGTGAAGGGGTATCTCGATGAAGTTACAGCGTCTTCAATTAAGCAACTTCCGACAATATATTGACCTCGACATCACGTTTGAAGACGGTATCACTGCGATCATCGGGACGAACGGGTCAGGCAAAAGCACGTTGCTGGAGGCGGTCTGCTGGGCGCTGTATGGTGCAGAAGCATTGCGCAGTAAGGTAGAAGATGTGCGCCCGCTGTTCCTGGATGTGCTGGAGGCCGGTTCGCTGAGAGGTCGGGGAACACATCCCAAAGCGGTTTTGACCTTCTCGCTGGGCGAGAACACCTATGAGGTAGAGCGCACTCCACAGGGCGCACGCTTGTACCACCTGCGCTCAGAGCGCGAAGCGATAGCGGATGGGACCACCCCCGTCAACCAGACGGTCCGGCGGCTTCTCGGCGGTATGACCTATCGCCAGTTCCTCACTTCCTTCTTTGCCCAGCAGGGCGAGCTGGAGTTTCTGAACTTTGACAAAGCGCGTCGGCGGGACGAGGTGCTGAGGATGCTGGGGCTGGAGCGGGTCACGCGCAGTGTCAAGTGGATGGAAGAGCAGCTCTCGCTGGAGCGTTCCGAACTACGCGGGAAGCAATCTCTGCCGATGAGCCCGGAGGAGGCGAAGGCGCAGTTGGAGCAGGCACGAACCGAGCTGACAACGGCGCGGGCTGAATTGCAAAAAGCGGACCAGCTTCTGCAATCGGCAAGAGCCGAGCTGGAGCGCTACCAGCCGGTTTATCAGGAATGGACGGCTAAGAAAACGGCATACGATAGCCTCCAGACCAATGTCCATCTGCTACAACAGAACATTCAGACCCGCGAGGAGGAGCTGAATCGCCTGCAGGGCGAGCTGGAGGAGGCGAAAACCGCCCGGGCGCGCCTGGAGGAACTGCGCCCACAGGGAGAGCGATACAAGCAGGTGCGCGACCAACTGCGCCAGCTGGACGAACTTCAGCGATACGAACAACGCCGTGCCGAACTGCGTGCACAAATAGACAGTCTGAGAACACAGATCACCGAGAAGGAGCGGCAGATAGAGGAGGCACAGACAGAACTGGCGCGACTGAAGGGTCAAAAAGCGGAGCTGGACGAGCAGGAGAAGCGGGTGCGCGACCTGAAGGAGACAGCACAGCAGGCGGAACATCTGCGTCGCCAGCTGGAGGAACTGGACAGCAAGAAGCTGGCGGTTCAGCGGGAGCTTTCTGCCATCGATGCCCGGATCGGTTCGCTGAATGAGCAGTTACAGCAGGTGAACAGCCAGATAGCGCAGACGGAGGGTATTCCGGAAGAGCTCAAGCGCAACGTCGGTCTGGTGCGCGAGGCGGAGGAGAGGGCGCACGACCTGGAGCAGGAGCTTGACCGCCTGGAACAAGTGCGTGCCAACGCGATCGCCAGCGCGGATGCCGAAGCGAAAAGCCTCGCTCAGCAGATACGCGAGCTGGAAGAGCGGCGCAGGCGGGTGGAGGAACTGGGTCCCGACGGCGAGTGCCCGGTCTGCACGCGGCGACTGGGCGATGAGTTTTCCAGCGTGGTGAAACACTTCGACACGGAGCTGGAATCCACCGAGAGGCGGTTGCAATCGGCGTTAAGCCGTAAAGCCGAAGCCGAGCGCGACACCGAGGCGATTGACCACTGTAAAGACCTGCTTCGGGAAGCGCGTGCCGACCTCCAGCGGTATCAGGAGCAGTCCGCACGCCTGCAGGAGCAGATTCGCCAGCGGGAAGTGTGGTTTCAAGAGGCGCAAAGCCTTCAGGAGCGACTGCACACCCTGTCACAGAAGCGTGAGAAGGTCTCCGCTTCCTACGACGCCCAGGAGCATGAGGCTCTGCACCAGCAACACGAACAGATACAGCCGGTCACACAGCAAGCGGTGGCGGAGGAGCAGGTCTGGCGCGAGCGTTACAGCCAGTGGAGACGCGAGGTGGAGCGAGCCATGCAAAGTGTCGAACAACTGCGCGCCGCGCTGGAACAGGCTCAGAGCACTATACGCGCCGCCGAACAGGAGATGGCGCAACTGCCTTCGGGCTATGATGCGCAGTTACACGACGACCTGCGTCGGGAGATGCAGATTCTTCAGCCGATTTGGGACGAAGCCATTGCCCTGCGCCCGGTTGCCGGGCGGCTGGACGCTCTGCGGGCACGCTTCGAGGAAGTGCGGGAAAGTCTACAGCAGGCAAGACAACAGATGGAACAAACGCAGAAGCAGATACAGGAGCTGGCATACGACGCCCAGGAATACCAGACCGTTAGCGAGCACTACACTCGGTGCCAGGAGAACCTGAAGGATGCCGATGCGCAGGTGCGCGTGTTGCAGGAGCGGGTTCAACAGCGCCAGATGCAGGTCGCCACGTTGGAGGAGCAATGGAAACGGGTGCAGGAGCACCTGCGCGAACTACGCGAGCTTGAACGGAAGATAGAACGGGACCGCATCGTGCGGGAATGGTTGAGCAGCTTCGGTGATATGCTGAACGGCGAGGTGGTGCCCGAGCTTCAGGAGCGTGCGAGCGAACTGCTGAACCTGCTGACCGACGGGCGCTACACGCAGATTCACATCAGCGAGGACTTCGAATTCACCCTAATCGACGAGGACCGCCCAAAGCCCATCGTCTCCGGCGGGGAAGAGGACATCGTGAACCTGAGCCTCCGGTTGGCGATGGCGGAGATGATCTGTGAACGCACAGGGCAACCGCTGGGACTGCTGGTACTGGATGAGGTGTTTGGCTCGCTAGACGTGGACCGTCGGGAGAACACCCTGCAGTTACTGCGCCGCCTGCGCGACCGCTTCGATCAGATCATTATCATCTCGCACATCGAGGAGATACAAGCAGGCGCCGACCGCTGTCTGCGCGTCGACTACAACCCGAGCCAGCATCGAAGCACGGTGCGCGAATACAGCGCCTTCATCACGGCGGACATTCTGGAAGAGCCCGCAGATGAGAGCGTCCTGCAAACGTCGGATACGCTGGGAGGTTTGTTCGCCACCTGATGGACGAACTCAGCAAGCGGCGCAAATGGCGGCGCTGGCTCGAAATGGTAGAGGCGGAAATCGGTCGGTTGCGGAAGGACATGCGCATCTATGCGGAGATTCACCAACACCTTGCGGATAATCCCGACTGGAGCGCATGGTTAGAGAACGCATACCTGGTAGGGGTATCCCTGACGGTACGACGGCTGGTGGATGCGAACCCGCGACACCGAACGGTTTCCCTGGTCAAGCTTTTGCGGGACATGGAGGCACACGCCGAGTGTCTGTCGCGACGAACTGCCTTGCGTTCTGCTGGAGCCTCTCGGCGTGAAGAGGTTAATCGCCTTTTTGACCACTTGGCAGGCGAGGGAGCACCGCATATCCCGCAGAGGGTGATTCGGCAGTGGCGAGAGGAGTTCGAAGCCCATGCAGTGCCCTTTCGCGCGTGGGTAGACCACCACATTGCCCACCGCGATTTAGCCGTGCAGTACCCGCCTCCCGACCGCGCGCAGGCCGAGCGGATTCTGCAATGGCTACAAGACACCGTCGCCACCTTGAAAACGTTGCTCGGCGCGTAAAAAAACTCCTCGCCGCGGCGAGGAGGGGAAGGGGGAGCAGAAAAGAGCCCTCAGACACATCTTACCACGGCGTTTCCTGTGCCGATGATACCCTGATAGCTAAGCACCTGCACCTCGCGCGCTTGCTGAGCAAACCCGGACAGCACCGCCAGGTGGTGCAATCCGCCAGTGGGTTGGGCACGCGCCGAGAGGAGGGGGTCTATGTTCAGCAGTTCGTTCCATGCCCGCTGTTCTAGTACGCGCAGTACCTGTTCATCGTGCTGTTTGCCCTCGGGTGACACCGCTGTGATATCGCGATGGTCCAGACGCCCTGACAGTCCACCGACAGCTAACAGAGCGACACGCCTGTTCCATGTTGCGGCGGTCTCTGCGATGACGCGTCCCCACCGATAGCTGTCCCGCAGAGACAGTGGGCAGATACTTAGGGGCACCACCCGCATCTCATCGCCCAGATGAAGTGCGTGTAAAGCCATCACCGTGCTCGCGTCCAACTCGGAGCGTTCGGCGTCCAATCTTACAGGTAGCGACGCGTCCGCTCCACGTTCCACCATCAACTGCGCCAGTTGCGGGACGCCGTTGTAGTGGTAGGGGATCATGCCGATAAAGTTTTCCTCAAGAACTCCTACATATTCTGCGCTTGCGCCCACACTGAACGCATCCGGGGTCACCCATCCCGCCGATACTACCAACAGTACCTGCGTCCCGCTCTCCCGTAACTCCTCCGAGACACGGCGCAGTGCGCTGTGTAGCGACAGAAAACTAGGAGCCATCTCCTCGTCCAACAGGAGCGACTGTGCCGGAATGACGTAACTGCGAAGCACGGAAGGAAACTCCCGCTGTTGCTGTGCGTTGTGGTAGATTTGATGCACTTTTTCACCCCTTCCTTTAACAGATATGCTTATAGCGATGTGCTATTGTAGCCACACGCCATCGCGCCCCACTATACGCACCAGGTCCTGTTGCGTGTTGTCGCTGACTTCTACGTTCAGATGCGAGATGACCCGGTATTTGCGCTTGCCGGATTCCACATGCAGTACCAGCCGCGCATCGCCCGGATGGCGGGTCAGTATCTCCCTCAGCACCCTCAGCGCGGGGCGATGTGCCGGGGTCAAGCGGATATGCAGGGTGCAGGCGGTATGCTTGCTGTTGCTGCCGTTGCCGTTCGGTGCGCTTCCGTTGGTCAGGGCGTGTACCTTCTCGCACACCAGCTCTACCTGCACCTCGCTAACCTCCCCGTTTTCTGTGTCCTCGGCGCGCAAGCGGTCGCGGTGTTTGACCCTGCCTTCCAGCACCACCAGGCTGTCTTTGGTTAACAGCGACTGATACTCCTCATATACAGTGGGGAAAGCGGTAGCGGACATCGTGCCCGTGAGGTCTTCAATAGTGATCACCGCCATGCGGTCGCCGCGTTTGGTGCGCAGGGGACGAACGCCGGTAACAACCCCGGCAACGCGCACCGGTGTACCGTCTGCCATCTCCTTAAGCTGATTACACGGCGCAACGCCCATCTGTTTCATGCGTGTCTGTAAAGAGCGCAGGGGGTGGTCAGCTAGGTAGACGCCCAGCAGGTCCTTCTCGAAAGCGAGTATCTGCTCGCGCGGCAGTTCGGGTACCTCTGGCAGGGGCGGTTCTCCTGCTTCCTGCGTCGGTTCGGTGGGGAACAGCGATCCCTGCCCGATGCGACGGTTGTGTACGGCACGTTGCGCGGCGGACCATGTATCCTCCAGCCCGGAAAGCAGTCTGTTGCGGTTCGGAACGAGCGAGTGGAACGCCCCCGCCTGAATCAGGGTCTCTACCGTGCTTTTGCCGAAACTGCCCGGTTGTTCGAGGATGCGCACGCAGAAGTCAAAGAGGCTGGTGAACGGTCTGTCCGCCCTTGCGCGCAAGATCATCTCCACCGCCGACTTGCCCACGTTCTTGATGGCGCCGAGTCCGAACCGAATCGCCCCATTCTCCACAGTGAAGTCCACCTCACTGCGGTTGATATCTGGAGGCAGTATCTGGATGTTGCGCCTGCGGCATTCCTCCACGTACTGCACCACTTTGTCCTGGTTATCGAAGTGGGCTGCCATTAGCGCGGCGAAATACTCCACCGGGTAATTGGCTTTCAAGTATGCGGTCTGGTAAGCTACCATAGCGTAGCACACCGCGTGCGCCTTATTGAAGGCGTAGCCCGCGAAGGGTTCAATCAGTCTGAACAGCTCCTTTGCCTGCTCCTCGTCAATGCCGTTGCGTACCGCGCCTTCGATGAACTTGGAGCGCATCTTCTCCATGTCCTCGGCTTTCTTCTTGCCCATGGCGCGGCGCAGGATGTCTGCCTGTCCCAGTGTGAATCCAGCTAATGCCTGCACGATCTGCAGAACCTGGTCCTGTTAGACAATCACGCCGTAGG
>Ga0209989_100056_pt1 | contig 20170 bp, 18 predicted proteins | sample Antgeofumaro1A2B_FD_188083 | JGI IMG/M metagenome (GOLD analysis project Ga0209989, IMG submission 188083) | Geothermal fumarole subsurface microbial communities from Mt. Erebus, Antarctica - 1A2B (SPAdes) (version 2) | ecosystem: Environmental > Terrestrial > Volcanic > Fumaroles | place: Mt....
ATTTGCTTTCTCGCGGCTTCCCGTGCAGTTGCCGTCCTACGAAGGGACAACCGATTTGCTTTTGTGGCTCTTACGACGGCGGGTGGTGGAAGTGGGCGATGTCCCTGCCACCCAAATTGCCCGTTGCATTGGCGCTGATGGTTCTTCGCCCCTTCAGAAAGCCGATGAACTTGCCCTTGCCGCTGAGTTGGCGTGGCTGAAATCGGCATTGCTTCTGCCCCAACCGGAACCAGAAGTTTTGGAAGTTCCTGAGGAGTGGGAGGAGGGTGAACCCTTACGGCGTCGGTTATTGCGTCACGCCCCTTATGGGTTAGCCGCTCGCTTTCTGGCGGAGCGAAGCAAAGTCTGGTCACGCATTTTTTGCCGCCCCGCCGATGGAGAAATGCCGCCTCCTTTGAAAGAGTTGCAGGTGGGCGAAGAACCTTTAGCCCTCTTGACAGACGCACTGCGGCGGGTTTTGGCTCGGATGGCAGGTTTACAAGTGCGCGTCCCGCGCCGACGATTGACCGTCCCGCAACGGATTCGTGCCCTTCTCCAGAAGTTGAGGAGTTCGCCCAGCAAAAGCACCACTTTTGATGCTCTGTGCGCCGATTGTGAAACCCTTTTGGAAGTCGTCATCACCTTCCTTGCCGTGCTGGAACTTGTCCGTCGTGGCATTGTATGTGCCCGCCAAGATGAGCCTTTCGGTCCTATCCTCGTCTTCCTGCGCTGAAGGGGTGACTTGACAATGGGAACTTGAAGAGAGGACGAATCGTTCAGAATTCATAGGTGCCCGTTGGGAACTTCCTTTCCCCATCGGGTGCGCTACAATCGCTGTGAACTTTTTTGCGCCATTGAGGGAAAGTGCTTGTATTCCTCCTGAGGAAGGAGGCAACAGCAATCATGCGGATGGTTGTCATTGGGGGAAGAGGGTTCATCGGGCGCGCCGTTTTGGAGCAATGCTTGAGCACTTGGGAGGAAGAGTTGCAAGTAACGGTAGTCACTCGCCGCAAGAAAGGGGCGGAACTTTTGCCGGCGTGGCAGCGCCCTTTCATTTGGAATGTGGAGGAAAGTCCACCGCCCCCTTCCTTGTTGGAGGGTGCCGACGCCGTCATCAATCTGGCAGGCGAAACCGTCGCCCAACGGTGGACTCCCGCCGCCAAACAACGCATTCGGGATTCCCGAGTTCTGACGACCCGCAATTTGGTGGAAGCCATACACCAAACAGCCCATCCCCCTAAAGTGTTGGTCAATGCTTCCGCTGTTGGCTACTATGGTGACCGAGGCGATGAAGAGTTGACGGAAGACTCGCCCCCCGGACAAGGGTTTTTGGCGGAAGTGTGTCGGTTGTGGGAAGAAGAAGCCTTGCGGGCAAGGGAATGGGGAGTCCGAGTCGTGTGTGCTCGCTTCGGGATTGTGTTGGGCGTTGGTGGCGGCGTGATGGAACGGTTGTTGCCGGTGTTTGAGTGGGGGTTGGGTGCCAAGATTGGCAGCGGTCGCCATTGGCTCTCCTGGGTTCACATTGCCGATGCGGCAGGATTGGTGCTCCATGCGGTCACAAACGAACAGGTGCGTGGTCCAATGAATGTGGTTGCGCCCAACCCCGTCACCAACCGTGAGTTCACGCGCCTTTTGGCACGAGCGGTGGGCAAGCCTGCCTTTTTAGCCACCTTGCTCTCCGTGCCACCACTTCTGTTGCGCCTCCAATTGGGAGAAGGAGCGACCGTTTTGACGGCAAGCCAGCGCGTTTTCCCTAAAGTGGCGTTGGAAACCGGCTACAATTTCGCCTTCCCGCAACTAGAGAAGGCATTGAAGGAAGTAGTTTACCGCCGCGCCAAACTGTCCCTCGCCCCTTCGTGGGCATCTTAAGAAAGAGCGTGATGTGTGGCACAAATATTTTGCCTTCGCATCTTACAATGAAGGCAACATGCCGAAAGGAGGTCGGTGAACTTGGCGGGCAAGCGTGTCCTCATCGTGGAGGACGACCCTGCCATCATTGAACTTCTTCGCTTCCTGTTGGAGCAAGAAGGGTTGGAGGTGGAAGTAGCGCGGGACGGCTTGGAAGCCTTAGACCGCATGGTGACTTGGTCACCCGATTTAGTGTTGCTGGATTTGCGGCTCCCCAAACTGGAGGGCATGGATGTCCTGTGGGAGATACGCCAAAATCCCAAGTGGAACAATACACCCGTCGTCATCATCTCGGTGGATTCTTCGCCTCAAACCATGCTGCAAGGTTGGCGTTTGGGTGTTGACAGTTATTTCATCAAGCCCTTTGACCCGGATGAACTGCTTCGGGTGGTGCGCCGCATCTTCTCGGTTTCTCAACCAGAGCCGTCACTCAACCCGTGACAAAGGCTTTCTGAAGGGACAAGGGGGCGAGAAGTGTGCAGTGGTCGCTGCGGGCTGTTGATGTTGGGGAACGACGCTTTGGGGTGATTGTAGGGCGTTTGATGACGGGGGACTTCGTGGAAGCCCGCAACCGAGCGGAGAAATTCCTGCAAGGGAATTTGTTCAGCCGCTGGTTGGCTGCCTTGGGACAATTGTTCGTGCTGACCACTTTGCGAGAAAGCGGGCTACTCGTGACCCCCAGCGGGTTGACTGATATTGTGGTTGCCCACACTTTGCGTCTTCGGGTGCGCCTTTCCTCTTTCGCCCGCCCTACCTCTCAGAAAGCCTCGCTCGCCCTTTTGGTGCACCGCTTCCGCCTCCTTGGTCCCCGCTGTTTGGAAAGCGGCGAATTAGCCGAAGAACCTGCGGACTTTTACGCTCAAGTCATTCTCGCCCTCTCAACGGAAGAACTTCACCAACTCCTTTTGCGGGAAGTTGGGGCTGTCAGCGTCCTTTTGGCAGGGGCAGCCCCCTTCCCCAAGTTGCTAGAACAAGGGGTTCCGAAGGCATTTGGGCATCGGTGGTTTCTCACCCTCCCCTTGACGGACGTGATCCCTGCAGCGGATTTGCCTGTTTACTTGCGGGAGACAGCGGCGCAATGGCGGTTCCGTTCCGATGAAGAATGGCAGCCTTGGCAGTGAGGCACATCCAACCGTTAAAGAACTGCCAAGCCACTACCTTCCATCCGTGACGGCGAAGACTTCTCTCCACCCTTCGCTATTCCCCACCTGTCCATCCCGAGGCAATTAGAACGCCCTGGAAGGTGAGGCGGGGGAGGTCAGGGAGAAGCCGAAAAAGCGCTTCGGCACTGATGTTGCACACGACTACATCAAAGGTTCCCCGCAAACTTGCTGCCAAATCGCTTACAATGACCGCCCACTGGCGGCTCTGCCGCCACCCTTGAAGGTTCCGCTGCGCCCACCGAGCCACTTGCCACGAAATTTCCGTTGCTATCACTTTCGCTCCTTTGTGCAAAGCCGCTATCGCCAAAATCCCTGTGCCCGTTCCTACATCCAAAACCCACTTGCCGTCAAGGGAAAGATGCTCCAACGCCACAAGGCACATCTGGGTCGTCGGATGGTGTCCCGTCCCGAAGACGCCTGTAGGGGCAAAAAGTGGAAAGGGGAGCGGGGCAAAAGGAAACTTCTCTGACGGCAGCCCCCAATTTGCGTAAAGCGAAACCTGTTGCCCTCCTAACCGCATCCGCTCCCAAAGCCATTGCACTCGCATAGGTGCTTCCCTGCCTGCGGGCAAGAGAGCCTGCCAAGCCTCCCCTTCAACCACCTGCGGTCGTCCCCCAATCCACCAAAGCCACTCGCCAAACTGTTGGGATTGCTCCAAAGGCACTTGCGCCCACAGCATTACTGCCTTCATCTCGGCATCCGCTTGACAGATAGCCAATCTTACGGTCGCCAGTGAAAAAGCCGATACAGCCAAAGGCAGAGTTGCCCGCGAGGGAGGGGCGCTTCGGGGCGAAATTCGCTGACTTGACAACGGGCGAGCACTTCCGCCTCTGAAACCTTCAGCAGGGCAGCTAACCAACGCACGACGTCCCGTTGGGTAAGAGTGGGAGAGGTAGTCCCGAAAGCGTAAGGGAGAGGGCGGCGAAGCAATTCAGCGAACCGGTGGAGCATTTTGCGGGCAGTCTCTTCATCCACCAATTCGTTCGCCCCCACTTCGTAGGTGTCAAAGAAGCCGCGCACGGCGAAAAACTGGACGGCAGCAAATTCAGGGGTATGAGGGGGTGGCAAATCGTGGAAGAAGGCAATGACTTGTCCTTGCTCCAAAAGGAGCCGCTGCAATTCGTGCACTGGTACTTGCCGCAAACTGACCTTTTTTGTAAGCGCCAAATGGGCAGCCGTTCCTGCCCCTTGCCCTAATGCCATCCACACAGGTTCCAAACGCAAAGTGCCAAACCCAACATGGGTTGCTGAAACGGCGCCGCAAACCAGCAAACCTTCCAACGGACTCCCGTCTTTCGCTCGCTGCAACAGGATGCGATAAGGCACATGGGAAGGAGCGGTGATGTTCGGCAGGTAGAAAAAGCCCTCGTGCAAGTAAGGCTTCTTCAGGTCACGGGGCGTCGTTGCATGACTGTCAATGGGATATTCAGCGACAGCAATGCTGTCTTCGTGCACGGGTGTGCGCCGCCCTTGAAAGGTGGGACGGGCATCGTGTTCCGTGAAAATGTAGTCGCCAATGATTCGGCGCGCTTCCCGCACATACAGTTGCGGCGGAAAGTTTTCGCTGTCCGTAAACTCATCCGCTGCCAAGCCCCAATGGGAGGCTGCAATGCGGAATTGGTTGGGCAAACGCTGATCGGTCTGAAGGAAGTAAAGCAAGCCGAGGATGTAGTTGCGATGGGCGCGGGCAATTCCCTCACGGCGATGCCAATCGGCTTCGGGATACTCGTAGTTGGCGCCGATGAAATCGGTGGACGGGAAAGGACCGGGCGTGTTGTTAGCATCAAATTTTTGCTGCGGCAACTTGACAAGGCTGACAATTTCCATCGGATGCCATAAGAGCCCTTCCCGAACCCCCTCAACGATTTCCGCATAAAGTTCAGGCGAGTAATCGGGCGGTGCCGAAAGAGGCATTCGGTTGTCGGCTCGTTTCGTTACCGTCAAGCGGTAGTTGTAAGCCTGAACTTTGGTGTCGCCTTCTGGCTTACCAAAGACGAGCCGTTGTTCGGGCGGCAACGCCATCTTGCGGGTATCCCAAAAGAGTTCGCCTGCAAACTCTTCGCCGAACTCATGGCGACCTTCCCGCCCAACTTGGTAGCGTGCTCCTGCCAGCGCTGCTAAATCGCCTTCATAGGTCGCATCCACAAACACCCGCCCGTCCATCCGCCACCTTATGCCACGGGTTTTGTCAAGGAGCAAGATGGCAACAACGCGGTTGCTGTTCTTCAGGACGCCCACTAACTCGTGCCGCAGATAAAGGTGCAAGTTGGGTGTTTCGGCGAGCATTTGTCGGAACACCTGCAGCGCCACTTTTGGCTCAAACAGGTAACCGTCCCGACACCCTCGGTGTTGGACAGACCCTTCGCCATAGGCTTGAGCATAGAAGCGAGCGATACGCTGAAGGAATTCCACCAACAATCCCCCTGAGGCCTGTCGGTAACGGCGGTCGGTAGCGGATAAGCCCCCCGTCATCATCCCTCCAATATGCGTCGTTCGTTCCACCAACGCTACCTTGTGTCCAAACCGCGCTGCGGTGATGGCGGCAGCAATGCCTGCAGGGGTGGCTCCCACCACAACAAGGTCGTAAAGGACAGAAAGAGAAAAGGAGCGAGGAGCAAGGGGTAACGGCAATAAAGGCATGGCGGCATCCGCCCACGAAGGAAGCGATTCAACCCCTAAGGCGACAGCAGTGACAAAGTAACCGTAGGCTTCTCCTGTCTTGACAGTTGTGTCGTCCCATTCCGTCCTTTCGGCAGGCACCTCAGCGAGGAACTGCCCACGCCGATAGATGCGGTAGGCGCTCACCCTCGGCGTTTCCGAAGGTCGCCACATCAAGCGCAAGCGGTGAGGGTTGACAGAAATGACTCGCAAACTTTTGGGAGCGTTGGGCAAGGCGCCAAAGTGAATTTTCGGCTCGCTAACTTCCGCCACTGTCCCGCTGCCTTCCCCGTTGAATAGGAAAAAGCAACTCACCTGCGGCGTCGGGGACAAGAAAGGCAAAGGGGTTGGGGCAACAGGGTGATCGTTCAGCCAAATCTGGAATGCCCCGATGGACGGGTCAGCCACCAAGCACACCTTCACCCACTCGCCAAAGGGAAACGGGGCGACAGAAAGCCATGAAAAGCGACTCCGCCAAGTGAACCAATCGCCCACATCCTGTTGGAGCAAAAACCCGTTGCCCCCGAAAGCGAGGCGGAGCGCTTCATTTGCCCAATGGACGGGAGCGCCGAAACTCAAACCGAAATTCACGCCTCGCTGCCCTTTTGGCGGGGTCTTGACGAAAAACACCACTTCCACAACTTCACGAGTTGGCGGGAAGGGGAAGACAAGATAGTGAGGAGCATCATGGCGCATTTGAGTTCGCCATCCCCATCGCTTCCCCGTTGGGGTTGACAGTTCCTCCCTATGCCACTGCCGCTCCGAAGCAGACACTGGATTGCCGGACGGATGAATTTCCACCTGCCCTATCACGGCATTGTGAGCCCATAAAAGCGCGAGAGGCAACAGCCACCGTCGCACAACTTTCACCCCCGATGCGGGCATAAAAACAGGGCATGGCGGACTGCCATGCCCTTCAGACGACAAAAGGGAAAGTGCCCTGCAGACAGGTTAGCCGCGCTGCTCCATCGGCACCCACTGGCGTTCCGTCGGACCGACATAGCGCAGGAGCGGTCGGATCAAGCGGTTGTCAGCATACTGCTCCAAGATGTGGGCGACCCAACCGACAATTCGCCCAACGGCGAAGATGGGAATATAAAGGTCGGCGGGGATGCCGAGGTAGTGGTAAATGCTGCCGGCGTAGAAGTCCACATTGACATAAATGCCTTTCGCCCGCAAAGGCTCCATCGCCTTCTCAATGTTTTGCAGAATCTGGAAGGTTTTGGGGTCGCCATACTTTTCGCCCAAGATGCGCGACAATTCCCGCAAGTGGCGAGCGCGGGGGTCTTCCGTTTTGTAAACGCGGTGACCGAATCCCATGATGCGCTTCTTGGCAGCCAACTGCTCCTGCACCCAACTTTCCGCTCGCTCTGGTTCGCCGACGGCTTCCACCATTTCCATGACTGCTTCTGCTGCGCCGCCATGAAGTGGTCCTTTCAAAGTGGCGATAGCCGCTACGACGGCGGAGTGCAAGTCTGCCAGAGTGGAAGCGGCGATTCGTCCTGCGAAAGCGGAGGCGTTGGAACTGTGCTCGGCGTGCAAAATGAAGTCAAGGTCCATAGCGCGAGCGGCATCAGGGTCGGGCTCTTCGCCCTTCAGCATCCACAGGAAGTTGGCAGCATGCCCGAGGTCGTCGCGCGGGGGCACTGGTTTAAGCCCTTTTCGCACCCGTTCATGGGTCGCCACGATAGTGGGGAACTGAGCGATAAGCCGAATGCCCTTTCGCAAGTTGGCTTGAAGCGACATGTCCTTGACATCGGGGTCAATGGTGCCGAGAGCGGAAATGGCTGTCCGCAAAACATCCATGGGGTGACCGTCCTTCAGAGTGCGGATAAGGTCAACGATGACGGGCGGCAATGTTCGGTTGGCTTTCAAAGCGGTGTCAAATTCCGCCAACTCTCGCCGTGTGGGCAACTTGTCGTGCAACAGCAGGTAGCAGACTTCTTCGTAAGTGGCATTGGCAGCGAGGTCGTGAATATTGTAGCCACGATAAAGGAGGATACCGCGCTGCCCGTCAATGTGGCAAATGCGGGTGGTGTCAAAGTAAATGCCTTCTAAACCCTTGTGGACAACCACTTGCTCTGCCACCTTTTTCCTCGCTCCTTTCCCACAAGGTTTTTGTGCCTTCACTCAAAAATTTAGGGCAGTCAGGCGGGACTGTAAGCCGGCTTCTGTCGCATTAGGGGGGGAAACCCTAATGCGGGCGACCATTTCTCTAAGCGACCAACCCGGGGGCATCGGCGGGCAACCTGATAGCGCCCCCCTATTTGGTCTTGCTCCGGGCGGGGTTTACCCAGCCACGACCTTGCGGTCGTGCTAGTGGGCTCTTACCCCACCTTTTCACCCTTACCGCTGGGCAACGCCAACGCGCCAGCGGCTGGCAGCGAAAGCCAACGCGCCGCTTCACCCAACGGCGGTAGCGTTTCTGTGGCACTTTCCGAAGCCGCCCCAGCCAACCGCCAGAGCGACTTCCTCGCCTTGAGCGGTGAACTGTCGTCACCGCTCTTGACGAGCGCCCTGCCCTGTGGAGGCCGGACTTTCCTCACCCAACGGCTGCCAACGGACAGCCGTTGAGCGCGGTCGCCCGTCCCGCCCGACTGCCTGCTGCCAGCCATTACCATTTTGTCACACAATTGCGGTGCTCTCACGGTTCGGGCACCGTTTGGAGCAAGCGGGCGATGACTTGCTCGGGAGAGAGACCGTCCGCTTCCGCTGCGAAGTTGAGCACCAACCGATGACGCAGGACAGGCAGAGCGACCGCTCGCACATCTTCGCAAGTGGCGGCAGTGCGACCGTAAAGGAGGGCTCGCGCTTTTGCGCCCCAAATCAGCCCTTGCGATGCTCTTGGTCCTGCCCCCCATTGTACCCACTGCCGAATGAAGTCGGGGGCGTAACTTTCTCGCGGTCGGGTCGCCCGAACTAAGTGAACGGCATATTTGCCCACCCGCTCGGGAACGGGCACTTGCCGCACCAATTCCTGCACCTCCAACAATTCCTCTCGCCCCATCACGACCTGCAAGTCGGGCTCGTAGGCAGAAGTTGTCAAGTGGACGATGGCTTCCTCTTCCTCTTCCGACGGGTAGTCCAAAATGACACTGAACAAGAACCTGTCCAGTTGCGCTTCAGGGAGCGGGTAAGTGCCTTCCATTTCAATGGGGTTTTGTGTCGCCAGCACGAAGAAAGGTTGGGGCAACTGGTAAGTTCGCCCGCCCACTGTAACGCGCCGCTCCTGCATCGCCTCCAACAGTGCCGATTGGGTTTTTGGGGGAGCACGATTGATTTCGTCCGCCAGCACGATGTTGGCGAAAATCGGTCCGGGCAAAAACTCAAATCGCCGTCGTCCCGTCTCCGGGTCTTCCTGCAACACATCGGTGCCCAAGATGTCACTGGGCATCAAATCGGGCGTGAACTGGATGCGCTTGAAGGACAAATCCAGCACCCGCGCTAAAGTGCTGACCAACAGCGTTTTCGCCAACCCCGGCACCCCGATGAGTAAACAGTGCCCCTTCGCTAACAAGGCAATGAGCAACTGCTCAATCACTTGGGTTTGCCCGATGATCACTTTGCGCAACTCGCCCAAAATTGCTTCCCGCACTTTTCCGATGCGTTCTACCGCTCGCAGCGCTTGCCGTTCCGTTTCTGTCATAGCAATTCCCCCGTTCGCTAAACTTGCGGTGGCACAGTCAATTTTGCGCCGAAAGGCTTTGCGGCGACAGGGAAGCGAGCACCACACTGAAAACCTTTCGGCGTGGCAAAGTTCAAGGCAGCGGAGGTGAAACGGTCGCGTGGCGAAATGGGGCAAGCGGTTAAATGCTTTTGTCAAGCGTCGGTGGCGAGAAGAAGTGCTCAAACACCGTTGGCGTGCCATGAAAATGGCGCTGCCTCTTTGGCGAGACCAATCGCGCTTTCCCGTCAGCATCTGCGCCTTCTTTTTCGGATTGCACCTCCCGCAAAAAGAGCGAGTGGCACAATTGCGCGCCTACGCCGAGCGCCTCAAGCGCCTTCCGTTGCCCTCAGGCTGAACCGGCGAACCGAAATTCCCTGAAAGCGTTGGGAAAGTTTGGCTTTACCATCAATCCTTTTCGTCTCACACCACTTTTTCGTAGCGGTGTGAAGACCGCCCCTATCCTGTCAACACGTGTGCGCCTGCGCATGGTTCAGCGATGAACCACGATAGTTGCAAATTCAGCACCCGCTGATAAGCGCGGGCGACGGTTTCAGCGACCCGCTCGGCATCTTCGCACCGCACCAACGCCATCGCACACCCCCCTAATCCTGCCCCCGACAATTGCCCCCCCAACGCTCCCCCTTTCAGAGCGGTATCCACGATGAAGTCAATTGCCGGCGTGCTGCACCGATAACTTCCTGCCTGCTTCCAGAAGGGCACTTGGTTTTGCTCAAAGGCGTCTATTGCCCAATCCTCTGTGGGGAAGTGAAAGGGGGAAGGGTCACCGTTGCGCCAGCGGGTTACTCGGTCGCCATCGTGGCTCACACACATCAGTTCGCCGACATGCTCCACATCGCCCGCTTGCAATGCCTTGCCAAATCGCTCGCTCCGTTCGCACTCTGCCATCCCGAACCAACAAGTTCCCCGCACCTCTAACGCAACCGCCTCTTCGCCTTCGGCTTGACAAGTCTCCGCCAGTTGCCGCAGCCGCTCCGAATGGTGGGGCAACTGGCTTGACAGTTCCTCAAAAGTGGCGTAGCGGGGGAGAGCCCGCAGAAAGCGATATGCCAAACGCTCATCGCCCAACCGAACAGGTGCTGCATCTCGCAAGTGCCTTACCCGCTCCTTCAATTCGGGGAAGCGCTCTTGCCAAAGCAACATGCCAACTTCGTAAGCGGCGACACGCCGATTGAAGTCTGAGCGAACCTTCCCTGCTTTGTGGGCTCGCTCGCCGCTGTCCATCACCAACACACAAAAATCGGCAGGGAAGGGGAAGTAAGCGACAGTCATGGGAAAGAAGCCGATGCGCGTGACCATGCCTTGTTGGGAGAGCAAAATGGCGGCGTGGTCACCTGCCCCACCCCGCGTGCCGACGAACCATTCGCCGTAACCGCAAATCTCCGCCAACCGCACCCACGCTTCCCTTCGCTCCAAAACCGACGCCTTGTTGCAGTGCAACAGCGCCAGTAGGAAAGCGACATAAAGCGCTGATGACGAACTCAGCCCTGCTCCAGGCGGGATGTTTCCATCGGCAAGAACCTCACACCCACACCATTGCTCGCCGACACCCAACTCCTGACGCCAATTCACCATTGTCGCTGCCGCTGCTTGGGCGTAAATTGCCCACCCACTACCCTTGTGATGCAGCGCTTTTGCGTGCGCCCATTGTTCCCATTCGCCCTCCCTTAAAGGGCGTGGCGGTGCCACTTCCGTGATGCGGAAAGTGTGAGAAGGGAACTCGTTGGAACGGACATGGTGCAAGATGATGGCATCATCTTCACGGGGTCGGGCGACAAGCAAAATCTCACGGGGCAAAGCAAAGGGATGGACAAATCCACCCCGATGGTCAATGTGCCGCCCCATCAAATTCAGCCGTCCCGGCGAGCGAACGAGGCACGCTTGCGTTTGCTCTCCGAAAAGACGCGCAGCCGTTGTCAAGAGGAGCCGATAGGCGCTTTGCCGCTCCTTTAACGCTCTTCCATAAGTGGCGCGCGCCCATCGTTCCCATTCGGCGCTCTCCAGCCAGCGAAGCCATTCGCCGATCGTTCGCATCTTCGCTCCCTTCGGAACCGCTAACTCATGCCTTTCAAATTTGCGGGTGTCCCTGTCGCACTCCGGCTTTCTCTCGCTCCTTTTTGGTCAGTTCAAAAAGGGTGCGAATGAGTTCGGCTTCCTCAGGAGTTGCCTCAATTTTTCGGCGCGACAACACCCGCTTGTGGATTTCCAAAGCACTTTCCAACAGCAACTCAACGGCATCACCCTGCGCGCCGATGCTTTTCGCCCAGATGGTGAAACTGGGCACATCGTCCGTGGCGACGCCATGAATGTGGCTGAAGATGCCGATGCGCTTGCCCGTGTAGATAAGCGCGCCGATGGAAGTCTTAACATGGTCGCCGATAAAGCAACCCACTTTCGTCCCCGCATCCACCTTGCCCTCGCCCTCAATGGTGATGCGGACGGGACCGTAAGTGTCTTTCAAGTCACTGTTGGTCGTGAGGGCGCCCAAGTTGACCCACTCGCCCACATAAGCGTGTCCCAAGAAGCCGTCGTGATACTTGTTGCTGTAGCCGTGAATGATGCTCTCCTCCACTTCGCCGCCGACGCGGCACACATCGCCGATGTTGCTACCCTCACGGATTTTACCGCCCACAATCCATGTGCCTTTGCCGATGTAGCAAGGACCTTCAATGCGGGTGGGCGGGTAGACGACGGTGTTGTCACCGATGAAGATGGGACCGTGCGTGACATCTAACACCACTGTCGGGTGCACAACAGCACCCTTGCCCAAGTAGACGCGCGATGCGTCGCCACCATAGATGAGGGCACCTTGCTCCAACTTCCCTTCACTTTCCTTGCCGCCTGTCGCCAGCGGGAATTCGGCGGAAATCAGTTCAGCGTTGTGGTCAATGAGTTCCCAAGGGTATCGGAGCAAAATCGCTTCGGGCACCTCTCGCCGGCTTGTCGCCGCGTCCATTAAGGCTCGTTCGTCTTCCCTCGTCAATGGCTCACCTTTCAGCAAGGCAGGCAACACGGTTGCCGCTGCCGTTTCGCCCAAATACACTGCCACCAATTCGCCCTTCTTCGTGTAAGCACCCCCTTTCTCCACCTTGCTTGCCTGTTGGGCTAATTCAGGGGTAACCAATAGCCGCCCATTGACGAAAAGCACGCTTTTGCCCTCCAGTCGCTCCAACTCGTTGACAAAAAGATCTTTTCCCTTCAAACAATGCCGAAGGGTTGGGGCAAGGTAGGAGCGGGTGTGGATGTGCACCTCAAATGCTTCCATGCCTGCTTGCCGAAGGGCGTTCACGATTTTTTCCCATAGCGGGAAAATGCCCGTCCGAAGCAAACATACCGAACGCATCCAAGTTAGCGGTTTGAAGTTGACCCACTTGGCATCCTCAAAAATCACGACCGCTTCCATCCGAAATCCCTCCTTGTCGCCGATGCGGTTTTGCCCAACCGATTTTAGCACTTGTTGCGGGCATTGCAAAATTTGCGTCGGTGGTGGCTATGCGTTTCGTCATCGCCCCTGACAGTTTCAAGGGCAGTTCCAGCGCAAAAGAAGTGGCACAAGCGATTGCTGAGGGACTGCGAGAAGCGTTGCCCGACGCCGAATGTGACCTTGTGCCGATGGCGGATGGGGGCGAAGGGACGGTAGAAGCCCTCGTCGCTGCAACGGGTGGGGAAATCGTCAAGGTTCGGGTGACGGGACCGTTAGGCGAGCCAGTGGATGCCTTTTTTGGCCTTTTGGGTGACCGTCATACGGCAGTCATTGAAATGGCAGCAGCGGCAGGGTTGCATCTCGTCCCCCCTGAAAAGCGAAACCCGATGGTGACCACAACTTACGGCGTGGGCGAACTTATCAAAGCCGCTTTGGATGCGGGGTGCCGCAAACTCATCATCGGCATCGGGGGGAGCGCCACAAACGATGGCGGCGCTGGCATGGCGCAAGCCTTGGGCGCTCGGTTGTTGGACGCCAGCGGCAACGAAATTGGTTTTGGGGGAGGAGCATTGGCGAAGTTGGCCCGGATTGATGTGAGCGGGTTGGACCTGCGTGTGAGGGAAGCGGAAATTTGGGTCGCTTGCGATGTCACTAACCCCTTGACGGGACCGCAGGGCGCCTCAGCCGTTTACGGTCCGCAAAAGGGCGCCACGACGGAGATGGTGCAACTCCTTGACGCTAATTTGCGCCACTACGCCGCCCTCCTCCGTCGTGATTTGGGAGTAGATGTGGAGCAAATGCAAGGTGCCGGAGCCGCTGGTGGGTTGGGGGCTGGATTGATGGCATTTTGTCAAGCGAAATTGCGGCGGGGTGTAGAATTGGTCATTGAAGCCGTGCGATTGGAGGAACGAGTGCGAGATGCCGAGTTTGTCATCACGGGAGAAGGAAAGTTGGACTTCCAAACGGGCTACGGAAAAGTCCCGCATGGTGTCGCCCAAGTGGCAAAAAGGTTCGGTAAGCCAGTGATTGCGATTGTGGGACAGTTGGGCGAAGGCGCTGAGAAGTGTCGCGAGTGGGGCATTGATGCCTGCTTCTCTATCCTCACCAAGCCCATGAGCGAATTGGAAGCGATGACGAACGCCCTTTCCCTCCTCCGCCGCATCGCTGAAGAGTTGGGGTGGCTTCTGAAAACTTTGCGGCGCCTTTGAAGCATTTTGGGAGGCTACCGCACAGCGAAATCAATCGCGGTGGCGACGAAGATCAGGATGCTGACGATGCCGTTGACGGTGAAGAAGGCGGTGTTGACTTTTTGTGGGTTGCCCGGTTCGGCAAGGGTGTGCTCGTAAACAATGAAGCCGACAATGAACAGCCACGCCAGCCAGTAAACGATGCCAAGGTGACTCACCCACCCGAAGGCTGCCAAGGCAGCGAGGAAAACGACGTGAAGCCCCCGCGAGACCCATAAGGCTTTCTTCGCCCCATAGCGCACCACTAACGAATGCAGCCCCATCTTACGGTCAAACTCCTCGTCCAGCGTCGCATAGATGATGTCAAACCCCGCCACCCAACAAATGACTGCCAACATCAACATCAGTGGCGGCAACTCTATGGTGCCCTTAAGAGCAATCCACGCACCCAAAGGGGCAATGCCCAACGCCGAACCCAACCACAGGTGGGACCAATCGGTGAACCGCTTCGTGTAGGAGTAGCCAAACAACCATGCCAGTGTGGGGAAGGAGAGCCAAAAAGCGAGCCAATTGAGTTGGTAAGCGGCGAAGATGAAAACAACTGCCGAAACCGCAACGAATGCCCACGCTTGGCGCAAGGTCAATTTCCCTGTCGGCAACTCTCGGTTTTTTGTGCGGGGGTTAAGTTTGTCAAACTCCAAGTCTACAATGCGGTTGAAGCCCATTGCGGCGGAACGGGCAGCGATGACCGCCACGACTATCCAAAGCAGTTCGCGCAATGGCGGGAAACCTCGCGAACAAACCCACGCAGAAGTCAGAGCGAAAGGCAATGCGAATACGGCATGCTCAAATCGGACGAAGGACAGGTAAGTGCGAACTCGCTCCAGCACGCTCATCACCTTAAGACCGCTACTTTGGTGACACTTGATGACGCCCTCGTTGCGGGCGAGAGCCGCTCAAGGGGCAGACAGCCGCGCCGAAATTTCCATCGTCTGGTTAACAAACTGAGTTCGCTGCACGAACTGGAAGCCGTCCCAGTGCTCCGTTTCCAGGACGTAACTGATGTCAAGGGTAACACGCCGCTGTCGCACTGTGCCCAATTGCGGGTCAAACCAAAAAATGCCCTCCAATTTTGCGCCACCGTTGACAGTGGTGGAAGCGTCCTTTGAGCGCCAAAGGAGCCGAAGGGGCGTTTGCGCGCTTACGCCGATCCTAAAGCACGCTCGCTCCTCCAGTTTCTCTTTCCCCTCCAACCGATAGGTGACCAACAGGCGGCGCGGCTCGTTCGGTGGTTTTAAGCCGACGGCGATATTGTGGTGCCAGCGGTCACCCACGCTCACTTCCGAAGCAGGGAACACCAAGGTCACGCTCCCAAACAAATCCAACAGCCATTCGTCCAGCCGGTTCAAAGTCGGCGGGGGGATGCTCACGGTTCGGACAGGATAACCCAAAGGTGTCAACTCAGCGACCGTCTCCTCCAATTCGCTGGGTGGGACGACTTCGCCGTTGATGACGCACCGAACCACTCGCGATGCCCAGACAAGGTTGCCGTTATTACGCACTTGCTCCACCCGCTCCTGCACCCATAGTTCCACCGTCTCTGTCTGCGAGCGGGTATTGACAATTTTTCGTGTTGTCATGAGGATGTGCCAAGTCATCGCCGTGCCTTCCCGAACGGAAAAGCGAAAGAGCCAGCGCTCCGGCGAATAAACCCAACCGACGAGGACAAGGAGGGCAAGGGGAACCGTAACCGACCACTTGCAGTGACCTCTCACGCTAACACCTCCTTCGGGCGACAGAACCAGAACACGAGCGTCCCCAGCATAGCATTCACCAACGCTTCAAAAGGTGCGATGACGAGCCACAAAGCCAACGGTGTCCCACTTCTTTCCGAGACAGTCAGCAACAACGCTAACATCGCTTCTGCGGCGAGAGTGGTGACGGCAGCGCAAAAGCCCGATGCCGGTGCACTCAGCCACAGCCATCGCACCCGCAGCCAACCGGCAAGCCATGCGGCGAAAGTGCGGGAGAGGGCGAACGCCCACCACGCTGTCCCATGAAGCCACCCCTGCGCCAAGCCCACCACCAAACCAAGCCAAATTGTCCGGCTATCTGCCCGCCCAAAACCCTTTAGCACTACCGCAAGGAGAAGCAAGTCGGGAACAAACCCGATAGGTGACCAGCGGGGCAACAGCATAACCTGGGCTATGGCGAGCAAACTCCCCCCGAGCAATGCCGACAACAGATGACGCATCCCTTCACCCCTCAGGCACTTCCAAGTGGCGCAGAAATTGCGCGTTCTCTTCGGGCAAGGCGATGTTGATATACATGCCTGACCCGATTTCAAAACCAGCCGGTGTTGTCAAGCGGGGCAAAATTTTCAAGTGCCAATGGAAATGCGGCTCCCTTTGCGAGTAGTGGGGCGCCGTGCTGATGACGAAGTTGTAGTCAGGGTTTTTCAAGCCGAAGTAAAGTTTGCGCAGCACCAACCACACGATTGCCGCAAAGGGGCTTATTTGGTCCTCCTGCATCTCGCCGAAAGTGGCTTGATGTTGGCGGGGCAGGATGTGCACTTCAAAGGGCACCCGCGCCGCATAAGGCACGAAGGCAATAAAGTGTCGGTTTTCAGCGACCATTCGCTCCCCACACTCCAACTCGTGCGCCAAAATGTCGCAAAACACACACCGCCCCAACGCATCATAGTGACGCTCCGCTTCATAAAGGGCACGGCGGATAGGCACGGGCACGATGGGGGTCGCCACAATCTGAGAGTGCGGATGCACTAACGAAGTGCCTGCCCGCTCCCCTTGGTTTCGAAAGATGAGCACCAATTCGTTGGCAGGGTCAGCGTTCAAGGTTCGGTAGCGCACCCGATAGGTGCGGACGACGTCCTCTACTTGGTGCTGCGTCATCAGCGCCAGCGTCTTGTCGTGTTCTGGAGTTTCAATCACGACTTCGTGATACCCAACCCCTTCCATCCTCAGGTAAAGCCCATGCCGAACCCTTTGCGGTCGCCCGTTGGGCACCAGAGCGGGGAACTTGTTGGGCACCACCCGAACCCGCCATCCCGAAGTGTTGGGTGGTGACCCATCCCGAATGGCAAAAGTTTCGGGAGGCGTCATATGTTCGTTCCCTTGACAGAAAGGGCAATTGGGGTCATGCGGGGGCAATGGCTCCAGTTCCCCTCGTCCCTTGACAAATTCGTGGGGGCGTTTCGCCCGCTCCGTCGCGATGATGACCCATTCCTTCGTGGCGTAGTCTTGCCGCAACTCTGGCATCCCCATCACTCTCCTTCGCCAACAAAATAGTCAGCAGCACTATCCTGCGGTTCATAGCCCACCCATTGCTGCGCATTGCTGATGTCCCAGAAGCGCTTGGGATTGTTGGAGACGGCATGGAAGATGGCGAACCTCACCTCGCTTCGGATGCACTTGACAATCAACTGGGTGAGGTCGCGGGGGCTACACCACATCGCCAGCATAGCAGGGTGGCGCCGCAGTAATTCGCTATCGTAAGGTTGGAACCAGCCAATCCGCAGGCAAATCATGGACATCCCAAAGCGGTCGGCATAGTAGCGAGCGAGCGCTTCCCCAAACACTTTCGTGCACGCATAGACGGTGATAGGGCGAACGGGCATGTCCGGCGTCACGCAGATGGTCGGGTTACTCCAATCGGGCGTGTAGCCCAGAATGGTTTGACAAGTGCTGGCGAAAAGAACCTTCCGCACCCCGGCTTGACGGGCAGCTTCAAAAGCGTTGTAAACACCCAGCAAGTTCACGGGCAAAAGGCGTGTGTAAAAGTCATCCTCATCCGCCACTGCTGCCAAATGCACCATCGCCGTCACTCCCTCACATGCCCTTTTGAGCGCCCCAAAATCGCAAATGTCGCCTTGAAGGACCTCATCGTCGCCGACTGGCTCCGTCGGCTTCAAGTCAAACAGCCGAAGGGCAAAAGGCTCCCGCAACAGCGGCACAATTTGCATCCCCACACGCCCGCATGGACCTGTGACCAAAATGCGCTCCCGCATCAGAACACCTCCTCGCTAAATTGTGGCGAACTTGAAACATGTTTGACAGATTGCGCCAAAATGGTGAGCGAGCACTCAGGCTCAGGGGCGTGAAGACGGTGACTAAAGCAGCACAACGCCGCTGGTGGGAACGCGTGCTGGATTGGTTCTACCCACCCCGATGCGGGGTGTGCCGGCGGTTTTGCGAGGACTTCCTTTGCCCCGATTGCCGGGCTCAGTGGGTGACGATTGCTCCGCCTTACTGTCTTTGGTGCGGCAGACCCTTTGACCCACGGGCGAAAACCTCGCCTTTGTGCGGCCTTTGCCTACAAAGGCGCTACCAATTTGACTATGCCCGCTCCGCCGTCCGCTACGAGGGCATCGGGCGGGAAACTGTTCACGCTTTCAAGTTTCACCGACGCCCCCAATTGGCGCAACCGATGGGAGAAGCGATGGCGGAAGTGTTACTGCGAGTGTTGAATGCCGACGAAGGATTATTGCCCGAAGGTTGGATGCGCCCCGATTTCCTCCTGCCTATCCCGTTGCACAAACGCACGCAACGGGAGCGAGGCTACAATCAAGCCGCTTTGTTGGCACGCGCCGTAGGGGAGCGGACAGGTTTTCCAGTGGCGGAAAATTTGTTGGCACAAGTGCGGGAGATGAAGCCACAAGCCTCGTTGGGGGAGAAGGAGCGATGGGAAAATGTCAAGGGCGCTTTCGCCGTCACCGATAAGGAAGTCGTCAAAGGGCGCATCATCGTCCTTGTAGACGATGTGATGACGACGGGGGCGACTTTAGACGAGGGTGCCCGAGTGCTCAAGGGAGCGGGGGCTGCTCGGGTCTATTGTCTCACCTTTGCCCGAACCGTTATGGAGTGATGGGCTACAATCTTCGCTGGAGGTGGTCACCATGCCGTCGCCCTTCCCAGGCATGGACCCTTACTTGGAGCATCCCGACCTGTGGCCAGACTTTCACAACAACTTGGCGTCGGAAATTCAGTTCGCCTTGAACCGCTTGCTCCCCCGTCGCTATGTCGCTCGTTTGACGCCTCGCGTCACTTACGAAATCGTGGAAGTCGCCGAAGTTCGCTCTGTTCGCCCCGACATTGGCATTTACGAGACAGCCCCGACCGAAGGGACAGAAAGGCAAGTCGTGACGACAACCGTCGCCGCCCCCGCCGAGAGTGTTGTCCCGTTGGAAGTCCCCACTCGCCTTTTCTCGGTGGAAGTGCGGGAAGTGGGCACGATGCGCTTGGTGACCGCCATTGAAATCCTTTCCCCCGCTAACAAGCGGACTGGGCATGATGCCCGTGAAGAATACTTGAGCAAGCGGCGCGCCCTTTTGCGCTCGGACGCTCACCTGATTGAACTTGACTTGCTTAAAGGTGGCGAGCGGATGCCATTGGAGAAGCCGGTGCCCCAAGCCGCTTATTATGTCGTGCTGAGCCGAAGTTACCGTCGCCCCATTGTGGAAGTCTGGCCTATCCAGTTGTGGGAGAAGTTGCCCACCATCCCTGTCCCTCTGTTGCGCCCTGACCCTGATGTGCTGTTGGACTTGAGTGCTATTGTGGCGACGGTATATGAACGGGGTGCTTACGACCGAGTGATTGACTACCGCCAACCCCCTCCCTCGCCCCTGACCGACGCCGAAAGCGAGTGGATTGACCAAGTCCTGCGAGAGAAAGGGCTGCGGTAGAAAGACGAACTCACGCCTTCTCGTCAGAAAATCATCGGACAATGGGGTCTTCTGGTTTGTCCGTGTCCACGATGCGTACTTTCGAGCGCCCGTTGACAATTTGCTGGAAGGCAATGCGCGGTGATGCCCCACTGGATAAGGCAGGGTTGATGCACGGCGTAAAATTCGGCAGACGCCCCGCTTGCCGAAGCACCAAAGTGCTCCATTGGAGAGTGCCTGTCGCCAAGTCAAATACGAACACATCGTCCACGGCGTTGCGCTTGAGGGGCAGGGGATCCCAAGAACCGCCATTCACCCTGTAAGCCGTCATCGTGGAATGGAACGCCAGTAAATTGCCGTCGCGGCTCAGCATCGGCGCCCCGTTGACGCCGTTGGTTTGGATGGCGAGAACCTGGTTAGTGGTCATGTTCACGACATAAATGCCCGGCGGTTGCGGTGCATTTGCCATTTGGAAAAGTCCAGAGG
>Ga0209989_100057_pt1 | contig 20127 bp, 17 predicted proteins | sample Antgeofumaro1A2B_FD_188083 | JGI IMG/M metagenome (GOLD analysis project Ga0209989, IMG submission 188083) | Geothermal fumarole subsurface microbial communities from Mt. Erebus, Antarctica - 1A2B (SPAdes) (version 2) | ecosystem: Environmental > Terrestrial > Volcanic > Fumaroles | place: Mt....
CTTTCGCGGCAAGGCGGTCTACCTTGCGCTCCCACGCGATCTCCGCCGCCTTGCCCTTCAGCTCCACGGCGATACGCGAGGCAGTATCGGGTGCCGCTATACTGTGGCGAGTTCGGGGTCTATCGCGCCTTTACACCGCCAGACTCGCGCTACCGATGGCTGTCGGATGTGGTCAAGACGTTGGAGAAACACCGCATCGGTTGGGCGATGTGGGACTATAAGGGTGGCTTTGCTCTGCTGGAAACCGACAAGCCCGAACCTATCGCCGACGAGGGAACGCTTCGCGCCCTGGGATTGGGGTAGCTTGGATTCCGACGAGGTGTGGGTTACGCTGTTGCCTGCGATCGTCCCAACGCCCGGCAGGTTGACGCCTGCCCCTCATAACCGATATAATCTTCTACGCAACACTTTGTGACTGGGGAGTAACAAGCGTGAAGCTTAAAATCGGTTTGCCCAAAGGGAGTTTGCAGGAGGCAACCTTCGAACTGTTCAAAAAGGCGGGGTTTGATTTTCACGTCTCCACCCGCTCCTACGAGCCGACGGTGGACGACCCCGAACTGGAGCCTTGGCTCATCCGTCCGCAGGAGATCCCCCGCTACGTGGAAGACGGTGTGCTGGACGTGGGTATCAGCGGGAAGGACTGGATCGAAGACAACGGCGTGGATGTCGTCGAAGTCGCCGACCTGACATATTCCAAAGCCACTCGTAACCCGGTGCGCGTCGTGCTGGCGGTGCAGGAGAGCAGTGCCATCCAGAGCGTCAAAGACCTGCAGGGCAAACGCATCGCCACCGAGTATGTCCGCCTCACCGAGCGTTACCTAAGACAGCACGGCGTACAGGCGGATGTGGAGTTCTCATGGGGCGCGTGCGAGGTGAAAGTGCCCGTACTTGCCGACGCCATTGTGGTCAACACCGAGACGGGCAGTAGTCTGCGTGCGCACAACCTGCGTATCGTGGACACCCTGCTCATCTCTACCCCACGCCTCATCGCCAACAAGCAGGCATGGCAGGATCCCTGGAAGCGCGAGAAAGCCGAAAACATCGCTCTGCTGTTGACCGCCGCGCTGAACGCAGGCGCGCTGGTGGGCTTGAAGATGAACGTGGAAAGAGCGAACCTGCCGGCGGTGCTGAGCGTTCTGCCCGCGCTCAAGAACCCTACCATCTCCCCGCTGTCGGACGAGGGATGGGTGGCGGTGGAAACCATTCTGGAGAGCAAGCAGGTGCGTGACCTGATCCCGCAGCTCAAGCGCGCCGGAGCACAGGGGATCGTGGAATATCCCCTCAACAAGGTGATTTACTGACCATGATTGCCCATGTGCGCGGGACGCTGGTAGAGAAAGATACCACGGCTGTGGTGGTAGACGTCAACGGTGTCGGATACCGTGTGCTGGTGCCGGAAACGGTTTCCGCCCATCTTCCAGCGGTTGGTGAGCAGGTACACCTGCTCACCACCTTCTATGTGCGCGAGGAGGAGATGAGCCTCTACGGATTCCTCACCCCTGAACAGCGCAGGCTCTTCGAAATGCTCATCAGCGTCAGCGGGGTGGGACCCAAAGCCGCGCTTAGCCTGCTCAGTGTGATGGACGCCGAGCAGTTGGCGATGGCAATCGCGGCGGAGGATGTCAAGCGTCTCACGAGTGCGCCGGGTGTCGGCACCAAGATCGCCCAGCGTATCGCCGTGGAGCTGAAGGGCAAGGCGGCGGAGATCGCGTGGGAGCGCAAGGTAGACCGCCTTGCCGCGAAAGGCAAGCCCTTGCCGTCGGATAGGTTGGAAGACGCTGTCGAGGCGCTGATGGCGCTAGGATACAGCCGCCATGATGCCCGCCGTGCCGTGGAAACCGCCGCCAAAGGGCTTCCTGCCGACGCCGAGACCGCCACTGTGGTGCGTAGTGCCCTTCAGGTATTGACCGCCGGGGGGCGTTAGTAACCCAGCGTTCCGCCGTGCCGTCTAAAAGGTAGACAGGTTGCACCTGCCCTTCGGGGAGGGTGAGGATTGAAACAAACGACACACCATGCGCCGAACAGAAGACACTGAAGAACAGCGAATAGTCACCCCGCGCCGACGGGTGGAAGAGGTGGAGGATGAGCTCAGCCTGCGCCCGCGCTGGCTACGCGAGTTCATCGGGCAAGCGCGATTGAAGGAGAACCTGGGCATCTTCATCGAAGCGGCGAGACAGCGGAGCGAGGCGCTGGACCATGTCCTGCTCTACGGTCCGCCCGGGCTGGGCAAGACCACCATTGCCCATATCATCGCCAACGAGATGGGCGCGCCGATTCGCTCTACCTCCGGTCCCGCCATCGAGCGACCAGGTGACCTGGCGGCGATCCTGACCAATCTAGAGCCGAACAGCGTACTGTTTATCGATGAGGTACACCGGCTTAGCCGCCCCGTGGAAGAGATCCTCTACCCGGCGATGGAGGATTACCAGCTGGACCTGGTCATCGGCAAGGGTCCAGCGGCGCGTACGATCAAGCTCGACCTGCCGCCCTTCACGTTGGTTGGGGCGACCACCCGGGCGGGACTGCTCACTTCGCCTCTGCGCGCACGCTTCGGAATTGTGCTCTACTTCCAGTTCTATACACCGGAGGAACTGCTCACCATCGTCCTGCGCTCGGCGGAGATACTCAACGTGCCGATTGAGCGCGAGGGCGCAGAGGAGATTGCCCGTCGCTCACGCGGGACACCGCGTATCGCCAACCGACTGCTGAGGCGCGTGCGCGACTATGCCCAAGTGCGCGGCGACGGCGTCATCACCCGACAGATTGCCAATGAGGCGCTCCAACTACTGGAAGTGGATACACTGGGGCTGGACGAGTTTGACCGACGGTTCCTGCGCCTGATTATTGAGAAGTTCGACGGCGGACCGGTGGGCATCGACACCCTTTCCGCAGCCACCAACGAAGAACGGGATACTATCGAGGATGTATATGAGCCGTTCCTGATACAGATTGGCTTGCTGAACCGTACCTCGCGAGGGCGGGTGGCTACTCGCCTAGCATACGAGCATCTCGGACTGCTACCGCGCGGTGAGAGCCACCAACAGCGCCTCTTATAGGGGGTGAGAAGGATGTTCTGCACACAGTGTGGGGCAGATAATACCGACAACAGCCGGTTCTGCCATCAATGCGGGCACCGACTCCAGCCGGAGCGCAAACTGCCTCCGCTGGACGAAGGCGTGTTCCAGATGGATACGCCCGAACAGCAGGAGAAAATCCAGCACCTGCTGAACGAGGCGCTGAGCCATGAGGCGGAGGGACGCCTGCAGGAGGCGATCCTGGCGTGCGAAGGGGTGCTGGTGCTCGACCCAGCGAACACCTCGGCTCACTCCCTGCTAGGGCTGATCTATGAGAAGCAGGGTGACTTGCGAAAGGCAGTCGCAGAGTACGAGAAGGTCGTTGCGCTCAACCCCGATAGCGTGGCAGACCGTGCCAAGCTAGAGGACCTGCGCCGCCGCCTGCACATGCCCACCCCCAGAACGCCTCGCGAGGAGCCCAACCAACTACCCCTGCTGATAGGCATCTTCGTGGCGGTGGGGCTGTTCGTGATGGGGCTGGCAGCGCTGAACTACCAAGAGCGTCGTGAGCCGGCTCGAATGCAAACCCCGCCAACCGCGCCTGCTCAACCCACCCCACAAGCGGGTTATCCATCATCTAACTGGTATCCCTACAACCCGTCCGTGCCCACTTATGTCCCGCCCCAAACACCGGCAGAACCTCAGCCGATGGCTTCACCTCCGCAAGCACGCCCCACCGAGCGGGCGTCCTCCGGCAATCGCAATCAGCGGCTACCATTGCCACCACTACCACCGCTGACTGTTGTGCCCTCTCAGCCCAGCACGCCGTCGCAAAATCGCCGCTCGGAACAGCCTGCCACTAGCGGGTCGGTGGTCATGCCAGATGTGCCTCTGCCGCAAAACTCCGGCGGACAGCCTGCTGGACGTCAGCCGGTGATGGAGATCATCGTACGTCCGGGTACAGGAGGTGTGGTGGCGCCACCGCCGCCGTCCATGGAGGCGGAAGACCTCCTGCGCGTGGCACAACAGCACCAGCTCGCCGGCAGATACCGCGAGGCGATACCGCTCTACCAGAAGGCTCTGCAGGGGGCGACCGATAAGGGCTTCGTGTACCAGCAGATGGGGCTGTGTTATCAGCGTATCGGGGACCTCGACTCGGCACGCAGAGCCTACCAGCAAGCCATTGACGAATACGAGCGGCAGATCGCCGCGAACCAGAACGTAGAACGCGCCCAGCGCGGACTGGAAGCTGCCAAACAGGGGCTAGCAGCATGTGGAGGATAAGAGCCGTGAAGGCAAAGCGCATCGATGCAAGCTGGTGGAGCATTGTGGCGGTCACGCTACTCCTGGCGCTGAGCGCGTTCGCTCAACTGCCCGCGCGGCGTCCGCTGGTGGTCATCTTCCCCGAAAAAGTGGAGGCGAAAAAGGATGAACCAGACCCAAACGTGGGCATCGCCGCGCCACTGGCGGAGCAAATGGAGGCAACACGTCGGGTGGACGTGCTTATTTACGACCCATCTGCCTCCTATATCCAGCGGCTCGTGCAGGAGGGCACGCTCAAGCCTGCCGACGTGACCAGCCGACCATCGGCGGAGCAGAAGAGGCGTATCGTGCAAGCGCTTGGAGGGCAGTTCGCCTTGACGGTCAGCGCGGCATGGCAGGATAAGCCGCCCCCGCTTCCGCGCCCGCCAAAGGGCAAAAAGTTAGACCCCAACCTCCTGCAAAACCTGCCAACCACCGTGGTTATTCGGGTCTCCGCCGTGTGGCTGCCGATGAACGGCGGGCGTGCCTGGCAGGTTCAGTTCGAGAGCCAGCCTGTGCAGCGAGCGATGACAGGGGGCGTGATGACGGTAGACCCTGTCAGTACCGCCCGCACCGCCGCCAGCAATCTGGTAGCCCGCCTGATTGCCGAGCCAATGGCGACGCTGGCACGGGTGGACGTCACGCAAAAAGAGATGCAGAGCTCTGCCGGAGCGACCACCAACCCCGCCGAAGACGTCAATGCCCTGATGAATCAGTATCTGGAAGAGGGGCAGAAGTACGCCAAGGCGGGAGACCTCGCCAACGCCATCGAGGCGTATCGTCACGCGGTGGACGCCAAACCGACCGACCCCGAACCGCGCCGCCGGCTGATCTCCGCCTTTCTGCAGAGGCGCATGGAAGAAGCCGCGGTAGCGGAAGGGATGCGAGCTCTGCATCTCGTTTCCGATAGCACACCCCTCTTGCTTGCGCTGGCAGATGCCTACATGCGGGCAAACCGCCTGGACGAAGCCGAAACCATGTACCGCCAGATGCTGGAGCGCGACCCGCAGAACCTGTCCGCATGGCTCCATCTGGGCGACCTGCTGTGGAACCGTGCGCGCATCACCGAGGCAGAGGACTGCTATCAGCGGGCTCTGCAATGCGCGCCCGAAAACACCGAGCCGCTGATGCGCCTGGCGAAGCTCTATCTCGCCCGCGCCCAATACGATCGCGCCCGGCAGGTAGCAGGCAAACTGTATGCGCTAATACCCGAATCAGACGAACAGAAGCGAGGGGCGGTTTACCTCGCTTTGATGGATGGTGCGGAAACAGGCATCACGCAGATGGCTCAGCGCATCCAGGAAGCGATCGCCTCCTATACCAACGGCGACGTCACCCTAGAAACCCTGTTCAACACCCTGAGGGGACTGGAGGCGCAAAGCGGTAGCCTCCGCCAGTTTCTGCAAGCGTTAAAGCCTATCCCACGCGTGCTGGATGCACACCAGCATTTCCTGCTGGCGAGTAGCCTGCTCCAACAGTCGTTGGGAAGCCTGCTCTCTTACGCTGAAACGAAGGAAACGCGCTTCCAGGAAGAGGGTCTGCTCCTGCGCAGTGAAGCCCTGCGTGAACTAGCGACCGCCTCGCGCGCCTTGCGGGCAAACATGACGCAACCGCGGTAAAAAGCGGGGAGGTACGCTGAACCGCGCACCTCCCACACCCAAATAATCTACGCCTTCCGCCTGCGCAGGAACAAAGCGGCAACCCCCGCGCCAAGAACCACCAGTGACGCCGGCTCGGGCACTGCCTGATAGATGTCTAATCGATCAATCGTGCCCGCAGGCGAACCGAACGTTTGCCCACTGACCACGAACAGCAGAAGCTTGCCACCGGGGGTGACGTAGGGGAACGCGTTGATCAGGTTGTACTTGTAGGTGCCCAGGTCTACGCCATCCACCGTGGCGCCCGAACCGTCGATCTCCCCGACCACCGTTCCGCTCAGCGTGGCAAGGAAGAGCTTGTTCGTTTCAGCGATGACGCTACTGGGACGGCGGTTGTAGGCGAGCAGGTCACCTAGTGTGGGGAATATCTGTGAAGCGGGCACATAGGTGACCGTTGCTTGCTGGAAGTTACCCTCGTCCACGGAGACGAGTACGGACGGCGCGTTATAGCTGTCCAGCCCAGTGCGCTGTGCCACAAAGATGCCGTCGTTGGCGTCTGGAGAAGCGCGATGCACATACACGTTGCCGTTAGGGGCGAAGGCGATGTCGCGCAGGAAGGTGGGCATGACGGCGTTGGAAGTGCCCAGCAGTGCACCCGTATCTAGCGCGAACCGCTTGATGGGCTGGGTGGTGGAACCGGACAGCGGCGCCACAGCCAGGCTGGGACCAGAACCGCCATAGCCGGGGTCAATCGCCAACGTGTCGTAACGGCTCAGCCCCGCTTCGCTCAGCGTGAGGATACCATCGCCTGCCCAGCTGGTGACCAACGTGCCGCTCGTATCATACTTGCGGATGGCGCTATCGAGGCCGGCAGTGCTCTGACCGAGCCCTGTGCCCAGATAGAGGTATCCGTTGTAATACACCAGGCGGGTGTCGCGCGAAGTGCCCGCTGCGGTGACGGCGATGATTCGGCTGACGCCGGGCGTCGAGGCGTTGACCGTGCCGCTGGGAAGGCTCAACACGTTGTCCATTCGCACCACGCCCACAGTGCCCGACCCCGATGCGGCACGAAAGCCCGCCAGGTAGACGTTACTCCCATCGAAAGCGACGTCAATCACTGCATCACCGGCTCCACTAGCGCTGCCGTCGAACAGTGCGGACACATTGAACGCCTTGAGGTGTTGGAACACCGGTTGCGCCTGTCCCGGAGCGACCAGCAGGCTTACCAGCAACACGAACAGAGCGAACCCAATGCGTCGTCCAAGCATCACCAGACCTCCTTTCCTTAATGTTGAGTTATATAACGGTCGCGCTTCTATTATATTGTGTGCCGGCGTATGAGGAAACTGGTAAAAATACCAGTTTTTCGCGAGGGAAAGACGCGCAGGGCTCATCTCTTGAGCGAGAGCGGAAACGCCTGTACCAGGGTATACTGCGAGCCGTTGGGATGCAGGACGCTTTGCAGAAGCGCGAAACTGCGCACCTCCACAACGCCCAGCGGCTCCGTGGGCAAGGAGGCGAGCAGTTTCTCGATAACCGGTGCAGGGGGCGGCTCTTTGACGCGTGCCAGCGTGATATGCGAGCGGAACGGCTTGTCTTCCAGGGGGAAACCGCGCTGGCGAAGCTCCTGCTCCAGTGCCTGCGCCAGATGATACAGCGGCTCTACTGGCTCCTCCACGCCTACCCACAGCACCCGGGTGCGACGCACGTCGGGAAAGACCCCTGCCCCCCGCAGCACCAAATGAAAGGGAGCATACTGCCGGGCGACGGCAGAGCCCGCCTCTATCGCCTGTTGTAAGCCCTGTTCGTTTTGCTCGCCCAGAAAGCGCAGGGTCAGGTGCAGATTCTCCTCCTTCACCCATGCGATGCGCTGACCTGCCAGCGTGCGCTTCATGCTTTCCTGCATCAGCCCCACGCGCCGCTTCGTATGGTCTTCGAGTAACACCGCAAAGAAGAGACGCATTACAGCAGTTCCTCGCGTAACATAACCAGCGCGGACTGCGACGCCCGCCATTTGATCTCACTGCGTCTGCCCAGAAACCTCTGCTCGCGCACGCGCGTGCCTTCGTCGCTTGCAACGGCGATATACACCAGTCCAACCGGCTTCTCGGGTGTGCCTCCGGTGGGGCCCGCGATGCCCGTGACACCGATGCCGAAGTCAGCCCCCGTTAGATGACGAACCCCTTCCGCCATCGCGCGAGCCGTGGGTTCGCTCACCGCACCGCATCGCCGAAGGGTCTCCTCCGGCACGTTGAGCAGACGCATCTTCAGTTCGTTGCTGTAGGCGACCACGCCCCCGATCAGCGCCTTGGAACTGCCCGGCACTTCGGTCAGGCGGTGTCCGATCAGCCCCCCCGTGCACGATTCGGCAACGGCGACGGTCGCCCCTTTCGCCCAGAGCAGTTCCATCACCGCCTGTTCCAGCGTCTGCTCGTCTACGCCGTAGATAGCGTGCCCCAGCTGTTCGCGGATCTGCTTCTCCATGTCGGCGATAAGCGTTTGCGCCTGTTCGGGCGAAGGAGCACTGGCGGTGATGCGCAGATGCACCTCACCCGTCTTGGCGTAAGGCGCCACCGTAGGGTTGGAACCCTGCATGAGGTGCTTGATGCGGTCCTCCACCAGCGATTCACCCATGCCGCACACGCGCAGTACTCGGGACAGAATGACGCCCGGCTCGCCGCCAGCACGCTCGCGCAAGTAGGGTAGCACATAGTCGTTGAACATGGGTATCAACTCGGCAGGGGGACCGGGTAGGGCGATGATCACTTTATCTCCCTTCTCGGCGATCAGCCCGGGGGCGGTGCCGTTGGGGTTGGGCAGGGGACGGGCGCAGGCAGGGCGGTACGCCTGGCGCACGATGCTTGGCACCATGGGGTAGCCGCGCTGGCGAAACTTCTCCTGCAGTTCGGCTTGCAGATCATGGTCGAGGATGAGCGGCTCATCCAGCGCAGAAGAGATGCCATCGCGCGTCAGGTCATCCATGGTGGGTCCCAAGCCCCCGATGGTGAGCACCACATCCGCCCGCGACAGCGCGAGTTTCAGGCTCTGAGTGAGCCGCTCTAGGTTGTCCCCAACGGTCTGCCGGAAGTAGACCCGGTAGCCGATCTCTGGAAGCCGTGCGCTGATGTAGGCGGCGTTCGAGTCCACGATCTGCCCCATCAGCAGTTCCGTTCCGACCGAAACGATTTCCGCAATCATCGGCTTACCCCCGCCCTGCTATCTGGCGCAGAACCATTTGCAAAATGCCCTCGTGCCGATAGTACTCGACCTCTACAGGCGTGTCGATGCGGGCGATGGCGGTGAACCGCTTTTCGTTGCCCGATTCGTCGCGGGCGATGACCGTAACCGCCTGGCGTGGTTTCAACGCGGTGATGCCCAGGATGGTGTATCGCTCGCGCCCGGTCAATCCCAGCGTTTCTCGTCCCTCGCCCGGCTTGAACTGCAGGGGTAGAACTCCCATGCCCACGAGGTTACTGCGGTGGATGCGTTCGAAGCTCTCCGCCAGTACGGCTTTCACCCCCAGCAGGAAGGTGCCTTTGGCTGCCCAGTCGCGCGAGGAGCCGGAGCCGTACTCTTTGCCCGCCAACACGACCAGCGGAATGCCTGCCTGTTTGTAGCGCACAGCCGCTTCGTAGATGGGCAGGGTCTCACCCGAGGGGAAGTGTATCGTTACTCCGCCCTCCGTGCCCGGCAGGAGCAGGTTCTTGATGCGGATGTTGGCGAAGGTGCCACGAAGCATGACCTCGTGGTTGCCCCGCCGCGCGCCGTAGGAGTTGAAGTCAGGCGGCTGAACCCCCCGTGCGATCAAGTACTGCCCAGCGGGGCTGTTGACGGCGATAGAGCCCGCCGGCGAGATGTGATCGGTGGTGATAGAATCGCCGAACACCGCCAGCACGTAGGCGTCGACGATGTCGCGCAGGGGGGGCGGCTCGGGCGACATGTCCACGAAATAGGGCGGCTCCTGGATGTAGGTAGAGTTGGCGTCCCAGGCGTACAGATCGCCTTCGGGCACGGGCAGGTCCTGCCAGAACTTGTCGCCAGCGAACACCCGCGCATACTGCCTGCGGAACATCTCGGCGTCCAGCGACCGGTGAATCTGCTCGCGAATCTCCGCCTGCGAGGGCCAGATGTCGTGCAGGTAGACCGGCTGTCCGTCCGAACCAGTACCCAGTGGCTCGTTCAGCAGGTCGATGTTCATCGTGCCTGCCAGCGCATACGCCACCACCAGCATGGGCGAAGCCAGGTAGTTGGCACGCACCACAGGGTTGATACGCCCCTCAAAGTTGCGGTTACCACTTAACACCGCGGCCACCACGAGGTCGCCATCCTTGACCGCCTTTGCAATGGGTTCGGGCACGGGACCGCTGTTGCCGATACAGGTGGTGCACCCGTAACCCACCACATGGAAGCGCAACTGCTCTAGGTAGGGGATCAGCCCCGACGCCTGCAGGTAGTCGGTCACCACGCGCGAGCCGGGCGCGAGGCTCGTCTTCACCCAGGGTGGCACCTGCAAACCGCGTTCTACCGCCTTCTTTGCCAGCAGTCCTGCCCCGATCATCACGGAGGGGTTGCTGGTATTAGTGCAGCTGGTGATGGCAGCGATGACCACGTTGCCGTGGGTGAGGCTGTAGTCGGTACCTTCGACGGGCACGCGCCGGCTGATCTGCTCTTCGCTCAGTTCGAAGCCGCGCTCCTTGATGGGGGCACGCAGGCTGAGCGCGAACAACTTTTTGGCGTCGCGCAGGGGAACGCGATCGTGCGGGCGTTTGGGACCGGCAAGGCTTGGCTCCACTTGGCTCAAGTCCAGCTCCAGCACGTCCGAGAAGATGGGCTCGGGGTCGTTGTCGGTGCGGAAGAGCAGGTTCTCTTTGCAGTATCGCTCCGCCAGTTCGACCACCTCGTCGGGTCGTCCCGTGCCGTGCAGGTAGGCGAGGGTCTCCGCGTCGACAGGGAAGAACCCCATCGTTGCGCCGTACTCGGGCGCCATGTTGGCGATGGTGGCGCGGTCGGGCAGGCTGAGCCGGCTGACCCCTTCGCCTGTGAACTCCACGAACTTGCCCACCACGCCCTTTTGGCGAAGCATCTGCGTGATGGTCAGCACGAGGTCAGTAGCGGTAGCACCCTCCGGCAGTTCACCAGTCAGCCGAAAGCCCACCACTTCGGGGAGCAGCATGTAGTAGGGCTGTCCCAGCATCACCGCTTCTGCCTCGATGCCTCCCACGCCCCAGCCCAACACGCCCAATCCGTTGATCATCGTGGTGTGGCTGTCGGTGCCCACCAGCGTATCTGGATAAGCGGTCACCTCGCCGTGCTGTTCACGCCTCTGCACCAGCGGTGACAGATACTCGAGGTTCACCTGATGCACGATGCCCATGCCAGGCGGCACGATTCGGAAATCGCGGAACGCCGACTGCGCCCACCGCAGGAAGGTATACCGCTCGACATTGCGCTGATACTCCAGTGCGACGTTCTTTTCGTAAGCATCGGGCGTGCCGAAAACGTCTACCTGAACCGAGTGGTCGATCACAAGGTCTACAGGCACAATGGGGTTGATCTTCATGGGGTCACCGCCCATGCGCTGGATGGCGTCCCGCATCGCTGCCAGGTCCACCACGGCGGGCACGCCGGTGAAGTCCTGCATCACCACGCGAGCGGGCATGAAGGCGATTTCGCGTGCCTCGCCACCTACTGACCATCGAGCCAAGGCGAGGATGTCTTCGGCGGTGATGACATTTCCGTCCTCGTGGCGCAGGAGGTTTTCCAGCAGAACACGGATCGAGTAGGGGAGACGGTCCAATCCGGTGATCCCCGCTTGCTGAAGGGCATCCAGACGATAAATCGTGACGGCTCCAGAAGGGGTGTGGAGCTGTGCTTTGGCGTGCAGAGAGTTTTTCATGGCGAACATTCCCCTGTTCAAAGCGTTCCGTAATATTTTACCAGAATTGCACCGTCCAGTGCACCGCTGGAAACGTTCTGCTAGAGGGCGCACCTCCCGGTGAGCCGTTACCCCCCGTACCTTTGAGGTCCAGCAACGATAACGTAGGAGCAGGTCCCTGTGCCTGCCCCATCATCGGGACGACCACCGTTCGGGTCATTGGGGCAACCACAAGGGTTGCCCCTACCGTTCCATATCGGGGGTCACCATTGGGGGCAACCACAAGGGGGTGCCTCTACCGTTTGTTCAATATGGGGGTTACCATTGGGGGCAACCACAGGGGAGGGTGCCCCACGTTGGGGTCATTGCAAGGGGGTTGGCCAAATCAGGACAATAACACCGTTGGGGATTAAAACGATAGCCGCCGGGCAAGCGCGTAACTGCCCATCGCTGAAAGACAGGCAATGCCGATACCAGTCAAGAACAGCCCGATACGGAACGTGTCGGGAAGGTAATGCCACTCCACGCGTTGGGCGCTCGGCGGAACGACTACGGCACGGAAGGCACGGTCGGAGACCCGCCACGAAACCAGCTTGCCGTCTACGACCGCACGCCAGCCCGGATAGGCACTGTCGGCGAGCACCAGCTCCCCTGCATGCACCGGGTACAGCACCACCTGCTGGGGGGAGGGCATTTGCCAGCGTACCAAAGCCCCTGTCTCTCTGATCCAGGCTCTGGCTCCCTGCTCCGCCAGAGGGATGAGCTTCCAGTCTTTGGCGGTTTCTCCCACAGCGACCATCTCTACGCCCGCCCGGCGCAAAGCGGCTGGGTCGTCACGCCAGATTGCTTGCAAATGCGCGAATAGCCGTGCGCTCTCCCGCAGAGGAGCCGGCTCATAGCCCGACGCCTCGCTGATGCCGTGCGCCATGCCGATGTTGGATGCCAACGTCTCGCGCCAAGCCCTCAGCCTGTTGGTGTCGCTGGAGCCATAGTCGTGCACGTTCACATAGCACAACCAGATAGGGGCGGTATCGGGCACGAACAGCCGCTGAGCCGTCTGGGATAGCCGGATGGCGGACTGTGGTGCCGGCGAGAACACTTCGGGCGAGCAGGTGGGATTGGCCGGGATGGCGATCCACAGCAGTTCCGCCAGCGTCACCGCCGATGCCAGTAGCCATCGTCCACCCCCGCGCAGGCACAGCAGAGCCACAGCCACCGCGCTCATGCCCACAGCACGCCACAGTGCCATGCGTATCCCCTCCGCCATGAGCAGAGCCTTAGCGAGAACATCTTTTTTAGATAGCATGTCCGAGACGATTGACCGAGCGAGACCTTCCCCAAATATCTGCCAGAACCCCGCAAGTATCAACATCGCCACAGGCAATCGCCACCAGCGCCTGTCCAACAACACCTGCTCGAAAGCCCAGGCGCTCCACAAGCACAGCGCGAAGTCGGTTACCGCCGTCCAGCGCAAACAGCGCAAAGGGGTTCGAAATGCCTGCATCCCGGGCACGAGGTAATACGCCAGCCAGTACAGACCGCCGTAGGGTCCGACAGCGAGCCAGAGGGAAAGAACTACCGCCCATTTCCAAAACCGCTCTTCTCCCTGCGCGCGGCGCCACCGAGCCAGCACCACAAGCAGAGGAATGGTGCCCACGAAGAAGGCAAGCTCCCAGTAAAATAGGTTCAGCGCATAGTTGCCCTGCCAGGGAAAGCCGAACAGATTCGGAACGAGAAAGAGCAAGAGGTGGTCCGGGCGTATCGCGTAACCGTTCGATTCCACCAGCGGAAGATGGAGACGGTCGGTATGACGTAAGAACTCCATCAACGGAAGCCAGTGCAAGGCGCCGATCAACAGGGCAACCACGCCCGCGATTGCCCCCCAACACAGCGTGTTTTGCTTCTCTCTCACGTCACGCCAACGGTAAGCCGTCCACGCTAGAAGCACGACCAGAAGCGCATGAAACATTTGCGGACTGCCTGCTAGGGAGACAAGCGTCAGCACGGTCGCCAGCGTAACCGTGCGGTTGATGTTTGCCTTCTGCAGGAGCCCATCTACTGCCCACAAGCTCCAGCCATACCATGCCAGCGTTTGTAGGATGCCCACATGCTGACTGCGCAGGACGACCGCCCCGCACAACATCCACAATGTGCCCGCGCTAACCGCACTACGCGGTGGATAGCCCCGTCGCAGGGCGAAAGCATATGTACCGAGCCCAGCAAGCCACAGATGAAGCACCGCGCCCCACGCGATCGCCCGCTCTGCACCAAGCCAAGCCACCAGTAGCGTCGAGGGATACAACAGCCACTCCTGCGGGTTGCCCACGAACGGCTGACCGAACAGCGTGTGCGGGTTCCATAGCGGCAGGATTCCCTGTGACAGCCACTGGTACTCGAAGGCAAGCGCGGGGTGGAAATAGAGCATGATGTCGCCGTAGTAGAGCAGTTCGCCCCGAAACACCACGCGCCAGAAGACGACGCAGGAGACACCTGCGAACCACAACCCGGCATACAGGTGAACGAGCCACAGCGGTATGTGACGCTGATAGGGGTGCTCGGATGACATCGCTGGTGTATTCGCTTTGGGCAAGAGATTTTCCTGCCTGCGTCGAATCTCCTGAACACTGGTTAGGAGAAGATAGAGCCATGACCGACCTACAGCAACACATTTGGACAACTCCACTGGTAGACACCCACGAACACCAGAGCAAAGAGCGCGAATACCTCCAGACGCCTGTGGACGTGCTGGTAGAGCTGTTCGATAACTACGTGACCGCCGATTTGGCGGTTGCAGGGGCGTCTTCGGAGGCGATCAAGCGGTTATTGTCCGCCTCTGACCCCGATGTGCGCGCCCGTTTCGAGGGCGTCAGGCGGGCGTGGGAGGCTTGCCAGTACACCGGCTACGGTTCTGCGGTGCGTCTTATCGCGCGGATTGCGTTTGGCATCGAGCGCATCACGCCGGAGGCACTGGGAGAGGCACAGAGGCGAAATCGAGCCGACCGACAGCCCGGCGAGCGACTGCGCACCCTCAAGGAGTTCGGCAATCTCGACCACGTGCAGGTAGACCACTTCCGCCGGTGGGTGGAACCCGACGAGTCCGCGCCGGAGTTTTTCCTGTATGATATTTCCTGGGCGGCGTTCTGTCAGGGCGATATCAACACAGCGGGCATCGTGCAGGAGGTTGGCGTGGATGTGAAGGATCTGCCTTCTCTACGCCGGGCGATGGAGGCGATCTTCGCCAAGTACGGCAGAATAGCGATAGCGGTCAAGACGCAACACGCCTACGGGCGCACGCTCCGCTGGCATCCGCGCGAGGATTCGGATGCCGAAGCCGTGTTGCAGAAGGTTCTGCGCCAGCAGGCGGTTACCCCGGAGGAGAATCTTTGTCTGGGTGACTGGTGCTGGGCGCGGGGAGTAGAGCTTGCCGGAGAGTATCATCTGCCCTTCAAGATACACACCGGCTACTATGCCGGCTGGGGGCGGATGCCGGTACACTATATACCAGCGGGCAATCTTTGGGAACTGTTGGCGGCATATCCCGGCACGCGCTTCGTGCTGATGCACATCGCCTATCCCTACAGCGACGAGCTGGTTGCCCTGGCGAAGCGTTACCCGAACGTATACGTGGACATGTGCTGGGCGTGGAGCATTGACCCTTACAGCGCAGGCGACTTCTTGCGGCGGTTTCTGCACGCCGTGCCGATCAATAAGCTGTTCGTCTTCGGAGGGGACACGCGCCTTCCGTGGGCGGCGGTGGCGTATGCGACGCAGGCGCGGGAGGGGCTTCTGCGTGTCCTGCAGGACGAGATAAGCGACGGCTTCTTGAACGAAGCGTCCGCCATGCATATCGCGACCCGAGTGATGCGTGAGAACCAGTACGAATGCTTTGACGTGGAAGGGCGGCGGGCGAACATCCTGCGGCTCATGCGACATGAAGAGCGATGAGCGAGATTGCTTTTGAAGGGCGCGTATCGGCAGAGGCGATACTGGCTTGTGGCAGGCGCACGGTACATCGCCTCCTGCTCAGCCCACATTCCGATTTGAAACGGCTTCTGCGGTTGCTTGAACTCGCCCTGGGTCAGGATGTTCCCGTGCAGATCGTGCGCACGGAACGGCTGGCTCAGCTGGCGGGCGATGCCGCACACGGGGGGGGTGATTGCGTTGTGCTCGGAGCGAACGTATCAATCGGTAGAAGAGATGCTGGGATGGGTGGAATCTCAGCGCGAGCCGGTGCTCCTTTTCGTGCTAGCAGGCTTCGAGGACGCCTACAACATGGGCTATGCCCTGCGCGTGGCAGAAGCGTTCGGCGCGGGATGGGTGCTTTGTGACCGCAAGGAGTGGCTGAAGGACGAGCCGACGGTCTTGCGCTCCTCGGCGGGGGCGTTTGAACGTCTGCCGATCACCGTCCCCGAGAGCCTACGTCCCGCATTGCAGGGGCTGAAAGCGCGCGGTGTGCGTCTCCTCGCGGCGCTAGAAGAGGGTAGCGTTGGGCTGTATGATACCGACCTGCGTACCTCGGTGGCGTGGATGGTCGGCGGGGAGAAGCGCGGGCTAACCCAGCCGCTCCGAGAGATGGCAGATGCATGGGTGCGTATCCCCACCCGCCCGGAATCTCCGCCTCTGCCCGCCAGCCACGCGGTAGCCATCCTCGCCGCCGAAACCTTCCGCCAGAGGCACAAGCGATGAGAACAGCCGCCTTGCTGGTCACCGTCATGCTGATGCTGGGAATGGTCTGCGCACAGCCGGCAGACTCACCTGTTCGCGGGTGGCAGAAGGGGTGGGAGTTCGCCCTACCAGATGACACGGTCTCCGTGGCACTGGTGGATTTCGGAGGCGAGAATGGGGTTCGCCTGGTGAGCCTGCATGCCGACGCAACGAAAGAGGACACTCTGCGCCTCCGAATCTGGAAGCGAGCCAACGAGACGTGGCAGACCGAATGGCAGAGTGAACTGGACGCGAGCGAACTGCGCGGGCTGGTTGCGGGCTACCTGGTGGAGGGAAGCAAAACGGCGCAGATTCTCACCCCACGCAACCTGATCCTGGCGGGAAGCAAGGGATACCAGAGGCGGGCACGCAAAGATGCGGTCAGCTGGTTCGGTTACGCTAGCCTACCGGATGGACGCGACGTGCCTATCGCGGCGTTTCCGGGCGGGCTGTGGACAGGCGTTGTCCGCGTGGAATCGCGCGAGGACTGGCTGAGGTTCGAGCGCGTACAGACGGATGACCTGCTCTCCTTACCGCAACAGTTTGCCGACGCGGACTGGGTAGTGCTACTGAATGCACCAGCGTTCCGTGAGATGGGCGTTGACGGGTGGACCCAGCGGGGATACCTACGTCTGTTCGCGCAAATAGGCAAGAGACTGCATCCCGACCAGCCTCTGCTGGTGATACGCGATAGGGGCGAGGGCAAGCAGTCGCTGGCGCTGGTTCTGCCTCCGTCGCTGTCCAGACCCTTGCAGGAGCTCTGGCAGAGCGAGCCGATAGCGGGTGTGGTACGCGGGGTGCAGATGCTTTCCGTGCCGAGCCTGCGCGGCAGTCTGCTGGTACTGGTTGGCAACGCCCCAGGTTGCAGGGTACAATTCTGGCAGATACAGCGTCCGGGTGTTCAACGGTGAAGCGAGAACGTTTGTTAGAGATTCTGGGTGAAGGTGTTCTCATTGCCGACGGGGCAATGGGCACCATGCTACAGCGGCTTGGCGTGCAGGCGCCGTACGAGCTGGCGAACCTCGCTCAGCCTGACGCCGTGCGGCAGGTGCATTGCTCTTACATCGAGGCGGGCGCACGGCTGATTGAGACCAACACCTTCGGCGCGAACCGCGTGAAGCTCGCAGGGCATGGTGCGGGGCATCTGGTGCGCGAGATCAACATGGCGGCGGTCAGGCTGGTGCGAGAGTCCGCAGGCTCCGCTCCGGTGATAATCGCAGGGGCGGTAGGACCCGTTGGCAAGCCGCTCGCACCCATTGGCCAGATAGCCCCTCAGGAGGCAGGCGAGGCGTTCCGCGAGCAGATAGCGGTCCTGCTAGAGGCGGGGGTAGATGTCATCCTCTTGGAAACCTTCACGCACCTGGACGAGCTCAAAATCGCTCTGGAGCAGTTGCGTGCACTGGACAGCGAGATACCGGTGATCGCACAGAAGGCGTTCATCGAGGATGGTGAGACGCTGGCAGCGGGTTTGCCTGCGCAGGTGGCACGCACGCTGGAAGAGTGGGGCGTGGATGTGATCGGCGCGAACTGCGTGGTGGGACCTCAGCGGATGGTAGGTATTGTGCAGGCGATGGCTTCCGCGACCGCTCTGCCCCTTTCGGTAATGCCCACGCCCGGCCTGCCTCAGTATCAGCGCGGTGAAGTGGCGTTCGAGACACAGCCCGATTACTTTGCCCAGTACGGCGAGCAGTTTGCACGTATCGGTGTGAACATTATCGGTGGTTGCTGTGGCACGACGCCGGCGCATATCCGGGCGGTAGCGGAACGCCTGCGTGGGGTCAAACCGCGCGTTCGGCGTGCGCCCGCGAAAGTCACCGAAGTGGTTAAACCGGAGCAGTTGCCGCAGGCACAGCCGTCGCAGTTAGCGGGCAAGCTGGGAAAGAAGTATGTAATCGCGGTAGAGCTGGACCTGCCCCGCGGTCTGGACGTGGCGAAGGTGCTGGAGGGAGCGCGCTCGCTCAAGGAACACGGTGTGGACGTGATAGACATCTCCGACGGCGCACGTGCCCGCCTGCGCATGAATCCTATTGCTATCTCGCACCTGATTCAGGAGCAGGTTGGCATCGAAGTGATGATGCACTTCGCCTGTCGCGACCGCAATCTGCTGGCGATCCAGGCGGATCTGCTGGGGGCGCACGCGCTGGGCATTCGCAATATCCTTGCTATCACGGGTGACCCTGCGCTCATTGGCGACTACCCCACTGCTACGTCGGTGTTCGACATCGACGCCATCGGGCTGGTGCGCATCCTGCGACGGTTCAACGAGGGGGTAGACCTTGCGGGCAACAGCATCGGCTTGCGGACGGCGTTTACCATCGCGGTTGCATACAACCCGCTGGCATACGATCAGCAGGTAGAGGACGAGCGTCTGAGGCGCAAGGCAGCAGAGGGGGCGCATCTGGTGTATACCCAACCGATTTTCGACGTAGCGGTGCTGGAGCGAGCGGTGCAGGCGGTAGGGCGGGTTGGACTCCCCCTGCTGGTAGGGGTTCTGCCCCTGCGCAGTTCGCGCCATGCGGAGTTTATGCACCATGAGGTCCCCGGCGTGCATATTCCCGATAGCATTCGCAAGAGGCTGGCGGAGCTGAATGACGCCGATGCACGTCAATACGGCATCGATGTGGCGCGGGAGTTTGCCTTGCACGCGCGGGGCATGACACAGGGCATTTACTTGATGCCACCTTTTGGTAACCACAAAGTGGCGGAAGCCGTCATCAAAGTAGTGACAGACTAAATCAAACGTGCTGGAGGTGAGAAACGCATGACCCTTACCCGGTTAGTTGCGGGTGCACTGGCGATCGGAGCAGGGCTTGTTGCGATGGCTCAACAGGAGCCTGCCCCTGCGGTAGATGCTAACAACCCCGCGCTGTTCGCATCAAGCCTGCCGGTGGGAGCCGTAGCCCCGGCATTTAACGTGACCAACGTCGTTACCGGCGAAACCCTGTGTTATCTTTGAAGGAACCCGGGTAAGCCGGTGGTGCTAGTCTTCGGCAACATCGGCAACCCGTTCTGGGCCCGGGCGGTCCAGTTCTTCGAGAAGCTTCATCAGCAGTACGCTTCCAAGGGCGTGGTGATCGTGGCGGTCGCTTTGGACACCGACAAGCAGGCGGTGAAGGCGTTTGTGGAGAAGAACAAGCTTACTCTGCCTGTAGCGGTGGACGACGAGAAGCTAACCGGCGCGGAGCTGTATAAGGTGACCGCATTGCCAACCACCATCTTCACCGACCGCGCGCATAAAGTCACCTTGCGCCAGCTCGGCTTCACCAAAGCGCACGAGAAGCTGTTCGAGCAGGAGATTCAGAAGCTCGCGCAGTAGAGTGGGGGCAAGTATCAACGGGCGCGGTACGCCGCGCCCGCCCGTTAGCCTCCCGTTCCTTCAGCCACAGCCACCTGCCCGGAGCGAACCATCTCCAGGGCGGTGCGGAGCCGTTTCAGCACGCGCTCCTTACCCATTACCTCAATCATCTCGAACAACCCCGGTCCCACCGTGCGCCCGCTAACCGCCACGCGCGTGGGGTGAATAACGTGTGCTGCGCTAACTCCTAGCTCCTCTGCTACCGCGCGGGTTGTGGCTTCGATATTTTGCAGGTCAAACGGCTCCAGCGCATTGTAACGCGCTATCAGCATCTCCAGC
>Ga0209989_100058_pt1 | contig 19937 bp, 20 predicted proteins | sample Antgeofumaro1A2B_FD_188083 | JGI IMG/M metagenome (GOLD analysis project Ga0209989, IMG submission 188083) | Geothermal fumarole subsurface microbial communities from Mt. Erebus, Antarctica - 1A2B (SPAdes) (version 2) | ecosystem: Environmental > Terrestrial > Volcanic > Fumaroles | place: Mt....
GCCAGCGAGTAGGGCTCGGCTCCATACGAGCATCCCGCGCTCCACACCTTGAGCGCACTGCCCAAATGGCGCAGTTCGGGAAGTATCACCCGGCGCAGTTCGTCGAACTTCTCCGGGTTGCGGAACAGCTCCGACACGTTGATGGTAACGCGGTCAATGAAGTAGGCGAACTGCTGGGCATCTCGCTCCAGCACCGCCCAGTACTCCTCGAGGTTGCGTGCTCCCACGCGCTCTGCCATCGAACGCAGGCGGCGCTCCACCTGGGGACGCTTGTACTGCTTCAGGTCCAAACCCGTCTTCGCCTGCACGCGCTCACAAAACCACAGATAGTCGTCCATCGCGGTCTTGCTCATCGTGCTACTACCTCTGGTTGTGCCTGCAGGTCGGCTATTTGAGCCATCTGGTCCACGATCTGCCCGCAGAGTGTATCGATATCCGGCTGTTCCAGCCCAAGCCTCGCCATTGTGCCCTCCTCTAGGGTGTAGTAGAGCCCGTCCCCGCCGATGCCAATGCCTAGCGTGATGGAAAGAATGTCCGCCAGATGCACCACGCAAACCAGCATGTCGGCTTCTGGCATCTGAGAAGGCTGATGATGATATCGGATGACCGACACCAGAGACGGGGGCAGGTTCCACTTTTCGGCGATCAGCGCGCCTGCCATCGCATGGTTGAACCCCAGCACCGCCTGCTCCGCCTCCACAAACGGGATGCGCTCCTGCAGGGCATGCTCCATAATCTGGTCGAACTGCTCGCGCACGAAGAGGTTGATGGCTACCTTGCCGATATCGTGTAAAAGCCCCCCCACAAACGCTTCCTCGGTGACTGGTAAGCGTACGCGCTGGGCGATCAACTGCGCCCCGATAGCGCAAGCCAGCGAGTGCCGCCACAGCTCGCCTCGCTGAAGCCAGTAACCGGCGATCTCCCTGTTCAGCAGTTCGAACGTGGACGCAGCGATAGCGAGGTTCTTGATGGTGCGAAATCCCAGGATCACCACCGCCTCCGAGAGGGTGCTCACGCGACGGGGTAGCCCATAGAACGCCGAGTTCGCCAATCTCAGTACCCGTGCCGCCATCGCCTGGTCGGTGGCGATCACCCGCGCAATACTCTGCGCGTCGGAGCGAGGGTCCTCCGCTAGGCGCATCACACGCACCACCACCTCCGGCAGGGCAGGCAGGTCTCGGATGGTGTGTACCAACTGCTGGAGTTTCTCCGGTGCCCCTGTCGTGTTCATGCCGCCACCCCCGAAGAGGCTAAAATGTTACCCAATACCGCCAGATCACGCTCATTCCCACCAATGACGCGCACCACCACCAGCCCGTTGTCTGAGATCAAGCGCAAGGTTCGTCCTGCACTTCCACCCACATCCCTAGCGACTAGCGGAATGCCCATCTGCTTCAACGCCTCTACCACCGCCTCACTGTTGCGTGCGCCAACGTCCAGCGAATTGTTCACCCCAAACTGAAAGAGCTGTGCCCCGCCGGCGAACGCCGCCTTCAACCGCGACGCACTGGCTCCCATGTTCACCATCTGCTGAACGATGGCGGGGATCGCCGTATCCGCAAATTTGCCCGGCAGGTCGCCGGGTTTGTCCGCCTGGCTTTTGGGTAACACCACGTGAACCATGCCCGCGACGCGCGCCAAAGGGTCATACAAACACACGCCAATACAGGAGCCCAATCCGAGAGCCGTTAACACATTGCCTGCGCCGCGAACCACACAGATCTCCCCCATGCCCACCGTGAGGTTACTGCTCATCGTCTCAGCCCATCCCTATCGCTGTGAGGATTTTTTGAATGCCACCTGGTTCGGGCAGGAAGATAAACGTCCCCGAAATCAACCCCTCGGGGTCGTAGATATCGGTAGCGATCGTGACGGCAAAATCGTCCAGATTCTGCATGTTGGCGATCACCGCGCTCAAGATGGCACAGCCCATATCGATCGCCATCACCGGCGGGCTAGGCAGAAGCTGCAGTCCGGTGAAATCACTGGTGGCGGTCAGGTACGCGCTCAACATGATGTTGCCGACCTCCATCAGCGCGGAGGCGCTGACCTCATCCAGCTGCACCTCCGTTAGCCCGAGCAACATCCCTGCCAACCGATGCGCGCTGTTGACCTCGAAAATAAAGGTGGCGTGCCCCGGCACATCGCCCGTGACCTGCAGATAGATGCCTGCGGTGACCGCCTCCGGGTCGCGCAGAACATCTGAAAGGTGGTTGATCGGTATGCAAACTGCTTGGGGGACACTAATCAGGATCGTCGTGCCGAGGAGGTCGGCTAAAGCCGAGGAGGCTTTACCCATCCCGATATTGGCGATTTCGCGCAAAGCGTCGAACTGCTCTTCGCTGAAGGTATACTCTGGCTGGGCGCTCATGCTCGTCATCCCTTTGTCTTCAGGCTATACCCATTATCGGCGGTTTGCGCTGTGAACTACAGTGCGCCCAGCCAGCAAGAGGGATTGTTACTTCGCGTGGTCTCTCCACGAGCGCTGTGCCCGCCACCCCAGCACCTGTTCGGCATGGGAGGTGTCGATCAGCGCACGATAGGGGTTTCCCGCCACGTACTCGGCAAGGTTCCCCCGCCAGGGGAGATGCGACCAGTACTTCTGCACCAGCTCGGCGGTAGGCACTTCCAGCGTGGTATCCCGTGCGCTTAGCAGAAAGGCAGAATGCGTGATGCCCTCAACAGTGAGCGATTGAAGCGCCGCATCACACACATCCTGAAGGTCTACATATGCCCACAACTCATCCTTACCCCAGTCTGTCCGCATCTCCGCGGGCATCCGACGCCACCAGGGAAACGGCTGTTCGGTGTTGACCACAAACACCGGGCGCAGGCATATCGTCACTATCCCGTAGCGCTCGGTGTAACTGCGACACACCTCTTCCGCAAGATACTTGGACAGCTGATAGGGAGTCATGGGATGGCGCGGATGGAAGTCATCCAGCGGAAGATACTCCGGAGGACGGTATCCGCCCACACAGCCCAGCGCGTTGATGCTGGAGAAGTAGACCACCCGTCCCACGCCCGCCTCGGCGCACGCTTGCAGGACGTTCCATGTGCCCTGCACGTTAACCTCCAACACTTCCTCCGGAGCGTTGCGGCGGTCGCTCGCCATCGCGCCCAGATGCACCACCGCATCCACACCCTGCACCACCCGCCTGACGGTAAAGGCGTCGCGTAGGTCACCCGCAACGTGTTCCCAATCCTTACCTGCGCTAGCGGTGCGGTCAAAGGTGCGCAGGGTATAACCTGCCTCCAGCAAACGCTTGACCAGTTCCTGCCCGATGAATCCGTTACTTCCCGTCACCAGTAGATGCATTCTGCGTTGTCCTTCGTCACCACCCGCTCCTTTCCGGACACGGAGGCAAAATAACCGTGCACATCTTGCTCCCTCTGGAGCCGACGAGGGGACTCGAACCCCTAACCTGCGGTTTACAAGACCGCTGCTCTGCCTGTTGAGCTACGTCGGCTCATTAGGAAATCTACCACAGAATGGGGCGTTCGTCAAGGGTGCTTAGCCCTCCGGCAGAAAAAATAAGATTTTCAACTTTGCAAATACTTGACAAATATGGAAAGAGGTGCTATAATGGAAACACCATGAGCACTGCAAGGCGGTTACCGACATATGTTCTGCTCGCGGAGCGGATCAAGGCGGAGTGGATCAGCCGCCCCGACGCGCGTCCGGGCGATAAACTGCCGACCCAGCACCAACTGCGTCACCTGCTCAACGCTAGTCGTCCAACCATTGCCAGGGCACTGGCGTTGCTGGAGGCGGAGGGGCTGATTGAGTCCCGACAGGGTAGTGGCATCTATCTGCGTTCTGTGCTCACCAAGGAGAGCCGTACGCGCCTGCTGAGCTTCATCGCGTCGTACTCCCATGCTCCTTTGGTGCTGCGAGCCTATTACGGCATCGAGCGCCGGGCGCGTCAGCGAGGCTATCACCTGTTGATGGCGAGCTCGGAGAACGACATCCAGCACGAGGAGGCTCTGATAGAACAGCACCTGCAGGCAGGCGCGCAGGGCATTATCCTCTATCCGGTCACGCGCTGGCGCCACCAAGTAGCAGATGACTACCTGCGTCGGCGATGGCGCGAGGTGCCCATTGTCATCTTTGACATCGGCTACGAAGAGTGGGAACGCCCGATGGTGTTGTTTGACAACTTCCGGCTGGGCTACGAGATGACGCGGGCACTGCTGGCGCACGGACATCGGCACATCGCTTTTCTGCACCTGCACAGCGACTATCTGCACCGTTCCATCCATGAACGCCGAGACGGCTGGCTGTGCGCCATGCAGGATGCAGGGATATCGGTGCCCCAGGCATATCTGAACTGGGTCTCGCTTCCCCCCCAACGCGCTGAGGCACGAAAACCTGCCCGCCGAGGAGGTGGCGCATCGGCTCATACAGTTATCGCCAACCCCTGACGCGCTGATCGCCTGGGAGGACAACACCGCCATGCCGATCATTCGCGCCCTGCAGAAGATGGGGGTTAGCGTGCCCGAGCAGGTACGCGTGGTGGGTTTTGATGACCTGGAGACCTCGCGGTTCTTCCAGCCGGCGTTCCCCACCTCCCAACCCGACTTTGCCCGGTTGGGCGAAATCGCAGTAGAGGTGCTGGACGAGTGGTTGAACCGCAGGCAGTCCACTCCGCGCACGTACATCCTGTCGGTACCCGTGCTGTGGCGCGAACCCCGCGCGCCACGACACACAACTCACAAAAGGGGAGGAGTGATGCTCTATGAAGCGTGAGGTTTCTCCCGTAACGGCCGCCGTGGTGATCGTAGTGTTACTGGTAATCATTGGCGCGGCATACTGGTGGATGACAGAAGGACGCACGAAGATGGCAGGTGGCGGAACACCGCCCCCCATCCCACCGGAGGTTCAGCAGGAGTTTCAGCGCAGAATGGGAGGGATGACTCCTCAAGGAGCCACCACGCCCGCACGGCGCTGATGGTTCACTACACATCATCAAAAAGGAGGGTTACCCATGAAACGAAAAGGCTTCACACTCATCGAGCTGCTTGTGGTGATCGCGATTATCGCGATCCTAGCAGCCATCCTGTTCCCCGTGTTCTCGCAGGCCCGCGAGAAGGCGCGCCAGACGTCCTGCCTGTCTAACTTCAAGCAGATCGGTCTCTCCGTGCGCATGTACTCGCAGGACTATGACGAGGAGTTCCCGATGGGTACTTACCCCGGTCCCCGCAACTGGGAGGTGAACCCAGATAACAACAACTATAGCGGCGACGGAGGCGAGCCATGGGCCGACTGCCTCGGCTGGTGGGAGGGGTTTGACCCAGGCGACGGCGGGCCCCCGTACCGTCGGTGCGCCTACGGTTCCCAGTTCTACCGCACCCTGATGCACGTTCAGCTGGGACCCTACCAGAAGAACAAGAACATCTGGTACTGCCCATCGGACAGGTTCCGCGACCCCAACATCAACAACATGCGCCTCGGTTTGCAGTCCTACCATTGGTTCCCGAACTGGGTGTTCAACGTCTGGTGCCCCGGCAGTAGCGCAGGGTATCCTGGTCTCGCTCCCTGCGTGCGGTATCCGGACGGCACGTTCAAGAACTTGTGGGATGATCCACCCAGCGAGAGGTCCAAATGGATTTCCGAGCGCATCCTGTTCACCGAGCGAGGCGTGTTCGGATGGGACGGTCCCGATGGATGCACCGGTGGCTGCCCGAACAGAAACTTTAACCACTCTCAGGGCTACAACGCCGCCTTCTTTGACGGACATGCCAAGCTGATCAACTACGGCCGCAAATGGACGACTATCCCCGCCACAGGGTGGCCGCCAGATCGCGCGCCGCAGTAATCCTGTAGTAACTAACGCGCCCCCGCCGGGTGGCGGGGACGTTTTTTTAAGCGTGCGGGAGAACTCTCACCCTTTTGCCGACCACTCATGAGAATCGCCCTCCGTCCCCAGTACATGACTATGTCGACGCCGACCCAGTGCCAGCAACGCTGAAATAGCTACGCCTGTGCGCCCTGCCAAGCATAGATACCGATTCGGGGTGTTTCAGACGTGCTAGTGCGACGCACAATGCATCGAACAGCGCCATCTGCACCAAGCGGGCAGTGATGGTTTCACCCAACCCAGCGGAGGTGATAAGGCAGATGTCGCATAGCTTCGCCAGCGGCGAGCGGCGGAAGCTGGTGACACAGATCGTGCACGCCCCGGCTTCCTTCGCCAGCTCCACCGACTCTATGGTCTCCCGACTCTCCCCCGAATAGGAAACCGCCAACCCCACATCACCTGGCTCCAGCTGGCTAGCGTTCATGGACTGGATATGGTGACCGATCGAAAACAGCGTCTTCACTCCACAACGCTGAAGACGATACTGCAGGTCCATGCATATCGGTAGCGAACTGCCGCCCCCGAAGATTGCGACACGCGGCGCATCAGCAATAGCCTCCACTGCTCGCTCGAACTGCGCCATATCCAGCAGGTCCCGCGTGCTGGCTACCGCCTGCGCATCCATACTCAGCACCTTCTGCACGAGGGTGGGCGGGTCGTCTTCGGGCGACACATCACCGTGCAGATCCTGAGTCGATTCGCGGTGCGGCGCTAGGTCCGCCACCAGCGCCATCTTGAAATCCGTGTAACCCTTGAAGCCGATGGAACGGCAGAAGCGCACGACCGTTGTCTCGCTGACGCCGCTTAGGTCGCTGAGGTGAATCACACTACAGCCTCGTGCCTGCTCGGGGTTATTCAGCACGAAATCCGCCACCTTGCGCTCTGCTTCATTCAGCGAAGTGTATAACGCCGATACCCTTTCCAGTACCGAAGCCATCACCTGCGCCTCCCAATCGCCTCTATTGTATCACTGCAGAAAAATTTTATCAACATCTTGCAAATGAAAGAAAAAATGTATAACCCGCTTGCTCTTGATTCTACGTGCGGGGCAGGATACAATAAGAGCGAGGTGAGTGTGGTGGCGTTTCAGATAGAAGATCTCGCGGACCTTCTGCGCCTAATCCATGAACATCCCGAATGGCGCGACCAGCTACGGGCAGCTATCCTCCCCAGTGAGGTGCTCGCTCTGCCACAGTCCATTGCTGAGGTGGTAGAGATGCAGAAGCGCTTCCAGCGTTTGCTAGAAGCGCACAGCCGACAAATCCAGGAAAACAGTCGGCAAATTCAAGAGCACAGCCGGCAAATAGAGCGGCTCCAGCAAACAGTGCAGGCGCATAACGAGCGATTGGACCGCCTGGAAGCAGACGGTTGCAGAACTAGCGGAGACGGTTCGCAACCTGGTTCGGGTGGTAGAAGATCTAGACAGACGAATGGCGAAAGTATCCGGCTTCTACTACGAGTTCCACTACCGCGAACGCGCGCCAGCATACTTCGGACGCATCCTTCGCCGCACCCGCGGGCTATTGCCCCAGGATATCGAGCACCTGGTAGAGCCATATCTATCGGATGAGGAGAGGGCGGATTTTTACCGCACGGATGCCATCGTACGCGGGCTGTGGCAAACGGACGAGCAGGAGAATATACTTCGTCACCGAAGTTTCAGAGACGGTTGACACAAACGGTGTGGTGCGTGCCATACAGGGCGCAGACCTCCTGCGCAAAGCTGGACTGCGTGCACTACCGGCGGTGGCGGGTAGCAATGCCACCGAAGAAGCGCGCACGCTGGCGAGCAGAGAGAAGGTCCTGCTCGTGACCGACGGGACGATGGAGAATCTGGAGGCGGTTCAGCAGGGCCTGAACGCTGGCTCTTAAGTATTGCCAAGTCCCAGTTTGGGCAACTGCTCTTCCATTCTCCGCCAGACGTCTTCTCCCGTGGATACGCCCGTCTGCTCCAACGCCATACACACCGCCGCAACGACCATCGGGAAGCGTGGGGCCACCACTTCTGCCAGTGTGCTGCGGTAAATCCGTTCGCGAAAGGCTTCGTGCAGGGGCTTCGCCGCGCTCGCAACACCACCTACGATGCCCACGTTGACCCTCTGATACTGCATCCCCAGCTTGCGCAATACCACAACCGCCATCAATCCCAGCTCCCTGCCCGCACTGCCTAGAATGCGTATCGCCACACGTTCGCCCAGCTTGGCAGCGTCGGAAACCGCCCGGGCGGCAGACGCCAGGTCAGCACGCGACATCTGTCCAGAATAGACGAGGCGATGCAGTGCTCCCAAACTGTCCAATCCGAAGTGCGTCAGGATGGTTCGCTTGAGCCATGTGCTGGGGATGCGACCGTCCTCGGCGCGCGTGCATGCGTTCAATGCCTGCACAGCAATCCAGTAGGCACTGCCCTCGTCGCCCATTAGGTACCCCCATCCTCCAACGGAAGCGGTCTCACCCAGCTGGTTCATCCCATATGCCACCGAACCGGTGCCCGCGATTACCACCGCGCCCGGCGCACCTCGCGTGATGCAGTACAGAGCAGTGCTCGTGTCATGCATGACAACCACCTTCTCGGCAGGCAGTTCCTGACGGCAGGTCTCCTCGACCAGCGTGCCTCCACCAGTCATCCCGCAAAGCGCCGCGGCGAAGCGAGTGTCAGCGGGCAAAGAGGCCGATCGCAGGGCACCGCTTACTGCTTCACGCAGAGATTGGCGCAAGCGTTCGGGTCCACCTGGCTCGTGGATATGATTGGCTGGACCTCCCACCCCTAAGCCGAGCAGGTTGCCTTCCGTGTCTGCGATCATCGCACGCGTAGTGCTCTGCCCGCCGTCGATACCTATCACCAGCGTTCGCGACATTCCCATCTCTCCCCCTGCGGTTTCTGAACTAAGCCTGGATATGTGCCACCAGGAGCTCTTCCTCGGTTGCGCTGGTCGCCTGCGCCAGGTATCCGGAACCGTCGCGGGTGCGTGAGACGTGAGCCACAATACTGGACCGCCCCTCGATCACGACATCCTCGAACAGATTACCCACCATCATCGGGTTAATGCCGATGACCTCTGGGTACTGCTGGCACGCCTGCCACAAACCGGTCTTCCAGCTTTCCGCCTGCTCTGGCGTCCATGGTAGGGGGTTAAACGATGGCTGGGCGATTAGGCGCGCCTTCTGTTTGACCAGAGACTCTATCACATCCGCATGGAACCCATCCCAGCAGATAGCGACTCCTAGCGTGCCAGCGGGAGTATGGACGACCTGCAAATCCTCCACCCTGCCCGCGCAGAGGTCCATGCCCTCCTGCTGTTCTAGCGGAATCAGATGCACCTTCCTCTGGGATAAAATCAAGTTCCCTCTAGGGTCGAACACATAGCAGGTATTGTACACCTCGTGGGGACGCTTCGCGTCGGGTAAAGGAGCACTGCCCGCGACCAGCGTCACCCGATGCTTGCGCGCCGCCCGCGAGAACAACCGCCGATACCGAGCCGCCAGTTTCTTGCCCAGCACCGCCAACAGCGCACGTGTTGGCGAAACTGTGGAAGCCTCCATCACCTGCTGGACGGATGAGGCGTAGCGTTGAGACAGTTTTCCCTGTGCCTCGCGGATGCTTTTGCATCCCCGCACCGCCTCGTAGTCGTCGAGGAACAGCATCCCCAAGCCGATATCCTCGGGAAAAACGACCACTGCAGGCACATCCCGCATCACGCGCGATTGGACCGAGGCAAGCAGTCGGTCGATACGGCTCACCAGATGCCTTTCGCTCTGGTAGTCCTCCAGCGCGGTGCGCATCTGCACCGCGACCAGCGCAATGTGGTTTCCGCTCTTCATTGTTCGCTCCGCACGATACCCCCCTTCTTTTTCGGTTCGGTATAACATGTCACTTTTCCTGCACATTATCCTCCTGGAAGGCGAGGCTCCTACCCAATCGCACCCCCGCGTTGCGAGAGGGCTTGACACCGCCCCACAGTTACTGGTACATATACCTGCGTGCTCTTGAGGGAGAGATAAGCCAATGCATGATGAAACCATCCCGACCCATTGCGGCTTCGTGGCAATAGTTGGCAAGCCCAACGTGGGCAAGTCCACCTTGCTGAACGTTATGCTGGGGGTGAAGGTGTCCGCGATCACCGCGCGCCCGCAGACCACCCGCCGCGGCATACGAGGCGTCTACACCGAAGGCAACCGACAGGCGGTCTTCGTGGACACACCCGGTTGGCACCAGCCGAAAGACCGCTTGGGCGAGTTCATGCGCGAGCAGATAGACACCGCGCTGGAGGACATTGATTTGGTATTATGGGTAGTTGACCTGCGACACCCGCCAATCCCTGAAGATGAAGACCTCGCCAGCCGATTACAAGGGGTAGGCGTGCCGGTATGGATTGTGGGCAACAAGCGCGACGCGGCAAAGTACCCGGAACAGGCGATGCAGGCGTACGCTGCCCTACTGCCGGATGCCCAGAGGCATATCACCCTCTCCGCGCTGAAAGACCCGAAGGCGGTGTATCGCCTGCGTGAGGAGATCCTGCTGGCAATGCCCGAGTCGCCCTTTTTCTATCCGGAGGATATTCGCTCGGACCAGTCGCGCGAGCAATGGGCGGCGGAGATCGTGCGCGAGCAGGCGATGAGCCTACTACGTGAGGAGATACCTTACAGCATCGCCGTGCGCGTCACCGAATGGCAAGAGCGCGAAAACGGGGTACAGTATATTCGCGCCGAGATCATTGTGGAGCGCGAGGGGCACAAATCGATCGTCATCGGCAAGGGTGGACAGATGCTCAAACAGATTGGGCAAGAGGCACGCAAGCAGTTGGAACTGTTCCTGGGGAGCAAGGTGTATCTGGAGCTCGTGGTTAAAGTGATACCCGACTGGCGACGCGATCCAAGAGCGTTACGGGAGCTGGGCTATGAGTAGAAAACAGAACACGGGGACGGCGAAGCCATTGATCATTGTGGAATCGCCTGCTAAAACCAAGACGCTAAAAAACTTTCTGGGCAACGCCTACCAGATAGAGGCTTCGATGGGACATGTGCGGGACCTGCCCGAAAACGCATTTGGGGTGGACCTGGAGGGCGGCTTCAAGCCTGTCTACGTCACCCTGCCCGAACGCAAAGAGGTGCTGAAGCGACTGGAAACGGCCGCTCGGCAGGCATCGGAGGTGTATCTTGCTTCTGACCCCGACCGCGAAGGGGAAGCCATCGCCTGGCACCTGAAAGAGGCGCTGAAACTACACAACGCCAAGCGCATCGAGTTCAACGAGATCACCCGCCAGGCGGTGGAACAGGCGCTACGCAATCCGCGCGACATCGACATGAACCGCGTGAACGCCCAGCAGGCACGACGCATTCTGGACCGCATCGTGGGCTACAAACTCAGCCCGCTGTTGTGGAAGAAGGCGAAACGCAACACCCTTAGCGCAGGGCGCGTGCAGTCGGTAGCGGTGCGGCTGGTTGTAGACCGCGAGCGTGAAATCGGGTCTTTCGTACCGGAAGAATACTGGACGATCACCGCTCGCCTGACGCCTGACACGCCTGCCAACGCCTTTGACGCCGTCTTACGCCTGCGCGACGGCGAGAAGCTAGAACTACACAACGAAGCCGAAGCCAATGCCGTCTTGCAAGACCTGCAAGGGGCACAGTACATCGTGCACAAGGTGAAGCGCACGCAACGCAAGCGCAACCCTTCGCCGCCCTTCATCACCAGCACCCTGCAACAGGAGGCGGCGCGCAAGCTGGGGTTCAGCGCAAAACGCACCATGCAGGTTGCCCAGCAGTTATACGAGGGCGTGGAGCTGGGCGAACAGGGCTCCGTGGGCTTGATCACCTATATGCGCACCGACTCCACCCGCGTGGCGAATGAGGCGCAGGCGCAGGCACGCGAATACATCGGCAAGGAGTTCGGCGAGTGTTACCTGCCCGAAAAGCCTCCGCAATATCGCTCGCGCAGTCGGGCGCAGGACGCCCATGAAGCCATCCGTCCAACATCTGTCGCACGCACGCCCGAATCGGTTAAGCAGTACCTTTCCAGCGACCAGTTTCAGCTTTACCGCCTGATCTGGCAGCGTTTCATCGCTAGCCAGATGGAGTCAGCGGTGCTAGACGTGGTTACCGTAGACATTCAGGCGAACCGTTATACCTTCCGCGCCACTGGTTCCAGCGTGAAGTTCGACGGCTTTATGCGCGTGTACGTGGAGGGCAAGGACAACGGCGAGCTGAGCGACGAAGAGCGTCCGCCTCTACCACCCCTGCTCGAAGGGCAGGTGCTGACCCTGCTCAACCTCTTGCCCGAACAGCACTTTACCGAGCCTCCACCACGCTACACCGAAGCCACGCTGGTCAAAGCCTTGGAAGAGAAAGGCATCGGCAGACCCAGCACCTATGCGACCATCCTCTCCACCATCGTGGAGCGGGGTTATGTGGAACTGCAAGACAAACGGTTCTATCCGACGCCGCTGGGCAAAGCCGTCACCGACTATCTGGTCAAAAATTTCCCCGACATCCTGGACGTGCAGTTCACCGCTGGGGTGGAACAGCAGCTGGACGAGATCGAGGAAGGGAACCGCGCATGGACCGAGGTCCTGCAGGCGTTCTATCAGCCGTTTGCACAGAGGTTGATGGAAAGTGAGCAGAGCGAGGAGCGGGTGTACGTCCAGCCCCAGGAGACCGAACATCTGTGTCCCAAATGCGGGAGCAAGATGGTGGTGCGGCAGGGACGCTACGGCAAGTTTCTGGGATGCTCGCGTTACCCGGAGTGCGATGGCATCCTGAAGTTAGCCAAAAGCGGCCAACCTGCCCCGCCCGACCGCCCGTCCGACAAGGTGTGCAGTCAATGCGGTTCGCCCATGGTGATACGCTGGGGCAGATACGGCGATTACCTCGCCTGCACCAACCCGGAATGCAAAGCCATACGCCCTCTGCAGGAAGAGACCGATGTCCTCTGTCCCTCCTGCAAGCAGGGCAAGCTCGTGCAGAAGCGGTCACGGCGAGGAAAGGTCTTTTACGGGTGCGAACGCTACCCAGATTGCCAGTTCGTACTGTGGGACAAGCCGACGGGCGGTGTCTGCCCGAAGTGCGGCAGTCTCCTGGTTGAGAAACGCGGTGGCAAGCGCCCCGTCCGCGTCGTTTGCTCGAATAAAGAGTGCGACTATCAGCAAGAAGAGTCCCCGGACGAGCAGGCGCTGGCTTCATGATGCCGGAGGACATTTCGTAGATAGTCTGTATGCGAAAAGTCTTCAACTACTGCGCGCCGGCTCCGCGAAGAACGGGGAGAGACGAGTAGACAATCTTTCCCCTTCCGCCCGTGCAAGTCACAGTCTGCACAAACGGTACTTGTGCTTGTTTTCGCTTGCTAGCCTGAGGTGGCGCGTACGAACAGCCGATAACAATAGTATGCGCAACCTGATGTTCATGATACTCATCGTGGCGAGCGTACTGCTTGCGCTCTTACTGTGGTCACCAACGCTCAGCACCGGCGACCATCGGCAGAGTGCGCTTGCCTCTGCAGGCATGCTACGGTAGCAGTTCGACCAACGCGATCTGAACCTTCACCCCGGCGCGCGTGCAGGGGTCCAGGCGTAGGCGCGTGACCACACCCCTCCAGCGCGGATTTTCCCCCATATTCAGCACATACTCGTGCCATTTGCCGTCCACCGACACGGGAAACCGCACGCTGGTGGCTTCGCTCTCGGCGATGGAACGAGTTGTCCAGAACACCTGCCCCATATCCTCAAATGCCTCGCCTGCTGTCTCCAATCGCATCCGCAAGCGAAGCCTGCGGTATTGGGAGGCGTTCACTTGTATCGGCGGACCGAAGAAGGCGGGGTCGCTGCCGGTAGTTCGGGTGGTGAGTGCATTGTTTTCGATGCGCCCCCCCTCGATAGCCATGCCATGGTCCCATCCCAAACTGCCCTGGCGGAACTCCCAGCGCGGCATGGTCACGGAGGACAGCTCCACCTGCGGTACCAGCAAACTGATGTCGGCAGGAGTCAGGTCGATATGCCGTCGCGGCGCGGAGGTAAACACCTCTCGAATCGCATCGAGGTAACCGAAACCGAACTCCTTGTGCGGTTCGATATAGGAACCCTCGCCCCACTCGTTCCACGCCTCTATCAACACCATCGGTAGCACGGAACGCGGATAGCGCTCCAGAAAGCGCAGGGCATCCTGTAGGTGCTGTTCGAACTTTTCGGGTGTGCGCCCATAGCGTACCAAAGCCGATTGCCCATGCCATGGTCGACTGTCCCATCCACCAGACACCGGCGGTAGCAATGGAACAGGACTGTTCTGCACAATGCTCTCCCACTGTTTACGATAGCCTTCGATGAGGGTATCGTAGGGCGCCCACTTCGCATCTCCGGTGATACCCAGGTAGGGCCAGTTGTAGGCGGTGACGGCGTCGTACCCCTCGCGCGCCGCGATCTGCGCCTCCCCCGCCCCGCCGATGCAGGCGAGCATATACAGCCCGCCAAGCCCTGCCCGGGTGCACTCCTCGCGCATGGCATCAAAAGCGCGTCGAACCCCTTCGCTACCCATATCGGCGCGCAGCTGGTAAGGAGTGAAGATGATAACCACCGGCTTACCGTCGATGCGCAGGTATTCAGGGCGGTGAAAATAGCGCTCGATCCAGTATCGGGTTAAGGCGATGCAGTCCTCGTGTGAGGAGGTATTCGGCGGATTATGGTTCGCCCACAGCAGGCAGAACTGCAGGTACCGGTGATACCGACTTTGAAAGTAGCCCTCATGCAAGGCGTGCTCCAGCGCACGCGCCCCTTGCACCCAGTACCAGTCGTAGACAAAGAAGGTGATGCCATGTTCGACCGCCCATTTGATATGCCAGTCGGCGATCTGCGGCTCGCCCTCTCGGTACCAGCCAAGCACAGGCTTGCGTTCAGGAAAGCGGGTGATGGGAAGCCACTGCCCCGCCGTACGCCAGCCGGGGAAATAGTATACCCCCACAGGGTATTTGGGCTTGACCGGCATCGGAGCCGGTACGACCGGGGATTTGACCTGCGCCAGTCGGGCTGTGACCTCCGCCGACGCACTGACCAGAAGGGGCTGTAGATTCGCTCCCCGAACCTGCGCGGTGAACGCGCCTTTCCACGGGCGCGCAAACACTACCTGCCAGCGCCACTCTGCCTCCACCCCAAAAGGCAGTGTCGTCACGGGGGTGCTCGGCTTCTGCAACACACGCGCAGTGGGTGGCAATTGGAGCGTCGCCGTTAGCCTCTGGGCAGGCTCCCCGCCGGTATTGACCAGCCGGAGCGTTACCGTGACAGCCGAGCCGGCGCGGGGTAGTGCAGACTCCACGCCAAAGAACAGGATGCGCAATTGGGGTTTGCCCAGCGGCTGAGGGACGATTTGTACCTCCTCCAGAACCATCTTCTCTCCTGCCTGTTCACCTGGGCGGATGCCCACCATCACCACCTCGCCGTTCCAGCCGGGCGCGTCCAGCATGTCCACGTTATAGAGAATGGATTTGCCGTCAGGGATAAGCGCAACCGTGTGCTGTTGGATACCGTAGGCAGAGGTCGTGGCGAACACCAACTGGCATCGCTTTGCCGTTGTCGAGCCCAAACGGAGGGCGACCACTGGAAACTTTTCCGACGGAACCCGCACTAGGGCGGCAAAAAAGCCGTCGGGTTCCAGTAGACGAAGGTGCACTCCGCGCGGTGACGGTTGTACCATTACGCCGCGCCACGCTTGCCAGCCGTCCGTGCGGTTGTGAAAGAGGAACATCCGCCTCCCCAGTGAGGCACTGACATGGGCGACCTGCACCACGCGAATGGCGCGTAAGGCGCACTCGCTCATGGCGGGTGGGGCGAACCGCAGGCGCACGATGCGCCCCTCCTTTTGCCAAAAAGGGAAGACGGGGTAAGTATGCCAGTTCCCATCGCCACGCACCGAGAAATCGGTCCGCTTTTCTGGCAGGAAGCCACCGTATGGGGATTCGGTGGTGTTGCTCCAGAACAGTTCAGCAGTTCCGGGTGCGCTAGCTCTGAGTTCAATCTCTATCGCCTGGTTTGGTAGCGCCGGCAGGTCCAGCAGGGGGAGATACACTAGGATAGGATCGCTCCCCGTGGTGCGAAAGTGCATCGCCCCTTGCTCGAAGCGCACTTCGGATACTTGGCTGTTCGCGTGCCATGCCCGCAGGATGTCCGGGCTGTCAAAGCGCCACTCGATCACTGTTTGGGCTCCGTTCATTATCGCTCCTCGCTTTGGGCAACCTCGTTCCAGTAGCGTTCCGCCAAAATGACGGCAACGTAGTCATCGTACGGTTGCTCGGGAGTGCGCAGGAAGGCGGGAATCAGCCGCCGCCAGCCCTTAGGCGGGTTTTCGCGCAGATAGCGCCGACGTGCCTGCTCGGAGGTGTATGCCTCGTTGACCACCTGGAGCGGCACATCGGGCAGGAGCTGGCGAAGCAAAGGCTCCAGAGCGCGCAAACCGGTGCCGCCGCCAACCACGATGCGCTGTGGGCGAAAACGCTCGCACAGTGTTTCCGCCTCTCTGGCGAAGTCCTCCAGCGCCAGCACCGCACGATACAGCACCCGCCCGTCGCTCTGCACCACTGCCAGCCCCACTTTACTACGTCCGGGGTCTATGGCTAAGATAACCGGGTGAGCCGATGTGGGCATCACAGGTTCTCCTTACTGCACGATCCGAAACCGCAACCGCAGGCTGTCGGCGGAGTAGGTGTCGGCATCCGCGACCGCCACCACGTTCACATAGCGTCCTCTGCCCTCGCGCACGATACGGTCAGCCAGATCGGTCAGCTCTGCATTCGCAACCGTGCCCACCGAGGGCTGACCATCCGCATCCACGCGGGGAATAATCCCCGCCTCTATCGCGCGGGAACGCACCTCGTCGCGCAGGAACTCGATAAGCGTGTTCAGAATCTCGCCGGTGCTGTGTCCCGACCATACCCTCACGCGGGCGATCTCCTCCCCTTTGCGATACACCAGCTGGTTTCGATAGGGGCGCAGTTCTACTTGGATCGGCTCGCCGGCAACGCTGTTGCGCACCGCCACCGCCAGTACCACCACCGGCTCGCTCGACTGGGCGATCTGCTCCGCCAGCACCTCCACGCTCGTGGCTTCATCCGCCACGATCTCCGTGCTCCCTCCCGTTGATGTCGGCAAGCTGATACGCTTGAGAGGTACATACGCCGCCCGATGGGCATTCCCTGCCGATGCGCCCTTTGCCTGCGCCACACGCCCCGCCTCCACCAGCAGGCGGTAAACCTCGTTGCGGGCACTTCGCACGGACAGTCCACCCGGAATCACCCTGCGGGCGATCTCCTCGTCCTTGCGTGCCACAATCGGCTTCTCTTTCATCTGTTCCAGCCGCTCGATCAGCCCGCGCAGTTCGGCTTCCTGCGTTTGCAGTTGCTGAATGGTTGCCCTCAGCGCATCCGCTTGCTGCTCCAGTTGCCGACTTTGCGCTTCGAGCTGTTCGGTCTGCTGACGCAGTTGCTCTGCCTGCTGTTGCAATCGAGTGTTCTCGCTGTTCAGGCGTACGTTTTCACTGGCATAGCGCATATTCTGGGACGCTAGCTCGGTGTTGTTCTGCTGGTAGAGTGCGTTCTGCTCGCGCAGAAACAGTCCCTGCCGCTGGAGCCGTGCGTTCGTCTGGCGCAATTGCGCACTGATCTGGCGCAGTCGCTCACTGCTAAGATTCAGAAGGCTGTTCTGGGTCTGCAGGGTTCGCAGCTGCCGGCTCTGCTCGGCGATACGTCGGTTCAGTTCCGCCACCTGCTGAAGTCTTCGCTGAAGTTGCGCACGCACCTCCTGCAGTTGCCTCTCCTGGTATTGTAGCAGGCGTGCGTTCGCCTCCATCTGTTGCTGTTGTTCACGAATACGCTGAGCGGCGGCATCATAGCGCTGTTGGAGCTGTCGGTACTCGCTGGCAAGCTGAGCATAGCGTTTTTGCATCTGGCGCGACTGTTCCAGAATGCGCTCACCCCGCACGATGATTTCGCGAAACGTCTGCGCCGTAGCCAAAATCGCCACGATGGTCAGGAAAGCGATGAGCGAGCCGGTGAGGCTGGTAATCAGCATGGCGGTGTGACGCGGGCGCAGTCCCCACACAGAGATGCGTCGCTTGCCCAGATAGCGCCCTAGCCAGTCGCCAAAATAGGCGATAAAGCCGCTGACCACGATAAAAATCAGTCCAATAATGAGTGTCCGGATGGGCATTTCTGCAACCTCCTCACCGCCCGCGTCTCCACAGGATGATGATGCCCGCAACCAGCCCGAGCGCATCGGGCAGGAAACTCGCTACCAGGGGCGAGACGGCACCGCCCCGCCCCAGAATAAACAGGTACTGCGCCATCGCCCAGTACAGGAAGATGATCACGATACTGAGCGCGAACCCCGCTGCGGCACTGCCCCGCTGTCTGCGGATGCCCAGAGGTGCTCCTACGACTCCGAAAATCAAGCTGGCAAGCGGCAGAGAGAGTTTGTTGTAGAGCTCTACCTCCATCTGCCGGGTGTCCTCGCCTGCCCGGCGGTACCGACGGATGCGCTCCAGCGTCTGCGCGAAACTGCGGCTATCCGGGTCCGGCACTAGGTCGGTCTCAATCTCGCGCAGGCTCTTGCGGATCCCCCCGCGTAGCAGGCGCGTGCTGGTGCGTTCGAACCTCGCCCATACCCGCCCATCCCCGGTCATCCAGTAACCGTCATACAGGTCCCACTCTCGTCCGCCTAGCCATTTGGCGCGCCGGGCGTAAATAATCAACACCGGATGCCAGCTCTGCGAGGAGGGAGCAAACTGCACGGCGGTCACATCGTAGAGAACGCCTGCCTGCAGGTCTACCCCGCCCTGCGCCGTTATTAGCGTCTCCACTTTGCCGGCGCGCACCACCGTCTGGGTGACCGGCTGTGCCCGTTCCCCTATTTGACGAAGCACCGCAGTGCGCAGACGCCACATCTCCGCAGTCGCAGGCGGCACCACTATCTCGTTGAAGCCCATCGCCAACACGCTGACCACCGTCCCCATCGCCAGCACCGGCGTCACGATGCGCCACAGGCTGTAACCGGCAGCATACATGGCTACGGTCTCGCTCTCACCTGAAAGCCTGCCAAAGGACAACAGCGAAGCGAGTAGCATCGCCATCGGAAAGGTCTTGACCATAATCTGCGGCACGCTGAGTAGCACCATGCGCCCTACCGTCCACAGTGATGCACCTTTGACCACGTACTCCGTGAGCTGAAATAGGTTCCCGCCCGCGAAAAACAGTACGGTGAACAACAGCACACCGAATACAAACGGCCCGATGAGCTCCTGCAGTATCAAACGGTCTATCACCTTCAGGCGCATGGGTTAAATATGTTCGTACTCCTCACCAAGATAGAACTGCCGGGCGATGGGGTCCTCGGGCAGTTTGTCCGAACTCCCCTCGGTCAGGATTTTGCCGTTATGGATAATGTACGCCCGGTCGGTAATGCGTAAGGTCGCCCGGACGTTGTGGTCGGTGATCAGAATACCTACACCCAGCCGCTCCCGCAGATGCGCGATGATGCGTTGAAGGTCGGCAATGGCAATCGGGTCCACCCCCGTGAACGGCTCGTCCAACAGGATAAACCTGGGAGAAGCGGCGATGGTGCGCGCCACCTCCACCCGGCGACGCTCACCGCCCGACAGCACATACCCCCGGGCATGGCGCAGGTGCGCGATATGAAACTCCTCCAGCAGTTCGTCGATGCGCTGGCGTATCTGCTTCTCCGGCAAGCCCTGCAACTGCATCACCAGCCGCAGGTTGTCCTCTACCGTCAATTTGCGAAACACCGATGGCTCCTGCGCCAGATAGCCAATACCCATCCTCGCCCGCGCATACATCGGCAGATGCGTGATCTCCTTGTCGTCCAACCGCACCCGCCCGTCGTTCGGATGTACCAGCCCAACGATCATGTAGAACGTGGTGGTCTTCCCTGCCCCGTTCGGACCCAATAGTCCTACAATCTCCCCCATGCTCATCTGCAGGGAGACGCCATCCACTACTCTTCTTCCTTTATAGATTTTTACTAGGTTTTGGGCACGAAGTATCATTTTTTCGGCTCCTCGGCGGGCGGACGTTTGGGTTGGATGACGGTC
>Ga0209989_100059_pt1 | contig 19857 bp, 29 predicted proteins | sample Antgeofumaro1A2B_FD_188083 | JGI IMG/M metagenome (GOLD analysis project Ga0209989, IMG submission 188083) | Geothermal fumarole subsurface microbial communities from Mt. Erebus, Antarctica - 1A2B (SPAdes) (version 2) | ecosystem: Environmental > Terrestrial > Volcanic > Fumaroles | place: Mt....
CGTCCAGAGTCAGCATCCCTTGCGAGGTTCGCTTCGCCACAATGTCCAGCCACCATTACCCGCAGGGTAACTGCGCCATACTTTGCCGTCCGGGCTGACCACCAGCACCTTGCCCGAACCGAACTGCGCGATCCACAGGTTGCCCCGCGAATCGAAGCGCATCCCATCCGGTCCACCAGGTGGTGGCAGGTTGACGAACACCTCCATCTCGCCTAGTGTGCCGTCCGAACGGATCTGCCAGCGCAGAACGCGGTTGCGGGGTGACTCTGCCACATACAGCCACTTCTCGTCCCGGCTCAGGGCGATACCGTTGGGAAACTGCAGTCCCTCCGCCAGCTTCTGTACCTTGCCATCCGCGTTGCGCCGGTACACGCACCCAATAGGCCTATCCCACGACCCCGCAGGGTCGGTGAAATAGAGGTTCCCTTTCGAGTCAAAGCAGAGGTCGTTGGGGCCCATGAACGGCTTGCCGTCGCACTCCTCCGCGATGATCTCCGCCCGCCCGCGCCGGTCAAAACGCACGATCGCGCGCCGTTTGTGGTCGCATACCCATAACGTGCCGTCTTTCGCGAAGGTGGAACCGTTGCCGCTACCCGGCGCCTTGGCGAACACCTCCACTTTGCCGTCGGGGGAGATACGATGGATATTGTCACTCTGGCAGTTGACCACGTACAGATAGCCTGTACTGCGTTCGTACGCGGGTCCTTCGCAAAACTGAAACCCTTCAGCCAGTTTGGTGAGAACCACATCCTGCTGAGCCATTCTCCGCCTCCTTTGAGCCGTCATGTCTGCGGTCGGTATGAAGAGATTCGAGGGTTTGGCTCGTTTGCCCTGCTTTGACGCCTGAGGTGCAAACAAGATAACAAGCCAGCAGATCTCCCTCTTGCACTTTTTTCGAGGTATTATGAGAGACCGGTAAACGAAACGCAAGGAAGACGGTCCTACCGGTCAACTACCAGGAAAGCTCGGCTAATGGACAATAGGAGGAACGCGATGATACGGCTGTGGACTGCTGTGTTCGCGCTTGGGCTGAGCATACGAATCGGCTGGGCGCAACAGGTGCAAGAACCGCCCCCGCGTGTCTGGCTTGTGGTGGAACGTGCCTCACCGTCACAGGTCTGCGAGGAGCTGGTCAAACAGCACCCCGTCAACCTGCTGGCAGAGGTACACTTAGCCGAACTGCAAGTGCCCCAACTGCGGATGGAAGGGGTACCCCTACGAACGGCAGTACAGAAGCTCACAGAACTGTACGGGCGTGAGGTCATGGAGGTGTGTGGGGGCCCTGGTATTGCGTCACCGCCAGTGGGCGGTCCAACGTGAGCGCGATCGCTACGTTGTTCAGCACCACATGAACTCCTGGCGGGGTAATGGTGGCTGGACATTGTGGCGAAGCGAACCTCGCAAGGGATGCTGACTCTGGACGTTTTCGCTAGTGAGGTTCCGGCGTGGCGATTTGCAGAGGTCTTTTCGCAAAAGACGGGCTGGACGGTGAAGGTTGAGGATAGCATAAGGGATGTGCGCTTGTTCGCGCACTGGCGCGATGCCCCGCCAGCACAGATGCTAGAGACGCTGACTGTACTGCTGAACTCCCGTCAGGATGTGACCATTAGCCGGTCAGAAGCACAGAAGCGGGAAGAGGAAAAACAGTTGGAAGAGGCGTTTGACCAGCGCACGTGGGAAGAAAAAGCGTCGGAGTCACTACTGCCAGAATTGGTGCAGTTACTGACGCCAGAGGGGAGGGCACAATGGTTGGCAGGTGAAGAAGTGTCCATCTCGCTAACGCGGATACAGGGTGAACTGTTCACTCGAGTATATGATTACGTCACGAAGCGTTTTGAGACAATACTCGGTTTACCCGTTCCCGCCGACGCCAAGCTACCACAAGATCTGCTCACGCGCTACGAGGATATCGCTAGCTACCTGCCGCACGGAGTGGAAGGAAGCCTGATCATCGGTGTAAGGGTGACCGACAGAGCAAATAACCGAGACTACCGGTTTTAGCGTGTCTGAATCATCTGCCCGCAGTCCAGTTCTTTGAGAACCTCCCCGCGGAAGTATCCGAAGCTTGCGTTCCTTCCGCTTTGTCCCCATGCCGTCAGGTTGCCGTTTGGGTTATAATAAAGATAGCCATTGCAAAGGAGGGAGTTGCGATGTTACCCCCTTTCCGAAATGAGCCTATCCCCAACTTCGCGGAGGAAGCTCCTCGCCGCAAGATGCTGGAAGCCCTGCGCAAAGTGGAAAGCGAACTTGGCAGAGAATACCCGTTGATTATCGGCTGTGACCGCCTCACCACTCCTGAAACCTTCACCTCTATCAACCCCGCCCGCCCCTCGCAGGTGATTGGGCGATTCGCCAAAGCCACCCCCGAACTGGCAGACAAAGCGGTGCACGTGGCATATGATACCTTCCGTACCTGGAGTCGAACCCCCTACGAGGAACGCGCCCGCTACCTGCTCAAGGCAGCAGCCATCATGCGCCGGCGGATCTACGAGATGTCCGCATGGATGGTGTACGAGGTGAGCAAATCGTGGGTGGAAGCCTATGCCGACGTGGCGGAAGCCATCGACTTCATGGAGTTCTACGCCCGCGAGATGATGCGTCTGGGGCCCCCGCAACCGGTGGTGGATTACCCGGGCGAGGAAAACGAACTGCGCTACATCCCGCTGGGCGTGGGGGCGGTAATACCACCGTGGAACTTCCCGCTGGCGATCCTGACCGGCATGACCACCGCTTCCATCGTCACCGGCAACACGGTGGTGCTCAAGCCTGCATCTGCTGCTCCCACCATCGCCGCCAAGTTCATGGAGATCATGCAGGAAGCTAGCCTGCCCGCCGGCGTGATCAACTTCCTACCGGGACCTGGTAGCAGTGTGGGTGATGTGCTGGTCACGCACCCGCTGACCCGATTCATCGCCTTCACCGGTTCCAAAGAGGTGGGACTGCGCATCCACGAGCTATCCGCCAAGCCTCAGCCGGGGCAAATCTGGCTGAAGCGCACCATCCTGGAAATGGGCGGTAAAGACTGCATCATTATCGACGAGGACGCCGACCTCGAATCTGCGGTGGAGGGTGTTAACTGGTCCGCCTTCGGTTTCCAGGGGCAAAAGTGCTCAGCCTGCTCGCGACTGGTCATCCACCAGGCGGTATACGACCGGTTCCTGGAGATGGTGGTGGAACGTGCCCGGCAAAACACCGTCGGCGACCCGGTGGATGGCAGCAACTTCATGGGTGCCGTGATCGATGAGTCTGCTCTGCGCAAAATCACCGGATACATCGAAATCGGCAAGAGGGAAGGCAGGCTGATTCTGGGCGGCGAGCGACTGCCCGGTGAAGGCTACTTCCTCCCGCCCACCATCTTTGCCGACGCCGACCCCAACGCGCGCATCGCACAGGAAGAGATCTTCGGACCGGTGCTGACGGTCATCAAAGCGCACGACTTCGAGCACGCGCTGGAGATCGCCAACGGCACCGAGTATGGCTTGACCGGCGGCGTCTACTCCAATAACCGGCGCCATCTGGAGCGTGCCCGCCACGAGTTCCACGTGGGCAACCTCTACTTCAACCGCAAAATTACGGGCGCGTTGGTGGGCGTCCAGCCGTTCGGCGGTTTCAACATGTCGGGCACCGACTCGAAAGCGGGCGGTAGCGACTACCTTCTGCTGTTCATGCAGGCGAAGTCCATCAGCGAGCGGTGGTAACAACAGCCCGCCCTCTCGCTGCGAGAGGGCGGGCAGGAAAAACGCTTTTCTTCGCTAAAACCTTTAAAAAAGAAGTGGAGGGCGGGATGCAATATCGTCGTTTCGGCAGAACCAACCTGCGTATCTCTGTGCTAACTTTTGGTGCCATGCGCATTCCCTTTGGTGACCGGTCGCCCGAAGAGCGCGCACGGGCAGAGGAAAACGCCTTTCTTGCGATGAAGCGTGCTCTGGAGGTAGGGGTTAACCACTTCGAAACCGCGCGAGGCTATGGTAACAGTGAGCATCTCATCGGGATGTGGCTTCCGCATCTCCCCGTCCGGCGCGAGCAACTCATCATCACCACCAAAATCCCCCCAACCCAGTCCGCTGACGAGATGCGTCGCTACATCGACGAATCCTGTTCGGCAACGGTGGGCACTGGTTCCCGGGCGTGCAGGCAGATGCCTGCACCGACTGCGGGGATTGCCTGCCGCGTTGCCCGCTCAAGCTGAACATCCCCACGCTGTTGCGCGAGACGCACGAACTGCTCACCGGTGAGCCGGTCAAACGGTTATGGCGGTAACCTCCCTCTGGGTTACGGCACCGGAACAACAGGAAGCATCTCGCCCTTTAGATACGCCGTGATGGCGTCATCCACCGAGGTAATCTCGGTCAGGTAGAGCGTCTTACCCGCACGGCGCAGATTGCGAATCATGCCGGCACCTGCCCCGCGGGCAATGACGGCGTCGCAGTCCTGAACGGTCAGGCTTCTGGGCTAAATCAAGCCCATCTCCTTGCCCACTTTGGCGAAGGCTTCCAGGGCGTCATCCAGGTCCTTGCAGGTATGTACCGCAGAGGGCATCGTGCGAATGCGTGCCTTGCCTCGCGGGACGGTTGGGTACACGATGCCCAGCGCGAACACGCCCTCTTCAAACAACCGTGCCTGCATGCGCTGTGCCTTCTCTTCCTCGCCGATGTAGATGGGGGTGATCGGCGTCTCACTGCCCATGGTATCAAAGCCCAGCTTCTGCAGGTTCTCTTTCCAGTAGCGCGTGTTCTCCCAAAGACGCTTCATCGGCTCGGGGTCGGTCATCAGGATATCCACCGCCGCGATCAACGCCGCCACCACCGCAGGCGGATGTGCCGTGCTGAACAGATAGGGACGTCCGCGGTTGATTAGCCACTCCTTCAGCAGACGAGAGCCGGCGATATATCCGCCCATCACCCCAAAGGCTTTGGACAGGGTGCCCAGCTGGATGTCCACTCGTCCGTACAGCCCGAAATGCGAGGTCGTACCCGAGCCGTGTTCGCCCAGCACACCGCTAGCGTGGGCATCATCGACCATCACCAGCGCGTCATACTTCTCCGCCAGCGCCACAATGTCGGGCAAGGGAGCGATATCGCCGTCCATGCTGAACACGCCATCGGTGATGATCATCCGCTTCTTGAAGTGCCCACAGCGTTTGAGAATCTCCTCGAGGTGGTTCATATCCTTGTGGCGGTACACATAGCCTTCGCTCTTCTTGTATGCCGCGCCGCTCAGACGCACCCCATCGATGATGCTGGCGTGGTTCAGCTCGTCCGAGATAATCACATCTCCCTCCTGCATCACCGCAGGGATGGTGCCCGAGTTCGCCGCGAAGCCCGACTGAAACACCAGCACCGCCTCCGTCTTCTTGAACTGGGCGAGTTTCTGCTCCAGCTCGTCGTGCAGGCTGGTGGTACCGCCAATCCAGCGCACCGCTCCCGCGCCCGCGCCCCATTTCTCTATCGCCTCGATCGCTGCCTGCTTCATGCGCGGGTGGGTACACAAACCCAGATAGTTGTTGGAGGACATGTTGACCACTTCCCTACCGTCCAACACAACACGCCCTCCGGGTGCGCTCTGCAAGATCGGGGGTACCTTATACAGATGCTGACGTTTGAGTTCCTCCAGCTGTTCTCTCAGCCAGTTTTGCAGAGTAGCGTTCACCTTCGTAACCTCCCTTTCTCAGCCTCCAGTGATAATGTAACGCACTACCAACGCGAAGTCAACAAGGTAGATACCGGGATTGCGACATGCTTATAATTATGTACAAGCGTGCACACGGGAGTGAACCCCATGAGCTTTGTAGTGGAAGACTTTCATCAGCTGGTCGCTTTGCTAGAGCAACATCCGGAGTGGCGTGCGGAGCTACGACGGCTCGTGCCTAGCGAGCAACTGCTTAGCCTGCCCGACCTCGTGCGCGAACTCACCGAGGCACAGTCACCGAGGCACAGCGGCGACAGGCGGAAGAGTTTGCCCAATATCGCCAAGCAACAAAGGCGCGCTTCCAGCGTCTTGAGGATGCCATCACCCAACTCACCGAGGCACAAAGACGCACCGAAGAGGTCGTTGCTAGGCTGATCGAGGCACAGCGGGAAATAGAAACTGCTCTGCTGCGGCTATCACATCAGGTAGAACAACTGACCAATACGGTTCAGGCATTGATCACCTGGTCCAACCGAATTACCGACGATGTTGGCAAGCTGAAGCAGTGGTCACTGGAGTACCTGTATGCGTCGCGCGCCCCCGCCTTTTTCGGGAAACTGGTTACGCGTGCGCACGCGCTCACTGCTGAGGAGCTGAGCCCAGATGCTGGAGGACGCATTAGAGGCGGGCAAGATCACCAAGGAAGAACGCGACGACCTGCTGGTCACCGACCTGGTGGTGCGTGGTGGCTGGCATGAGGACAGTGAGCCGGTCTATCTGGTGATAGAGATTTCGTGGGGTATCGGAATGGACGACACCAAACGTGCGCTTCGTCAGGCACGCGCTTTCGCGAAGTTGGGTATACGCACGGTACCCGTGGTCGCTGGAGAGCGTGCCACCGAGGACGCCATCGAAGAGGCGCACGAGTTCGGCATCTGGCAGGCCATGGACGGCAGGATAGAACCTCCACGCAAACGCAAGTCCCCCATCCTCCCGGAGAGCGTGTAACACCACAAAAAGCCCCTGCTGTTGGCAGGGGCTTTTCCGTCATTCAACCGACTGGCATTAGCGCTTGACGTACTGGAACGCGCGGCGTGCGCGTTTGCGACCGTACTTCTTGCGCTCCTTCACGCGCGGGTCGCGGGTCACGATGCCCAGCTGACGCAGGGTAGGGCGCAGTTCGGGCTTCGCCTGGATCAGCGCGCGAGCAATGCCCATTCGCACCGCTCCTGCATGTCCGCTCAGCCCGCCACCCTTGCAGTAAGCGATTACATCAAACTGCCCTTCGGTATTGGTCACGGCGAAGGGTTGGCGCACCATCGCCTCCAGCGTGAACCTGCCGAGGTATTCGCGCACAGGCTTGCCGTTGATGATGATGTTGCCTGTTCCCGGCATCAGCCACACCCGCGCGACCGCCGTTTTGCGGCGACCGGTTGCATAATAGCGTACCTGTTCCTCTGCCATAGTCTCCCTCGCTACACCTTAATCTCCAGCGGCTTCGGTTGCTGAGCCTCATGCGGGTGATCGGGTCCCGCATAAACCTTCAGCTTGCGGAGCATCGCCGCGCCCAGCTTGTTGTGGGGAAGCATCCCCTTGACCGCGCGGCGGATGGCTCGCTCCGGCTTCTCAGCGATCAGCTTGCCCCGCGATATCGAACGCAGTCCGCCTGGCCACATGGTATGCCAGTAAATCAGTTCCTCGTCTTTGTGACCCGTCAACTTGACCTTGCTGGCATTGACCACGATCACAAAGTCGCCCGTGTCCAGATGCGGCGCGAAGATAGGCTTGTGTTTGCCGCGCAGAATCTTCGCCACCTCCGCCGCCAGCCGACCCAGCGGTTTGCCCGCGGCGTCCACTACGAACCACTCCCGTTTGATGTCCGATGGCTTGGTCGAATAAGTTTTCATTGTCATAGCCCTTTACCCGCCTGTTGTTCGCTTCTCAGAATAGCGCTTCTGTCGTAGTTCACGCGCACGAGGCACAGTCCGTGCGCCGGCACGTTAAAGCCCGCCTTTTGTCGGGTGCCGCTTTGCAGTAACTGCACCATTGTTTCGGGCGCACGCTTGCCCAAACCGACTTCGATCAGCGTGCCCATAATAGCCCGCACCATCCCTTGCAGGAAGCCGTCCGCCTCGATACGCAACCATACCAGCGGCGGTCGTGCCCGCAGTTGCGCACTGTACACCTCGCGTAGCGTGTTCCGGTAGCGTTTGACCTCCGAGGCGAAAGCAGCAAAGTCATGCTTGCCGACCAGGTATACTGTCGCTTCCTGCATCGCCTCAATATTCAGAGGCTGGCTCACCCGATAGGCATATCGCTCCATCAATGCGGAGCGCACCGGGTGGTTCCACACTGTGTACCGGTACACCCGCGAACGGGCGCTGTATCGTGCGTGGAAGCTCTCATCCGCTTCCCATGCCCATCTCGCGGCGATATCCCGCGGTAGCACGCTATTCAGCGCCGCCGGCACCCGCTCCACCGGAATCCGACAGTTGGTGCGGAAATGCACTACCTGTCCCGTGGCGTGTGCGCCGGCGTCTGTTCGGCTTGCTCCGACCACGGATACCTTTTCTTGGGTAATCTTCTGCACTGCCTGGCAGATTTCTGCCTGTACCGTGCGCTTGCCACGCTGTATCTGAAACCCTGCAAAATCCGTGCCATCATATTCGATGACCACGGCGATGGTTCGCATAGAGAGCACTCACTGGATAAGCTCCAGCAGAACCAGCATCGCGCCGTCGCCGCGGCGGTGCCCCAAACGCACCATTCGCGTATATCCGCCGTTCCGGCTGGCGTAGCGCGGAGCGATCTCGTCAAACACGCGCTTCACTAGGCTCTCCGACTTCAGGATTCGCCGAGCCAGCCGTCGCGAGTGGAGGTCGTTCCGCTTCGCCAACGTGATAATCTCCTCGGCGATGGAACGCACCTCTTTCGCCCGCGTATCGGTGGTGCGAATGGCTTCATGAATAAACAACTGCTGTGTCAGCCCGTGCAGTAGCGCACGACGCTGGTCGCTGGGCAGTCCCAGTTTACGATGACCGACCAGATGTCGCATAGGTTACTCCTTGTTCTCCTCTTCGTCCTCTTGGTGCGCCTGCGCGGTGGTTGCCAGATATTCGCGCACCTGTTCCAGAGTCTCGCCGCGCAGGGTCAAGTTCAACTGTGCCAGCTTCTCCCGCACCTCATACAACGATTTCCTTCCGAAGTTACGAATGTTCATCAGCTCGTGCTCGGTGCGATGCACCAGATCGCGCACGCTGGTGATGCCTGCACGCTTCAGGCAGTTATAGGTGCGCACCGAGAAATCAAGCTCTTCTACCCGCACATCCGGCACATCGGAGGGCAGTAGCGTGCTTTCCGGTGGTAACGGCAGGGACGCGCTGACGTCCATACGCACGAACATGTCCATGAAGTCGCGCAGGATGCGCGCTGCATCCTGCAGGGCGTGCGCTGGGAAGATGGTGCCGTTCGTCCAGATCTCCAGGGTCAGCCGCTCCAGGTCGGTCTTGAAGCCAACGCGCGTCGATTCCACGATGTAGTTGACCTTACGCACTGGCGAGAACATCGCGCCGATGGGAATAACCCCGATGGTCTTCGCCAAGGCGTCGGGCAGAGCAACCTTCTCCGGAGGAACATAGCCGCGCCCGCGCTGAACGTACAGTTCCATACGCAGGGTCGCCCCCTCCTCGCTGATGGTTGCCAGGTAGGTCTCCGGATTGACGATCTCGGCGTCGAGCGGACAGCGCACATCGGCGCCCGTGATCACGCCCGGACCGCGCGCATCTACGCTCAGCGTGATAACCTCGTTCGGCTTGCCGCTACCCGAAGCGCGTACCGCCAGCTCCTTAATGTTCAGGATGAGCTCGGTGGTATCTTCCTTGACGCCTGGGATGGTGGAGAACTCGTGTAGCACCTTCTCCACCTTGATCGCCGTGACTGCTGCCCCCGGAATGGACGACAGCAGAACGCGCCGCAGGGCGTTGCCCAGCGTGGTCGCAAAGCCCCGCTCTAGCGGTTCGGTTACAAACTTACCGTAAGTGCCGCTTTGCTCGATGACCTCAATGTGCGGCACGAGAAATGGTTCTGCCATTTTTCGGACTGTCTTGCCTCCTTCGGCATTTTGTCCATGACACTGATTATCTCGAGTAGAACTCGATAATCATCTGCTCCTCGACGTCAGTGTCAATCTGCTCACGGGTGGGACGCGCGATCACACGTCCCGTCAGAGTCGTCGGGTCAAAGCTCAGCCACGCGGGGATATTAGCACTGCGACCCGCCAGATTACTGTGTATCGGCTCGGAGTCGCGTTTCCCCTGTGCAACGGACACTTCATCGCCCGGGCGCAGTTGATAAGAGGGGATGTTCACCTTCCGCCCGTTGACGGTGAAGAAGCCATGGCTGACCAATTGCCGCGCCTGATCGCGAGAGACCGCTAGCCCCAGCCGGTAGACCACGTTATCCAGGCGCATCTCCAGCAACTGCAACAGGTTCTCGCCCGCTACGCCCGGACGGCGGATTGCCTCATCCACATACCGGCGGAACGGCCGCTCTTCCATTCGGTAGATGCGGCGCAGTTTCTGCTTCTCACGTAACTGCTTGCCGTAGTCGGTGAGCTTTTTGCTAACCGCCATTGCGCCGTGCTGTCCGGGCGGCTTGCGACGGCTCTCCCGCTCGATGGCGCACTTTTTGGTGTAGCACCGCTCGCCCTTCAGAAACAGCTTGACGCCCTCGCGTCGACACAGACGACATTTCGGTGATGCAATACCCATCGAATGAAACTCCTCCTGCTCCTTTACACCCGGCGCCGCTTGGGCGGACGACAGCCGTTATGAGGTACTGGGGTGACGTCCTTGATGGAAAGAATGTCTAGTCCAACCGCCTGCAGGGCACGGATGGCGGTCTCGCGTCCGGGACCAGGTCCCTTCACCTCCACGTCCACCTTGCGCACGCCGTGTTCCATTGCCTTGCGCGCGCAGTCTTCCGCTGCCATCTGCGCGGCGAACGGAGTGCCTTTGCGTGCACCTTTGAAACCGACCACTCCCGCGCTGGACCAGGCGATGACGTTGCCGTGCACATCGGTAATCGCCACTATCGTGTTGTTGAAGGTGGACTGGATATGCGCAACACCGTGAACGATGTTCTTCTTCGGTTTCGTTTTCTGTCGGGTGGTAACGACCTTTCTTGCCATCCGATGATGCCTCCCCTATTACCTCTTCTTTCGCTTTGTGCCCACGGTGCGGCGCGGCCCCTTGCGGGTGCGCGCGTTGGTGCGCGTGCGCTGTCCTCGCACCGGCAGTCCACGGCGATGCCTCAAGCCACGATAGCAGCCGATTTCGATGAGCCGGCGGATGTTTTGCTGGACCTCGCGGCGAAGCTCGCCCTCCACGCGATGCTCGCGGTCAATCACCTCACGCAGGCGGCTGATCTCGCCTTCCGTGAGCTGACGCACCCGCGTGGATGGATCAATCCCGCACTGTGCCAGTATCTTGCGAGCGCTGGATAGCCCAATGCCGTAGATGTACGGCAGAGCGTACTCGATCTTTTTATCGCGTGGCAAATCCACACCAGCGATGCGTGCCAACGTGTCGCCTCCTTATCCCTGACGCTGTTTGTGCTTCGGATTCTTCTTGCAGATGACCCGAACCACGCCTCTCCGTCGGATGATTTTGCAATCGTTGCAGATTTTCTTCACCGATGCTCTGACTTTCATGCTTCAAACCCCTTTTTCCGCTCAAAAGGACACGCAAACACCTATTATACCGAAAGTAACCCCCTTTCGGCAAGTGCTTCCCCCTCCACGTACCGGGCGACCACACGCTACTTATAGCGATAGATAATCCGCCCGCGAGTCAGATCATAGGGCGACAGTTCTACCAGCACACGGTCTCCCGGCAAGATCTTGATGAAGTGCATACGCATCTTGCCCGACACGTGCGCCAGCACGATGTGTCCACCCTGTATCTCCACGCGAAACATCGCGTTTGGCAGGGTCTCCACTACCGTGCCTTCTACCTGTAGCCCCTTCTCCTTCTCGACAGGCTCTTGCTTCTTTGCCATATCCTCTATCCCCACCCGTTCCTACGGGCGATTGCTCACTCCACTGTAAGGATCAGTGGACCCTTACGGGTGATGGCGACTGTATGTTCAAAGTGAGCAGAGAGCTTGCCGTCCTCTGTCACAATTGTCCACTTATCTGAAAGGCACACCACCTGGGGCTTGCCTTGGTTGACCATCGGCTCAATCGCCAGCGTCATTCCCTCGCGCAGAACCGGGCCGCTGTTGGGCTTGCCGTAGTTGGGCACAGGCGGGTCCTCGTGTATCTTTTTGCCTACGCCATGCCCCACCAGCTCGCGCACTACCGAATAGCCGTGCTTCTCCACGAACCGCTGGATGGCGGAGGCGATATCCCCAATGCGCTTGCCCACCTGCGCCTGGTCGATGCCCACATACAGTGCCTGGCGCGTGACATCTAGCAATCGTTGAGCCTCTGGGCTTATCTCACCGATGGGCACGGTAATCGCCGCGTCGGCATAGTAGCCGTCTAGCTCCACGCCCATATCGATACTCAGGATATCGCCCGGCATCAACACCCGATTCGAGGGCACGCCATGCACCACCTGATGGTTCACAGAGGTGCAGATATGGGCAGGAAAGCCCATATAGCCCTTGAAAGCCGCGCGACCGCCACCCTCTTTGACCAGAATAGCCGCCAGCGCGTCCAAGTCCGCCGTCGTGGTCACCCCGGGCGTAATGGACTCGCTTAAGATGCGCAACACCTTGGCTGTCAACCTGCCAGCCGCGCGTATCTTCTCGATTTCTGCCGGGCTTTTGATAATAATCATGCGCCTGTCAAACACTGACGCCACCGACGCGAGACGGCGTCTTTCACTACCTGATACACTTTGTCCACGTCGTCGCCGGCGTCCACTCGTTCCAGCAGTCCCCGCTGTTCGTAAAAGGCGATCAGCGGCTCCGTCTGCTGGTGATACACCTGCAGACGCTTGCGAATGGCTTCGGGCGTGTCATCGGGACGGATAACCAGCTCCGCCCCACAGCGGTCGCAACGTCCCTCCACCTTCGGCGGCATCGTGAGGATATGATAGTTCGCGCCGCACTGGATACAGGTGCGCCGTCCGCCTAGCCTCTGCTGGAGTACCTCCTCTGGCACGTCTAGATACAGCACCCCGCACAACTGCCAGCAGTGCTTCGCCACCATCTCCTCCAGAATCCGCGCCTGCCGCACCGTGCGAGGGAAGCCGTCCAGTATCACGCCGTTGCCAATCTCGCCCTGTGCCAGTTGCTCTTGCAAAACCGCCGCCACGAGGTCGTCGGGAACGAGCTCCCCGCGGGTGATATACTCCTGCACGGTTTTGCCCAGCTCACTACCCGTCCTCATGGCTTCTCTGAGCATCTCACCCGTGCTGACCTGTACGAACCCAAAATCTCCTTGCAGGCGTTGCGCCTGCGTGCCCTTACCAGCACCCGGGGCACCCAGAAATATCCATATCATCAGCCGTTTTCCGCTCCTATCGGTTGTCAAGGTTGATTCGCACACCCTTTTTCCTCGCGGTGCGAGGTTACTCGCGTAGGAAGCCCTCGTAGTTGCGCATCAGCATCTGCGCTTCGATGCTCTGCATCGTCTCCAGCGCCACACCCACCACAATTAACAGCGAGGTACCGCCCACCAGTGAGAAGGTGCCCAGCTCCACTCCCGTGATCGATGGGGCGATGTACTGGATGAGTGCCACCGCCGCCAGGAACAGCGCGCCGGCAAAAGTGATGCGTGAGACCACTTTATCCAGATAGTCTGCCGTGGGCTTGCCGGGGCGGATGCCGGGAATGTAACTGCCGTACTTCTTCAGGTTCTCTGCGATGTCGTTCACGTCGAACTGCACCGCCGTGTAGAAATAGGTGAAGATGACGATCACGATGCCGTACATAATCAGCGCGAAGGCGTTGTTGCCGGGCGCAAGCCAAGCAGCCGCCTGCTTTAGATAGTACACCCAGCCGGTATCGCCCGGGATGGCAGTGGCGATGGTCATCGGCAGAAGCATCAGCGAGATGGCGAAGATGATGGGAATCACGCCCGCCATCGCGATCTTCAGGGGCAAGAACGAGCTGTGCCCTCCAACCTGCCGCATCCCCACAATGCGCCGTGCGTGCTGGATGGGAATCTTGCGCTGTGCCTGCGTCACATACACGATGCCCACGATAGTGCCCAAGAACACCACTGCCAACAGCACCAAGCTGACCCACGCCTGAAGCAGAGAAACGGACTCCCACACCTTCGATATCTGCCATGGCAGGCTTGCCGTGATGCTCGCGAAGATGATGAGCGATACCCCGTTACCCACGCCCTTATCGGTAATCTGCTCGCCCAGCCACAGTAGAAACATCGTGCCTGCTGTTAACACCAAGGCAGTTGCCAGCAGTTGCCACCAGTTGGCGGTCAGAATCTGCGAGCGCACTAGTGTGACGCTAATACCCAGCGACTGCAGGAACCCCAACGCCACCGTTAGGTAACGGGTGCGCTTGGCGATCTCCTTGCGTCCCGTCTCGCCCTCTTTCTGCAGTTCCTTCCACTGCGGGATCGCCGCTACCAGCAACTGCATGATGATGGAGGCGTTGATGTAGGGCACGATGCCCATGGCGAAGATAGTGAACTTGCGCAGTGCCCCACCAGAGAACACGTCCACTAGCCCGAACACGCCTCCCTGGGCGAACAACCGCTCCATTGCTGCGTGATCGATACCAGGCACGGGGATATGAAGCCCCACCGTGTACACGGCGAACGCGCCAAACACAAACAGGATGCGCTGGCGCAGGTCGGGTAACTTCCAGGCTGCTATCAGGGTTTCAAGCATGGTTAAATCGCCTCCACACTGCCTCCGACCGCAGTAATCTTCTGCTCGGCAGTTTTGCTGAACTTATGGGCACGCACGGTGAGCGGCTTGGTCAGCTCGCCTTCACCGAGTACCTTCAAGCCGTCTTTTTCCAGCTTCTTGATGATTCGACGCTCGAGCAACAGCTCGGGTGTCACCACCTCACCCGCCTCGAAGCGTTCTTCCAGCAGAGCCACGTTGATGATCGTGTACTCTTTGTGTGTAGGGTTCTTGAACCCCTTCAAGCGAGGCAAGCGACGATGCAAGGGCGTTTGACCGCCTTCAAAGGTCAACGGCACCTGATCGCGCGCTTTCTGCCCTTTGGTCCCGCGCCCGGTGGTCTTGCCGTGCCCGGAGCCGATACCTCGTCCCACGCGCTTGCGGCGATGGGTTGCACCCGGATTGGGTTTGAGTTCATGCAGAAACATTCCCAGCCTCCTCTATGACCGCGTTATCCGCCACCTCTTGCACGGTGACCAGATGGCTGATTCTACGAACCATGCCCCGAATAGCGGGGTTATCCGGCTGGATGACGCTCTGGTGGAGACGGCGCAATCCCAGTGCCTCCACCGTGCGCTTCTGACGCTTACTGTAGCCGATCGGGCTGCGGACGAGGGTGATTTTAAGAGCCATCTGCCGTTCCCTCCTCCTTGCCTTCCAGATACTTGCGCATCCAGGGCACTATCTGCTCCGGCTGCTTGCCGCGCATCTGGGCGACCTGTTCCACCCGCTTCAGCATCTGCAGGGCCTTAATGGTCGCCCAGGCCACGTTGATGGGGTTTCTGGAGCCCAGGCACTTGCCCAGCACATCTTTGACGCCGGCGGCTTCCAGAATTATGCGCATCGATGTGCCTGCCACCACGCCGGTACCCGGAGAAGCAGGCTTTAGGATCACCGTCGACGCCCCGAAGGATGTCACCACCTGGTGCGGAATGGATGTGCCCACAATGGGCACCTCAATCAGTCGTTTTTTGGCGTCTTCCACACCCTTACGGATGGCGTCGGGGATCGCGCGCGCCTTGCCCAGACCCGCGCCCACGTGTCCCTGTCCATCGCCAACCACTACCAGCGCGTTCCAGCTCATTGTCCGACCGCCCTTATGCGTCTTCTGCACGCGGTTCGTTCGGATGACGCGCTCTTGCAGGTTCAGTGTATCCGCGTTGATTCGTGCCATCTCTAGAACTCCAGTCCCCCTTCTCGTGCTGCCTCTGCCAGCGCTTTCACACGCCCATGATATTTATAGCCGCCGCGGTCGAACACCACGTGCCGCACCCCGGCGTCAATGGCGCGCTCCGCGATCAGCCGTCCAACCGCTCGGGCGGCTTCGATGTTGTCGGTTTTAGGCAGGGCGTTGCGCAGAGCAGGCTCCAGCGACGAGGCGGCGGCGATGGTGTGCCCTTTCTCGTCGTCGATCACCTGTGCGTAGATGTATTTCAGACTGCGGAACACCGCCAGACGCGGGCGTTCCGTTGTGCCGCGAATCTTCTTGCGTACTCGTGCATGACGCAGTAATCGTCCCCGTTGACGGGGGGCAACGTTCTTGTGCTGTATCATGGTTACTTCCCTCTGCCTTTCCCGCCAGCTTTGCCACTCTTACCGGCTTTGCGCCGTATCTGTTCACCCTGGTATCTGATGCCCATCCCCTTGTAGGGTTCCGGTGGACGTACTCGCCGGATGAGGGAGGCCTGCTGTCCCACCACCTCTTTATCGATGCCTTTGACGGTTATCAGCGGCATACGGGTGTTGACATCCTGCCCGACCTCGAAGGTGATTCCGGGCAGGGGTTCCACCACTTTCGGCTGGGCGTAGCCTACGCTCAGCGACAACTTGCCACCCTCCAGCTGAGCACGATAGCCCACGCCAACCACCTGCAGTACCCGCTGATACCCTTTGGACACGCCTTCCACCATGTTTGCGATCAGGGTACGGGTCAGACCATGCAGGGCGCGATGGTTCCGTTCATCGCTGGGACGCTCCACCAGCAGAAAACCGTTCTCACGGCGCACGGTTATCTCGGCGGGGATCTTTTTGCTCAACGTGCCGAGCGGACCCGTCACCGTAATCTGTCCGGGCTCCCACTGCACCTCCACGCCCTGCGGGATGGGTATCGGTCTTTTGCCTATACGCGACATGCTACCACACTCCTTTTCCCGGTGCGAACTCTATTTTACCACACTTCCGCCAGCACTTCGCCGCCAAGCCCCAGCCGACGCGCCTGTTTGTCGGTCATCACGCCGCGCGAGGTGCTGACAATCGCCGTACCGAAGCCAAAGTAGACGGGCTTCAGGTCCTTTGCTTTGCGATAGACCCGCAGACCCGGTTTGCTGACCCGGCGCAGGTTAGTGATGGCACGCTCTCGGCTCATGCCCTGCTTCGCACCGTACTTCAGAGTAATGCGCAAACGGTTTTGTGGCTTCGCCTCAATGACTTCGTAGCCCTTGATGTAGCCTTCTTCCTTCAGTATCCGACAGATCTCTATCTTCAGTTTCGATGCGTCCAGCTCCACCGTCTCGTGAAGCGCCATGTTGGCGTTGCGGATACGGGTGAGCATATCCGCGATCGGGTCATTGACAGGCATGTCTCTTCTCCTCCTTCGTTGGGTGATGGACGGTTTGCTGCGCGCCTGTCAGGCACGGCGAAGGTATCCATCCACCTACCACGATGCTTTTTTCACGCCGGGCAACAGCCCACGATGCGCCATCTCACGGAAGCAGATTCGGCACAAGCCGAACTTGCGAATGTATCCGCGAGGACGACCGCAGACGTTGCACCGGTGGTATTCCCGCACCTTGAACTTCTGCGGGCGTCGCGCTTTGACTTTCAAACACTCTTTCGCCACAGGCTTCTTCCTCCTGATCTCCTGCAAGTGCCTCTGTTTCCGGCGAGATTACCTCTCTGCCTCGGCACGCTCCTTCTTCGCACGCTCGATAATCTGCTGGGCAATATGCGCCGGCACCTCATCGTAGTGCGAGAACTCAGTAGAGAACCTTCCGCGCCCCCGCGTGATGGAACGCAGGTCGATGGCATAGCGCACCATCTCCGCCTGCGGAACCAGCGCGGTGATCTTTTGCTTGCCGACCCCCGCGCTCTCGGTGCCCATTACGCGCCCACGCTTGCCGTTCAGGTCGCTGATCACATCACCCAGGAACTCCTCCGGCACGATGATCTCCACCTTCAACACCGGCTCCAGCAGAACCATGTTCGCCTTGGCCGCGGCGTTCTGGAACGCCAGGCTACCCGCTATCTGGAACGCCTGGTCCGACGAGTCCACCGTGTGGTAAGAACCGTCGTACACGGCGCACTTCACATGGACCACCGGATAGCCCGCCAGCACCCCGCGCCGCATCGCATCGCGCACACCTTTCTCCACCGCCGGGATGTACTGTTTCGGAATCACACCGCCTACGATGCGGTCTTCAAACAGAAACTCGCCGTCGGGGTAGGGCTCTATCTCGATCCAGCAGTCACCATACTGTCCGCGACCACCAGTTTGCTTCTTGTGCTTGCCTTGCGCCTGCGCCTTACTACGGATGGTCTCGCGGTACGGGATGCGCAGTTCCTCGACGGTCACCTCTGTGCCGAACTTGCGCTTCATGCGCTCGATGACCACGTCCAGATGCGACTCGCCCATGCCTGAAATGACCGTCTGCCCCGTTTCAGGGTCACGATGGTATCGGAAGGTGGGGTCTTCCTCAGCCAGGCGTGCCAGCGCGGGACCAAGCCGGTCTTCATCCGCCTTACTCTTGGCGCGAATGGCAACACTATAGACGGGCGCAGGAAACTCGATGCCGGGCAGGATAATGGGCTTTGCCCTGTCGGTCAGCGTGTCGCCCGTGCTAGTTTCCTGCAGTTTGGCGATGGCGCCGATGTCCCCGGCATGCACGGCAGAGGTTGGCTCCTGCTGTTTGCCGCGCACAAAGAAAATCTGCCCCACACGCTCATCACGCTCTTTGTTGGCGTTCCACACATGGCTATCCGAGCGCAGGATACCCGACATCACGCGGAAGTAGGTTAACTTGCCCACGTACGGATCCGCCATCGTCTTGAACACGAAGGCTGCCAGCGGCTCGTTATCGTCGGGTTTACGCACCTCTTCCTGCCCCGTTTGCGGGTTCGTACCTTTGGCGGGGGGCATATCCGCCGGCGACGGAAGCTCACTGATGATAAAGTCCAAAAAAGCCGTCAGCCCGCTAAGGTTGCTCGCCGAGCCGCATACGACCGGTATCAGCTTCCCGCTGGTGATGCCCTCTTTCAGCCCCCGACGCACCTCTTCGGGGGTCAACGGCTCGCCTTCCAGGTACTTCAGGGTCAGCTCGTCATCGCCTTCCGCCGCCGATTCCTCCAACCAGTCGTGGTACCGGCTGACCTGCTCCTGCAGGGAGGCTGGGATTTCCGTCTCGGCGGTTTTTGCACCCACGCCGCGCACGGCACGCATCGAAATCAGGTCGATCACGCCCTCGAACGAGGCTTCGGCTCCAATCGGCACGATGACCGGCACCACGCGCGTGCCGAACCGTTCGCGCAGTTCTTTCAACCGCGCCTCGAAGTCCGCATTTTCGCGGTCCATCTTGCTGATGAACACCGCCCGCGCGATACCGCGCTTTTCAATGTACTCCAGCGCGATGTCGAAGCCCACTTCTGGCGCACTCTGAGCGGGCGTCACCAGCACCGCAGCATCTGCAACATGCAGAGCACCCACCATATCACCCACAAAATCCAGGTAGCCGGGGGCGTCGATAATGTTAATCTTGTGCTCCTTCCACTCGACAGGCACAACGGAGGCATTAATGCTGATTTTGCGCTTGATCTCATCCGCGTCAAAATCCGAGACCGTGTTTCCGTCTTCCACCTTGCCCATGCGGTCGGTGCCGCCAGTAGCAAAAAGCAGAGCCTCCGTCAGGCTGGTCTTGCCGGAGCCACCATGTCCCACGAACGCCACATTGCGTATCGCCTTAATGCCCACCTGTTTCACCGAAACGCCCTCCTGTTGTAAGTTGCGATCAGCGCTGTCGGAACGGCATTCCCAAAGCGGCTAACAGCGCACGTGCCTCTTCGTCGGTGCGCGCCGTGGTCACAATGCAGATGTCCATTCCCCGGATGCGGTCCACTTGGTCGTACACGATCTCGGGGAACACCAACTGCTCGCGCATCCCCATCGAGAAGTTCCCGCGCCCGTCAAACGAGTTGGGCGAAACCCCCTGGAAGTCGCGCACGCGCGGCAGAACGATATTCATCAGCTTGTCCAGAAAGTCGTACATCCGGTCACCGCGCAGAGTGACCTTCGCGCCGATGCGGTGTCCCTGTCGGATTCGGAAGTTCGAGATGGACTTGCGTGCCCGCGTAATCA
>Ga0209989_100060_pt1 | contig 19606 bp, 19 predicted proteins | sample Antgeofumaro1A2B_FD_188083 | JGI IMG/M metagenome (GOLD analysis project Ga0209989, IMG submission 188083) | Geothermal fumarole subsurface microbial communities from Mt. Erebus, Antarctica - 1A2B (SPAdes) (version 2) | ecosystem: Environmental > Terrestrial > Volcanic > Fumaroles | place: Mt....
ATCGTCTGCTCGGCCTACGACGGTCTGACCGACGAGGCGGTGATCGGCTGCGACCTTGTGGTCCACAAAGGCGAGGGCTTCCGGTTCGAGGAGGTGCTGGGGACGCTCGAGGCGCTGCTCGGGGCTATGGCGCCGCCGCGGCGGTACCTGTCGGCGGCGCCCCCACCACCGCGGTGAGGGTGCTGAGGAGCTGGCGCTGGTCGATGGGCTTCTGGAGGTAGGCGGCGGCGCCCAGCGAGAGGGCCACCTCGGGCTCGTCGAGGACCGAGCAGACGATGACCGGGATGGTGCGGGTGGCCGGGCTGGCCTTGAGCATCTGCAGGAAGTCCCAGCCGTCGCGGCCTGGCATGAGCAGGTCCAGCAGGATGGCGTCGGGCCGGTGCTCGCGGACCAGGCTGCGGGCGGTGGTGGTCTGGGTGGCGCTGCAGGTCCGCCAGGGGGTTCCTTCGAGGAAGCGCTCGACCAGGCGGATGAAGTCGGGGTTGTTGTCGACGATGAGAAGCAGCGGGGCCGGACTGAGCGGGAGGGTCAGCCGCAGCGTCCAGCGTCCGGGAGTGGGGGGCAAGGTGGTCGCGACCGTGCCGCCCAGCGCCGTGATGAGGGGGGAGGCGGTCGGCAGGCCGAGGGTGGTGGGGGTGACCGGTTCCCGGGCCTCGCCGGTGAGGGTGATGGTCAGGGTGGTGGGCTCGGTCTGGACGAGGACCTGGATCTGGGAGGTGGTGGTGCGGGCGATGGCGTGGGCCAGCAGGGTGAGGAGGGCGTGGCGGAGGGTGCTGCGTTCGCCGGCGATGGGCGGGAGGGTGGCCGGGGTGGTGAGGTCGAGCCGCACGCCCCGGCGCTGGCAGAGAGGCTGGAGAAGGCGGACCACGCTGCGCAGGACGGCGAGGGGCGCGGTGGTGGGCCGGTGGCCGGCGCCGGACTGGAGGACCTGGGTCACCTCCTGCTGGACCAGGCCGGTGTCGGGGGTGGGGAAGGCTGAGGCGGCAGGGGTGGCCAGGGCCGGTCGCCAGCGCTCCCAGAGGAGGGTGGCCACCGCCTGGAGGGCCCGCTGGTGCTCGCGGTGGTACTGGCTCTTGCTCAGGGCCAGGTGGCGCTGGACGGTCTGGACGTCGTGGCCTTCGAGATAGCGCAGTTCCAGGAGGCGGTAGAGGCGTCCGGCGCGGGCGCCGGCCGCCGTGCCGGGGGCAGGCTGGAGGGCGGCCAGGGCCTCGAGGAGGGCCTGGCGGAGCAGGCGGCCTTTGGGGAGAGTGCCCCCGGCGTCGTCGAGGTGGGCGGTCAGGGGGTGAGTCTGGAGGGCTACCGGGTCGTAGAGGTGGAGGAGGGCGTGGCGGACCTGTTCGACGAAGGGCTCGGGCGGGCCGCCGGGGAAGGTGTCCTCGGCCATGGCACCTCCATGAGACCTTGACGGGACTTTCCCCCTTGTCGGGGGCGGGGCTGGCCGGCTACCGTCATGGCAGGATTGTAGCCGGTGGGTCGGACCGGTGCCAAGAGGTTCAGTGCTGTTGAAGGAGGATAGTCCGATGGCCGTCTCGTCGGTCTCTCGTCGTGCCTTCCTAAGCGGACTGGTCACGGTGGCGGTGGGCTCGGTGCTGGCCGCCTGCGCGCCGGCCCCGGCTCCCACCCCGACGCCGGCGCCCGCCAAGCCGGCCGAGGCCCCCAAGCCGGCTCAGCCGGCGCCCACGCCGACGCCGGTTGCCGTTGCTAAAGAGGCAGCTCCGCTTCCCAAGGCCGGCGTTGTCTTGCGTCTGTTGGAGACGCCGTCAGCAACGGTTCAAGCGATCAACGATGATTTTACCAAGAAGACCGGGATTCGTATCGAATCGGAGGTCATCCCGCAGGGTGTAGATCCAACAGCGAAGCTTATTGCTTCGTTTAATGCTGGTGGGGCTGATTACGACGTTGTGCGGGTAGACGTCATTGACCTTGCTCTATACGCGGTCTCTGGTTGGATCGAAGAGGTCTCCGCGCGGATGACCAGGGAGCTTATTGAGGACATGCTGCCTTTTGCCCGACAGGCCGTGACCTATAAAGGGAAGTGGTATGGTCTGCCGAAAGACTCTGAATGGAAGACGTGGGTTTACAATGAGAAGATGCTGAAAGATGTCGGTATTAATAAGCCCCCGGAGACTTGGGAAGAGTATGTGATAGCGGCTAAAGCGGTTCAGGAAAAGGGCCTGGTCAAATACGCGCAGACGTGGGCATGGGAGCAGGGAGAGAATATCGCCTGTGATTATCCCATGTTAGTGGCCAGTCTTGGGGGTAAATACATTTCAGAAAACGACGAGTTGCTCGTCAACAAAGATGCGGGGGTTGAGGCGCTGCGCATGATGGTGGATTGGCTTAACACGACTAAGATCGCCAATCCGGCCTCGTTGACAGCGAAGAATATCAATGCACGTAATGCCCAGGCGGCCGGTGATGCTGCCTTCGGGTTCCATTGGGGTACGCCGATGGCTATTCTCAACGATCCGTCCAGATCAAAAGTTGTTAATCAGTGCAAGATGGGGTTGGTGCCCCACAAAATGGGTGTGGCTTCCTGGACGGTTTCCGGACCGGAGTGCTGGTCGATCTCCAAAGGCTCGCGGCATAAAGATGAAGCCTGGGAGTATCTACTTTTCCGGCAGGGGCGAGAGGGCGCTAAGCGGCAATTCATCGGCGAAGGAACCGTCTTCGGGTGGCGTAGTCTCTTTGATGATCCTGAGGTTCAGAACTTTGCCAAGCAGCGACAGATCGATTTCGAGATCGCGCGGCGTCAGGCTGAGAATGTGGTTAACAGACCAATGGTTCCCTGGTATCACGAGTATTCGGCAGCCCTGCAGCTTGAGTTGCATAACGCGCTAACTCAGAAGAAATCTGTTCAGCAGGCCTTGGACGATGTCGTATCCGCCTATAATAAGATCAGGGAGAAAGCAGAAAAACGTTAATGTGTGAATAAACTGGGGGCGAGTTGGCATAGATGCGTGTCCTCTCCCAGCCTGAGCAAAGACCTTTGCGCCAGCGGCGTTTTATGCTCTCTGACCGCTGGCTGGGTTGGTTGTTGGTTGCGCCGAGTTTCCTCTTTATCTTCGGCTTGCTAGGTTACCCACTGCTTTATTCTCTCACGATTATGTTTATGGACCTTAATATCACGCGTCCGTGGATAGGTCCGCAGTTTGTGGGGCTGGGAAATTTCATTGATATGGTGCAGAATTCGGAGTTCTGGGCTTCTTTAGGGAGAACTCTGTACTTTGCTGCCGTCAGTATAGTTTTGGGGACGCCGATTGCACTTGTCTTTGCTATAATTCTTAATCAGGATTTCCCTCTACGTGGATTAGCACGTGGTCTGATGATGATTCCTTGGGCTATTCCACACGTTGTAAACGGGGTTATATGGGCACGGATTTATGACGCAAATTACGGGATGTTGAATGGTCTGCTTTATCAATTTTGGATAATTCAGGGCTACATTCCTTGGTTGACTAATCCTAATCTCGCTCTTTTTCTTATTGTAGTGGCTGAAGTTTGGGTTAGTACGCCTGGACTTACATTGCTCTTTCTGGCTGGCCTCCAAACAATTCCTTCGGAGCTTTATGAGGCGGCAAGTTGTGACGGTGCAGGGGTCTTGCAAAAATTTTGGTATATCACCTTGCCATTGCTTAAACCGATGGGCCTTGTTGCTCTCGTTCTTAAGACAATCAGTGCATTTGGTATATTCGATATTATCTATGTCTTGACTGGCGGGGGGCCTGCGAACTCCACTCAGGTTCTCGGTTACTACATCTACATGGAGAGTTTCAAGTACCTTCATGTTGGTTATGGTGCTGCACTTTCATACGTCATTGCTGCAATTATTCTGGGCCTTGTTTTTATCTACTCGCGTATTCTCCGATTTGAGGGGGTCCAGGAGACCGTATGAGACTGGTTTATCGCCGAGGATTTAATCTATCGCGGACCATATCGAAGATTTTACTCTACTTTGGTCTCGCCTTCTTCCTTATCTACATGCTCGGTCCTGTCTATGTTATGCTAATTACCAGTGTTACCCCAGAAAGAGAGCAGCTGGCTGTTCCTCCTGCCTGGTTCCCTAGCAATGTTGACATATCTCAGTACATGAACATTCTCATCTATGCTGATCGTCCAGAGAACGTGGCCGCGCGTGGTTTTGTGCGTAGCCTTCTCAACACCTTCTTGGTTGCTAGTGGTGTAACGTTTCTCTCTGTAACCCTTGGTTCTCTGGCGGCTTATGCCTATGCTCGATTGGCGATGCCATTTCGTGAGAAAATAATCTTTCTGTTGCTCTTTACTGAAATGCTGCCTGGAGTGGTCATCGCTCTGCCGTTGTACCTGACCATTCGCCAGATCGGTTTGATGGATAAGCTGATAACGCTGGTGATTCTCGAGTGCTCATTTAGCCTTCCTTTCACGATCTGGATTCTCCGTGGATATTTTCTCAGTCTGCCAAGAGAACTCGAGGATGCGGCTATGGTTGACGGTTGTAGTCGAGTTGGTGCTCTCTTCCGTGTGGTCTATCCACTGGCCACTCCCGGCCTCTTTGCTGCCGCTGCGTTTGCCTTTATTGGCAGCTGGAATGCCTTCTTTCTTCCGTTGATATTTACCAGCTCAGCCGAAACTCGTACCGCTCCCCTGGCGGTCTCTCTGCTTATTGGTCGTTTCTACGTTCAGTTTGGTCTGCTTGCGGCGGCTGGAACCCTTGCTAGTATTACTCCGGTCGTCCTTGCGCTCCTCTTCCAGCGCTATGTCTTAAGTGGGTTGGTTGCTGGCGCGTTGAAGGGGTAGTGTAATGGTTTAATTTGCTCTTATCAGCGAAATTTCGTTCGAAGTTACCCCGAGGCTCCTTTGAAATGCTCGACACGAGAACATTGAAGATGTTCTTTGGTTTTCCTCTTGTATTGACACGGCCCGCCTCCCTGGCGTATCCTGAGCCCAGAAGGAAATGATCTCGTGGTCTGTGATCAGTTCACGCGCCGTTTGGGGGCCACCTGTTTTGGCTGCGAAGCTCTGGGCCGAAGTAGGATCTACGGGAGGGGTTATGGCCGAGCAGGAGAGCCTGTTTGAGACCGGGTTGCGCATCCGACGGGAAGTCCTGGAGGCGGAGTATGTCGACCGGGCTCTCCAGTCAGCCGACGACTTCGACCGGCCTTTCCAGGAACTGGTGACCGAGTACTGCTGGGGAGCCATCTGGTCCCGGCCGGGCCTGTCACGGCCGACGCGCAGCCTCATCACCCTGGCGATGCTCGCCGCCCTCAACCGCCCGCACGAACTGGCGCTCCATATCCGGGGCGCCCTGAATAACGGGGTCTCGCGCGAAGAGATCCGCGAGGTCTTTCTGCAGGCGGCGATCTACCGCGGCGTCCCGGCCGCCCTCGACGCCTTCCGCGTCGCCCGGCAGGTCTTCGCCGAGATCGACGGCACACCATCGTCCCCTGCGGAGCGGCCGACCTGAGGCCACATCCGGGCGTGTCTCCTCTCCCCTGAAGGGGCTGGTGGCTTCGCCGCCGGGCCGCTCTCTCGGGGGGCAGCCACCGACCGGTGGGAGGTGGCCGGCACCCGGCGGCTTCTGGCCGGGCTTCGGCCGGTGACCCGTGGTCCTAGGGAGGGGCGGCGCTGCTTCGTCCCGGTGGTCGGTTGCCTGAGCTGAGCGCCGACCGTCCGGGGAGGAGACCACCGGTCCCTGGGGACGCCGTGGCGGTGATCTCAGAGGCGGGCTGGCTCGGTCGCAGGGCTGGCGGTGGCGTGGCCGTTGGCTAGGGCGGCGGCCCGCCGGCGCTTGGCCTGGCGGTCGTAGAGGACCAGCGCCCCGGTCACCGCCACGTTCAGGCAGATCTGGGTCGGCACCTGCACGATCTCATGACACCGGGCCAGGATCTCCGGGCTCAGCCCCAGATCCTCGGCGCCCAGAAGGTACACCGCCCGCTCGGGATGGACGTAGTCCGGGAGCGGCTGGGCCCCCTCGGCGATCTCCACCCCCACCAGCGTGGCCTCGTGGGGCAGATGGGCCAGGAAGTCCTCGAAGTCGGTGTAGTGGAAGAGCGGCAGGTGCCGCCAGGACTTGGCCGTGTCATAGGCCTGCGGCTCGTAGCGCTCGCCGATGGCGAAGACGAAATCGGCCCCGAACGCCAGCGCCGCGCGCCAGAGGCCCCCCAGGTTGGGGGACTTCTTGGGCTGGTAGATGCCGATCCCGACGTAGCCCCGATGGGGTAGGCGCGGCTGTCGGATCTGCGTCATCGGTGATCTCACCTCCGCGTCACCGGACTGGCCGGTCCCGGCGGGGCTCCAGGGACCACTGCTTTATACCAATTATACCCCACCCGCGCCGTCCGCCGCCGTCAGCCGCCCCGCCGGCCGGTAGGCGGCCAGCACCGCCTCCGGAGCGCTCAGAAAGCGCCCGAGCAGGGCGTTGAACGCGGCCGCCCGCTCCAGCTGCGGACAGTGGCCGCAGTCCGGAAACACCACCAGCGCGCAGCGCGGGATCAGCCGGGCCGCCGTGTGGGCGTGGGCCACCGGAATGACCGGGTCGCGGTCGCCCCAGACAATAAGCGTCGGCGGCTGCACCTGGGGCAGCCGGTCGCGCAGGATCACCTCTGGCTTCTGACCCCGCAGCCCGATCCCCTGACGGGCGATGCGCAGAAAATGCTGGCGCGCCCCCGGCCGGCGGATGTGCGCCAGCCAGGTCATGGCCAGGGACTCGACGTCCTCCGGCGGCTGGTAGAAGAGCGCCCGGATGGCCCGGCGGGCGAAGCCCGGGGTCGGCCGGAACAGGATCTCGGGCAGGAGCGGCAGGGCCAGCAGCCGGAGGTCGAGCTGCAGATCGCGCCCCAGACCGGCGCTGGCCACCAGCCCCAGATGACTGACCCGCTCGGGCCGGGCCAGGGCGTAAGTCAGCACCACCAGCCCGCCCATCGAGTTGCCGACAAAGGCCGCCCGCTCGGCTCCAAGATGATCGAGGAAGGCGTCGAAGAAGGCCGGGACATCGGCCAGGGTGGGGGTTGTGGCCGGCACGGGCGAGCGGCCGAACCCGGGCAGGTCCAGCGCGCAGACCTGAAACGCGTCGGCCAGCCCCAGCAGATTGGGGGTCCAGAACTCCAGCGAGGCGCCGATCCCGTGGACGAAGACGACCAGCGGACCCCGCCCGGCCCGCTGGTACCGGACCTCATAGCCATTGACCCGAGCGTACCTGTTGGTCAACGCGTTCCCGACCATTGGCCCTCCCGACCGCGCGGGTTGCTCTCATCCTAACACGCTCTCCGGCCCGGAGCCAGGGGCGTGTCGGCCCTCTGGCACTTTCTCCAGTCGAAAAATGCTGGCCAGAAGCGTCCCTTGTCAAATGGCCAGAGGCTGGCGATGACCACGGTCCATGTGAGAAGGCGGACCAGATGGTCCGGTCGGGTAACAGACCGGGCCCGCCGGCCGTTATGATAGAGACGGGCAGAGGCTGCCCCGAGAGAGAGCGATGTCCTGCGAGCGAACGCCGACCGGCGCGCCCGCTGACCAGGTCAATGGCCTGGTCGGTCGTCGGCTGGGCGACCGGTACATCCTCCGGGCCTGGCTTGGCCAGGGCGGGCTGGCCGACGTCTACCGGGCGGACGACGAGCGTCTGGGCCGGCCGGTGGCCGTCAAGATCGCGCGTGTTGGGGAGGACCCGGTGGCGGTTCGGGAGCGCTTCGCCCGCGAGGCCCGGATCGCCGCCCGGTTGTCGAGCCCGCATATTGTGGCGGTCTACGATGCCGGTGAAGCCGACGGCCGTCCGTTCCTGGTGATGGAATACGTCGCCGGTCCCTCGCTGGCCGAGCACCTGGCCCAGCACGGTCCTCTAGCGCTCGGCCGGGCGGTGGTGCTCGTCTGCGATGTCCTCCAGGCGCTGGCCCGGGCCCACGCCCTGGGTGTCGTCCATGGAGATGTGACCCCGGCCAACATTCTGCTGACGCCGGCGGGCCGGGCCAAACTGGCCGACTTCGGCGCGGCCAGCGGGTCGTCTGCCCCGGCCGGGGATGTCTGGGGGACGCCCGGCTACATCGCCCCCGAGGTGCTGGCCGGTGGAGCCCGGACGCCGGCCGCCGATATCTTCGCGGTCGGGGCGCTCCTGCAGGTTCTGCTCAGCGGGCGGCTCCCGACCGTGGCTGAGGGGAGCGTGCGGCTGGCGTCTGACCTGCCGGCGGCGGTCCGGCCGGTCCTGGAGCGGGCGCTGGCGCCCGATCCGGCCGAGCGCTACCCGTCGGCCTCGGCCTTCTTCGCGGCGCTGATCCGGCTGGCCGAGCCGGGGTTGGGGCTGACCCAGCCGCTGCCGGGCCAGACGTCGGGCGCGAGCACACGGCCGGCGGTGCGGGCCGGCGGGCGACGCGGCCTCCTCGTCGCTCTGGTCGGGCTGCTGGGCCTGGGGCTGCTGCTGGCCCAGCGACCGGGGGCGGCCGGACCGGGAGAGTCGGTGGCGGGCGGTGGGCCGGCCGGTCCGACGGCCACCGTCACGCCGGCGGTGTTGCACTTGGCCGAACGGGAGCGGGGCCCCGATATCGTCCGACGGCCACCGTCACGCCGGCGGTGACGCCCCGGCCCTCGCTGACCCCCACGGTGCCGCCGACCCCCACCCCGGTGCCGACCCCGACGCCCGCGCGGCTCACGCTGGCGGCGGCGCGGGCGCAGGTCGTGGCCCGGCTGGGGGACAGCGAGACCAGCCGCGCGCTGGTCCAGGGGCTGGACGACCTGGCCGGGGCGCTGCGGGACGGCGAGCGGCGGGAGGCGGCAAAAAAAGCCCGCACCCTGGAAAAAGAGGTCCAGGAGGCGCTCCGCGACGGGCGCCTGCCCGCTGACCTGGGCGCGGCCCTGCTCCAGCTGCTTACGGCGCTGGAGCACTGAGGCCGGTGAATCATACTGGCGAGCGAACTGACTGCCGGTAGATCGGTCTCTATGCGGAGAAATCCTGACAGAAAATTAATGATTTTTCCCGACAGACAGCGGCTGGGGCGTTCGGGTAGATTACAGGCGCCGGGGAAAGCCCGACAGCTCCTCCTTCGGACAGAGTCGGCGCGAAAGTGGGGGGCGCGCCGACTCTGTTTTTTTGTGGTCAGAGCAGTACCGAGGGGCGGTACTGCAGGGCCTCGGCCACGTGGGCGGCCTGGATGGTCTCGTTTCCGGCCAGGTCGGCGATGGTGCGCTCCACCTTCAGCACCCGGTGGTAGCCGCGGGCTGAGAGGTGAAACTGCTGCATGGCCGCTCGCAGCAGGCCGGCGGCCGGGACGTCCAGCCGGCAGAACTCGCGGACCTCGGCCGGGCCCATCTCGGCGTTGCAGGTCAGGCGGTGGCCGGCGAAGCGCTGCTGCTGGCGGGCGCGGGCGGCGATGACACGGGCCCGGACGGCGGCCGAGGGTTCACCGCGACGGTCGTCGCTTAACTTCTCGTAGTCTACCCGTGGGACCGGGAGATGGAGATCGATCCGGTCGAGGAGGGGGCCGCTCAGCCGCTTCTGATAGCGGGCGACCATTGTGGGGGTGCAGGTGCACTCGCGCTGGCTGTCGCCCAGGTAGCCGCAGGGGCAGGGGTTCATCGCCCGACCAGCATAAAGCGGGCCGGGAAACTGACCGCGCCCTGAGCCCGGCTGATGGTGACCTGGCCGTCTTCCAGTGGCTGGCGCAGGACCTCCAGGACGTGTTGTCCGAACTCGGGCAATTCATCGAGAAAGAGAACGCCCCGGTCGGCCAGGCTGAATCTCGCCGGGGCGTGGCCAGCGTCCGCCGCCGACCAGTCCGGCGTGGGAGATCGTATGGTGGGGGGCGCGGAACGGGCGCTGACTGACAAGCGGATGGTCGGGCTGCAAGAGGCCAGCCACCGAAATAGAGCTTGGTCACCTCCAGGGCCTCGGTCGGCGTGAGTGGGGGCAGGAGGCCAGCCAGCGCCCGGGCCAGGAGGGTTTTCCCGGCGCCGGGCGGACCGCTGAGAAGCAGATTGTGGCCCCCGGCCGCAGCGACCTCGAGGGCGCGTTTGGCGTGCTGCTGGCCTTTGATATCAGCCAGATCGATGGTCGGTTCTGGAGGTGGCGCGGTCAGGGCCGTGGTCGGTGGGGCGGGCGTGAGGGCTGGGTGCCGCGCAGGTGGGCCACCAGGTCGCCCAGGTGGCGGACCGGCAGGATGGTCAGGTCGGGCAGCAGGGCCGCCTCGCGGGCGTCGGCGGCCGGGACGAAGACGGTGTCGTAGCCGTGGTCGCGGGCGGCGGCCACCATCGGCAGGATGCCGGTGATATGACGGAGGGCGTCGTCCAGGCCCCAGTTCGCCCAGGCAGAGGGGTGGGAGGGGGCTGTTTGCTGGCCAGGAGGACGGCCACGGCGATGGGCCGGTCGTAGGCTGGGCCCTCTTTCCGGAGGTCGGCCGGGGCCAGGTTGACCACGATGCGGCGCTGGGGGAAGGTGCAGCCGGAGTTCTTGATGGCGGCCCGGACGCGTTCGCGGGCCTCCTGGATGGCGGTATCGGGCAGGCCGACGATCGTGAAAGAGGGCAGGCTGCTGGGGGCCAGGTCGGCCTCGACCTCAACCAGGGCGCCCTCCAGCCCGACGACGGCACAGGTCAGCGCTTTGGCCGGCGCACGCGCTTCTCTCGCGGTGGCATGCTTTCGGGCGCGCGGGCCTGGTCTGCGGTCAGGGGCCAGCGTCACACGGTGCACGCCAGGCGGATGCCTTATCGGTCTGGTGGTGGCTGCCTCAGACCAGGTTGTCCGTTGGGGCTTTGCTGCGGCCAACCACCTGCTTACGGACCCATTTGGCGTCGCGGAGGATGTAGAAGTAGACCGAGTCATGGTTGAGGTCGAGGAGGTCGCGCAAACCGGCCTGGACCTGGGCCAGACGGGCCTCGCTGAGTTCGCCTTCGAAGGCGGAGTTCTGCACCCAGTGCAGATAGCGGCGCAGGTACTGACAGACCCTGGCCACGCGCTCCTGGGCCACATCATAGACGACGATAACGTACACATTGGGCTCCGTCCACTCACCACCAGGCGCGCAGGGCCTGATACGGTTCCATATCCAGCAGGTGACGGACCAGCTTATAGCACTCCAGCCGAATGAAGCCACGGTAGGAGACCGAGCGGCCCAGGCGACGGTGCTTGACGGTGGTCCGGAGGCGGGCGTCGAACTCCTGGACCATCAGTTTGCGGGCGCGTTCGGTCAGGTAGGCGAAGCCGGCAGCAGTCTCCAGATCATCTTCTGTGATCATTTGCCTGTTTATGAGTGTGAAGATCAATTTATCCACCAGCAGCGGTTTGAAGATCTCCGCCAGATCGAGAGCGAGAGAGAAACGACGAGCGCTGGGCTCGTGCAGGTAGCTGATCGTGGGGTTTAATGGTGTCCGGTAGATCTGGGCCAGGATGGTCGGGTAGAGAAGCGCGTTGCCGAAACTGAGCAGGGTGTTGACCAGATTATCTGGTGGCCGCTTCACGCGCTTCAGGAAGGGGGTTTCGAGGGTCAGGATGGTGTTGAAGGCGCGGTAGTAGGCGTCGCGCAGACGGCCCTCAGCGCCCATCAGGGCCGGGATGGAAGGGGCGGCCTGGGCCTGGGCGGCCTCGTGCTCGAGAAGAGCCAGGGACTCCTGAACATCTTTGCCGCGGTTGCGGTAGTAGACGAGGTTGCGGTGGAGGTTGTGAGCGGCCCCGCGCACGATGGCCCTGGCCAGGGCCAGTCGTTTGGCGGGGTCCAGATAGTGTTCGACCTGGCGGACCAGCAGGTGTCCGGAGACATTCCGCTCGCGAGGGTAGTAGGTGCCGGTGTAGTAGCCGTAGTAGTTGAAGGTGTGAACCGGGATACCACGCTGGCCGAGAAAGTTCAGCAGGCGCGTGTTCAGGGTGAGTTCGCCGAAGAGGTAGAGCTCCTCGACATCCTCGATCGGGAGAATACGGGGACGTTCTGGTCCGGTCGCGGACGGGGGAGGGGGAGGGTTCTCAGAGGCCGTGGCGGGGGTGGCGTCAAGGGGGGTGCTCTCGGAGGCGAGGTCGTCGCTGGCGAGGGACGGAGCCGACAGGGCATCGCCAAGGTCCTCCGAGTCGGCGCTCTCTGGGGGACTGGTCTCGGCGGGCGAGGGATCGTCCTCCTCAGGCTGGGCAGTCTCAGAGGGACGTTCCAGGTAGAGGGTGTTCTGGCGGCGGCGCAGGCGGCCGCTGGAGAAGATGTAGTACGGACGCGGCATCGGGCTACCCCCAGCAGAGCTCCAGGTAGGCACAGGACCGGCAGATGGGCATAAAAGCGACGGCTGGGGGCGTGGGCAGATGTTCGAGGCGGTAGATGGCGCGGAGGGTGGTCTCGATCTCGCGTTCGGCCTCGGCAGAGAGGGTGACGGGCTCGCGGCGGCGCTCTTTGGGGAAGCGCAGTTCGCCCTGGAGCGTCTGGCCGCTTCGGCGTTTGAGGTAGTAGAGGTAATAGAGGATCTGGCGCCGGGCGGCCTCTTTCATCCGCTGGGAGAGCTTGACCTCGAGGACGGTATCGCGCCCTTCCACGAAGTCGATTTTGATGAGGTTGTCGATGAGAAGCTCGCGGTGGGGTTCGTCGCGGTAGGTGTGTTCCTGGAGGAGGCGGCCCAGGGCGACGCGGTCGCTGCTCTGTTCAAGGCGGATATCGTGGGCGTAAAGCCAGAGCTTGCGGGGGCAGATGACGTAGTAGTTCACCTTAAGTCCACCAACTTTCAGGCGCTCGAATTCGTCTTCGGTGAGCATACTGTGCCCTCCCCCATGTTCACAGAAAATTTATATCAACATCTACGTCGTCAGCGGTAAGCCCAAGTTCACGATCATATCGCGCGTCTGCTAAAAGAATGCGGTCCTTGATGAGGTGTAGGCGCCCAGATCTTTGCAGTATGTGGTAAGTTCCCAGCGGAATTGATACCATGAGCTGCATGGCCAGGAGATAGCGTTTTGAATCAATATACGTTTGGTACTCTTCGAAGAGGCTGCGCGGAAGCACCTCGATACTGTGGAAAAGCCCGTAGAATTCCTCTTCACCCTCAGCCAGGTGATGCAGAGGGCGTAAAGCCCCAAGGATTGTCTGGAAAGCTGTCTGGGCTTGCGTAAACCTGGCCTGTTCTTTCGGCGTCAGACCGGTGCGGTAGACCTCGCCGATCCAGTGGGTGATGGTCTCGAATGAAAGAGGCGTATTGTCGGGCGGTGCTGTCTGCAGGGTCGAGGTGACCCGTTCCAGGTCGTAGACCCGGCGCAGTTTCTCGCGGTGGAAGCCCTGGGCGACATGGACCTCGACGCCACCGGCGTGCTCGCCGTAGCGATTGACCCGACCGAAGCGCTGGAGGAGATCATCGACCGGCGCTACCTCGGTAAAGAGAGTGTCGAAACTGATGTCAAGCGAGACTTCAACCACCTGTGTCGCGACCAGAACGCGAACGGGGTCGTGGCGTTTGCCCTGCAGCGCCCCAATGACCGTCTGCTCTTTCTGCACCCGATCGCGGTGGCTGAATCTGCCGTGGAGAAGGTGGACACCTGGTAGATGCCGGCACAGGTGGCGGTAGATCTCCTGCGCTTGCGCGACGCGGTTGGCGACGACGAGAACACGCTGGCCGCTCTCGGCCGCCCGCAATATCGCTGGCAATAGATCCTCCAGCGAGGCCGCGTGCCAGCGGATACGATGCCGTGTCTGATGAAGAAACAGGCTGGTCCAGCGATCGGAGACGGTGGTAAGACTGTACTCCGTGATCGGCGTATCAAGTGTTTGTATGAAAAGTTCCTTGAGAAATTGGGGGAATGTTGCGCTCATAAACAGGAATTTACCGCCAAGTTTGTTAAGTATGCGCACCATTTCATTAATGAGCGCGATGACGTTGGGCTCATAGGCGTGAATCTCGTCAAATATAAATATTCCTCCAACCATTTCGCTTAATCCGATTTCAAATCTCGGAATACCAAAGAGCCATTTCAGCAATTGGAATGGGGTGGCAACTTTCAGCGGCTTGTGGACAATACGGTCGAGATCCACCTCGGTTCTCGCTAAAGTGTATGCCGTCTCATATTCACCCGTGCGCTCAAAGTGCTCGCGAAAGGCGTAGTCCAGGGCGCGGGCGTGCAGCGTGGCCACCATCTCCGAGCCCAGCTGTTCAGCCAGGGTGCCGGCCATCGCTTCGATGCTGGCCTGGTAGGGGAGAAGGTAGAAAATGCGTTCGCCGTGCTGGCGATTGCCCAAAGCCCATAGGAGAGCGGCGATGGTCTTCCCCGACCCCGTTGGGGCCTCCAGGATCGCGTGGCCGCGGTGGGTGCCGACCTGCTGCTGGAAGGCCCGTGCTGGAGGCAGGACCGGGACCGAAAGGTGCGCTTTGAAGTCCGTCACGCCGGCGCTGGCCGCGTGGTCAGCCGCCATCAGCCAGCCGCGCGTCAGCACGAGAGCCATCGCCTCGGGGGTGGTCAGCTCTGAGAGAGAGGTGGCTCTGGCCTGCAGAGCGCAGAGGAACCGCGTCGGCGGATGGATCAGATCAGGGGTGGGGGGAGGCCGTAAGCGGTGTAACTCAGGATGCTGCTGGACAAACTTTTGCAGCCAGGCCCAGTAATGTTTGAGTTCTCCGACTTTCTGTTTGAATATCTGTCTCACCTGTTCTTCGAGCCTGGGAAGTGGCAGGGAGGCGACGCCAGCGCCCGCGTTACTTAACAGCTGCGGATCGGTGAGATCACGGTGATGGGTGAGGATAGCGGCCAGAGCCAGGGCGGCTGTATCGTCGACGGTCTCCAGGGCTGCGAGAAGAATGGCGGCTGAGAGGACCTCATGGCGGAACTCCCATTTAGACCGCCTCCTCAGGCTGCGCTGGAATCCTTCGGCGAGTTTGCCCAGATCATGGGTCAGGGCGGCCAGAACGAGGGCCTGGGCGATCCGTTCGGCCCAGCCGGTGGGAAGGATCTTTTGCCAGTGGGGATGATAGGCCTGGGCGACAGCGTGGGCGTACCGGGCTACCGCGCGCAGATGGGTGGCCAGGGAAACACCCTCATCCGGGCCAGACTTGGCCAGCGGTTCCAGGGGAAGGCTCGGCGGAGTAGGACTCGGTGGCATCGAACCTCACCTCAGGCCAGTCGCGGTGTGACCCACTCCCGCTGGTACAGCGGCAGAACGACGTTCTGCGTCTCATCACCCACCAGCCACTCCGGGGCGGTGATCGGGACCGGACCGCGCTGGGCGTCGAGAACCCCGAAGATGTGCATGCCGCGCAGCCGCCGCTGGGCCTCCTGGCTGAAAGCCAGCGGTAAGTTATGGAGCCAGGCTGGCGCACTGTTCTGCAGGACAACCTCAAGCGGTAAAAGAACGCCCTGAACAGGGCCCGCCGCAACGGGGACCAGAGTAGCGGTGGTCAGGGTCTCGACCCCGGCCACATCCTGAGTTCGTCCGAGAAGGAGCGGATAACGGGGTCGACGGAAGGCCTCGCCCCATTCTGGAGGAAGGTAGAGCACCAGGCGCGGAAAGACCAGAAATTCTCGCTGGAGGATGTTGCGTCCGGTGACCCGCGCGGCGTCGCCAGGTTTGGGGCGGTCGACGGTCACAATGGCCTCCAGATCCGTGGCTTTGGCGTCGTAAAGGCACTGGTAGGCCAGCCAGGCAACCTCCTGTGGCTCCACCGGACGGCCCACGCTGGCCGAGAGGAGACCGTAGACCGTCGAAAGGGGTGGAACCGGCAACGTCAGCTGATAGCCCACAAAGCTGGGCACGCGGAACGAGGCTGTATAGGCTGTCAGGACGACACGCACCGCCGGGAGCATAGCCGCCTTCTTCGCGCGGTCTCACTACGCCGTGACATGGCCGTTCATAATCGCGGGGACCGCCTCTGCGAGCTTGGCCAGCGCCTGGCCCGGGCTCCCGCTGGGAGCAATATGGGTCTTCAGGAGGGGGTCGCTGGTCAGAGCCTGGAGCACCTCCTGTTCGTTCGCCAGGACGGTCGGACGATAGCCGAAAAAGAGAGCGTGGCCGTTCGCCGGCGCCAGCAAGCGATCGTGATAGTCCGCCAGCACGGAGCGCAGTCGGGAGAGATTCAGGCGGACACGCTCGAAGTCGGCATCGGGCTCAAAGAGCCTCTGGAAAGGAGCGTTGCCACCGTCGACAAAACCGGCCAGAACAACGACCGGCGAGACATCCGAAAGGTTGCGCGTCAGATGGGCTCCACCCCGCAGCCGCGCCAGGGCCCGGATGACCTGCTGGACACGGATGATCCGGTCTGTTTTCGGGAGCCGGAAGAGGCGGTCATTCCGGCTGTCTGCCTCCAGCCTGGACCGATTGGCTGTGAGGACATCCTCGGAAAGATCATACATCTCGCCGACCTGAAAGCACCCAACATCTTCGAGCGATATCGTGAAGGTCCCTTGCATATAAGTCGTATAGTGCTCAGATTCGAAGGGAATAATGTCACTTCCTGGCGGAAGATTGCGGGAAAAATGTCCAAAGTCGCGCTCAATCGTGTTGGGTAGGACTGAAATGAGCAGGCTGTTCTTGAGTGGTGAGATGCGGCGGTACGTTCCTGCTCCGCCTTCGCCGTCCGCGCTCTCGGCGGTTTCGGTCTCTCTGGCGCGTCCGCGTCCGCGAGCGCGTTTACGTGCCGCCATATACCCAAACAGGTCGTCTTCCTCGTAGGTGATAGGGTCGCCGCGGGTATAGGCACTTTTCGCCTCGCGCGTGATCTCACTGGGAACCCAGTTGAAATCCGCATACAGGACTTCGCGCCACCAGCGGCGCCATGCCTGCCCTGAGATATAGGGATAGCGGAGGCGGCCGATACGAATGGCTTTGACGGCGATCGCGTTCTCAACGCGGATCCCCTCGGCAACCTGGCCGGCGTTGTTTAAGGCGGCACCGTTGGCCTCAATGAGAACGGCTCCCGTTAACACAGGATACGCCATAGCATCCCTCCTGGGCGGTGTTCTAGATCTCTTCGGTCGCCTCACCGGCGGGAACCTGGGCGATTTGCTCAGGCTCAGCGATCTCCTCGAGCGGAACGACCGCACGGGCGCGGTCGAAAAGGAAGGCCAGGAGATAGTCGCGCAGCAGCCACCCTCGGGCCTGATCCTCCAGCGGGGCGAGGAAGACAAAGTCGGCGTAGCCCAGCGCTCCGCGCTGGACGGCCGTAAGGTAGACTCCCCGGATCCGGTCCCAGGTCCGGGCGGTCTGTAACTGGCCAATCCAGCGCGAAAGGTTGGGGAGAGAGGCGATCAGGCGTTCGCCGATCTGCTGGAGACGGGTCAGCGTCTCGTCGGCTGTGAGCGGGCCCGTTGGGAGTGTCGAGGGAAAATCCTGTCCTTGCTGCTGAGCGTACGCCCATTCGTAGGCAACAGCCAGGATTATATCCCTCAAGTGACTGGTCGTACCGTAGCTGTTCGGGGGGAGGAGAGTATAGAACTCTTCATGGCTTAACCATCCCTGCCGCACGTAACGCAGCAGGATGCCGTGGATCTCGTTCCAGCGGGCAGTGCGCAGTTCGCCGATAAGTCGCTTGGCCTCCGGATCCCGGGCGATGGTCAGACCGAGCCGTTCGAGGATCGCCAGTTTCTCAACGGCCATCTGTAGCACCTCCTGGAGGTAGAGCCGGTGCCCCATCCAACCCCCAGACAGTTTGGGCGTATCATGATCAAGACAGAAAGTGAGGACTGCACGGGAATTTAGAAGAGACTGTGCAACTTTCTGGACAAAATCGATACGTGAACCTCGTTCTTTTTCGGCGAGTGTCCGTGGAACGACCAGAAGATCGCGCCAAAACCTTTTGTAGGCTGACGGTGATAGGATCTGCAACATGGCCAGGAATTCAAGCAGCGAGTCGGGCACAAGAAGCGCCTGGATATGGCTGGACCGATTGTCGTTTGAGAAAATATACGCAGTCGTTGGCAGAGGATGCCGATAGAGGTGCTGTAACTGCGAGCTGAAACGGTCGAGGAGATCGCACAGTAAGTAGATGACGGTTCCCGCATCACCCGCAGTTTCCCAGTCCTTGAAGAAATCAAGAGCGTCATTTGCGGCGATGCGCTGGTTGAAGTGGATCCAGCCATACTGCAAAGAGATCCCTCTGGCGATGGGGAAGGCGTGAGTATGTAAGATCCATAGACGGTTCAAGACACCTGTCCGCATCACGGAGAGAGGCAGAAATCTCACGGCCAGAGCGCAGAGTCCACAGAGACGGACACCAACGTCAAATGCTGGATAGAAGTTCACAATCCCAGCAAGTAAAGGCAGATCGTCCTTCCGCATTGTTACCATCGCTGAGACAGGACGACGCTGACCGCACGTTGAGCACATCTCAGTGTTAGACGTGGTAAATCCCAGGCACTCCTGCGCCAGTCGGAGTTCTTGCGCCACGGCGTCACGGAACTTGCGACGGACGCTGTCAGCCTTTTGCTCCAGTGTCTCCCCTTTCCAGTTTGAGGGGTTGACAAGTTCGCTGTTGGGGAAGATTTGAGAAAGACCTTTTCGGACAAAGGCGCTGGTGACACCCAGTCCCAGCGCCTGATCGCTCAGTAGGACACGCTCCAGGGCTGTCACCGCCTCTGGCAAATGGTCCGCGGTTAGATCTTCCAATTGGGAGACACCGCTCACCGTCGCCAGCGCTGCCAGTCCGGCATCGACGAAGGGGTGTCCTGTCCAGCGCACTGTGGGCCTTATTGCCTGACTACCCTGCTCGGTGACGCTCATCGTCCTCCTCTGACCCGCTGGCCATCGCCGCCACGGCGGCCACCATCCCGAAGCCCTGGGCGGTGCGCTCGCCGAAGCCGGCGTTATAGCCCATCTGCAGCAGCTCCACCGGCCCCTCGGCCACGAACGTCCCCTGCCAGCCCCGCACCTGCATCCCGCTCACCAGAAACAGCCGCGACTGCGGCCGCCCCTGCCAGCGCACCACCACCTCCCCCTCCACCGACCGCCCCAGAAAGGCCTCGGCCTTGCGCCGCAGGTTCTCGCTCACCACCCGGTCGAAGTCCGCCTCGCCCGGCTGCAGAAACCGCTTGCGCAGACCCCCCTGCCCGTCCGATTCGGCCGTCGAAACACAGAGCGGCGAAAGCGTGGTGAAGACCATCCGCTCGGCCCAGGCCGGCGGCGGCACCACCTCGACCCCCATGACCGGCACCAGCCGCTGGCCCAGTCGCACCTGCCCCTCGCTCACCAGCCCCGTCACCACCGCCTCCATCACCCCCACCAGTGGCGAGGAGATCCACCAGCCGGTCCGCCCCTCGACCAGAAGCCCCCCCGGCGTCGCCCGGGCCCGCGCGGCCTGCAGCAGAGAGTACGTCAACGGTTTGTACTGCCGGCTCCCCAGGACCCAGCCCTCATCATGGAGCCGGGTGGCCACCCGCGGCGCCCCTCGCCACAACGCCTGGTAGACCACCCCGCGCAACCAGTCCAGATAATGCCACGGCAATACCAGCGCCGGTTCGATCAGCAGGTCCACCCGTATCCGCATGCCGCTCCCCAACGGCACTGGCCCATAACTCCCGGTCATCCGACCGCCCGTTCGGTGCTCTCTATACCACAATCCCCAACCGTTGGCAAGAGGCTTTTCTGGCGCCCGGACCTTTTTCTGCGCTCTTCGACCGCTGGCCTCGCACGCGCGGCCATCGACCCTCGCTCCAATCCGAGACCGGCCGTCTCCGGAGCATTCCTCCCACCCTCTGTATTCCGCCGCTC
>Ga0209989_100061_pt1 | contig 19358 bp, 20 predicted proteins | sample Antgeofumaro1A2B_FD_188083 | JGI IMG/M metagenome (GOLD analysis project Ga0209989, IMG submission 188083) | Geothermal fumarole subsurface microbial communities from Mt. Erebus, Antarctica - 1A2B (SPAdes) (version 2) | ecosystem: Environmental > Terrestrial > Volcanic > Fumaroles | place: Mt....
GGTTCTTCTTGACGTCGGTAATCTCAACTTCGCCGATGCCTGCCTTTTCGCGCAGCCACTCCGGTTTTACGATAGGCTTGCCCTTGTCATCAAGAGGCGGCCTGACGATGAGGACGACCGGCTGGCTGGCGATCCAATTCTCGTCGCCGCTTACGAGCCATTCTGCTGTGATCAGAAAAATTCCCAGCCGCTGGGGACGAAACACGAACTCGAATCCTTTCTGCCGGGGAGTCTGGATCTCGAAACGCATTGGGTGAGACGCTGCGTGGGCTCCGGCCAAGCCGACGAAGCCCTCATCATGCTGCAGCCCCAGGAGCACGGCTGAATCCGCAACGGTGACGAGCGCGCGACGCTGTGGGTCATAGCGTGCAAGCCGCACAATCTGATGATGCACCGCAGTAACCTTGACGTCTTTTGAACTCGGAATTAACTCCTCGAGATGGACCGTCTCTTCGGGCGTCGCCTCAGCTTTGTCCAGGCGGAGCGTGATTTCCACAGCTGGCGCCGGGCGCGGCTTGTCTTGTGGAAATGCCGGCCAGGCTGTCATTGCGATGACCGCAAGGCTGAGGCTAACGAGTGCTAAAGCAACCCCGATACGGGTTGACATCTGTGGCCCTCCTGTCAACAAGCATCCTGCGGACGGAGATCGCCAGCGCAGGACCAGCTCTGTTGTTACTTCCAGCCGTAGGTCTGGATGATGGCATCCCCCTTCTTCTGCCAGTTGGACTCCCAGTCGGCCTGCCCTTGGGCGTTGTGGCTGTGATCTGTATCTTTGTTGTAAGCTTCTTGATATGCCTTGGCGATCTCGCCCCACTTGTTGCCGTAGGCGTCCATCTGCGTTTTCAAGTCAGCTGCCGCCTTGTCTTTAGCCTGCTGAATGCCGGTCGCCTTATCTGCGTTCGTTGCGGTCCCCTTGCCGACCAGTGCGGGCAGGTTGGCCTTCGCCTTTCCGGCCAAGTACTCGGCAATCTTGAGGTGAAGCTTTTCGCGCTTCCCCAGGGCATCGGTCTCTTTGCCCTTGACGACGTACGACTTGTCTTTGTTGAATGTGACCGTGACCATCACGTTAGTAGGCTTGGCTTCGGCTGTTGCCCGTAGTCATGCCGCACTGCGTGACAGCCTTGCCAGTAAACGCGGGGGTCCAAGTCCAGCGACGGGTTTAGTGCGTTTCGGCATCGTGTTCTTGAGGTGGATCAGCTTTCAATCGTCCTGTAATCGTCCCAACTGAGATTGCCTGACGTCGGCAGAGTCTGGTGTCCGCCTCAGTCGCAGCCGCAATCGCCTTGCAGGCCTGAGCCGCTGCTCGACCTGTCGCCAGAGGAGGCTAATTGGCCACCAGAACCCGACCCCGTTCTGCCTCCATCACCGCCGTCTCCAGCGAAATCTTGTTTGGACCCGCATTCTGTGGCTGCGGTATCGCGACGCGTCATGCGTCGTTCCCGATGGCTCCCGCGCCTCCTTGGGCATTCCCGGAGACTATCGCTCGACACTGGCGTGGTTGGCAGCGGTAGATGAAATAACAACGCGCGCGGCGCTATGGTACACTGGTATGCCCACGATGATGTTGAACGGAAAAGTAATCCCAAGGACGAGCGTCATGTAAATCGCCGGGCTCGCCTCGGGAAGGGCGTCACGCATGACCGCCGGGACGACTATGTACGACGCGCTAGCGCAAAGTACCGCCAAGAGAGTTGCACCACCCACTGACAAGCCGAGGATGAAAGCCGTTGCCAAGCCGAAGCAGGCGCCGATGAAGGGCATGTAGATACCGAAGGCCACGACACTTAGGCTCATGGCCCTGAGGTCGGAAAGTCTTTGCGCCACCAAAAGCCCGATCTCCAACAGGAAGACGCACAGAATCCCATTGAATGGCTTTACAAAAACGTCCTTTACCTCTTCGAAACCCCTGGAACCCGTGATCCATCCGACGGCGAAACTACCGAGAAGAAGGAACACGCTCCCATGGAGCAGGACTTCATGAACCACCGTCTTGACGAGTGAGTCCTGGGAAGAGGCCGGACGCGCCTCTCCCTCTTTGCGATGCGCGAGTGCGAGGCCGGTCAAGATCGCCGGCGCCTCCATGACCGCCATGAGCGCCACGACATAGGGTTCAAAGGGCTCGCCTTGCCGATTCAGCATCGCCATGGCCGTGGCAAAGGTGACGGCGCTAACCGAGCCATAGTGGGCCGAGACGGCCGCTGCCGTGACGGCATCGAGACGCGTCGTGCCTCGAAGCAGGGCGTAAGCCACCACGGGCAACGCAGCACCCAATGCTACCGCCATAACGCATGCCGCGACGATGGAGCCGTCGAAGCCGTTGTGCGAAAGTTCGGCGCCCCCACGATACCCGATGGCGATCATAAGGTACAGGGCGATGCTCTTGCTCACGGTCTCAGGAATGGTGAGGCTCGACTTCAGGGCACCCGCGAGGACACCGACAAGAAAGAACAGTGTGAAGGGCGACAGGAGGCTCTGTGCATAGGTGCTCAAGAGCTCCATGCGCGCTCCTCCAGCCCCTCATGAACACGCTGCTCTAGCTCGGCCAGGATCGCCTCCGCCACCGCGTGGGCTTGATCGACGTCTGGGTCGAGAACCAGGATGTGCCCCATCTTGCGCCCCGCGAAAGCCTGCCTCTTGCCGTAGAGATGCAGATGCGTCGCCGGGCGCGCCATCACCGGCTCCCAGGCCGGGGAGCCCTTGGCCCAGAGGTCTCCGAGCAGGTTGACCATGACGGCGGGCCGTAGGATCGACGGGTCCCAAGAGGCAGCCCACAGACTGCTCGGACATGCTGCTCGAACTGAGATGTCACGCACGCGCCGAAGCTGTAGTGCCCGCTGTTGTGGACGCGGGGCGCGATCTCATTCACCAGCAGCTCGTCCCTCCCTGTCACGAAAAACTCGATAGCCATCATGCCGATGTGGCCCAAGGCAGAGGCGATCTGCGCGCCAAGTTCCTGTGCCTGAGACGCCAGTCGGGCGGAAATCCGAGCGGGCACACGGGTCAGGTGAAGAATGTGCCGCCGGTGCACGTTCTCCGCGATGGGGTAGAAGCGGAGATTACCGCCGAGATCGCGGGCCAGAAGCACGGAAATCTCCCTCTCGAAATCAACGAAGGATTCCATGACCGCTGGGGCTCCTCCCAGATCTCTCCAAGCGCCCTCCAGCTCATCAGGGTGACCGACGAAAACCTGTCCCTTTCCGTCGTATCCCGAACGCCTGGCCTTGAGCACGCATGGGAATCCAGTAACCTTCACTGCGGTGTAGAGACCTTCCACGTCCGACACAGGGGCATATCGAACTTGCGGTACTCCCTGGGCTTCGAGGAAACCGCGTTGCTCGAGCCGATCTTGAACGATGCGTAAGACATTCGCCGAGGGACGGACGGGCTTCATCGCCTCGAGCTGCTGTAGAAGCCAAGCGGGAATGTGCTCCGTGTCAAGAGTAATGACGTCGCTCTTCTCGGCCAGCCTCTTGGCAGCTCGCGGGTCGTCGAAAGCTCCAGGGACACGAACATGCGCAATTTGCATCGCTGGCCCCTCTGGGTCGGGATCCACAACTGCGATCCGATAGCCCATGCGAAGGGCCTCAAGAGCGAGCATGCGCGCGAGCTGTCCACCACCGAGGATGCCTATGGTTCCGCCCGGCCAGATCCGCATCACAGTGTCTCCTCGAGCACGGCAGTCGTTTGCCGGTAGCGGTACGCCTTGAGGCGGTCCCGAAGTGTCGGATCGCCGAGCGCCACAATGGCCGCGGCCAGGAGCCCTGCGTTGGCCGCGCCCGCCTCGCCGATAGCGAGCGTGCCGACAGGGACGCCCTTGGGCATTTGAACGATGGAGAGGAGTGAATCGAGTCCCTGGAGCGCCTTGGACTGAACTGGGACACCGAGGACCGGCAGAGTGGTCTTGGCCGCTGCCATGCCCGGCAGGTGCGCCGCACCACCCGCTCCCGCGATGATCACTTGGATGCCGCGCGCTTCGGCGCCGCTCACATACTCGAAGAGGAAGTCGGGCGTCCGGTGAGCAGATACAACCTTGGCCTCGTAGGGAACCCCGAGCTCGGCGAGCACCTCGGCGGCGTGCTGCATCGTGGCCCAGTCGCTCTTGCTGCCCATGATCACCGCCACGAGCGGAGCTTGTGTCGGCTTCGCATACGTCATAGGGTTTGCCCTACCCCGAGCACGATGCCGCGTTCCCGGTCGTCAATGAACCACCTGTCAGCGACAAACTCGGGATAACGCGCCTGGAGCTCTCGCAGAGCCGCGTCGCCCGAGTCGCCGACTTCGCTTGCTCCGAAGACGGGAAAGAATGGCCTCAACCTCGCCACCGAGTGTGCGGGACACCTCCCGATCAAGAACGAGTCCAACATCTGGCGGCGACGTTCCGCCCGGCTGAGCGCCTCACGCATAGACAAGCCGTCAATCCAGCAAAGAGTCCATATCCCCGAGAGCGAAAAGGACTCCCGGATACTCACGGCCGTCTCTCCAGAGCTGCAACCAGGAGCTGTTTGGCCATTCTGTATTGGGGCCTTATCGGTCTTCCCGGGGACAGCGTCAACGCACGGCCATGTCGGCAGCCCCGCATCCAGGTCGCCCCTGATCCAGATCCCAAGGACCTCGTCGGCGTCCCGGAGTGTCCCAAGGCGGTGCCGCCGGTAGACCAGAAACTCACTCACGGTCTTGACGGCAGAACGTATGTCGTCCGAGCTTCGGACAAGGAGAAGCGCACTCATATGACCCTCCGTGCGCCACAAGACACTTGATTCACTACTTCCATGTCGCGCAGTATTTGTGGACTGGTGCCACCCAGAGTCAGAAACGTGCCCACAGCCAGCTCTCTCATGTTTCATCGTGCCCTTCGTGTATTTCAGCGCCTAACAATGAGCATCCTGACCAATATAACACCCTTCCCCCTCGGGATTGTTAGTATAAGACGCCTGCGCACCAGTCAAGCATTCTTCCGTAACCCACGGCACCACAATAGATTGCACATTCCTCCACCCTGGAGCCAGGGTCTTAGGCGGATCAGTATAAGACGTCATTCGGCAGATCCCATCCCTTGGGCTCCCCACACCATTTGGCCATTGGTTCAGCACATGGGTGTAGATCATCGTGGTCTTGAGGTCCTTGTGCCCCAAGAGCGCCTGCACCGTCCGGGTGTCGTAGCGGTATTCTAAAAAGGTGAGTTGCGAATGAGTGACGAAGCGTATGACACGTCGCTCTCTTGGTAAGCCCAGTGCGCACCGCCGGCTCCTTGACCGCCCGCTGAATGATAAACTCGACGATATGGTGCCGGCCCCGCCCGTCCGTCTCCCGGTTTGTCCACCTGTGCTTCTGCCGGAAGATCCATTGCCAGCGCCACTCCGCTGCCGCGTCCGCATACTTGCGTTCCAGGGCGTACGACATGAGCACCCGCCCGTGCCACATCTGCCAGATCAATAGGGTGCGTTTTCCTGACCCAATCTCACAGACGATAACGGCTTACCTTAACCTGTAACGCTACGATAAATGGCAGGAGCCTACGGCCGAGAGAGGACACCGAATAGGATCGGCGCACAGCAAGTGACCGCCGGTTCTCGATCATTGGCTGGGAGGATCGTTTCCACCGCTAGAAACCAGGCCGTCTAGCCTGTTGGCCCTGAGAAACTCCTGCACCGAGTTGAACGCATTGAAGAACAGCGGCGTACCGGAAAATGTGCCAAACGAGATCGGGCGGTTTCGATGCGCTGCTGTACTGCTAGTTGGTGCAATCGCCGGAGTCGCTCTTTGTTCGCTTCTGTGGCGCAGAGGATCGCCCCGCTGGCCCCTACGGAATCGTGACGAACGAGGAATCCCTGCTCGAGCAAGGATCGCAGGATGGTCCTGCGCAAACGCATCCTCTCGCTATGTGCTTTGGCTTCGCTGTTCACTGAGCGCTACTCGCGGCTCGCCACTAGCTATTCGATAAATGCCTCGCAAGAGTCACTCCGGTCATATTATAAGGACGTGCTGCGAACCCGATTCCGCGACCTCACATCGGCAAGAGCGCACAAGGATGGAACTTTCAACGACGCCCTGCTTTCTGGTTTGCCGACGACTCGCTATCCTGGCATACACGCACCGGCGCAGTACGGCATACACGCACACTCGCAGCCACACGGACATACCTTCAGCCGCCGGCATAGTCACAGACTCTAGGCATAGACATGGCGCAACTACTTGCGCCTGCAGCGGATCTGGATCAGGAGCGGCAGACACTCCGCCCTGGCGAAACCGGTGAACCTATGATAACACCCGCACAGATCGTGCACACATTGACGGTGCAGCTGTCGGGCGTTACTTTAAGCAGCGTTCGGCACACGGTAGCGAGGTGAAAGGAACAGCCCGGCCAGCAGTACTGCCGAATCATGCAGCGACGAACTACTATGTCACGAACGAAAGGAGGCCGAGATGGATGGATGCACAAGCCGGGTATTGAACAGGGTTTTTTGGACAGTCATGGCGTTGTATATAGCAACAGCGACAGGTTGTCGCTGGCAGCCTGTCAGTAAAGGCAACAAAGCACCACAAGGTGAAGCGGCGAGCGGATCGGGATTTCTAATACGCAGCGCGGCGTTTTCCGATGGTCAGACCATCCCCAAAGAATATACTGCGGACGGCAAGAACATATCGCCGCCTGTTACCTGGACCGATCCTCCTACAGGGACGAAAAGTTTCGCTATTATTTGCGAGGATCCTGACGCACCGGGTGGAACCTTTACGCACTGGCTCATCTATAATGTACCAGCCGAGCTTCGTAGTCTGGAGCCAGGTGTGCCACGCGACAAAAAACTGACCAACGGAGCATTGCAAGGGAAGAACGACTTCGGAGACATCGGCTACGGCGGCCCCGATCCGCCTCCAGGCAAGCCCCATCGCTATATATTTCGCCTCTATGCATTGGACTCGGTGCTAGATGTACAACCAGAAATCGAGCGCAAGGACCTCCTGAATGCCATACAAGGGCACATATTAGCAGAGGCCCAGTTGATAGGCATGTACGGGAGGAACAAATGAGGCTGCCCCCCGACGATCTCTATTGCCCGGTCCTGGCTTACAGGCACCTGGTGCGTCACAATGCCCGCGCACCTCTCATGACTGGGTCGTGGCGCGTGCAGCGGGAAATAATAGGCCCACGCTATACAGCGTGGAGGCGGTAAACACTCACGGCGACGCCTGGGGAATAAAGCACATGATCCGGCGGCGTAGATGGAGCGAGTGGAACGCCCACCGCCTGGGCGAGACTCTGCTGGCACTCCAGCACCCGCGCCGACTGCAGCGGATAGGGCGCGTGGTACACCCGAGCCGTCCAAAGGCGTCCGTCCTGGCTTTGCGTGTACAAGATGTAGCGCTCGACCAGGAAATGTTCCAATGTGCCAGGGTTGGCGTGGCTGATCGTTTCCCTGGCAGTCGCCTGCGACTGGCTGGTCACTTCGACGAGCGCCGACAGTGAGGCGTAGACAGGTCCAACCCGCCGGCTGCGGTACACGATGCGCGTGCCCAGGTGCTGCACAGTCATGCGGGCATAATGATAATTGAGTTTCCAGCGTCGGCGGCCGATCCAGACAGCCAATCGGCTAGCGGCGTCCAAACTGAAGAACCATACGCCGGGCTGCCCTCGATGATGGACATACGTGCGCACATTGGTTTCGTGAAAGCTCGACACCCCGGGCACCGAGAAAAACCACCAGGGCCGAACTCCGGTCATGGTGAAGCAAACGACCCCCAGCCAGGCTCGGCCTTGCCAGGTATCCAGAGCCAAAGTCGGGGGCAGCAAGGGCACCAAGCTGTCCGGCGGCACCTCCCAGTGCAAAAACGACAAGAAGTGCCAGCGTTGGAACCCCGCCGGCTTTTCCCGTGGACGGGTCGCAGGTGTCAGGCGGTCAATTTCCATTGACAAATGCCTCGCGATCCGGGACCGTCCATCGCAACGTGGCCAACTCGTCGTATCCTAATTGTCGTGGCAATTACGTGCAAGTTGTCAGGCTGATGGCCCTCGGGCGGCATCGCGGCTCGAAAACCTCGGCGTTGTCGGGGCACTCGACCGCGGCTAACAGATAGCAACGGTGTTGCTGAGCCGGCTTGCGTGCGGAGCGATTGCGGTTGTCAAATGCAGATCGGTCGCCTAGGATTAAGAGGATCCATAAACTGTCAAGCGCGTGACCTGTTTGCCGAGCAAAGCGCTCGGAGCTGCTTTTCGATCGCAGCGGTCAAAACATAAGTTATTGGCAGAGAAGGTGTTGCATATGAAAAAGGGCATCCATCCAGAGTATGTCGAAGCGACGGTGACCTGCGGATGCGGCAATCGCTTTGTCACGCGGTCCACCAAGAAAAGCATCACCGTAGAGATTTGTTCGGTATGCCACCCGTTTTTTACGGGCAAGATGAAATACGTGGACACTACTGGGCGCGTGGAGCGGTTCCAGAAAAAATACAAATGGGGTGAGCGTAAAAAGGCTGAAGCACCCGCCGTCGGCAAGACTTAGCTGCCCACGATCCTTTCTCGGCGTCTGATCAGCTCGGGCAACTCGTCTGGCGATGCTCTGCGTCCCCGTATATTCTGGGACTCGCGCAAGCACGGAGCTGTCACAGCAGAAGTTTCCTCGGCCGCCTTTGCCGCAGGATTTGGCAACCCATGAGAGCGCCGGCTGAGGCCCAAAGAGCCGGAGACGAACCTATCGGGTGCCTAGGTGCCGGAACGCTGCCCGTACTCGACAAAAATGGAAAAATGAGTAGAAGACAGGTCGGACAGTAGGAAGCTGCAGGATGTGGGAGAAGCTGGAAGCCATCGTCAAACGCTGTCAAGAGCTGGAGCGGCAAATGACCGATCCAGGCGTAGCTGCCGACGGGACACGCTATGCCCGGCTGGCTCGCGAACACGGCGCCCTGGTCAAATTGGCCAAGCCTTATTTGCAGTACAAAGAGCTGGTCCAAGAGATCGAGCGCACACGCGAGATACTGCATACCGAGAAAGACACGGACCTGCGGCGGCTAGCAGAAGAAGAACTGCAACGTCTCCAGCAGCACCAGGAGCGCCTGAAAGAGCATCTCGAAGATCTGCTGTTGGTGGATCCGAGCGAAGACTACGACAGTGTCATCGTGGAAATCCGCGCCGGGACGGGTGGGGAAGAGGCCGCGTTGTTCGCTGCCGACCTGTACCGCATGTATCGCAAGTACGCCGAGCGACACGGATGGCAGGTGGAAGAATTGGATTTCAACGCCACCGATCTGGGCGGGTTCAAAGAGATCATTTTCAGTGTCAGCGGCGAAGGGGTCTATCGGCACCTGCGGTACGAAAGCGGCGGGCACCGGGTGCAGCGCGTGCCCCGTACCGAACAGCAAGGGCGCATCCATACCTCGGCAGCCACCGTCGCAGTCCTGCCCGAGCCCAGCGACATCCAGGTGACCATCCGACCCGAAGAGGTGCGTCGGGATACCTTTTGTTCCGGGGGTCCCGGCGGGCAGCACCAGAACAAAACGCAGAGCGGCGTGCGCCTGGTGCATCTGCCTACCGGTATCGTAGCCGAATGCCGCAGCGAACGCAGTCAACATAAAAACGAGGCCACCGCCTGGCGTATGCTGCGCTCGAAAATCTACGACTTGCTGGTCGAAAAAGAGCGTGCCGAGCGTGCCGCCAAAAGACGTTCGCTCATCGGCAGCGGCGACCGCTCCGAACGCATCCGCACCTACAATTTTCCGCAGAATCGAGTCACCGACCATCGCATCAACCTGACGCTGTACAAGCTGGATCAGATCCTCGACGGCGACCTGGACGAAGTGGTTCGTGTCTTGATGGATTACGACAAAAAACAACAATTCGCCCAACTGTCGAAAGAAGCGGGGGCAACTGTCTCGGTAGCTCCATGACAGAGGCTTTGTGTGTATGGCGACCCCATCGGTGCCGACCCATTCCTGGACCATCGGGACACTGCTGACTTGGACGGCCCAGTATTTTGCCGAGCAAGGATTGCCGACGCCACGGCTCGATGCCGAAGTATTGTTGGCACATGCCCTCGGGGTGCGGCGTATTGACCTGTACGTGCGCTTCCACGAGCCGGCGGAAGTCAGTCTGCGCGAGCGATTCCGCGATCTGGTACGACGTCGGGTGGCCGGCTGCCCCGTAGCTTACCTGGTAGGCAAAAAAGAATTCTTTTCGCTCGAATTTCGCGTCACACCCGATGTAATGATCCCGCGTCCGGAAACGGAAACGCTGGTGCTGGCGGCATTGGAACGCGCTGCTGCTTTCGCGGCGCCGCGCATCCTGGATCTGGGCACTGGCTGCGGCAATATCGCCATCGCTTTGGCCAAGCACCTGTCCACGGCGACGCTCGTGGCGTCCGACAAAAGCCCCGCGGCGGTGCACGTAGCCAGGGACAATGCTGCCCGCCTGGGTGTCCTCGACCGCATCGCGTTCCGCACAGGGGACTTGTTCGAAGTGGTCCAGGCAGGCGAACAATTCACCTTGATCGTCAGCAATCCGCCTTACATCGCCCGTCACGAGCTGGCCGGGCTCGACCCAGGGGTACGCGACTATGAGCCGCATCTGGCGCTCGACGGGGGACTCGACGGGTACGAAGTCGTGCGACGGATCGTCGCGCAGGCACCGAACTTTCTCGAGCCCGGCGGCTACCTGGTGCTGGAAATTGCCGCGCCCCAGGCCGACACCGTGCGGCACCTGGTCGAGCGCCTGGCCTGTTTCGAGCGGGTCGAAATAATCGCCGATGCGGCCCATGGGCCGCGCGCGTTGTGTGCCCGCGCTGTCGCTACGTCCGATGCTTCTCGTCCCGATGCGGCGCTCGCGCCCGCCTAAATGGTCCAGACCTATCAACCGGCGACCCGCTGCATGCCGACAAGGATATGGGACCTACTTGTTTGATCATCGGCCCGGACAGCGACACACTATGAGCCGAAGAGCGACTGCCTGGCTGTGTTTGGCCAGTTTATGGTGGATATGCGGCTGCTCTGCCGAGGAGCGGGACGCATTCCGGCGCACCGGCTTGCTGCTGCAACGACGTGCGCACGAGCTGGCCGCGGCCCTAGAGAATGCCGGCGGTCTGTCCCTGGCCAGCGCGCGCGACCGAGTCGCGGTCATGGAATTGGCCGGCAAAGTGCAGGCGCGTGTGCAATGGGACAGCCACCTGGCCGGTGCGGCAATTCGCGTCAGCGCCCAGGCAGGAACGGTGACGTTGCGCGGACGCGTGCTCGATGTCCAGCAGCGACAACGGGCATTGCACCTGGCCAGCACCACGGCCGGTGTCCGCGAAGTCCGCGACGAGCTGCACATCGCTGGCAGCGAATGATCGAGTAGCCCTAGCAGCGCGTCCACACCAGCGGCACGTGCCCCGTCCGGTCTATGGAGACTGGGCCGACTCGGCTTTGCCCGTATCCCACAGGCAAGAGTTCGCTCGCAATTCGTCACCTGGCAAACACGCGGGCGCTCCCGTTGCCGGCACCACTTGCGTCGGCGGCTCGAATACCGTGCGCACCTGCAGGAAAACGGCGGCTTTGGTCACCGGAATGGGCGCCGGCTCCGATTCCGAGCGGCTCGACCTGTTGTCCAATAACGGAATCTGGATTTGCTGCCCGGCAAATTCGGTCCCATCGCGGATAGTGCCCCGCTGGAAAGGACCGGCGCCGAACAGCCAGGTATCCCGCGCAGTGCTCACGCCCTGCACAATGCCCGACTGCCAAATGGCTTCTCCGCTCTCGCGCCAATAGGCGAATACGGCCAGTTTGGCAATCCCCTTTTTGTCGGACCGCTTGGCAAAAGGAATCTCGGGAATCGGCCCGCTTATGTACGTATAACCCGGCCACAGAGTGGGCACTTGGAATTGCGGAATGCCGAAAAGCAGGTCATGACGATCGGTCCCCAAACAGCCGACACGCGCCTCGACAATGATGGCGGCTTTGTTCCGATCGTCTGTCAGCTTGGCCCCGCCGGCCAACAACTGTTGCCGCAGCGAACTGATGACATAGCCGCGGTCGGGCGCCTGATCTATATAGTGCACGTCCAGATACACGGTCCGGCCCGAAAGAATGGAGAAATCCAGGTCGGATATGGCCTGATCCACCGCATGGGTGACCAGCAGCTGCTCGGTGGCGGTGCGCTGTGTATCGGATACGCGGGTAGTGCCGCACCCGGCGCAGCAAACAACCACGGCTGCCAACACGACCAGGCAACGTAGGCAGTATTCGGTCCCGTTCGGCATCCCGATCGCTCGCCTCACCAACCCCTTACTCCGATCTACCCTCGGGAGGACGATACCGCTCCCCGCCGAGTTATCGTTTTCCTTCCAGCGACTAGTCTTCGGGCAGGCCAATACCCCAGGGAAATCGGCGTATCTGCCCCGGGTGTAGGGTGGTCCGATAGAGGGCCGGCATTTTGCCAAAACCACTGGCAGAAATCAAGCCCGGCTGCGGTACACCACAGAACGGTCTCAAGACGCCCCCTAGACGCTCTGGGAGCAGGATCATAGAGATATGAGTCTCGCTATTACGCACTTTGGCTGCCCGGATTACTAGCTGCTATCCAGGGCTTGGCACTGCCCAGGCGATGCACAGGGGAAAGGAAGTAACATCATGGCCGAAGGCAATGGTCGTACATGGTCGCCGAGGATCAAGGAGTTGGGCGACACGCTGGTCAGTCTGAAAGTCTCAGAAGCGGTCGAGCTTTCGGACTATTTAGAGCAAGTGCACGGGATCAAAGCAGCAGCAGCAGCCGTAGCAGTGGCCGCTGGGCCGGCCGCCCCCGGCGCTGCTCCGGAAGCGGCAAAAGCCGCCGAAAAGACTGAATTCACCGTGTCTCTCGACGAGGTCGGCCCCCAGAAGATTCAAGTGATCAAAGTGGTGCGGGAAATCACCGGGCTAGGGCTCAAAGAAGCAAAAGACCTCGTGGAAGGCGCACCCAAACCGGTCAAAGAAAACGTCCCCAAAGACGAAGCCGAATCTATCAAGAAAAAACTCGAGGCCGTGGGGGCGAAAGTTTCCCTGAAATAGAGGTTGTACACGATCCTCGCCACAAGGTGGAGTTTTCCGAATTTTAGGGGTTTACTCGGACTTGCTCCGGTGGGTATAATTGGGCTTGATCTCCGGCGAGCCGCTGGCTAAACTGTAACAGACTGGGTAAACTTTGCGGGTCGCCGGACCATTTCCGTGGAACCAGGGCGGAACGACCACGTGCAACGGTCGCTGGCACTCCTAATCTTGCACGGAGCTGGCAGAGTTTATGTCAACCTTTGCCGGTGGCGGCGACAGTGTGCCCTGTGGTTCGCCTGTCTTCCCGTATTTCTGTCATCGCTAGCTGTGCATCGAACCTTGCCAACCCCAGGCGTCGCAACTTCCGATGGATTGCAGGCCGTGGCGGTATCGGTCTGCCTCGCTGGGTGATAAGGTTTTCGAAAGGCGTGTCAAGAGGAGGCAACAATGCCCATTCCGGCACAACGAACCATTGTCCCCAAGCAGGTTCGCAACTTCGGCCGTGTTCCCGACGGTATCGAGGTCCCCAATCTCACCGAAATTCAGACGCACTCCTATGCCCGCTTTCTGCAGGCCGATGTGCCCCCTGCCAAGCGGCAGCCTATCGGGCTGGAGGCTGTCCTGCGCGAAGTGTTCCCCATCGAAAGCTACGATGGCACGCTGCGCTTGGAATATATCTCGTACGAAGTGGGCAAACCCCGCTATGATCCCGACGAATGCCGCAAACTGCGGCTCACGTACGGCAGGCCGTTCAAAGTGGGGCTCCGGCTGGTCAAAGATCAGCCGGTAGAAGAAGACGTCTATCTGGGAGATTTGCCCATCATGCTCGGCGGCGGGGAGTTCATCATCAACGGTGCCGAGCGGGTGGTGGTCAGTCAATTGCATCGCTCCCCGGGCGTGGACTTCACGGTCGAAACCGAGGGAGACGTCAAATACTACGCCTGCCGGATCATTCCCGAACGCGGCAGCTGGATCGAGATCAACGCCACCAAAAAAGACACCTTCCAGGTGCGCATAGACCAAAGCGGCAAGTTTTCGGCGATGACACTGCTGCGGGCCATAGATCCCCGCTATTCGACTGACGCCGACATCTTGCGCGCCTTTTATCAGCCGGAAAAGGTCCGTGTGACCCCAGCAAGTGCTGAAAAACTCAAGAATCGGCTGCCGTGCGGAGACGTAGTAGACCCGGTCACCGGGGAGGTCCTGGCCGACAGTGGAGAACCCTTGAGCGATTACCAAATCCAGACGATCCTGGCCAGCAACGTCAAGGAAATCGAGCTGCTGCCGCCGATCAAAGATCAGATCGTCTTGAAATCGCTGGACGAGGACCCGACGTCCACCCACGAAGAAGCGCTTCTGCGCATTTACCAGCGACTGCGACCTGGCAATCCGCCGCAGCTGGACAAGGCCAAAGAGCTGTTTCGCGAGCGTTTTCAGGATCCCAATCGTTATCGTCTCGGGCAGGTGGGGCGTTTCCGTATCAATCGCAAATTCGGCTTGAAGATCCCAGAAACGGAAATGACCCTGCGCTCCGACGACTTGGTCCACTGCTTGCGCTACCTGTTGCGATTGCGTGCCGGCGACCAAACTGCCCAAGTGGACGACATAGACCATCTGGGCAACCGACGTGTGCGGACCATTGACGAACTGGCTGCCGAGGAGCTGCGCAAAGGATTCCTCAAACTCAAACGCACCGTCCAAGAACGTATGTCCATCAAAGACGTGGCCGAGATGACGCCGCGCTCGCTCATCAATCCCAAGAGCGTCTCTGCGGCCATAGACTATTTCTTCGGACGCAGCGAACTCAGTCAGGTGGTGGATCAGACCAATCCATTGTCGCAATTGACGCACGAGCGGCGCATGACCGCCCTGGGGCCAGGCGGTCTCAATCGCAAGCGTGCCGGCTTCGACACCCGCGACGTGCATATTTCGCACTACGGGCGTATCTGCCCCATCGAAACGCCTGAAGGCACCAATATCGGGCTCATTTCCAGTCTGGGCATCTTCGCCGGCGTCAACCAGTACGGTTTCCTCATTACCCCGTACCGGAAAGTGGTCCACCGCGAAGTGACGTCGGAAGTAGTGTGGCTGCGTGCCGACGAAGAGAGCGAAGCCTACATAGCGCCCGCCGACACGCCGGTGGAAAACGGTCGCATCAAGCCGGGCAAAGTGATCGTGCGCTACCGCGGGGAGTTCACCTATGTGGAAGCGGACAAGGTGCAGTACATGGACGTGTCCACCAAGCAGATTGTGGGCGTATCGGCCGGATTGATCCCCTTCCTGGAACACGACGATGCCAACCGGGCGCTCATGGGCTCGAACATGCAGCGCCAGGCTGTGCCGTTGCTGCAGACCGAGCCGCCTCTGGTAGCCACCGGCCTGGAGCCGGAAGTGGCCAAAAACAGCAGCATGGTCGTGCGCGCCGAAAAGTCCGGGACCGTGACCTACGTGGATGCCGAGCGCATCCTGATAGACGATCGGGAATACCAGTTGCGCAAGTTCGTGGGCCTCAACGAGCGTACCTGCCTGAACCAAAAGCCGATCGTGCGCGTGGGCCAAAAAGTGAAAAAGGGCCAGATCATCGCCGACGGTGCTTCGACGTATCAGGGGGAATTGGCCCTCGGCCGCAACTTGCTGGTCGCCTTCATGTCCTGGGAAGGATACAACTTCGAGGACGCCATCATCGTCAGTGAACGGCTCGTCCGTGAAGACATCTACACTTCGATCCACATCGAGGAGTTCGAGGCAGAAATCCGCGATACCAAGGTAGGTAAGCAAGAGTTTACTCGCGATATCCCCAATGTTTCCCCCAAAATGCTGGCCAATCTGGACGATCACGGCGTGGTCCAAGTCGGCACCTACGTGCGCCACGGCGACATTCTGGTGGGCAAAGTTTCTCCCAAATCGAAAAGCGAACTGACCCCCGAGGAGAAGCTGCTGCACGCCATCTTCGGCCGCGCCGGCGAAGACGTCCGCAACGATAGTTTGGAAGTGCCCCCCGGCGTCGAGGGAGTGGTCATCCATACCGAACGGTTCAGCCGACGCGCCAGCTTGTCCGAAGAAGAGCAAAAGGCCCTGAGCAAACAGGAAAAAGAAATCCGCACCCACTATCTGCAGCTGATCGCCGGACAGTTCCGCAAAATGATCCAGGAACTGGCAGCTGCTCTGGAGCGCAAGGAAATCAAGGATCCCATCACCGACAAGCCCCTGGGCCAGGACAAAGACGACAAAGCCGTCTACGAACAGGCACGGGCGATGATCGAAAAAGACCCCATGGGCTTTCGTCTGGACGCGCTGGACATCCGCAGTCCGGAAAAGCGCAAGGCCGCCGAGGAAGTGTACCAAACCCATTGGGAACGCCTGCAGTTTTTGTTCGACGAGCAGGAGCGCAAGCTCAACAGCCTCAAACGCGGCGACGAATTGCCCCCAGGCGTCCAGCAAATGGTCAAGGTGTACGTGGCCACCAAACGGCAAATCTCGGTGGGCGACAAAATGGCCGGTCGGCATGGAAACAAAGGGGTGATCGCCAAGATCCTGCCCGTCGAGGACATGCCCTTTTTGCCCGACGGCACGCCGGTGGACATCATCCTCAATCCGCTGGGCGTGCCCAGTCGTATGAACGTGGGCCAGATCCTAGAGACCCACCTGGGGTGGGCCGCCGCCAAGCTCGGCTTCCGTGCTATCACCCCCGTATTCGACGGTGCCTCCGAAGAGCAGATCCGCACCTGCCTGCGGGAAGCCGGCCTGCCCGAGCACGGCAAAACCGTCCTCTACGACGGCCGCACCGGCGAACCTTTCGAACAGGAAGTGACCGTCGGTTACATTTACATGATGAAACTGCACCACCTGGTGGACGACAAGATCCATGCGCGTGCCACCGGGCCTTATTCGTTGATCACGCAACAGCCTCTGGGGGGCAAAGCCCGCTACGGCGGCCAGCGCTTCGGGGAAATGGAAGTCTGGGCCCTGGAAGCCTACGGCGCCGCCTATATCCTCCAGGAGCTGCTCACCGTCAAGTCCGACGATGTCGAGGGACGCACCAAAATCTACGAATCCATCGTCAAAGGAGAAAACACCCTCGAAGCCGGGACACCGGCTAGCTTCGACGTCCTGACCAACGAGATCCGCGGGTTGGCCCTCAACTTGCAGCTGATCAAGAAACAGCGTCTGTGAACGCGTTCCGGGCCACACCCGCCACGGTCGTCCGAACAGTGCAACCAGCCGAGGCCCGCTGGGCATACGAGGAGGGAGGACACACAGTGAGCACAGGGGAAATGACTTACGAGCGCATCAACGATTACGGCGCAGTGCGCATTAGCCTGGCCAGCCCCAAAGATATCCGCAGCTGGTCGCATGGCGAAGTCAAAAAACCAGAAACCATCAACTATCGCACGTACCGTCCCGAGCGCGACGGCTTGTTCTGCGAACGCATTTTCGGCCCGGAAAAAGATTGGGAGTGCTCGTGCGGCAAGTATCGCGGCATGAAATACAAAGGCATGATCTGCGATCGCTGCGGCGTGAAAGTAGCCCACAGTCGTGTGCGCCGCAAGCGCATGGGCCACATCGAGTTGGCAGCACCCGTGGTCCACATTTGGTTTTTCAAGGCTCCCCCCAGCCGTATGGGCACCTTGCTCGACATGAAGGTCGCCGACCTGGAAAAAATCATCTACTACCAGGATTACGTCGTCATAGACCCCGGCGACACCCCGCTCAAAGAAAAGCAGCTGCTGACGGAAGAGGAATACCGCAAAGCGCGCGAGCTGTACGGCGATGCCTTCGAGGCGGATATGGGCGCCGAGGCCATCAAAAAACTCCTCGAGCGACTCGATCTTGTGGGCTTGTCCAAACAGTTGCGCCAGGAGCTGGTCGAAGAAAATAGCCGCGGGCATCCCGCCCAGCAACGCGTCAAAGACCTTACCAAGCGGCTCAAAGTGGTGGAGGCTTTGCGGGATAGCGAGAACCGTCCCGAATGGATGGTGCTCGAGTGCTTGCCGGTCATCCCCCCGGACTTGCGGCCGCTGGTGCTGCTGGACAGCGGCAATTTCGCCACCTCGGACCTCAACGACCTGTACCGACGCATCATCAACCGCAACAACCGGCTCAAAAAACTCGTGGATTTGAACGCGCCCGAAGTGATCATCCGCAACGAAAAGCGCATGCTGCAACAGGCGGTAGACGCTCTGTTCGACAACGGTCGCTGCAAGCGCCCGGTGCTCGGCTCCTCCAATCGCCCGCTCAAGTCGCTGACCGACATGATCAAAGGCAAGCAGGGGCGCTTCCGCGAAAACCTGCTGGGCAAACGTGTGGATTATTCGGCACGGTCGGTCATCGTCGTCGGCCCCGACCTCAAGTTGCACCAGTGCGGTCTGCCCAAGCGCATCGCCTTGGAGCTCTTCCAGCCGTTCGTCATCCGGCGGCTCAAAGATTTGGGCCTGGCCGATACCATCAAGTCGGCCAAACGCATGATCGAGCGGCGCGACGAACAAATTTGGGACATCTTGGAAGAAGTCACGTACCACCACCCGGTGCTGCTCAACCGCGCCCCGACGCTGCACCGCATGGGCATCCAGGCTTTCGAGCCGGTACTGATAGACGGCCACGCCATCCGCATCCATCCCCTGGTGTGCAAAGGGTTCAACGCCGACTTCGACGGCGACCAAATGGCCGTGCATCTCCCCTTGTCCATCGAGGCACAGGTCGAGGCCAGTGTGCTGATGATGTCCACCAACAACATCTTCAGTCCGGCCAACGGACAGCCGATCATTACGCCCAGTCAGGATATCGTCATGGGCTGTTATTACCTCACCGCCGACCGCCCAGGCGAGCCGGGCGAAGGCAAAGTCTTCAGCTCGGTCCAAGAAGTGCTCCTGGCGTATGCCTTGGGCAAAGTGGGCGTGCATGCGCGCATCAAAGTACGTCTACCCATCCATAAGAAGGTGTACTCCGAGGTCAACGACCGTTTGGAAGAAATCCCGCGCGTCGCCATTGGTTGTTGATCTTGTCCACTTCTTTTTCGGCTTCGCGGATCACCTGTTCTTTGTTGGGTGGTGTACGCAGGTCGTCGGTGGCGAAACTGAGCCCGCTGCGGGTCGCCTCGCGGAAGCCGATGGTTTTCATGCGGTCCAGCAGAGCGATGGTCTCGCGCCGACCGAGCTGTTCGTAGCAGTCGGCGATGATACGGCTGAGCTGCTTGCTTCCCAGCGCCGCGTCGTAAAAACCCATCCGCGGATGGAGGATGTCGTTGAACAAGACGCGGCCGACGGTCGTGGTGATCAACTGGTTGGCGCCGCGCGGGATTTCTTCCAAACGGTCGTTGACCTCGGAGTACACCTTCTTATGGATGGGTAGACGTACTTTGATGCGCGCATGCA
>Ga0209989_100063_pt1 | contig 19125 bp, 15 predicted proteins | sample Antgeofumaro1A2B_FD_188083 | JGI IMG/M metagenome (GOLD analysis project Ga0209989, IMG submission 188083) | Geothermal fumarole subsurface microbial communities from Mt. Erebus, Antarctica - 1A2B (SPAdes) (version 2) | ecosystem: Environmental > Terrestrial > Volcanic > Fumaroles | place: Mt....
AGGAGCTGACAGACGACATCGTTGATCTCTGTCGGCAGGTCGGGCACGATACGGATCGGCACATCGAAGCGGGCATAGCGGTGTTGATGCACCATGTCGGCTGCCGTACGCCCGCGAAAAGGAAGCCGGCCGGTAATCATTTGGTAGAAGACCACTCCCAGCGCATAGAGATCGCTCCGTGGGCCAGCGGACTGTCCGGCAGCTTGCTCAGGAGACATGTAATCCACACTGCCGACCACAGCCTGGGTGGCAGTCAAGCGCGGCGCCGCGAAAATCCAGGCCACTCCGAAATCGCTCAGCTTGACCGTGCGTCCTTCGGCCAAAAGCACATTCGACGGCTTCAAGTCACGATGGACAATACCATGATCGTGAGCGTGTTTGAGCGCCTGACTCAGCTCGATGGCCACTTGCAGAGCCTGCCACCAGGGCAGCCGTCCTTCTTGCCGCAATAACTCGTCCAGACCAGGCCCATCCACATATTCCATGGCATAGTAATACCAGTGGCCTTGCTGACCGGACTCATAAAGTGCCACAATGTGCGGATGCCGGAGCCGACTGAGTATAGCGATTTCGCGATGAAAGCGAGCCACCAGGCCGGCATCCACAGCCAGTTCTGGAGCCAGGACTTTCACAGCGGCCTGGGACACTCCCTCGCTTGCGGGTTCCCCCTCGAGACGGGCCAGGTACACGCGACCCATCCCGCCTCGACCCAATTCGCGCTCGATGCGCCAGCGGCCCAATCGCTCGCCGATCATGGCTGCCTCCGACACGCGTCGTGCGTTGCGCCGCACACCAAAATGCCTTACGTCTATCTACCGAGTCCCCGGACCAGTAGGCTGCCTTCGGGCCATGTGTCGTACATATCGGATCCAGTGCCCAGCTTGCGTGCGCCTCTCAGGTATAAGATACATTACACACAGGTGGGGACAGGATCCGAACTATGAGGCGAGCACTGTTACTGATTGCCCACGGCAGTCGGCGCCAGGAGGCCAATGCTGATCTCTATTACTTCGCTGACGAAATCCGTCGGCGGGGAGCTTTCGACATCGTCGAATGCAGTTTTTTGGAAATGGCCCAGCCCGACGTGCTCACTGGTGTGTGCGCCTGTTTGCGACAAGGGGCTGGGCAAGTTATCCTCCTTCCCTTTTTCTTGTCGCCGGGCAAGCATGTGTGCGAAGATCTCCAGCGGCTGTGCCAAGACCTGGCGCGGCACCATCCGGAGCGCAGCTTTGTCCTGGCTGCCCCGCTCGGCCGGGATCCTCTCTTGGTGGACGTGATCCTGCGGCGCGCATCGGAAGCTGCCCAACGTCTCTCTTCTTCCGAGCCCCTATCGGCAGACGCCTGCCCAGCGGCATTTCCCGGCACACAGGCCGGTGCAGGGGACTGACCATGTGGCACTGGATCGAGCGTATCGAAGCTTATTTCCAAGCTATGTCCTGGGCTCAACGCTTGCTCTGGACCAGTTGTGTTTTTCTGGCATCCTTTTTCGGCTCGATCGCTTTGGTAGCGTTCGTAGTTGTCCAATTGCCAAGCGATTATTTCAGTCAAGACAATCATCCGCCTGCCTTTGCCTGGGCACAAAAATACCCGTACCTGCGCTGGCCGGCGCTCATCGTCAAAAACATCGTGGGTTTTCTGCTGATTGTCACGGGCATAATCCTTTCGCTGCCCGGGGTGCCTGGCCAGGGTATCTTGACTATTTTGGTCGGCGTGATGCTCGTCAATTTTCCAGGTAAACGCTGGCTGGAGCGCAAAATCGTTGCCAGACCGGCTGTTCTGAAACTGATCAACAAGTTGCGGGCTCGGTACAACCGGCCGCCTATGATCGCACCGGCTGACTGTCCCGGTCCGGCATCCGATCTCGAAGACTTCAAGTAAGACGACTTGTCCGGAACACGCTGACCCCAGTCGAAAAAGACAACTCACTGACGATCGGCGTCCGACCGGGCCAGGCACTGAGCCGACGGTGACTGGTCGCCAGCTAGTCTTGTGGCACTTCCGCCATAGGCTCCAAAGGCGTCAGGACAGGCGTAGGAGCGGCGGGCGTCAATTGGAGTAGTTTTACACCGGCGGACACGCCAGCTGCCAGGACGAACAAAAGAAACGCAAGGGGGAGTAGACCGCGCCGAAAGGATGTACTGGCCCCGGCAGTGGTCCTTGCCGTGGGCAGCACAGGTGGCGTCCAGCGCGGGGGCAGCTCTTCGCGGAAGTAACGCGTCAGAATCTCGTCGGCTAAAGCCGCGCCCTCGCCGTTTCGTTTATCCCGATGGTCAAAGCTACAAGAATTATCCGGTTGCATGGCTCGACTCCTCCCCATGCAGCAAATGGATGAGTTTCTGACCTAGCTTCTGGCGGGCACGCATCAAGCGCATGTGGACTGCCGCTACACTGATCTCCAACACCTGGGCGATCGCCGGCGCTGTGTATCCCAAAGCATAGCGCAAGGTCAGGATTTCCCGATCCGTATCGGGCAGACTTTTCAACTCGCGCCGGACCAAAGCACGGACTTCGCCTGCCAGCACCTGCTCCGGAGGAGCGGGCCACCGACTGCCCACGTCGGCCAGGACTTCTGGAGGCAAAGTACCATTGCGTTGGAAGCTACTGCGCATGCGGTCGCTGGCCAAGCGCCGGGCTACGGTCCGCAGCCATGCTAACACATCGCGAACTTTTTCGTCCCGACACCAAGCCTGCCATAGCCGAAGGTATGCTTCTTGGGCGATATCGAGCGCAGCATGTCGGTCCAGTGTCCGGGCGTAAGCGATGGCCCAGACGTCACGGCAGTGTGCCGCATAAACTTCTTCGAAGCGTGCGATCAGTTCCTGTCGAGGCTGATGGCCCATGTTCCATACCGCCATCCGGCGCCCACGCATACTGGGCCGAGCGGTGACTCGCCGACCCGTGATCTATTGCTTGCCGCTGTGGCTCGCCCGACGGGCAGGCAAGAGTATCTCCCAGTATCTTAGACGATCTAGCGCGCTGTTTTTAACACGCCGGCATCGCCGCGTCCGGCTTGTGCAAGCAGGCCCTAGACACCGCCTGCCGCGCAATGCAGTAGGCTCATCTGCGACCGACTTCACGCTGCGACCGCGCCTTTTCTAAAACAATTCAGCGGACTTTATTCTGGCTAACTCCAGAGTAGTAGCGCCCGCTATCTGCGGCACATCGGCTAAGTAGGTTTGGGCCTATCACAATCCGCAAGGCATGTCACAAGATATCTTGCAGTCCACGCTGACACTAGCGTCCTGGAGGGCACCAACATAAAATATTGTGCTGGGGGCAGATAGAACGCCGGGCGAACCCCTGTCGGCGCTTGCAAGTACCGTGCGGAGAGCGAACCATCGGTACCCTGTTTTCCGAAAAAGAACAAAGCGAGCTGCGCAAAGGTCAGCCCCTGGCGATCCGCATGCGGCCGCGGACGCTGGATGAATTCGTCGGCCAAAGTCACTTTGTTGGCCCAGGAAAACTGCTGCGCCGCATGCTGGAAGCCGATCGGCTTACCTCGCTGGTATTCTACGGGCCGCCTGGGACGGGTAAAACGGCACTGGCGCACGTCATTGCCCACCAAACCCGCTGCCGCTTCCGTGAACTCAACGCCGCTGCCTCCGGTCTCAAGGAATTGCGCGAGGAGTTGCGACATGCGCGCCACCACCTGGAAGCTACAGGCCGGCGTACCATACTGTTCGTGGACGAACTGCATCATTTCAACCGCAATCAGCAAGACGTCTTGTTGCCCGATGTCGAAGAAGGCATAGTCATTCTGATAGGCGCCACAACGCAGAATCCGTTTTTCGCGCTCAATGCTCCGTTGGTCAGCCGCAGTACTATCTTCGTTTTCCAGCCGCTGAGCGTAGACGAGATAAAGGCAATATTGACACGAGCCCTTGCTGACCGTGAGCGCGGACTAGGCGCTATCCCTATCGAAGTTTCTCCGGAGGCGCTGGACTTCCTGGCGCAGGCAAGCGATGGCGACGCCCGTCGCGCTTTGACCGCTCTCGAAATAGCAGTACTTTCCACCAGCGAACGACCGGTACGTCTCAGCCTGGCCTTAGCCCAAGACTCGGTCCAGAAGAAAGCCGTGCGGTACGACCCCGGCGGCGATTATCACTACGACGTCACCAGCGCATTCATCAAAAGCATGCGCGGCAGCGATCCTGACGCCGCGCTGTACTGGCTGGCTCGCATGCTCGAAGCAGGGGAAGATCCCCGTTTTATTGCCCGGCGTATCCTCATTTGTGCCTCTGAAGACGTAGGCAACGCCGATCCTCAGGCGTTGCTGATAGCTTCTGCCGCCAGTCAGGCAGTGGAATACCTCGGGCTGCCAGAGTGCCAGCTAGCCTTGGCACAAGCAGCGGTTTACTTGGCCTGTGCCCCTAAGTCGAACGCCGTCTACAAAGGCATCCAGTCGGCTCGTAAGGATGTTCAAGAAGGACGAACGCTAGAAGTACCGGCGGCGTTGCGAGATACCCATTATGCCGGCGCCAAACAACTTGGGCACGGCCAGGGTTACTTGTACAGCCATGACAGCCCCACGGGATACATCCCCCAGGACTTCTTACCAGAGAAGCGTGAATATTACTTTCCGGTGGACCGAGGTTTCGAAGCCAAAATCAACGAATGGCTAACGCAACTCAGAGGCGAAGCGAACAAACAAGCCCCTGAATCAGTTTCCCGAAGCGATTCGGTACCGGACGCCGAATCGAGCCATGCCACAAAGCCTTGACCTCTGATGCGCTTGTCGAGGCTATCGCTGGCCAGCGAGCACAATAGCACTCGGGGTCATCAGGGGAGGTAGCCACAAGTCCACTTAACTTGTGCATTCTGTAAACGTCATTCATATTATTCAAAGTGTGCAACCACATCATTTTAACTGGACACTGCAATTACTGTTCCACAAAAGACTTAAAGATGATATGGCTGTGCAAGTGCCTATATGCGACAGGCGGGCCCTGACGCTTTAGGAACCTGGAGATTTACCGCCAAATGCCAAGCATAAACCGGGGCTTGGATAGAATCCCGGCGGGAGGACTCAGCACAGATGTTTCAGTTGATCTTTTAGTGCCTTACGGTGAGCAAAATCTCCAGAGGCGTTAAAAGCTGACGATCTCCGGCAAGGTATCGCGTCACTGGGCGTTACGTCAAAGGAGACACGCCGATATGCTCTGAGAGACAGCCGCGGTTATCGCCGCTGGTGCAAGGGAAACGAGTCTTTCGGAGCTTATGGTTGTAGGAGAAAATCCTTTTGCTCCCGGCAAGGAATTTGTTATCATACCGCAACATGGGTTGTCGTGCCAAAGTGTGACGGTCAGAATAGAATGGCTGAGGTGTCATCGAGGGCTACCGGTCGAAAGCCCTACCGAGATCCTGACCGGCGTGAGTGGGGCAAAGGAAACAAGAGCAAATGAAAAGGCTTCTTGTACTCTTCATTGTTGTGGGACTGAGCCTCGTGGGCGTGAGCTACTGGCTGACGCGTACGACGCACGCCTCGTCCGTGCAGTACAAGCTCGAGGTCGTAGACGTCGGTCCGGTAGTCGGCAAGGTGAATGCTTCGGGCCGGCTAGTGCCCAAAGAAGTGGTAGCGGTTATGGCTGAGTCGCCCGGAGCCCGGGTCGTTTCCATTGCGCCCCAGGCCGAGGTCGGCCAAAGAGTTAAAGCAGGAGAACTATTGGTCCGTCTGGACGATCGGGCCGCCAGATTGAAATGGGACCAGGCGCAAGAGCAGAAACAGGCTGCACAAATGTTGATCGCGCAGGCCAAGTTACAGATTGACAAGGCCTATGCCGGCTTGCATTTGGCCCAAAGTCGCCTGCAATTTGCCACTAAGGCCTTGGAAGTAGCCTCGAAAGTTGGCCAAGTCAGCCGGGAGGCTCGGGAGAAAGAGGAGCTAGCCGAAAAAGCCGTCGCCGAAGCGCGGGCTGGTTTAGAGCTGGCACAAGTTCAAGTACAAGAGGCTCAACTGGCCTACGAGGCTGCGCAAGCCAAGGTCCGGGAAGCCGATCTGGCCGTGCGGGCAGCAGAGTTGGCTCTGGAAACATGTTCCATTCGCGCGCCCGTGTCGGGAATTATCCTTGAGCGCAAAGTGCAATCCGGTCAACTGGTTTCATACCAGTCGCCGGCAGCATTGTTCCTTATCGCGCCCGACAACACGCCTTTGGAAGTCCAGGCCCAAGTCGGGGAATCGGATGTCGTACGGCTTCAAGAAGGGTTGCCGGCCGAAGTAACCGTGGATGCGTACGCCGATATGGATCTCAAGTTTCGGGGCAAGGTAGTCAAGATCAGCGAGATGCCGGTCACGACATTGACCCGGCTGCCCATGGGCCTGGACGCTGGGGCTTTGTCCATGTCGGGGCCGCTGGTCTATGGAGTTACGGTGCAGCTGACGTCCAACTCTGGCAAAGCCAATGAGTTTCGCCTGAGACCAGGCATGACCGTGAGCCTGGCCATAGTCCTCCAGGAGGTCAGCCAGGCTATGCGTGTGCCCAATGTGGCTTTCGGTTTCGAGCCCGACCAAATGAGCGAGGAGGAAAGAGCTGCCCTGGCAAAATTCAGCAGCAAGAACAACAAAGCTCTATGGGTTTGGCAAGGAGCGGACAGGCTGCAGCTGGTCATTGTGGAGACCGGTTTGAGCGATGGCCAAAAAACCCAGGTGGTCCGCGTCCTTTACCCCCATGACCAGGCGCTGCGTCCCGGCATGGAAATAGTAACAGAGATAATCAGCGAACATCGCAAAGGACTTTTCGAGTCCAAGCTGCCGATTCGTTTCTAATGGCGCGTAGACCGACGCCGACACATGCCGCGGCTGCCGGGCGAGCGGGCAGCCCCAAGGGCTTGCAACAGTGATGCAGCGGTGGCACAAACGCCATGTGCCGACCAGGGTGGGTACCTATGAGCGATAGTAGCTACACTGACGTGAGCAACGCAGCGTCCAGAGCTGTACAACCGCAAACTGTGCGGCCGGTGATCCAGTTAGTGCAGGTGACCAAAATATACAACTCCGGCACCGTTCAGGTCCAGGCTCTGAGGGGAATTGATCTCGAAGTTTTTCCCGGGGAATTCGTAGCCATCATGGGAGCCAGTGGCTCAGGCAAGTCCACCCTCATGAACATTATCGGCTGCCTAGACCGTCCCACGACGGGGCAATACTTCTTGCAAGGCAAGGAGATCAGTCAGTTTACGCGGGACGAATTGGCTTCGATCCGCAACAAATCCATCGGTTTTGTCTTCCAGAATTTCAACCTCCTCAAGCGCTACACTGCCCTGGAAAACGTCGAGCTACCTCTGCTTTACAGCGGCGTGCCCAAACGCGAACGTCGCCAGCGTGCCGAAGAGATGCTGGGAAAGGTAGGCCTGCAGGATCGGATGCATCATTTACCCAATCAGCTTTCGGGCGGCCAGCAACAGCGCGTCGCCATTGCCCGCGCGCTCGTCAACAATCCCAAGATCTTGCTCGCCGACGAGCCTACGGGGAACCTCGACTCCAAAAGCAGCGAGCAGATCATGGAGCTTCTCGAGCAACTCAACGAACGTGGGCAAACGATCATCCTGGTAACTCACGAGGCCTCGGTCGCCCGGTGCGCCCGAAGAAAGGTGCACATCAAGGACGGCCGGATCGCGCCGACTTCGAGCTATCTCGATGCCGATGCCGAATACCCTCATGGAGAAGCCGAATCGAAGGAAGACAACGGCATCTACACGCCCTTGGATGTAATCGCCTGCGCCCGGCATTGATGCGGTGAAAGGCTATGAGCTTTCTGGCGGCTATTCGCGTGGCCCTGGATGCGCTGGCAGTCAACAAAGGCCGGTCCCTGCTGACCAGCTTGGGAATCGTCATCGGCATCATGGCCGTCATCTCCATGGTTGCCGCCGGCAGCGGCGTGCGCGAAAGGCTCGACGAACGTCTGGAAAGTGTCGGTAAAAACCTGATCCTGATTCGTCCAGGCGGGGGCAAGGCACTTTCCGGCGTGCCCACGCAATTTGCTCCGCTGACCAGCGAAGATGCCCAGGCCTTGCGCGACGATCCGCAGCTCAGGCGCTGGCTGGTGGGCGTCGCCGAGTCGCAGTATTACCCCACCATCGTCAGCAGTCATATCACCAGCCACCGCGTGAACATCACCGGCGGTCAGCCGATCATTTTCACGATTCGCAACTGGAAATTGGCTGCCGGCCGCTTCTACAACGATGCCGATGTGCAACGCGCCGCGCCTGTATGCCTCATCGGCCAGACGGTTCGCGAAAAGCTTTTTCCTCACTATCCCAACCCTGTGGGCGAACGCATCCGCGCCGGTCCGACGTACTTGCAGATCATCGGCGTTTTGCAGCCCAAGGGGCATACCCCGACCGGCGACGACCAGGACAATCAGATTTTTGTCCCCATCACCACCCTGCAGGAAAAACTGGCTTATGAAAAGCGCATCGCTCTGCTGGTCAGTGCCGCGCGCGACCCGTCTTGGATCGGCCGGGCTACCGAACGCATCCGTAAAATCCTGCGCGAGCGTCATCGCATCCAACCGGGCACCGACGATGACTTCGAAGTGACCAGCGTTCAAGAACTGGCCAATCTCGGCGACACCATGACCCGTTATCTCAACATCCTCATCGTCGTGATCGCCTCCATCAGTTTGCTCGTCGGCGGCATCGGCATCATGAACATCATGCTCGTTTCCGTTACCGAACGGACGCGCGAGATCGGTATCCGTATGGCTGTGGGTGCCACCGCCCGCGATATCCGCAATCAATTCCTCATCGAGGCAGTAGCACTAGCTCTCTCGGGGGGATTGGTCGGCGTCATCAGCGGCATTGTCGCGGCTATCCTGCTGGGGTACTTCCTGAATTGGCCTATCCTCGTTTCGCTGTTTACTATCGTGGTGGCCTTTGCGGTTTCGGCGGGGGTGGGCATCTTTTTCGGTTATTACCCAGCGGTCAAAGCCGCCCGGCTCGATCCTATCGAAGCCTTGCGTTACGAGTGACCCGCTTTCCGCGCCCGATCGGGTTCCGCACACAAACGGAAGGCCACGGCGCGTAGCGCGTCATGGTAGACTAGGTCGCAATGCTCAGCGCTGCCAAGGCACCTATGGCGGCCGTATCCGCAATTTTTAGCGACGTCGCCGAAGACACAGCGGTGGCGCCAACAGTTCGCTGGCCATCAAGAGCGCCTGCAGTCCGGAGCGGTTGGTCAAAAGGGCACGCAGGCGATTGCGTTGTTCTTGGAGTTCCGGTGCCCAGTCACGTGACTTCTCGTACGCCGACATGTCCGGTTGCGCAACTAGCCCTTCTATAGGCTTGGAAACACGCTGCGACACCGGTTCTGCCACAGGAAGCGACGGAGCGTATCTGCCCTCGACGAACGACTCCCGCGTTTGCAAGCGGCGCATGGGAGCAGTGCCGACCACGACTTCCGCTGGCACCGCCTGGCGAGGCACTTCCACGGTTCTGGGCGAAGGTGCCGTCGCTACAGGCTCTGCCACCGGGATAGCCACCGGCTCGCCCATCGCAGCTTCTTTGCCTGCTCGGGGCGCTTCGGCACGTCTGCGCCGACGCTCGATTTCCCGCAGGAAGCGGTCAATATCGTCGGCAGCCTCCCTGCGGTCGCGCTCCGGTTTGGGAGCACCTTTGCGTTCCACGGGGCGCGCGCGGCCCGCCACCTGATTGATGACCCAAATGACGATCAGGATAATCGGTATCAGCCAGCCAAAGTCTTTCATAATGGGCTCCTTTCGCCCGTGCCTAGGTCCCGTATCGAAGGCTACGCAATAGGCAGCGCACGCTGTTTTTCGGACCTGCAAACGCCACTGGGTTGTGCTTCAGTCCTGCCCGCTTCTTCGATCGTCGGCGTACACGGCCCGAGGACTACCGATTGCGTGCCGTGTACCGTCAGGCCACGAATCGCGAACAGCCGGTGTGGCCTTTGGCTGGGACTTTTGTGCTCTGCTACGAAGTCGCAGGGCCGGCAGGCGGACCGGCAGGCCCTTGCGGGCCTCTTCCCAGACCGGCAATAGCCGAACGCATTTCCGTATCGGACTGCAGATTCCTCAAGTAGTAATAATCCATCACACCGAGACGGCCTTCGCGAAACGCTTGGGCGATAGCCAGCGGAATTTCTGCCTCGGCCAAGACGAGCTTGGCGCGGTTTTCTTCCACCAGTGCCCGCATTTCCTGTTCCCGAGCCACGGCGGCAGCGCGGCGCTCTTCGGCCTTGGCACGAGCGACTTTTAGCTCGGCTTCGGCCTGGTCTGCCTGCAATTTGGCGCCGATATTTTCTCCCACTTCGACATCGGCGATATCTATGGAAACGATGTGGAAAGCGGTACCGGCGTCAAGACCTTTGTTGAGCACCTGCTTGGAGATGATGCTAGGGTTAGCCAACACCTGTCTGTGGTCGTCGGCCGAGCCGATGGCCGAGACGATGCCCTCGCCGACGCGGGCGATGACGGTTTCTTCCGTGGCACCGCCGACCAGTCGTTCCAACTTGGTCTGCACAGTCACGCGCGCTTTGACTTTGAGCTGGATACCGTTGCGCGCCACGGCGTCCAGCGTGCGCGCTCCTTTAGTGGGATCGGGGCAATCAATGACTTTCGGGTTGACGGTCGTGCGTACCGCCTCCAATACATCGCGGCCAGCCAAATCTATAGCGGCAGCCGTCTTCCAGGGCAGGTCAATGCCCGCTTTGTATGCAGCGATGACCGCGGCGGCTGTCTTGGGCACATTGCCGCGAGCCAGGTAATGCGCCTCCAGATCGCGTGTCTCTACCCGTATACCGGCCTGCACCAGAGCTATTTTCTGCTGGACGATCATCTGGTAATTGACCTTGCGGAAGGTCATGCCGATCATTTCCAGATAGCCGACGTTGGCGCCGGTCAGTCTGGCCTGCAACCACAGGTTGAAATAGCGGATGATCACCAGCAAAAAGATCAGGAGCACCACCAGGGCAAAACCACCGCCGACAAACCACCAGATGCGGGGGTCCACGTTTTGCTGGGCAAAGAGCAGCGCTCGGTCCATGGTCAACCCTCCTCAGAAGAAGCATGCGCGTGTTCGCACGGCCTACAACCGCAAGAGCCAATCACCGTGGCGACGGGCGCTGACATCGTCCTCCCTGCCGTTGTTGTGCCCATATGCCATTTTGCGCCCTGACTGTTCTTTTCACGACCTTGGCGCCGAAAAGCGGCCCGTGCCATCAGGCCGAACGCCAGGGAACGATCCGACCACTCGGACTCTTCCACGATCTCGACAACCACGGTCAGCCTGGCCGGTCAAAGTCTCCTTTTTCAGGTAGTTCGCTTCAGGACAGGAGATCTTCCGGAAGCTGGCTGATTTCTTTGTCGTCCAGAGGACGCACGGTAATTTGGCCGACGCGAACGTCCACGATGCGTACCAGTTGGCCCGAATCTATGAACATACCCTCGGCCTGCGCTTCCAGACGTTGCCCATGGAGAGTAATCACGCCACACGGGCGCAGCGGAGTGACCGTCTTGGCGATCTGCCCGCGCAGGTGTTCACGACCAGCCAGCTCGGGCATCTGAGCGATTGTGCTCCCAGGCCCAGGTTCCTCGAGGAAGAATTTTTTGCCGAAAGGCGTCTTCGGCCAATAATGAAAAGCCGTGATTACTACGATCGGTATCAAAACGAAAATGCCGATCAACGTGACGATCCCGGTCACGGTCCCGCCCCCTTCCGATTCGGGGGCATAAAAGATCATGGTGATCCCCGACACCAAAGCCACGACCGACAGCACGAACAAGAGCCCACCCGAGGGAATGAATACCTCTGCCACCAGTAACAGTAAGCCCAAGATAATCAGCAAGTACGCCCAGAGCAACATACCGTGCGTTCACTCCCGGTCCATGGATACGTCCGGCAACGACCACTACCTCCTGTAAGGATCATACTGCCTTGACAACGATACGCAACCCGTCAATTTCGACGACCTGAACGCGTGTACCAGGCTCGACGAAGTCGCCCTCGGCGACTACGTCGAGGAAATCGTTGCCAAAGCGGGCTTTGCCTGCAGGGCGCAATTCCGTGACGGCCACCCCCACCGCTCCCAGCAAGTCTGCTCGCGGTCCGTAGCTGGACAGCACTGCCTCGCCGGGCTGTTCTTCTTCAGGAGGCGGCAAAAGCAGCTTACTGGCATAAGGCACGCTCGGCAAATAACGCGCCACCAGATAGGCCAGGACCAAAGCTACCACCATCGCCGCGGCAAAGAGGGCTATGTTTTTGCCCATGTCCGAATACTCTTCGGGTGTTTGCGGCCACCGCTGCACGACCAAAAGCGACAAGGCAGTCAGCATCAAAGCCACACCGCCCAGACCCGCCACGCCGAAACCTGGCAACACGAACAATTCCAGACCCAACAAAGCCAAACCGAGCAAAAACAGCAGTATGGCCAGGGCATTGACCTCGCCGCTGAGCCATGAATAAGACCAGAACAGGAGCACAAAACAGACTGCGGAAACAATACCCGGCACGCCGACGCCCGGGATTTTGATCTCCAGGATGAGCGTGGTGAAAGCCAGGATGACCAAAAAGGCGGTAGTGGCTGGCATGGTCAGAAACTCGACCAAGCGATCTATCCAATCGTAGCCCACGACCAAGAGATCAGTCGGGGCGACACAGTACAGTTCGGCCAGGCCCTCGCGCTTGTCTACCAGATAGCGAGCCAGGCCCCAGTCCACTGCCTCTTTGCCGGTGATGCGCAACAGCTTACCTGGCTCTTTGATGCGGGCTAGCTCGCGATAACGGGCACGGTTTTTTTCCACTTCGTCCAGAGGAACGATCTTCTTGGGGTTCGCCAGGGGACGCGGGGCAGCGTGCTGCTTGCCGTCGCCATCCGCGTGCGGTAACTCTTCGACGCGCACCAAACCCATGTCCGGATCCAGCAGCGCGCGGACGACAGCGGTCGGATAACCTTGCTCCTGGGCCAAGGCGACGAAGCGCTCGCGGATGCCGTCCAGATCCGGATTGATTTCGTCTTGCTTACGGTTGCCCCGGCGGTAGACCAGTCCACTGCAATCGCCGAAGTCGGTGCGAGACGCGACCACCATTTCTTGGCAGCCCAAGGCGATCATCACTCCCGCATTGGCGACGCGATTGGGAATGTAGGCCACGATGGCCACGCGCCGATTGGGATAAGCGGGATCCTGACCACGGCCGAGGTCTATCAAATAGCGGGCGAACACTTCGGCTTCGTCTACGTCCCCCTCGGAGCTTTCTATCTGCAGGAAAATGAGGTTGCGATTCCTGCTCAGGGCCTTGGCGATATGGCGCCGCCAAGATTCCACTTCCCTGCGCGTGATCTTGCCGCGTATCTCGACGAGAGCCGGACGCAGAGGCTCGTCACCCCAGGTAGCCTCATAAAGCCGAATGCCGAACAGCTCGGCCAAGCGACCCAAGCCGTCGAGGACGCCGTTCGCCAGGCCGGAGTCCACGGCTTCGGCAGCCGTAAAGCGCCCTGCTTCTCCGGCAGCCTTGACCAGTTGTGGCTTGAGATGTTGATCCTCCGGACGTAAATCCTTTTGCAGTGCGTAACGTTTCCCCTGGGTAGTATCCAGACGAAACAGCGGCTGTGAAGGCAAAAGCATCTTGAGGACCAGCGCCACCGGCCGCCCGAAGAGATCCGCTTGCTGCCGGTACCTTTCCAGAGTAGCCTGATCGGGTTCTGGTTCTCCCGGCGGTAGCACCTCGCCCAGTACGGCTTGCTCGTGCATATAAATGTATTGGCAAGCGAGGATCGGCAATACCAAGTGACTGCGCACATGTCCGCGCACATACGCGATGGTGGCGGCACGTCCCTGAATCTTTTTGATCGCCTCGGCCAGATCCAGGCAGGCACCCAGATCCTGTTGCGGCTCGCTTCGGTCGAATACATATACCAAGACCCTGACCTGACGCTTTTCGATGGCCCAGTTGGTTTGCGTTTCGATGCGACGCGTCGCTTCCGTAGTAACCCTGCTGGGGATGTAAATCTGTGCGCCCCAGTCTACCCCTTCGGCAAAAAGCACGCTGGGCGGAATCCAGACAAGACAAGCTACCAGTAGGCCTGGCACAGCCAATGGACAGGCAGCACGAGCCGCATCGTCCCTGTGCTGGCAGCTACTCCCTGGCCGCAAATGCGCGTTAGCTGGTTGACGTCCAGCTGGCATTGCTGGAGGCCGTTGTCCCTGGCCGTCCACTTGCACAAGCCGCCTGCTCATATGCGGTAACTCCGTCCCTTGCCCCCTTTTGCTCATTATAAAGCTTTGTTACAATCCGGTCAAAAACAGCTCCGGCGACATGGTTCGCCGCCATCTCACAGACCCTGCTGCATTGCGGCGACCCGTGCTCGTCAGGACAAGCCTATGCACCATCTTTTGTGGCTGCCTCCTAAGGTAATTCGCTAGCGTGCTGGCACCCTTTTGACCCTGGTGTCGTTCTGCATTCGTAATATGTTCCTACCGCCGTCACTCTGGAGGCTGCCGAAAAGAGCCGTCCCACGCGCCCGACCCAGACAGTGAGTTTTCCCCTTGACTGACTGTCACCGCCTGGCCACAATGATAAATTGATGGCGTGAAGCGATAAAGGGCAAGACACGAGGCACCGTTTTTGAGCAAGATCGGCTTCCAGACGGTCTGGAGCGATGGGTTCTGTTTGACAGGAGGCGATCAAAAATGCGACTCACCCTTGCGATCATGGCCATGTTGGTATGCGCGGCACTGGCCCCTGTTTATGCCGGTGGCATAACCGGGCAGTATGTCGAGGCCCGCACCTGTGACGTTTGGACTGGGGCTTGCTTTGCCAATGCCGAGATGAATCTAGCCGGCAAACACGCCGTCTTGGCCTGGAAAATCGAACATGGCAAAGGCCTCGACGGTCTGTGTGTCGTCGCGGTCGTGGAAGCAACCGATACGCTCGGTTTGCAACAAACCGGACTTGGAAAAGCGGTGATTCTGGTAGACAAGCGCGCCAGCGCATCGCAAAAGGAGCAACTGGTGGCGTTGGCCAAAAAGCTCGCCGGCGATTTGGCGGGCCGCATCTTGGCCGTGGAGAGCACCGATATCCATTTTGAAGTCGGCCTGTGTGAAACAGGTGGATGCGCACGTGTGGACGCAGGCGTCGCTCGTATCGAGACAGGGTGTCTGGGTGACCAGCACCGTGTATGCGGCCACGAGGACAACTTTTATCCACCTTTGTCCCAAGGCGTCGAGTCCGTGCGTGCCGCTTTGGTGAAGGAACATACCTTCCAAGGCAAGGCCTTCAACAAAACCTGGAAAGATACACAGCGCCGTGGCGCTTATCTGGGTACTTTCGCTGTGAGCGAGTAGGCGCTTCGTTCGACCAAGACTCAGCTAGCGCCAGGCGGATCCAGCTCGTCGGTTGGCGCAAGCAGGCACGGCATCGGTGCGGCTGCCGAGTGCAACAACAAACTGATCCTTAGTCATGCCAAAAAATCAGCCCACGGCTACCGCAAGGGAGCTGTGGGCTTCTTTTTTCGCACCGGTCTTTAGGTCACGCCGTGAAAAAGCGCGGGGCTTAGCTCGCTTGCCACGATAGCAAACCATGTAAGCAAACTTGTAGTACCCCGGCCCGCGAGACGCCCGATAAAAGTCCGAACCGAGGGATAGGAAAGCCGGTCTTTGGGTCGTATAATACTGGCAAAAGGACAAAGAATCGAAGGCTAAACGCTTTGGAGGGAGACGCCTGCTATGATTCGCCTGCACCTGACTTTAGCGATAACACTTTGTGGCGCCCTTTGCCATCCGCTGCCGGCGTGGTGTCAGGACAAATACCTGCTCAAAATCGTACAACAGGCACCTCCGATGGAGATCAATGAGTCCATTCGGGCACTGCTGGATGGTCACGCTTACCAAATCCTGGACGGCAACGGTAACGTGCGCTGCGAGATTTGGTTCCGCAAGGTAGTACCGGTGCAGGCGACGCCGGAACAAGTCCAAAATGGCCTGACCTATCAGGAAATACCCCAGACCACGCTTTTAGGAGCTGTGCGCTATGCCCAGGTGGGACGCGATTATCGCGGGCAAAAGATCAAACCCGGCGTCTATACGCTGCGATTTGCCTTGCAGCCTCAGGACGGCGACCACATGGGAACCGCGCCCAATCCTGAGTTTTGTCTGCTGGTGGCCGCCGACAAGGATGTCGGTCCCGAGTTGCTGGATGTCAAAAAGCTGCACGAGCTGAGCGCCAGCTCTATGGGTGGCAATCATCCCGGCGTGTTGCTCCTCATGGGCGACAGCAAGCCCCAAGCTCAGCCGCATCTGGCCGAGAAACAAGACGAACATTGGGTGCTGGAAATCCAGCTCAAAGCGGATGCCCATGGCAAAGGGGCCGTCCTGGGGATCGGCTTGACTGTAGTAGGCAAATCGTCTGCCGCTTGACACCCCGCGGAGACATTGCCTCAGCGACAATCCATGCCTTTCCCTCGTTGCACGCTAGGCTGCTAGCCCCACGCAGCTCAGACCTGCTACGAAGCCGCCCTGAGTCAGTCTGGCTCGCTTTCGCCTAGCTGGCTTGGCGGATTCGATGCACCGCTTCCAGCGCCGCCGTCCGCGTTAGCGCAGCGCCACGGGCCGCAAACAAAAACCAGCTACAGTGCCTTTGATTTTGTTGACCAGGCAAATGTAGCAGAACTCATAGACCTTGTCGCGCGCCAGGTCTTCGAGATAGTGGAATTCGCCGATGTGCACCCCCTGGTCAATCAACAGGTATTTGTGGACGGGGATGAAGCGCTGCGGCTCGACCAGCGAAGGGGCGTGCTCCAAGCCGCTGGTGTCGGAGCCTATGAGGATAGCTCCCTTTTGCTCGACCAGCCAGCGGGCTGCCGGCAAATCAATGCCGGCGGAGTCATGTTCGCGAATCTTATCATGCTGGGCACCGTCTTCGCCCCAGTAACGCAAGGTGCCTGTGCGGATGAGCACGGTGTCGCCGGGGCGCAACTCCACGCCTTGCTTTTCCAGGGCACCGCGCAAGTCTTCCACAGTGATGCGATAGTGAGCAGGCAATGCCTCGACATTGCGAAAACCGGCGACGTCTATGAGCACACCGCGCGTGATGATGGGCGGAATACTGACTGCGTCGCAGCGCCGAATACCGAAATCGCCCCCATATTGCTTTTCGGTAAAACCGTTGTACCAGTGGTTGTCGTCGCCGGCGGTGACATGGCCCAAGCCATCGATCTGGGTAGCCACATTGTCGTTGATGAACAGAGCACAACTGTGCCAGCTCATGCGGTCGGGATTGATCGTCGGACTCGCTACGGGAGCGAAGTCGCCCTGCCTTTTGACCCCCTCGGGACTGCGAAAAGTCATGATTTCGCCTGGGCTATGGCCGGGCCATTTGTACGAGTTGCGGCTGTAGGTGACGCCCAGATCGTACACTTTGCCCTGGCGCACCAGCTGCAAAGCGGCACGAATGGATTCCGACGTCATGGCGTTGAGCGCACCCACTTCATCGTCCGCGCCCCAGATCCAGCCCCACCCTTTACCGCGAACCCATCCCTTGATGGCGACGGTCTGCTCGCCGGCCTGAGGTGCGCCAGACGCCTCAGGTTCTGCGTCCGCACTGGTCCGTCGCTCGGACGATGCTCGTGTAGATCCCGACACCAACGGTACTTGCCCCGCAATCCAGCCGACGACGGCGCCGATCAACACACCTCCCAATACCCAGGACTTCTTCGTATCGTGGTGCACCATGGCTCGTCATCTCCTTTCGTTGCACAACCACGGTCGCGGCCCGCCTGCCAGGCTGACGCTTGTACGCACGCCTCTGTCGCACGCGCTCGCGACCTATAAAAGTACTGTGCGGCATGTGCCTGAGCTTATCCGGCTGGCCGGCGAAATCAATCGGCTAGATCAGCAGAGCCGTCGTACCAAAGAGCACGCTCAGTACACTGCATGTTGCGGCTATGCGACCGGCGCAGTTCTGCAAAGCATTGCGTGCTTATCGTCAGCCGAATTGTCGAAGACTCGTCCTGGTGCATGGTTTCATCTAAATTCGTTGCTTTGCGTAGCCTTTTATGGTTTCGACCTGTGGTGTCCAATCGCCAGACGGTATTGCATTGCGTATCCTTTCGGGGCTGCCGACTTGCATGGGCGCTTTCTCGCTTGGCTCTCACCAGATGACTAGGCGGACTACGGCTATGCTATCTCGGCGACAGCCAGTATTTATGGCCAGGGGTGTCGCTGCAGGCGTATGGAACCTGGCCATCTCCATCGCTATCGCTCGCCCAGGGAGTCGAGCCTAGATACTCACCGGTTTCGTGTTCCCGGCGGAGGAAAGCGCTTGGCCGCGTCGTCCAGCACCAGTACCCAGTCCAATTGCTCTCCCCTCTCCGGAGGGATGAATTCTCGCTCGCCGCGATTGGGAAACTCGCCGACGGCGGTTGCTTGTCCGGTACGCGGGTTATACCACCAAACCTTCACAGTGCTTCCGGTGATGGCCTCCATCCGTACCTTGAAAGGCCGACCACACGGAACATAAACCAAGGCGTAACTGCCCGAGATGTCCCGCGTAGCAACGAAGCGGTAACGCCCTGTACCGGGAACAGACGTGGGTACACGATCGGTAACGATGATACTGTCGTCCGGTACGCGCGTCAGGAAAGGCCGCGACTCGAGCAGCCAACGTGCGTGCTGCATCTGCCAAGCCCCCGGGTCATGAAGAGCCTCGAACCACGGAACCAGAGGTGCATTGACTGGAGTGCGTCCAGGCTGCCACATCTGCCAAACAGAATGATGCCCATAGGTATGGCCGAAAGCACCGCTGAAAAGGTCCCAATAAAGAGCGCGGCGCACATCCGAGGCCAACGAGTGTCCCAATTCGTTGGCTTTGAAGGATAGTGGATGGCCTTCATAGAGGGGCTCGCCGTCCAGCACAGGTTTAGGAGGTTGCCGATCATAATCAGCGCGTGTCTGCGCATAGCGCCTTGTGTATTCTGCCTCATGGCCGTTTTGCCGCATGTTGAAGTCGAGCCAGTCGGCATTGTGAAACCACTGGGCAGAGCCGCACCCCCCGGGTGGATGAAAAGTGATAAGGTGTGCTCCGCCGTCTCCCTCTCGCAGGCCACGTGCCATCGCGGCGATGATCTCTCGTTGCTCCTCGGTTCGAACTGGGCGATCGCCGCCTAAGATCCAAATCAGC
>Ga0209989_100064_pt1 | contig 18995 bp, 8 predicted proteins | sample Antgeofumaro1A2B_FD_188083 | JGI IMG/M metagenome (GOLD analysis project Ga0209989, IMG submission 188083) | Geothermal fumarole subsurface microbial communities from Mt. Erebus, Antarctica - 1A2B (SPAdes) (version 2) | ecosystem: Environmental > Terrestrial > Volcanic > Fumaroles | place: Mt....
CCAGGCGTGAACGGCATCCATCAATTGCGAGGCGATGCCCATGCGTCGGTATTGCGGCAAGACGCCGTAAAACCACGAAAAAAATACGGTCGGCTTCAGCTCGAAACCCAGAAAAAAGCCCACCGGCGATTCGTTCAGGTGTCAAAAGAAATCGGATGTTCGATTGCACCCGCCGCCTGATTCCCTCGTTATTATCTACGTTCTTTGCCCCAAAACGGCACGTGCGCGACAACGGTTGCCTTGTGCCTGGCGAGTGCATAATTGAAGTCCAGGGAGTTTCATCCTGCCGATACACTTGGCCGCGCCCAACGGCAGACATGCAGGCTATCACCCAAGGGGGGTAAGCAAAATGGCGGGCACTATCGAATGGATGTACCATCGCCGAGGCTGAAACACCTGCAAACGGGCGCAAGAGTTTCTTGCCAGACAACAAGTTAAGATCGGCGAGCTAGCCGATGCCCTCAAATTGCGCTGGGGCCGTGACGATGCTCTGCGGCTTGCCCGACAGGCTGACACCATCTTGGTTGCCCGAGGCCCCAAGGTCGTGCGGCTCGACTTGCGCAAGGAAAAGCTCAACGACGACACCCTTGCCAGCTATTTGCTAGGGCCTACGGGCAACTTGCGGGCGCCAGTCCTCAAGCTCGGCAAAACACTCATGGTCGGTTTCAATCCCGATGTCTATCGAGAATTGTTGGCCAAATGAGCTGACTGCAACTTGGGTCACGTCTGGGACCGGATGCGCCGAACCCTGAGAAAAGCGACTGCCGCCGTTTCGCTGTTGGACACGCGCAACGGGCAAGTCGCTAGCCGAGCGGTACCTTGTGCGCCGCCCACCGACTAGCAGTGACTCGAACGAGACTGCCCGGAGAATGGGTGCCGAGAAACCGATCACTGGCCTTTGCCGTAAATCAGCGCCATCAGTTCGGCGCGCGAGGACATATTGCTTTTGAAAACTCCGCGCATGGCGCTGGTAGTGCAAATGCTGCCAGGTTTGCGCACGCCGCGGATGGTCATACAGGTGTGCGAAGCCTCGAGAATAACGGCGACTCCTTTAGCGTCTAGCTCTTGCATGAGCAAATCGGCGATCTCCTCGGTCATCCGTTCCTGGACCTGCGGCCGCCGGGATACGACTTCGACCACCCGCGCCAGTTTACTCAAGCCGACTATACGCCCATTAGGAAAATAGGCGACATGGGCGCGGCCCAAAAAGGGCAACAGATGATGCTCGCAGACGCTTTCGAAGGAAATGTCCCGGACCAAGACGATTTCATCGTACTTTTGGATGAAACACTTGCGGAGCAATCGGCGTGGATCGACGCCTACGCCGCTGAAAAGCTCCGCGTACATGCGGGCCACCCGTGCCGGCGTATCCCGCAGGCCCTCGCGATCCGGGTCTTCTCCGACGGCTAAGAGGATCTCGCGCACCGCCTGCTGGATGCGCCCCAGATCGGGGATGGTGCCCGGAGGCTCTGCCGTGGGCATTCGCCTGTCTTTCTGCGGACGATTGGACATAGTCTGCACGATCCTGGGACTTTAGTACCTCGGCTTTCGACGATTGTAGGCGAAGCCGTCAAAGAAGTCCAATAACCGTCGTGAGCCGACTGCCTTCCGATCCGTCCTCTTGTGTCCGCTTGTCATCTCGTCTGTCCTTCGAATGCAATGCAATCGGCCTAGATCCAGGTGCTAAGCACGATGCCGTGGCCCTGGCTTGAGTGAACACGACGCCAACCAGATCAAGCGGAATACGTTAGCGACCGGCACCAGGTAGCCGCACGCTCGCGGCGGTCTTAAAATCGGGCTGCATGAGGGCAATAGTGATCGTGCTGCCACGCTGCCAACTGGCCTGCCTCGGGCCTTACGGGTGCGAGTGGATCTCCACGCCGACGCTGGATCGTCTGGCAACGCAAAGCGTGGTGTGCGATCAGCATTATGCGGACCGGGCGACGCCAAACGGTGTGCGCCAGTCCTGGCGCTTCGGCACGCCTTTCGCAAGTGTCGAACGCTGCGATTGGCTGTGCGCTCTAGGCGACGCCGGTGTGGTCACCGCGCTGATTACAGAACGCACTCTCCTCACTGATCGTCACCCTTTTGTCCGCGGCTGGTCAATTCAGGAATTTGTCCATGAGCCGTCCGGCAAAGCCTGCAGCCTCCGGGTTCTCGATGCTGCCAACTACGTTCTCGATCGGCTTGTTCAACGCGAGCACTGGCTTTTGTGGCTCGAACTGCCCCTGTTGGCCTTTCCCTGGCTGGAAGAAGACCTGGCATTAGCACCGCCCGAACAACGGTCAGCGAGCGATTCGCCCGTGGCCATCGGGGATACTCCGACGCCACCTGCCAGGAGCCAAGAAGCGCCGGCTGACCAGTCCGGTGAGGCAAAAGCGACATCGGCGTCGCAATCCGCACAGGACCTACACACCGAGCCAGAGGACTTGGATGTCGAACTTTGGCTCGATCCACCGCGCGGCCGTCTCGGTCAATCCCTGACCGACGCAGAATACGATCGGCTGACGGCTACGTACGGTGCTCTGATAGAAACGGCAGATCATCTCCTGGGGCTGCTGCTGGATCGCCTGCAAGCCTTGGGCGTGTACGACCAGTCGCTGCTGATCGTGACCAGCGACCTGGGGCTGCCTTTGGGCGAACACGATGTCATAGGGGCCTCGCCGCCACAGCTTTTCGAAGAGCTGGTACACGTGCCCTTGTTTTTGCGTCTGCCCGGAGCCGCTGAGGCAGGCCGCCGGATTCAGCAATTGACACAGCCCGCAGACATGGTGCCGACTCTCCTGGAACACTTCCAGTTGCCGGTCCCGGAGTCGTGTGCTGGAAAAAGCCTCTGGCCTGTACTGCACGGTCACCCCGAAAAGTTGCGGGAATACGCTTGTTCCGTGGCCCGCATGGGCTGCCGGCAACACGAAGAGTGGGCCATTCGCACGCACCACTGGTATCTCCGGCTACCCATATGGATCCAAAACAAGCTCGATGTGCGCCCAGAGTTGTACAAAAAACCGGATGACCGCTGGGAAGTACAAAACGTCGCGGATAGCCACCAGGACGTTGCCGAGCATCTGGAATTGACCCTGCGCCGCTTTTTGATGCTGGCCCGAATAGGCGCCGTGGACAAATTGCCCGAACTGCGCGAGGCAGTTCTCTCCCTCAGTCAGCCTGCATGACGTCGAAGCGGCTGCAAATGGCGCAAGTACCTAGAGCACACGCCGCCCGCCAACCACATGAACCGAAGCGCGCGCCGGTAGACAGGAAGTTCGCCCCAGAAAACAATCGGAGCAAGGCATTTGACACAATCCCGCGTTTCTTAGGAGGTACAACGATGATGCACTACCAGGTACCGAGTGTGGTCGCATGCGCTGGCGTCTTCTTCCTGGCGGGTGCTGCGGCCTTGCAAGCGCCGAAGGAAGGACACGGCTTCGTGGACAAGGTTTTCAAGGCGGCGGACGGTTCGGAACACAAATACACCCTATTCGTGCCGTACAGCTACAGCGCCGAAAAGCCGTATCCTCTGATTTTGTTCCTGCACGGCGCGGGTGAACGTGAAGGGGGCGCGAAAACCCCTGTCCAGGTCGGCATCGGGCCGGCGATCAAGAAATACGGGGAGAAAGACTTCCCGTTTTTCGTAGTTTTTCCCCGCTGCGGGCGACCGCCCCGTAATTGGAACGCCGATGGACCGGACGCTCAGATGGCTCTGAAGATTCTGGAACACGTCGAGAAAGACTATCGCATTGATCCTGACCGCATCTATCTAACGGGCTTGAGTATGGGCGGCCACGGTACCTGGAGCTTGGCAGCCCGTTACCCGAGTCGCTGGGCAGCAATTGTCCCCATTTGCGGCTCGGGCAATCCTAAGGATGCGCCAAAAATCAAGGATCTTCCCTGCTGGTGTTTTCACGGCGACGCTGACAAGGCGGTTCCGGTGCAACGCTCCCGCGACATGATCGAAGCCATCCAGCAGGCCGGCGGTAAACCTCGTTACACGGAACTGCCAGGCGTGGGGCACAATTCCTGGGACCACGCCTATCAAAATCGCGAACTTTACACTTGGCTTTTGCAGCAAAAACGCAAATAATAAGTCCCTAAGGCCGCAAGGCAGTTGTGTCCCGCGTTTGCCAAAGAAAGGGCCGTCGCTCGACAGACCCGAGGGATCGCCTCAAGAAAAAGGAGTACTCCATGACGCATGTGAATCGTCGCGAGTTCATCAAGAAAGCCAGCGTAACTAGTGCGTCCGTCGCTACACTCACGGCTGCCACCTATGCCCGTGTCTCGGGCGCCAATGAGCGCATCGGCGTCGCCTTTTTAGGCACAGGCGGCCGCTGTCAGGCACACATAGACATCGTCAATCGCTTCAAGCGTGAAGGCAAAGGCATCGAGCCGGTCGGGGTGTGCGATGTTTGGGACGGCAACAACGTGGTCAAACGCGGCCTCTATTATTCCTCAGAGCGGTGCGGTTTGCGTCCCGACGATCGTGACCATGTCACGAAGGATTACCGCCGGCTGTTGGATCTCAAAGAGGTGGACATCGTTTGCATCGCCACTCCCGATCACTGGCACGCCAAGATGTGCATAGACGCGGCAGCTGCCGGCAAAGATGTCTACTGCGAAAAACCCATGACCAAAACCATTGCCGAGGCCCACGCCGTCGTGGATGCCATGAAGAAATACAACCGCGTCATGACCGTCGGCGTGCAATCTATGGCCGACTCCAGTTGGAAAACCGCTTATGAATTGATCCGCAAAGGCAAAATCGGCCATGTGTGCCAGGCGCAGACCAGTTACTATCGCAACCACATCGCCGGTCAGTGGCGCTACTATCCGCTGACGGCGGACATGACGCCCAAGACCATAGACTGGGACATGTTCTTAGGGCATCAGTTCAGCGTTTTCGACGGCGTGCCGCTGGCACCGAAGATGCCCTTCGATCGCGCCCTCTATGCTCAGTGGCGTTGTTACTGGCCCTTCGGTGGAGGCATGTTCACCGATCTCTTCGTCCACCAGACCACTCATCTGATCGCTGCCATGGGCGTGCGTTATCCCAAGCGGGTTTGCGGCGCTGGTGGCATCTATCTGGAATACGACGGGCGCGACGTGCCCGATGTGGCTACCGTCGTCGCCGATTACGAAGAAGGCTGCCAGCTCATCATTACGGCCACAATGATCAGCAGTTATCCGATCGAAGAGGTCATCCGCGGTCGGCTCGGCACCATCAAATTCGTTCAGGGCGGTTTCGTGATCATACCTGACGATCCGCGCAAGGGAGCTGGCTTGCCGCCGCGTTTGGAGAAGAGCCTCTCGGGCGAGTTCGTGGATTGCCACCCACCCAAAGGGCCCAATGCCGACACCACCGCCCTGTGGGACAACTTTCTACACTGCGTGCGCAGTCGCAACCGCGAAACCTGGAGCCCGCCGGAATTGGGCGCAGCGGCCTTCACTACCGTGGCTATGGGCGTGCAAAGCTACCGCGAAGGCAAAGTGCTCTTCTGGGACAAGGACGCCCGCAAAGTCGTGCCCGCCGATGCTTCCTGGGCGGCACTCTGGGAAGCACGCAGTAAGAATCGCGGCAAGCCCAACCAAATCCTCGGCTGGGAGGCAGGCGATGTAGGCAGTACCTTGTCTCCTCCAGACTACATGAAACTGGCTGGCCCGTGGACCGATGGCCAGGACCCTGCTGCCAAGGCGATCAGTTCCGGCCAATGACAGGAGCCGACACGCTGCACAGTTGGCTGTCGCCGCGCCATAGGCGACCGCCTAGGACATAGTGCGGCTCACCCATAAAGCAGAGCTTTGACGTTCGGTCGCGCCGACAAAAGAGGGCTTGTGCAACCTATTGTGCAGACGGCCCTCTTTTGTCGGTTGCTTCATTTAGCATAATCAAGCAGCGGGGCGTGCGACTTCGACGCGCCGCGTTGTTCGCTCTGCACCTGTCCCCTGCGCCGCCCTATTTTTCAGCCAAACGACTACCAGCACCACTGCAGTCACTGTGCTAGTAACCAGGGTTATCCAAAGTCCTGCGTAAAAGGACATCGGTTCGTAAACGAAACGCACTATATGCTCGCCAGCCGGTAGAGCTACTCCGCGGGCATAGCCGTTGACACGGAAAATCGGCACTTCACGGTCGCCCACAACACATTTCCATCCCGGGTAGAAGGTGTCGCACAGTACCAGATAGCCCGCTCGGGGCGCGCGCACACTGACGACCACCTCTCTGTCTCGGTCGGCTAAAATGATAGCTTCACCAGCAGTCCCTTCGAAATCGGTCATCGGGTCGCTGATCACTTGGCCTACTTCGCTGGGCGAGGCTGCAATGGCAGGCGGTACCTTGCTGCTATCGCTGAAGTGGCACGTCTCTGCGTCAACCCATACTTCTTTTTTCAAAATGGCGACTGGCACATATGATTGAGCAATTTTTCTTATTTCGCGCCTCATGTCATCCGGAGCTATTATTCTCGCCTGGGAAACATAAAAGGCGCGCGGGAATGCACTTTTTAGCGCGTAAACATAATAGTTGCTACCTGTGCATATAAGCTGTAACCCTTCATCCTCCTCTAGCTTGCCAGTCGAAATGATGTACTTCACCGCGAGCAGATCAATAAGTGGCGAATCGTGCTTCGTCGTTGTCATAACTGCATTGGGTGCCCTAGGAAAAAGATGAGTACGGAGGTCTTTGTCGCCAATGAGATCTAGGAATTCGCTATAGCTCTTGGGAATCAGACTCTCGTACAAGCTCGCTGTGTACAGACCCCAGATCGCCTGCGCGTCCAAATATAGACTGATCAGGCCTTCATCGTGTTGCAAATGGTCACCGGCCCACCCCACAGGCATAACCTGAAAGACCCGGCTCTCCGGACTCGATCGGGTAAGGAGAAAGTCCACTTCCGGCGTACGAGGGAAATGGCCGCGATGTATTGACCTCTGATCTCGTACCAAGGTGAAGACAGCGGCGAGTTCCAAAGCAAGCAGCAAACAGGCCCATTGCACACCTGCCGGCGGCGGTTTGGACGAGAGTATCTGCAAGCCTGCTAGCCGCAACAGCACCAATATGTAAAAACTGGCCCCGAGTCCCAGCATCGCCGCCAAGGTTCGCCCCTGAAACGGAGATACTTCGAAATAAAGGATTGCAGCTACAACGACCAGCATAATTATTCCGACCAATGCACTCAGTTGCACGTGGCCGAGTAATTTGCCCGTCCGCTGCATCCACATCATTATGAAATCGTCAGCGGCCATCGTTGACCTGTCTATACCCGCACCACAAAGTATGGCTGCCAAGAATCCCCAATAGAAACTCAGTCGGAAAAAAGAAAACGTGGCTAGTAATGGTACATACTGGCATAAAAGAGGTTTGAAGGGACTGGTCAAAAGCGCCAAAATAATTACGGTCACAGGAGCTAGCCAGCGCGCCAATCGGATCTGGGCGTTCTTTGGCTTCAATGCCCCTGCGACAATAAAGGGGATGGCAATGACTCCCACGTAGAAAAAGAAATTGAACTCGGGTATGTAGTTCGACGAAACGTGGCTGCCGAACACAGCATACCATAGACTCCTCAAGGCGAACGGATCTTCGGGGTACTCTCCTCCGCGGTTGGAAAGCGATGTAAGCTCCGCGAACGGAACCACAAATACCGCAGCAAGTGCTAGTCCCCACAACAGAGCCACGCAATACGCTGCGACGAACAATGCGAGTGCCCTTGCCCGATGTTGCGTAGATTTCAGCCATCCTATCCCCAGGCCCCACACCAAAGCCCACGGCGGCAGATAAACGAGATAGGCTACGGAACTGCTATAAAGCAAAGTAGCCCAAGCCATTGCCAACGATGCCAAGCGCCAGACGCTCACCCGTTCGACGAGCCTTTCCGTCAGCCAAATCACGCCGGGCAGCCAATCCAAGGCTGGCGCCGTCGAATGCAGCCGGCTTTCGCTCAAAAAAACGGTGCCAAAAAAATAAACCCAGGTGGCAGTCATACTGGCTAAATGCGAAAACTGCAGACGCACCCGAAAGTATCCATAGGCCACAGCAGCTCCCAAGCACCTGCTCGTGGCGATGCTCAGCCAGTATGCCACAGTTACTGGAGCAACGAAAAACCATGCGTTGCGCACATCGAGCGGAAGTGCAATTGAGTCGGCCCACAACGGATAACCGCAACCCAAACGCGATGTCCACAAGGGCACCCGGCTTTGCCGCCATTGCTCGATGGCTAACGCTTTCAAGGGCAAATTGGAGGTAAGCGTGTCGGCAGTCAGAGGCGATCGTCCCCAGGCAAACAGGAGCAGGTCAGGCAAGATACAACAGGCTGCTGTTACTGACGCCCCGACAAGCCACCGCCGCTGACATAAATCCAAAACCGCATCGGCTCCTGTCACTATTGCGCGACGGACCTGGCGTACTGCCTCGGCCCACCCTCTTACCGACAGAACGAACCAACGTCCCAGACACATGCGAACGAAAGCCAGGCCAATGGCAGGCGTCAAACTTGTCGCCAGCGCTGTGGTCCACAGTCCTTCTAGCGTGTATACCAACCGGCACGCGTGACGCTCCACAATCCACAACGTAACTGGCACCCCGAAGTGAGCGAAGACAATAACCCCTGCCAGCAATCCTTCGGCCCAGGATTGCACGACCAACGCCCGACGGCCCAGAACCAGAAAGCAGGCGACCAAACTCAGCGACAGTAGCGTGGCCAATCGCTGCTGACTCGTATCGGCAGACCTCCCAGTTTGCATTCCTCGGGCGACAAGCCACACCCCATCTACGATACGCCGATAATTGCGTACCTCCATCCAGTCCATGGCCGCCGCCATGGGCGCATCGGCAAATTGCACCTCGATAAGATTTTCTCCGACATCGAAAGCATGTCCCGATACGAAGAAGATCGCCCGATGCCATTGCTGTTTGATGGGTTCTGCAGCCACCACCCGACCGTTTACCAACAACTGCCGGATGGTCACCGGTTCGTCCGGATGGTGTTTGGGAAAAACGAGGTAATAGCCCCCCCCCAGGCGGCGGTGCTCGCCACACGTATCTCCTGACGGCAGCATCGCACGTAACTTGTTCGTCGGCGGATTGTTCGGCCAATCCAGGGGAAGGGAACGCCAGCACATGCTCGTTCAAGCCCGAGAAATCGCCAACCAGTCCTTTGCCAATGGCCCAATCGATGATGCCGAAAATGCTGAGGGCCACTGCGATGATAACGAGCGATCGCAAAGCAGTTACCGGTTTACCCATAGCTTCCGTGCCTTCATAGCTTTTTCATCACTACTCGCCGCAGTCCACTTATGATGCCTGTGTGGGCTTTTAGGGTCAAGCCGGGAATATCGGCTGATAAACGAAGTCGGCTGCCTTTTTTTCCGTTTGCCGAGGTGACGCAGTCCAGGGAAAAAGAAAAAATTGTGCGAAAGTAGCCAGGATTTCCGCACCGGGAAAGTCAGACACCGGGCTAGGAATCCAGCCACTCGGGCAGACTTTCCCGACGCGGAAGCAGGCTAAAAAGGGAAAGACCGGGGAGCATTTAGGTTAATACTGCGTCTTATCTACCAGGGTTGGGTACGACTCAGCGGCTTGCAGACTACCCTGGATCTTCCCAAAGCCGGTCGGACGGCCTTGGCGACTGACCGATGCTTGAACAGTGATTCGATGAACGATAGGAGAGGGGCCTATGGCATTCTGTTCGTTGCTTTCTACTCTGGCGCTTTTGGCACCTCGGAAACGTCACGGCAAAAAGCCGGCAATGCCACGGCGAAGTTCCTGGCGGCCGCCGATGCGTCGTCTCGACGTCGAGCGCCTAGAAAGCCGCGTATTATTGAACGGTAGTTCCCTGAAGGACGAGCCCAACGACACAGCCGCCAGCGCTTTCGATCTTGGCAAGGACATTTTCTTCGCGCGCACAGGCGTGGCGATCGAGCCAGCCGGCGACTTGGATTTTTACAAATTCACCTCGCCGGCGCAAACCTCCGGCCAGCTTTCGATTCTCATGTCCATTCCCTCGGGCTCGTCGTTGGATGGACGCATCCAGCTGCTAGATAGCGACGGCTCGACCATCCTGGCTCAAATGGATGCCAACGGCCCTGGGCAAAGCGAGATCCTGGTATACACCAGCGCTGTACCCAACAAGACTTATTTTGTCCGCTTCGCCAGCAACGCGATCAGTTCGGGAGAATACGGTTTTCAGATCAGTTTTGCCCGGTATCATGTAGACGCCACCAACCCCCAGGTCGGCGATGGGTCCCTTACCAACCCCTTCCGCACCCTCCAGGTCGCGCTGCGCACTGCCATGGCTCACGAGGGCACCGACGAAGTCTTGGTTTTCGGCAATAACTCTACCAATCCACAACACGTCTATGTGTGGCGCCGAGACGGTGACGCCGATGGTGATGGCGTCGCCGATGGCAACATGTTCTATTCCGGCGAACGCCTCATTTTCCGCTCCCAGACGTTACTGGAAGGGGGCGGCGGTCAGTCTGCCCGCGTCATCGTCAAGCTCCAAAACAACATCATTGACGTCGGTAGCGGTGCCGAGCTGCGTGCCGAAGGACAGCCGGGATTTCCTATCATTTTCACCTCTTTCCAGGACGACACCGGCGGCGACACCAATCAGGACGGCGGCATCACTCAGCCGCAACGTCTCGACTGGGGTGGTATCCGCTTCCGCGGCGATGCCATCCCCCAAGGAGCCACTCCCGAAACAGGTTCGTTCTTCAACTACGCAGATATCCGCTATACCGGCGCACGCTTGTTCGATCCTCTGCGGCCGGAAATCGTTCAGGGTGTCGAATTCGCTTCCATCCGCATGGAAAAGCAAATCAGCGGCCCACTCGCCGCGCCTGTCCGGGTCCATAACACCACCTTCCGCCATGGCGGAAAGGCCTTCGATGTCCATTTCGACGCTCTCGCCGGTACTGGTCCCGAGATCCGCAACATCACCTTCACCGACAACTCTATCAACGGCCTTTTCGTCAACATTCCTTTCCAAGACGTCAACACAGGTCAAACCCTTGATATGACGCTCGATAGTCAATGGGACGATGTGGGCATACCCTATGTATTGACCCAGCGTCTCAATGTAATGGCCCGGCTCACCATCAATGCCGGCATGGTGATCAAGTTCGGACAGACAGAACTCAATGCACTCGGCTCTACCTTTCCGGGGGAGTTGGGAACAGCCGCATTCGTCTTCGTCAATGGCACAGCGGACCAACCCGTCATCTTTACATCGCTTAACGACGATGTGCTCAATGATACGAACAACGATGGAACCGCCTCGAACCCAGGGCCTTTCTACAATGGTCCGGCGCCTGGGCAATGGGGCGGATTGCACGTTTCCCAAGGCCATATAGATCACGCCGTTATCCGTTACGGAGGTGGTCGTGTTCCCGTCAATGGAGTGCTCGTGTACGCTCCGGCTCTCGATATTGTCAACGCTTCTGCCTTGGGCCAGCGGTTTCGCGTATCCAATACAGAGATCACTCAAACAATGTACAATCCCCCCGAGGGACAAACCATTCTCGATGCCCCCGCCATTCGTGTCGGCGGCCCCGTTCCATTCGGCCCCAACCAATTCACCCACGACGTCCTAGGAGAAGTTTCTATAGTTGACAATTTCATTCACGATAACCAGGGGTTGGCGCTCTTGGCAGATCCGTCGGTATTTTCCGCGACACCGCATCCTCTGGGCGGTTACGGTGTCCATATCCGCCGCAATGTCGTCGAAAACAATCTCGTCAACGGCATGTTTACGCTTTTCTCCCGTCCTGCGGTTCCAGGCGGCTTTCCCTTTACCAGCCGGTTCCTGGGTCTGCCGCCTCTTGCTTATCTGGATGACACCGACATTGTTCAGGTTATCGGCACCGTGCCCAACGCCATCGCCAGCTCAGAATTACAAGTTTTATTTCCCGACGACATTGTCTACTTGCTCAGTCGTCCTGGAGTCACGCCGTTGAACCCGGACGGATCTGAAGGCTTCTTGAATCGGTACCAAGGGCAATCAGCGGCCCTGGAGTCTTTTTTACGTCAACTACCCAAGATTGCCACACCGGGACGTGAAGCGGACGGTAACAGCACCAACAACTCTATCGCTACCGCACAGTTTTTGCCGTCCATGAGCTTTATCAATATCACGCCACTCAACGTTTTCGGCACCTTGCCTACCGCCACTGTTTTAGGTCACCTTGGCGGCGACGACATTGACTTCTACAGTTTCGATGCTGGGCCAGGAACCGTTTATTTCGATATAGATCGTTACGCCATTTCTACGCAACTGCCGACCGTGGATATCAATACTGCTCTAGCACTGTTCGATGCTTCGGGTACCTTGCTGGCCTGGGTAGATGATTCCAATCCTGCCGACCCAGGTTCGACTAATCCACCGAGCACATTCTCGACCGATGCCTTTTTGGGGTAGTTTCACTATACCAGCAGCCGGTCGTTACTATTTAGCAGTGAGTCGTTCTCCGAATTTGCCCAATGCTCGAACCAGTGGACCGAACACTCCGTTGACGCGGCCAGATGGGGCTCCAGGCGGTTTCTCAGTGGCAGGAGCTACACCTGGCGATTCATCCTATCCCTTCAATAGTGCACAGCCGGACAATGCGGTGCCCTACACGTTGTATATTTCCATTTCGAACCCTATTGGACCCACGCCGACAGCGGGCGATAATCTCTTCTTCACCTCGTACATAGATTTCGAGACGACGGCCAGGGGCGCGCCTGCCGGCTCATTAGCCGGCCTCGATCTCTTTGGCGATGAATGGCTCGACCAAGGAGTGCGCTTCGTAGCACTGTCTGGATCGGGGACACAAACTGGTCGTCCGGTGCTGCGGCAGAGCCTGGGCATGGATCCCTTTGCTCCGGTTTCCGGCGCCACGATATTGACGACCAGCGATCCGAACAACAGCAGCCTCGAGATTGTTTTCCCCAACCTCGTCAATGCAGTCGGCTTTTGGCTTGTCGACAACGAAGTGTCCACTCCTCGCGAACGTCTCGAGTTTTACGGACGCCCCCTCGGCACAGGGGTGGACGTCCTATTGGAAAGCGTCCCTCTTCCATCCGGAACTGGACCCATTTTCATCGGTCGGATCAGTCGCCAGCCCATATACAAGATCCGCATCGTCGAGGACCCAGAAGATACTTTCACTACAACGTTTACCAATTCCACAATTGTACCCATTCCCGACACAGGATCGGCTGCCGAATCGCAGATCAACGTTCCTGATGCTTTTGCCGTGAAAGATGTGAATGTACAGCTGAGTATCAGCCATGGACGCACGAGCGATTTGATCATCGAGCTGGTGGCGCCTGATGGCACTGTAGTTCGGTTGATCGAGCAGCGCGGCAGCGGCAGCAATTTCGTCAACACCGTCCTCGACGACCAGGCGAACGTATCCATTGCCGATGGCGCCTCGCCCTTTACCGGAAGCTTTCGTCCCGAGCAGCCGCTTGCGGCATTGATAGGTAAAAACGCCAATGGTACGTGGAAGCTCCGCATCCGAGATATTATTCCTGGCGTCAGCGGCTCTCTGACTAGCTGGTCGCTCGCCTTCCTCCGGGACGACACGGCTGGAATAGACGATCTCTATTACGTCAGCGCCGGCGAAAGCCTTGTCGTGAAATTCGACGGCAGCAACTCGCGTCTCGTAGCTGGGCTTTACGACGGCAGAGACGACACGCTCGGCGGAACACTCCGCATCCTCGGTCAACCCAACTACCCTGTCATTTTAACTTCTTTTAGGGACGATTCCGTCGGTGCTGGGCCAGTCGGTCATGTAACGGCTGATACCAATAACGACCGCAATGCTAGCGCTCCTCAACCCGGCGATTGGCGTGGTATCGAGATCCTTGCCGGTGCCAATACGAGCAAGATCGAACACGTTATCCAGCTGGAAAACGGCGCCGTCATCCGTCTGCCTAACGATGCCAATCCCTACACTATCGGCGACGATAAGCGTCCTTCGGGCCCTGCCGCCGACGGTTTTCAGGACGGTACCCTGATAGAGCACGCCGATGTTCGCTACGCCGCTATCGGCATTTCCTACCAGGGCTATCCTGACAACAAGCTGTCTATCGAAGGCAACGATATAGATGTGCCCGTAGACGTCAACGACGAAGGAGTCAGCGGAGCTGGCGCTGTTCCCGGAACTACACGTCTGCCTCCTCTGATGCGCATTCCCACACCGCAGCTGACGCGCGATCCTTTCTTGACCGTAGATCAGCGGTTCGGAAGCGGTGTCGCCTTTATGTCGTACAGCGGAGCGGTTCGCCTGGGTGGAGAATTGCGACCGCAGCTTATCGGTCGCGATGCTGACTTCTATGAGATCACTGGCGAACCGGCCGGGTTGGGCAACTTCCGCGGCATTTACATAGATGTCGAATCCGTACAGCAAGGAGGACCTGTCAATATCGCCGTTTTCAATCGTCAAAACCGGCTTATTTATTGGAGTTCAGTAGACCCAGTGCCCGCAGATCCCACAGGTACTGTAGATCCAATAGGCAATTTCCTCGGGCCGGTAGACTGGTGGGCTGGCGATGTAGATTTTACAGTTAACGACCCGAGGAGAGATGCTACTTATATAGTTATATCGGGACGCGGTAGAATCCCCTGGGTACTGAGCAGGCGTAATCCCTATCAAAACACACTTGTGTGGCTTATTCCCCTCACTACCTTCACTGGCGATCCCAATGCCGGCGGTTTTGCTGTTCAGTTCATTGATGCAAACGGCAATCCCGTGGATCCGCCCCAAGACAGCCGCTATCACCCCAACGATGTCGGCTTCGCCCACGGTGGCTATGAAGTCGAATTCAGGACTCCTCAATTCGATCTCTTCGGAACCAATACCCACAGTGGCCGAACCGGTAACGCCGTACGTCCTCAAGAGGGAGAAGTAATAATCCGTAACAATCTCGTGCGCAACTTCCTTACCGCAGGCATCAGACTTCAAGACCATCTGCACGATCAAAGTTCTCTGGGTCTGCCGCCGGACAATTTCTTCCGCATTCCATCGCAAAGCGCCCGGTATGCTTATCCCAACGCTCAGATTTCGACAGACAGCGGGTTGCCCTTCGAAAATCTGCATTGGCTTCTGCCTGGCGCGCAAGTGTACAACAATATCGTCGTGAACGGTCAGGGCGATGGTATCTTGATCACTGAAAACACCCCTGATCCACCGCAAACGAGGCCATTCCCGATCCCAACCAATCAACCAGTGCCAGTTGGATACCACCTCGTCATGAACAACACGATATATGGCAACTCTGGCGCTGGTATTCGCGTCGTCACGCGTGGCGGACCGCACATTCTAAACAACATCGTGGCCAACAATAACATCGGTATCGCTGTTGACGACTTCGGCGATATGCTACCCGACCTACAGCCGCCGATACGCCCGACGTTACAGACTGTGGTCGCTTATAACCTTCTTTTCGGAAACCAGACTGCTCTCCAGGGGCAGTTCAACCAAACTAGGAATATCGTCAATGCAGATCCCCAATTTGTAGATCCGGCGCGGTTGGATTTCCGTCTGCGGCCTATATCGCCTGCGATCGATGCCGCGCTCAGTAACCTAGCTGACAGGCTGTTTTTGGCCGGCGATCCTGACGAGCCGACGCGCGCGCCCAACGACGATTTTCGCAGAGCCAAACGCATTGACGATCCACGCATCAACAACGTAGGCAGCGGTAACTTCCCGTTCTTCGATATCGGCGCTATGGAGGCCAATGAGCCGCCCACACGGGTTGTGAGCCTGTCGCTATTCAATCGGACGCGCATTTTGCCCGGGCCCGTCGCCAGCTTCAGCGTAACGTTCAGCGGGCGTATCGAAGTTACCAGTGTTACGTCTGCCACGGTGCAATTGTTGCGAGGCGACCTGACCGGGACGCCAGTCCAACTGTTGTTGCTCAGCAACAATTATGATGCAGTCAACAACTTACACACATTCAGTTTTGTCATTCCCAACGGCATAGGCACGGGTTCCTATACGCTCTTGCTGGATGGTGTCGGCGTATTCAATAGCACTAACCCGGTGATTGCCAATATCGCCGGACAGCCCATTGATGGCGAATTCGATGGCAGCACGTTTCCCAGCGGAAACGGAATACCCGGGGGGCATTTCATCTATACCTTCCAAGTGGACGCGGACGGGCCGAGACTTACTGCGTGCAACTTGGCTCCCAATTCGGTTATCAGCCGTTACAGTCAGCTGCCAGGCACATCCGATATCATCCTCAGTTTCGATCAGGACCTCGATCCGACGTCCGTAACACCGAGCAATGTGCGTCTCGACTCCACGGGCGGCGACGGCAGTTTTGCCAATGGATTCGTGACAGTTCAAGGCACACGGCTCCGTCTGGCCGATCCGCGTACTGTCGTCTTGACGTTGCCGCCCGGCGCGCTGCCGAACGATATCTATCGAATCTTCATAGACGGGTTGCGCGATCTGAACGGGGTCCAATACGATGGCGAGTTCTTCGGCAGCTTCCCGAGCGGTAACGGTTCACCGGGTGGTGCAACCGACCTGCGTTTCAAAGTGGATCTGCTGTTCAACGATTTTCAAAATCCAGGCGACTCTTTTGGCGTGGGTAATGTACAGCGCGGCTCTTCGACCGCCGAGGTCATTTTGGTCAACACGGAAGGAGGCGGCGCTGATTCCGTACTGATCCTCGACCCCGTAGCACGGCGTGTCATCGCCCGACACCTCGATCGCAATACCGCCAAATGGGCCGGCTGGATGGATCCTACCGATGTTACGCTTTTCGGCGACTATAACGGTGACGGCGTCTTTGAAATCATTCAAGTGAACAGGCCCGCTCCCAATGAAATGCCCGAGCCTGTCGGTGGCTTCATTCGGGTGTTAGACGCTTTGACGGGCCAGGTCATCAAGGTGATCAACTTCGAAGATCGCATTCCTGGGACTTTGACCCTATACCGGCAAGCATTCGCTGGGCTCATAGATCCGGCATCTCCCGCCGGAGATACCGTAGCCGATCTTGTCTTCGCCGGTCATTTCACCCAGCGGCGCAATCTCGAGTTGCTTTTCTTCAACCGTACCAACCAGAACTTGAACTCTATTGCGCTACGCAGCCTGGATTTGGTGACAGGTCAAATCACTTTTACTTCGCTGCACGATGGCAATATATTCGGCGGCTGGATAGATGCCACGGACGAATATGTCATAGCCGATACGAACAACGACGGCTACGACGACCTGGTAATTTTCAACCGTGTCGCCAACCCTGAGCAATTCCGGACGACCAACAAAGGTTTTGTCGGTATGATTTCTATTCGCGATTTAGGTTTTCCGCCCTCGCCTTATCGCGGTTTCTATCGTTTCTTCGATTGGAATTTTGCACTACCCGGCGAGAACTCTGTATTTCCTGGTTATGACGACTTGCGCGATCATGCCAGCGTCGGCATCGTGGTCAATAAGGGCCGCCGTACGCCGGTGATTTTGCTGGTCAACAGCCAGTACGAGGTAGATCCGAACACGGGATTGCCCATCAATGCCGCTTACGCAGTACTCGAACCGCGGCCCATTATACCTGGCCAGCGTGACTCGTTCCAACTCATCCAAACGATTTTCCATGGACCGAGCAACTTCGGCTTTTTCGACGCCGATGATGCGGTTGCCATGGGCGACTTCGACGGCGACGGCACGGACGAAGTCGTGGCTTACAACCACTCGGTCGCTCAGGAAAACATACGTGTTTTCAAGACGTTCACAGGGGCGGTTCTGGGCAGCATGACCTCGCAGACGGGCCGACAATCTTCGGGGGCTGTCGCTGGGGCACCCGATATCGGCCTGGATCGCGTCCGACATGCCATATCCCATGCCCAGCCAGTTCCGGTAGCCGTAATGGATACGGGTATTGATTATACTCACCCAGCGCTATACGAGCACATTTGGATCAACTATTTCGAGATACCGACTTCCATTCGATCTCGACTGGTAGATACTGACAAAGACGGCTTGATCACATTCCGCGACTTGAACGATCCAGCGAACACGGGATTGGCAGCCGACATCAATGGCAATGGATATATAGATGCGGACGACATACTCAAGCCTTGGACATTAGGTGGATGGGCCGATTTCGAAGACAACGATGACAACGGTCTCGTTGACGATCTCGTAGGCTGGGATTTCGTCAACAACGACAACAATCCGTACGACGACAACGGACACGGTACGGCAAGTGCCTGGGTCATAGTGCAGGTCGCGCCGAACGCGGTTATTGTGCCGGTCAAAATCCTCGGCGCGAGCGGCGAAGGGTCGGCTGCCGATGCTGTCCTAGGGCTCGATTACACAAGGGCAGTCGGGGCACCGATAGTCAACCAAGGCTTTGCGGCGACCAGCTATGTCGGGATCTGGGCAGACGCATTGCGACGCTCCGCAGATATTGGCCAGCTGATCGTTACGGCGGCCGGTAATGGCGACACCTCGCTTATCGCCGCTCTTCGTGAATTGCATCAGCCTAACATGCTCGTGGTCACTGCCAGCGACGGAGCGGACAAACTGGCACCGTTCGCCAATCGGGACCCACGACTGAAAATGCTGGCGGCGCCGGGTGTGGGCATCGTGACAGCCGCGCTCGGCGGCGGACAAACGAGCGCCAGTGGTACTTCCATCTCGACCGCGTTCGTCAGCGGAGCAGCCGCGTTGCTGTGGGGTACCAGACAGGGCTGGGATTATCGTCAAGTGGCCGATGCACTCTTCACCCATACCGATCCCGCGCGCAGCGACAGCGATGAGATTTCCATCGGACGGCTCAACATCGGTAAGGCGCTGACCGCACCCGCCGCCAGCGTAAATGCAGGGCGGCCCATCGTGGCCCCGCAGTTGTTCGACCAGCAAGGACAACGCGATGTGGTGTTCAAATTGCTGTACGATGAGGACGTCAGTGGGCTGCAGGACACGGGTGCAGTGCTCAGCAGGGATGGTGTCGGTGATGAGGTCCTGGCTGGTGAGGACGACGGCATGGCGCTGACGATGCCCAAGACCGCGCG
>Ga0209989_100065_pt1 | contig 18788 bp, 16 predicted proteins | sample Antgeofumaro1A2B_FD_188083 | JGI IMG/M metagenome (GOLD analysis project Ga0209989, IMG submission 188083) | Geothermal fumarole subsurface microbial communities from Mt. Erebus, Antarctica - 1A2B (SPAdes) (version 2) | ecosystem: Environmental > Terrestrial > Volcanic > Fumaroles | place: Mt....
CCCAATTCACCCGCAAGTCCTCGCTCAGCGGCAAGTTCGTTCCTATCAAGGCAAAGGTTACTTGAGCGACGAGGGGGTTGTTTCGGTTATCAACGCTATCCACAAGCCCATCACTGCCGCTCGTGACACTCCCGTCAGAGCGAAGGGTGACGTTGTCTTGCGGGGCGGGGAAGGTCAGGGCAACCACACTTCCGTTGAGCCAGTCGGCGAAAAGGCGCTCTGGCACTCTGGTGTTGGGCAAATTGGGCAAAGCATAGTCCGTCCTTTGCAAAGCGAAGGGGTCATTGGGGTTTTTGTAACCCTCAACCGCCGTCACACCCCAACGCGGGAGCAAGGAAGCGCGGTCGGCAATTGGGTCTAAGCCGTCTGGCGGGATAGGGGTTCGGGCAGCGGCGAAGTTGAGGCAGACATTTTGTTTCGCCAACAACTCAATGCTGGCAGCGCCTATTTGGGAGGGACGATCGGTCACAACAGCCGTTGCGTTTCCGACGACGGGGTAAAGCGGACCCTCCACATAGATGGTGCCACGCGAGACAATCTTCACTGAGACTGCCACTTGCCCGCTCACACGGACATTCCCTTCCGCCACAATGACAATCTGCGGCACCTGTCCCGTGTCTTGGTCAGGCATTACTTGAGGCGGGTCCTCGTCCACTTTCCCGTCGTCGTCATTGTCCCGAAAGTCAATGGGGTCTTCGCCGTTCCGACCATCGTTATCGGCATCAACGGAGGCTAACAGCACACGGTCAACGAAAACGAGGCGGTAACCCAAGGCTGTTCCGTCAGGGGCGCGGAAAGGTCGTCCGTCGTGGCGAATCAGCCAAGTGCGTTGGAGCAGCACGTTGGGTTGGTTTTGCGGGTCAGGCACGACATCAAACCGCACTTCCACGCCGGGTGGGACATAGAAGTTGGAGGCTGCCATGCGATGGGAGGTGTCCAACTCCACTGTGTTGCGCTCTGTTGCCGAGTTGACATCATCCCGTTGCAGCCATCCGCTGTCTGGCTGGCGACGGCGAGGATGAGGTTGCGTTGGGCTGGAGGGGTCAACCAGGGGTGGCTTGACAATCCAATCAAACACTTGTGCCAATTCTGGGCGATACTCGCGCCCGTTGTCCACGAAGAAATCCGGGTCAGGCTGCCCATCCCCGTTTACATCGGGCGCCCTCTCCACAAACTGTCGGTCGGCAAAGTTGTCAATGTAGATGCCGCGAAAGACCAGAGGTTGGTCGGAGGAGTAGTCAACCTCGTAAAAGCCTGTGGGGTTCAGCACGGGGGGGGCGAGGTCCGGGTTCAGGGATGCGGGCATACCCGTAATGGGAAGAGGGCGGATTGAAGTCACGGGTTTGGGCATAGTAGAAAGGCAAGTCAATGGCGGGAGCGATTAGTGGTTTTGTCCGCCGCTCAAAGTTGAACACCCATCGGACGGGCAAGAGCCCGCCGAGCCGCTCCCAACCATCCAAGTAACGCGGAACACCCCCAACGGGAAAGAGCACGAAACCGCTCCCCGGCGGCGTGCCGAAGTTGGAGGGGCGGGCAGGAGGTGATTGGAAGGCGTCGTTGTTGTCATAAACCAAAACCAAAGTCTCATCATCTGCGTGCTGAATGCGTCGCGCCACCTCCAAGACAGGCATAGCGCCGGCGAACAATTGCGTGACCTGCAAAGCATTCGTGCCATACCAGAGCAAATCGCTGTTGATTCGGATAGTGCTGGTGAGGACAACCGTTCGGTCGCGAATAGGGAGGCGCACCGGACCAAGCCATGAGCGAAGTCGCAACCAATTGAGGCGTTCTGGTTCGTTGTCAGGCGGCAAGACCACTGTCTTCGGGTCGCGCTCCGGATTGAGCCGAAGCCACTGGTTGGCATTGGGGGCAATTTGCAAACGCCAGTTCAGTTCCTGCCCCAGCCGGACAAAGTTGCCCACATACTCATTCAACCGAAGCAACAATGGGTCTGGATTGTCCCCGTCTCCCCATGCCGTCACCCAAATCCACTCGGCAGGAATTGGCTTGTAAGCGACAAGGCGTCGGAAGACAGGGCTGTTGGGGGAAGGGCGACCGATGCTGATGACCTTGACGACTTGTTGCTCTGGCAAGTATTTGACTTTCAGCAGGAAAGCGCCGCCAGCCCCTTGAACGGCGCCGAGCAAGTCAATGACCTGACGGGCGGCATATTTGCCATACCAGTCGTTGTCCTTATCGGGGCGGTGCCATCCGCGAGAGCGCTCAAAGTCGTCAAACTCCACCGTTACCGACGGACGCCAATCAGCCCCTTTCTCCGTCAGCATTCGGTCCGCAAAAAGTAAGCCTGCTTGCGCTAACATGAAAGCCTCTTCCTCTTGGCGCGCTCGCTGCGAGAGGTTCATGGAACTTTGCACGAACAGGATGAAGCCCGCCCCGACCGCTGCGACGACGAACAGGATGAGGGTTGCCAGCAAAACGGCTTGACCACGACGGAAGGCGGAAGGCGTAATGACACTTTTTAGTTCACCGAACATTAGGCAACACCACCCTGATACGGCGTCGGATGAACAACGAAGGTACATCGGTTTGGTTTAGGTTGTCCCCTTTAATGCGAGCGCCCGGCGTTGGTTGCCGAAGGGTCAATTCAATCACGACTGCCACCGGCTTTCGCAAGCGTGGGTCATTGACAGTGCGCCGCTCCACCATCAACCGCAAATCCGCCACATCCATGTCAGCGGGTGTGAGGGCATTGTGGGAAATGAGTTGCCTTTGTGGTAGTTGCGAAAGGTCAGGCATTAGCCATGCCCCTTGCACAATCCAACGCCCTTGCGCATCCTGTTGAGTGGGTTCGGGGTCGTTGGGCTCCCACTGGGCGCGAAAGATTTGCCGCCGATTAGCAGGTTGTTGAGCATCCATGTATTGGAAGGGGCGGGAAGGGTCAGCCACCCGAACATAGTAGGTGATGACCTGATAGCGCCCTCGGAGCGGCGGGGCAGTCACCCGTTCCTCGCTGGGAAATCGGGCGATGAAGTCCAACCGAGACAAGGAATCATCGTCGCCCTGTTCACCATCCAGCAAGTCCAAAGGTCGCCCGTTCGCATCCACTCGCTCTTGTGGCAGGATGTCCACGGCTTGGGTCAATTCGCGCACCATCCATTCCAGTGCATAATCAGCAGCGTTTTGAAGGCTCGCCATAATCCGCCCCCTTCGGGCATTGTCAAAGGCTTGGGTCATGGGAACGAAAAGGAGCGTGAACATGACGGCAAGGATAGCGATAGCGACGAGCATCTCCGTCAGGGTGAAGCCTTTCACCCCTTTGCCCTGTGCCCTTTGCCCTATGCTCTTTTGGCTCCATGCTCTTTGCTTCATGCCCTTTGCCCTCCTTACGGCTTTTCAGGCTTTCGGCGCCATGCCAAGTCGGGCGAAGTCGTCATTTGTTGGATGCGCACTTGCCCATCAAAGTAAAGCACCAAGTCTGCCGGAACTCCGCCCTTGGTATAGTTGGGCACCGTGGTGTTGGGAATGTAGCGGTGATGGACGCACCAAGTCACCACTGTCTGGTCATCCGGAAGAGCAGGGTTAGGTGCAAGTGGACGGGCATTGAGGACACCCAATTGGCGCAGTCTGTCTGGGTCGTTGCAGTTGGTCAGAAAGTTTTGGCTGGACGGATGGCAATTGTCTAAGGGCAAAAAGCGGGTGAGAGCGTAAGTGGGCACGCCATTGTTTTTCTGACAAGTCATTTGCAACGAACCTGTGAGGGAGAAAGGAGGGGGAACGAAATCGGTGCCCACATCGCAACCTTGGTAGGAAGTGTAGTTGTCGGGCAACTGCCCGACGGCTCGGTTATCGGATGGACAAACCAGCGCCCGTTTGCTGCGCAAATAGAGATCAAGTGCCAACAAGCCACCCACTTCAGCATCCACGCCGTCTTCGTCCACTTTCCCGTCTCCGTCATCATCTAGCCCATTGGGCGGGTCTTCGTCAAAGAGACCGTCCTTATCGTTGTCAAGGCTGTCGTAAGGCGAAGCGGGGAAGCCGTCCCAATCTAGCATGTAAAGGCGCAAGGCACGATGAAGGACCTGCAAGCGGTTCTGGCACTCAAAAACCTTCCGCTGCTCTTGAGAGGGGCTGTAAAAGGCAATGAGCAGCCCCATCAAGATAGCAATGATAGCAAGCACCACCAAAAGTTCCGTCAAAGTGAATGCTTGCGAACCCTTCCGTTTTCCCAGTTTTCGTTGTCGGGTCGTCATCGTCAACATGCCCGTTCACGCTCCTCATGGTTGCACCGTTTGTGCCGGCGGGACGATGGTCGTGAGTTCCACATAGTCGCCTTTGCGTTGCGGTGGCGCCTGTTGCCAAAGAGTGCGCCCTGACAGGCGAACGAGAAGGGAAGCGCCTTGGATGGCATTGAGACGGGCAAGGTTTGGCGGCAAGCGAACCTGCCCGCTACCGTCCACGGAGGCGATGGTTTCGTAGGTCACCCCGTTTGCGCCAAGCCAGCGAAGTTGCAAACTTAACCCTGCCAATAGGGGCGAAACCCGCAACACTCCCTGTCTCAGAGCCGTCGGGTCAAACCAGCGAAGCCGTTCATAGGGAAATTGCTGCAAGACTTGGGTGTCAGGGGGAGCCAGTTGAAAGTTATCTGGCGGCTTAATGACTTGCACGAACCAATCGTCACCCGTTTGGTAGGCAACCCGCACGCGGGCGCTGGGAGGCAAGGGTTGATTGGCAAGTTCAAAAGCCAACACCCCTTCTTGCGGAAGAGTGAAAATCGTCAAGGGCGCTCCCCAATTGGGTCCGACATCTAGCAAAATGGCTTGAACCGCTGTGGGCACTAAGTTCCCGAAAACGGTCTGGAACACACCCACATTCCTATTAGCAGGAAGGTTCAGGCGTTGACGGAGAGCCGAGTCCGGCGCAAAGGTCGTTCCTGTCTCCAGCAACCAGTGCCCCCCGCCGTTCTGGGCATCGTCAATGAGGTAATCAACCAAAAGCCGCCCCAACCGAGGGTCATTTGCTGAGCGCACAAACGACGGACGAGGCACAGACGAGACAAAACGCAAAACCCCGAACGGATGCAACTCATACTCGTAATACTTGTCCTCCTCCAACACATTGTCCGCATTGGGAGTGAGCGGCACTTCCTCTACGATGCTCAAAATGCGTGATGCACGGCGATGAAGGGAGAAGCGGTTCGTGCCCCCATCCACCAGATAAAGTTCCCGATGCACTTGCGTGACGGGACCGAAAGGTGTGGCGAGTTCGTAACTTACCCGCAACACCCGCGTCCAACCGGGACGCAGGCTGAGGTAAACATCCGTTGGACTGTTTTGGAGATATTCCATGTCTGCCACATCGCTGGCATCTATCCTGCCATCACCGTTTCGGTCTTTATACGGGAAGGGCAGGTAGCGCACTTCTCGGTAGACGCGAACATATTTTCCATCCACTTGCCCATCGCCGTTTAAATCCATCACGGGGGCAAAGTGGAGAATGGCTCTCCATTCGTCTGGAGCGCCATCGCCATTAGTGTCAACGGGTACCAAGTCCAAGGGTTCGCCCCAAACGAAGTTGTAGGCTGCCCGCACCCTGAGCAGGTCAGCAGGCTCTAAAAGGATAGGAGCGTTCGGAACCTGGTTGGGGTCGTAAGGGACGAGGGCGAAGGGCATTTTGTCGGGGTTGGTGAGGTAATCGCTGATGGCTTCGTGAGACAATTGGACTGCCAGTTGGCGCAAGCCAGAGCGGCGAATGATGTTCTGTCCCTTTGGGAACAACGCTACGATTGCCCAAATCCCAATTCCCAAGATCGCCATCGCTGTGATGACTTCTATGATGCTGATGCCGCTTTTACGCCGGCAAAGTGTCCAAATTTTCCTTTCGCCCATTTTTCTTTCGCCCCCGTCGTCCCTTTTATGCCACAGCCACCGCGCAAATTTTCAACTGCCCGAAAAATTATGGCGGCAGGCGAAAAAGAAAAAGGGTCGGGACGCCCACAGGGGGCACTTCCCGACCGGCTCAGTGCCTTTGAGTTTCAATCCCGCTCTGGTTCGATTGAGTCATGTCCGCCGCGTCGCGCGCGACGGTGGAAGGGGTCTCAGAAGACCAACTGGTCATCCAACTCGGCTTCGTAGCGGAAGGTGAACGGTTTGTCCGTCCCTTCCCCCCCAGCCACCGTGCCGCTAATTTCACCTTTGTGCGTCCATTTCGCTTTCTGCGGGACGCCCATACTCACCAGAAAAGTGATTTCGCCTGCAAGGGAGAATTGCCCACGCGTGACAGTAATTTTGGGGTCGGTGGGATGCAACCGCTTCAACGATAGCGCCACTTCACCCTTGTGCTCCGCTTTCACGCTGATGATGGCTTCGTCCCAACTCAACTTCGCAAGGCGACAACTAAACGGCAGGGACAAGAGGCGGTCAAGTTCCAGCATCGTCAGAGGCACTTCCACCTGCCATTGGCTTCCGACTTTGACCGGCTCCGTCGGCAGCAGGGGGAGCCACAGCATTTGCAGCAGACCCATGACGATTGGGTGAACACCACGCAAAACTAGCGGAACCTCCGACCATTGAGGCAAGTCCTTCGGGAATTCGGGCATCTTGGCAGTTTTAATGCGCCCTTGAGGCGTGATGGTCAGTTCGTAGGGAGCAGTGAAGGCTTTCCGCCATTTGCTTCGCTGCTCGTCAGGTAGTTTGCTGCTGTCAAAGCGGATGCCTGCCCATTCGGCAATGAGATCACCAGACGGCGTAATTGTCCACTCAAGAGGCACACCGCCGACTTTCCCTTTCACCGTCAGCCCTTGCGGCTGGATGAGGATAACGGCGTCGCTGTTTTCCAGAATGTTGTTGACGACGATATAGGTGCTGCTTCGGAGGTCCAACTCAACGGGGGTGGGGTTAGGGGCTGCCCACTCGCCCTTCAACTTGCCTGTGACGATGCGGGAGGCAGCGCTGCCCGGCATTAAGTTTAAGGTCAACTGCCCTGTTTCCTGCCCCGCAAGATGCCCCAATAGCAAAGCCACAACACCCATTACCATCCCGACACGCATTTGTGCGTCACCTCCGAAAACCGAAATTTGCTCTCGCGGTTTGAGAAGGGGCAAGAAATTTGCCCCTGCTCTCCCACTTCTCTTAGAGCCACCAACGACTTGAACGGTTCACTTGGTTGGACGGGATGGGACAGGCTATGCTTTCAGCACAGTGACGCCGGGCAATTCACGCCCTTTAAGCAACTCCAATGCAGCACCGCCGCCAGTGGAGACATGGGTGACTTTTTCGGCAATGCCAAACTCAAAAGCGGCGGCAGCCGTTTCGCCACCGCCCACAACGGTCGTGCCTTGACATTCCGCCAACGCTTCCGCAATGGCTTTTGTGCCCGCCTTAAAAGGCGCTCGCTCAAACCGTCCCATCGGTCCGTTCCAGAACACCGTCTTGGCAGCCTTGATGCGCTCGGCATAAAGTTTCGCTGTCTCAGGACCGATGTCGTAGCCGGCTTTGTCGGCAGGGATGGCATTGGCAGGGACGACTTGGGTCACCGCATCCTCAGCATCGCTTTCGGCAACTACGAAGTCCACCGGCAGCACCAACTCAACGCCTTTTTCTTTTGCCTCTTTAAGCAGGGACTTTGCTAAGTCCAACTTATCCTCTTCCACGAGCGACTTGCCCGTCCCATAGCCCTGCGCTTTCAGGAAGGTGAACGCCATCGCACCGCCGATGAGCAAAGTGTCCACTTTTGTCAAAAGGTTGCGGATGACGCCGATTTTGTCGGAGACTTTCGCACCGCCCAACACCGCCACGAAGGGTTTTTCGGGGGCTTCCAGAAGTTTCCCCAAATAGGTCACTTCCCGCTCCATCAGCAAACCAGCATAGGCGGGCAGAAATTTGGTGATGGCGTGGACGGACGCGTGGGCTCGGTGCGCCGCTCCGAAGGCGTCGTTGACATAAATGTCACCCAATTTCGCCAGTTGCTGCGCAAAAGATTCGTCGTTCTTCTCTTCGCCTTCGTGGAACCGAAGGTTCTCCAGCAACAACACTTCGCCCAATTGCAACTTTGACACGGCTTTCTCGGCGACTTCCCCGATGCAATCCTCAGCGAACTTGACAGGTTGACCGAGCAACTCGCTCAGGCGTTGCGCAACGGGACGAAGGGAATACTTCTCATCCCGCTTGCCCTTGGGGCGACCGAGGTGAGAGAGGAGGATGAGTTGGGCGCCCCGCTCTTTTAGGTAGCGAATGGTGGGGATAGTTGCCCGAAGGCGCCAATCGTCCAGCACTTTTCCGTCTTCAATGGGCACATTGAAATCCACCCGCATGAGCACCCGCTTGCCTTGCACATCCACATCGCGAATAGTCCGCAATGCCATCGTCCAGCACCTCCTCACCCAAAAACTTTGCCCCAATTTCTCCCAGCCGCAAGTTGGGTGATACCTGACGGAAGATGCCGCTGAAAGCGGCAAGCGTCGGTTATGCCATCGGTCGCTCAGGTATCCCCACAACGGCGGGGCGAGGATGCTGATGAGCGACATGATTGCCGCTGTCGTGCCGATTTGACTGTCGCTCAACCCGCGCCGCTGCAAGAAAAGGTTCAAATAACCCACCACCGGCGCCATGCCGGCGAAAAGAAGCATGTAAGCGAGCGCTAATTTCCACTCGCTCCGCCGTTCAGCACCATCACCTTCCATGCCTGTTCTCATTCCCTTCGCCGAATTTCCGTTCGGTTAGACCCACTCTCCGTCGGCAAGTGTTGGCGTCCCTGTCAGGCAATTCCTGACAGAAAAACTTGCCCGATGGACAACCTTTCGCCTTGTCGGGAGACTTTCGGAGGGAACTTTCATAGGTGAGGGGGCGTGGGAAAGTTTAGCCACCGCGCAAAATTCGGATATCGCCTATCCGAACGGTGATGCCAAGGTGGTCAAGAAACTCCAGCAGTGGCACGGCATATTTGCGGGTAGTTGATGCCGCTTCGCGAAATTGGGATGCGGTGAAACTGCCGTATTGCTCGCAAAGTTGCCTTGCCAGTTGCTTGGCGCGCTCAATGGTATCGGGATGGAAGACGAACTCGGCGACCCGAACCAGTCTCCCCTGTTCCACCAACAACGCCAACAAATCAGCGGCTTGGTCTTTGTCAGGGAACTCCGTCAAAAGTTCATCCAGTTCGGGAGGCGAAAAGCCAGCCGTTTTGGCGCGCTGCTCCATTCGCTCCGCCCATGCCCGTTGCTCTGCGGTCAGCCGAATTTCGTGAGTGGACAAGCGAACCACTTCGCGGTCTAACACAACCTCCCCCCCTTGGGTGAACATTTGAAGGAGGGTCTCAAACAAAGCGGGCGAAAGGTAAAAGGCAGTAGCGACCCGCAATTGCTCTTTTGGCATTCCCCGCCGCAACGGTCGTGAGGCATGGTAACTTTTCAGTTGCGCCAGTATCGCTTCCCGTAACTTTTGCACTTGCCCTGCGCTAATCAGCATTTGGTTGTCCAACAACACGGCGTCCCCTGCTTTAGCCAGCGAATTTGCCAACTTTAGCGCTTGTTCTATTGACACGAACAACCGTTGTGCCAGTTCTCTCAGGGAGATGCCGTTAGGATGTTCGTCCATCACCCTTTTGGCATACTCTCGCTCGCTTTTTGCTTTCCACGCCAACCGCTCCGCTTCCCCTGGCATTCGCCGTCGGCGCCGCTTTGGCGGATGCGGTTCAACGACTTGCCCACCGCCGATGGTGACCATCGGCGAATAAGTGCGGATGACGAACAAATCGCCCCACGCGCATGCCACAGGTTCTTTAAGCTGAATTTCCGCAAAGGTCTCTTCGCCCAACTTAAGCTCGTTGCGGGCAAAGAAGAAAACACGCCCGATGCGTTCAGCGGTGCCTAAATGGAAGCGAATGGGCGCTCCATGACGGAGCGGCGGCACCGATACGGATGCAGGCAAAGTGGAGGGCGCAAGTAAGCGGAGCTTAACATCCAACCGCTCCGTTGCTGTCAAGGAGTTTGGCAGGGCGACCACATCGCCCCGCTCAACGTCTTTGCGCCCCACTCCACCCAAGTTCATAGCGGCTCGCTGTCCCGCCACCGCTTCGTCCACCGGCTTGCCGTAAGCGTGGAGGGAACGGACTTTCGTGACAATCCCTTTGGGCACTACTTCCACTTCGTCCCCGACACGCACCGAGCCGGAGAAAATAGCGCCCCGCACAATAGTGCCGAAACCCGCTTTGACAAAAATGTCGTCAATGGGGAGGCGAAAGGGACGAGTGGTGTCTTTGGGGGGAACTTCTTGGGCGACAGCATCTATCAGGCGCACCAACTCGTCTAATCCTTCCCCCGTCACCGAGGAGACAGCAACCATCGGGGCACCTTCTAAAAAAGTGCCCTTCACCTTTTCGGCGATCTCTTCTCGCACAAGCTGAAGCCACTCCTCGTCCACAAGGTCGCGCTTGGTAATGACGAGGATGCCTCGCTTGGCTTTAAGGAGTTGCAAGATTTGGAGGTGCTCCACCGTTTGAGGCATGACACCTTCATCGGCGGCAACGACGAACAACACCATGTCCACTTCGGAAGCCCCTGCCAGCATGTTGTGGACGAACCGCTCGTGCCCCCGGCACATCCACGATGCCAGCGACAATCCCACTGGGTAAAGTCATATGGGCGAACCCCAGGTCAATGGACATGCCCCGCTCCCGTTCTTCAGGATGGCGGTCGGTCTCCATTCCCGTCAAGGCGCGAAGGAGCGCCGTCTTCCCGTGATCCACATGCCCTGCCGTGCCGATGATGATGTGCTTTGTCGCCATTGCGCATCCCCAAAGAAAGTATGGCGGTCAAGCCCTAAAGCGTTCAACGGGTCGCCTTCGTCTTTTGGGCTTCCGCCGCCTTGGCGGGTTGGGAAGGGAAATTAGGGATGCCCAATTGCGCCAGCAACTTTTGTGTCGTCGGCTCTAAAAGGAAACGAAGGAAGCGTTGCGCAGTGGTTTTGTTCTTGGACGCCTTCAGCATGCCTGCTTGGACTTTTATGGGCGGGTAGGAGTCTTTGGGGAGTTTGGCGACAATTTTGTAGGTGGGCGAGAAAACCTTTTCAGGGGCACTTTCAAAGGGGCACGTCGCGTAATAGATGCCAGCATCCACACGCCCCATGCAGACATAGTTGACGGCTTCCTGAGCGTGCCAGTGGGTGATGATTTTGCCCTTCAGTTTCCCCCACAGCCCCAAGTTCATCAAGGCTTGCCTTGCATAGTAGCCGACCGAGTTGAGTTTTGGGTCGGCGATAACGATGCGCCGCACGGAAGGTTTGAGCAAATCGTCAAGGGAATGGATGCCCGCCCGGTTGCGAGCGGGAACGACGAGGATGAGTTCAAAAGTTCCGAAGGTCACCACGCTCTTTGGGTCAATGAAGCCCTCCTGCACTAACTGCCGAATTTCCAATTCACCCGGCGCCACCAAAATGTCAGGGCGCTCCCCTTTCTCGCGGATGCGCCGAACCAAGGCGACGCCGTTGTCGTAAGTGATGCGCAATTTCATTTGGGTTTGCCTCTCAAACTCGGCTTTGAGCCGATTAAAGGGCACGATCATTCCGCACGGGACAAACAAATGCACCTCCCTTGCACTTTGCGTTGCCGAAAGTGCTGCCATCGCCAACACAAAGGCGATAAGTGCCCATCGGCGCATCTCTCATCCCTCCAAACTTTCTCGGTCGGCGTGTCGCATTTAGTGGCTATCGGCGAGTTTGCTTGGAACGGTGCGTCGTTGGTGCCGCCGCCACGCAATAAGCATGGTAGCAATGATGGCAGTGGCGATAAGGGCAGAAGCAACTGTCACCCACTCCAAATTGGCATGGCGCTCTGCCCCCGTCACGCAAGGGCATCGGTAGTTGCCGAACAATACGCCGAAAGAGTAGCCAACGGCAAAGTCCAACAAGATTTCCAGAGCCTCATAGATGAGCATCTTTTTCCACCCGAAAAAGCGGGCAATCAAAATTGCGCCGGGAAGACTTGTTCCTGGACCGCCAAGCAAAATCGCCATTGCAGGCGCCACGCCCATCCCTTGCTTGAGGAAGGCTTTGACGAAAGGGATTTCGGTCAAGATAGGGAAATACATCAGCGAGCTGAACACGGATGCAATAAAAGTCGCTTTTGCCGAATTGTCGCCGAGGAAGAAGAAGGGTTTTTGCCCTTCAGCGGTCGTCGTGAACCACTCAATGGGGACTTTTCGGGCGGCGAAGGCGATGAGCAGGATGGCAGGCACGAGGACAGGCAAGGTCATCTTCATGAAGCGCCAACTCTCCAACAGCCACTCCTTCACTTCGGATGGCTCAAACCAGTTGCTGAACGCCCAAACGAGGGAGAAGGTGCAGGCTACTAAGACGGGAATGCGGAGCGCCCAAGGCAATCCTTTCGCCCCCAAAATGAGCAAAACCACCAAGCACCCCATCACGAACCAACTGCGGTAAGGATGCTTTTGTTCCAACTCCGGCAGCGCCACTACAGGTGCGGACATTTCTTCTTTCCCAGCAAACTGTCTTTTCCGCTGAACATCTTCGTGCCGAAAAAGCCACCCCATCACCAGCCCGATGAGAAGGGCGGTGACGATCGTCCCCCCCAACCGCCACAAGCCAAACAAGCCACCAAACACTTGGATAGTCCAGACCAGCGACACTAAGTTTAAGGCAGGACCAGCAAAGAGGAAAGCGAAGGCGGGACCAATTCCAGCACCGCGCCGGTAAATGCTCATCGCCAGCGGCGCAATGTTGCACGAGCATATGGAGACCACGACACCAGAAAAAACCGCTGTCCCGTAAGCCACCCACCTTTTCGCTTGGTAACCCAAGTAGCGCAACACTTTTTCAACAGGAACGAAAGCGGCGATAGCGCCCGCCAGCAAGTAAGCAGGGAGCACGACGGGCAAAAAGTCCCATGTCAAGATGCAGCACTGAAAGATGTCAATGGCGTCCGCCAGCATCTCTTGGGCAATGGGCTGTGGCGACATCCTTTTATCACCCCAATTTGCCGCACACCGGGCATTCGGGACGGCGCCGAATTCTGACCGTTCGGTAAGTGTGCGTAGCGGTATCAAAAACCAACAGGCGATTTGTTAAGGGTTGCCCGAGTCGGTGGCGATTGGTCGCCTGCCCAACAATCAATTTCACTGCTTCAATTGCCGCAAAGCAGCCTGTCATTCCTGCGACGGCACCGAGCACCGGGAATCCCCACGGGTCCCACCAATCGCCTGTTGGGTCTTCGGGATACAGACATCGCAGACAGGGCGTTTCGCCCGGCACGATGACGGTCAATCTCCCCTCCATCCCGTTCATCGCCGCTTCCACCAACGGCGTTCGGTGTCGGACGGCGACGGCATTCAATGCCACCCGCTCCTCCCAAACAGGTGTGCAAGAGAGCAAAACATCTGCTTTCGGCACCAACTTATCGCCCAACGCTTCTGTGAACGGTTCGGCGAGCGTGACCAACTCCACATCAGGGTTGAAGCGATGGATGCTTTCGCGAATTTTCACGATGCGCGGCTTGCCAATCCAATCGTGGGTTTGCAAAATCATTCGGTTCAAGTTGGACGGCGTTGTGTTGCCTTCATGGATGATGATGAGCCGACCGATGCCTGCCGCCGCCAAGTAAAGGGCGGCGGCTCCGCCCACGCCGCCGCAACGAGTGATCAGTGCTGTTGCTTGGCGCAAACGCTTTTGTCCCTCTTCAGTCACCAAACTGAGGTGGCGGGCAAAACGCACTCGCTCAAACTCTGTTAGCACCACCACCAACACCTCCACATCGCAACGGAGCGCTGTCGCCACAAGGGAGCGCTAAACCGTCCTTTACAAGGAAACGCCAATGAGAGAAGGCAAGTTCCAAAGTTGGTCGCCTCTCCCTTCACCGAAGGTCGCGGTGTTGGACAGTGCAGGGGAAGCCTTGTGTGCGCACGAAATCAGCGATGGCTTCCGCTAAGGCAACAGAACGATGTCGCCCTCCCGTGCAACCGATGGCAATCGTTAAGTAGGCTTTCCCCTCCCGACGATATAAAGGCAAGGTGAACGCCAACAAATCCTGCAATCGCTGCAAAAATTCCTGTGTCTCTCGCTGCTCCAAAAGGAACCGCTTCACCGCTTCGTCCAAACCGGTCAAGGGGCGCAAGTTGGCATCGTAGTTGGGGTTGGAGAGGAAGCGAACATCAAAGACCAAATCGGCGTCAACGGGGAGACCATACTTGAAGCCGAAAGAAACGACCTTCACCTGCATCGTTGTCCCATCCCCTAATTGCAACCGCTGAAGGATTTCGTTCCGCAATTGCTGCGGGGTCAACCCACTTGTGTCAATTACTTCGTCGGCAATGGCGCGGATTTCTGCCAGCTGCTCTCGCTCCATTTGGATGGCTTGGAGCAAGTCGCGACCGTTGGTAGAGAGGGGATGGCGGCGGCGCGTTTCCTTGTAGCGCTGCACCAAAATTTCGTCGCTGGCTTCCAGAAAGAAAACCCGCACTTCGTAATTGCTGGAGCGAAGTTGGTGAATGGCGTTAGTGAGGTCACGGAAAAATTCGCCACCCCGAACATCGGCGACTAAGGCGACCTTTGCAATGGGCTGCCGTGACTGAGTACACAGTTCCACCAGCGTCGGCAGGAGCCGAGGCGGCAAGTTGTCCACGCAAAAGTAGCCAGCATCTTCCAATGCGTGCAAAGCGAGCGTTTTGCCCGCTCCCGACATGCCAGTGATGACAAGGATGGTGGGCTTCACGAACCTCACCTCTAGGAGGACCGCAGACCGTTGCTACCGACCTGATTTGCTATTGTGCGGTCTGCGGTCAGTCGTCTCAAAAACATGCTGCAAGTAACCCAGTAAGGCGTTGACATCGGTCGCAATCATGTCCGCCCCTTGTTCCAGAAAGAGAGTGCGGTTCTTCTCGCCGTTCGGACCAGTCAAGGTCATACAAACCCAAACCATCGCTGCTCCTGGTGTTGCCATCGCTTTGTAGTCGTTGACCATCTTCAGGTCATCAATAGTATCGCCCACATAGATGCCCCGCTCCGCTTCCAGTTTGTCCATGAGCACATGGAGGGCTTTCGGGTCAGGCTTTCGGATGGGGTCGTCGTCGGTGACCCAGAAAGTTTCAGGGATGCGCCCCAGTAACCCTAACCGCTCCAACGCCAGAGCCGTTTCCCGTTTGGCGCGTCCTGTCAAGATGCCCAACTTCAAATTGTCCGGAAGCAGGGAAAGGTCAAGGAGGGGGCGTTCCCGTTCCAGAAAGCCCGTCTCCAAGTCCACATATTGCGGCTCAAAACCGAACAACTTAGGGCACCATTTGCGCCCCGCGTAAAATTCCTGCGCCAATTGGACGAGAAGGCGGGTTTTCCAAAGCCGCGCAAGGTCGCGGCGCTGGCGCAATTCCAACTTATCTACCACCACCATTTGCGCTGCCGAAAGCCCTCCCCCTTTCCCACTGACTTCGGCGAGGAACTCTTCCAACGAAGGACGGAGCCGCCGCAGAAGGCTCACCTGCTTGACCCCATGTCGCAACCCTTTAAAGAGCAAAAACAGGGCTGCCGCTTGGGTCAAATCCCAGTCATTGTTGAAGCCCCCCCACCCGCTTGAACATGTCCACTTCTTCTGGCGTCAAAGGCGGGGCATCCAAGACCCATCCTAACTGACGCTCCAGAAAGAACCACACCGCTTCGCACACGGCTAACCGGTAACTTTCGGACGCATCCACGAGGACGCCGTCAATGTCAAAGATGAGAGCATCCACTGTCGGCAACAAGTCCAACAGTTCTTGCCGAACCATCAAAGTGCCTTCCATGCGCGACGCAAAATTGGAACTCATCACAAGACACCCTTTGCGATGCGTCATGCGCAAATTTCGGACAGGAAGCCACCAACAAGATGGCGCATCGCAAAAGAGATTGCAACCCTTCTGCGGCTACCGTTTTTTCCCTCGCATCCGCAGGGCTTGGGCGTGGGCAGGCAACCCTTCCGCTTCCGCAAGGGCTGCGGCAGCATCGGCTAACAAGCGCGCTTGCTCTTGCGAAAGAGCGACCAACGAAGTTCGCGTCAGAAAATCCAGCACGCTCAATCCGGACGAAAAACGCGCTGTTTGCCCCGTTGGCAGCACATGGCTTGGTCCTGCCAGATAATCGCCGAAGGCTACCGTCGTCGGAGCACCCAAGAAAATTGCTCCCGCATGGCGAACTTGACTAACCCACCGCATCGGTTCCGCTACCATCAACGCCACATGCTCGTATGCCCCTTCGTTCACCAATGCGATGGCTTCCTCAAGGTCACGGGTGAGCACCAACGCGCTGTGGTTTTGCAAAGCGGGTTCAAGGTAACGGCGTCTTGGCGAAGTTCGCAAACGACGCTCTAACTCCCGCACCGTCGCCAAAAGCAACGGTCGGGATGGGGTGAAGAGAACGGCGACCGAATCGGGTCCGTGCTCCGCTTGCGCCAGTAACTCCAATGCCACCCCTTCGGGGTTCACCGTCTCATCGGCAACGACAGCAACTTCGCTGGGACCAGGCAACAAGTCAATGCCCACGACGCCGTAAAGGAGCCGCTTAGCGATGACGGGATAAATACCACCAGGACCAGCGATTTTGTCAACCTTCGGGATGGTCTGAGTGCCAAAGGCTAAAGCGGCGATAGCATGAGCGCCACCCACTCGGAAGACGGCATTAATACCCACCAGCCCTGCTGCCGCCAAAACAAGGGGATGGATGCGCCCGGATTCGTCAGGGGGCGTGACCAAATACAACTCCCGAACCCCTGCAACCCGTGCGGGGACGGCAACATGCAAAAGGGTGGACGGATACGCCGCTAACCCACCGGGCACATAAATGCCCACCCGCTCTATCGGGCGATACATTTCCCCCAGCAATGAACCGTTTTCGGCGATGAACCATGAAAGGGGTAATTGCTGTTGGTGAAAGCGCTCCAAGCGGTCACGGGCGAGACACAAGGCTTCCATCAAAGGGGTGGGCACGGAAGCGTAAGCCGCATCCATTTCCTCCCTTGACACTTTCAACCGCTCCACCGAACACTCGCGCCATCCCAATTGTCGCTCCATTTCAACAAGCGCTGCATCGCCCCGTTTAAAAACGGCAGCGATGATTTCCCGCACCCGCGCTTCCACTTCCACCATTGCTAACGGGTCAAAAGTGGTTCGCCGCAACTTCTGCCGCACTCGCTCTAAACCATCCTTTCGGGTTGACAAGATAGGTACCACCGGCATCGCTCCCCCTCCTTAACCGAAATTCGCCCATGCCAGCGGCAAGGTGTGCTAAGCTGCCACGATTGCTCACACGCACCCAACCTGCGTCAAAATCTTGGCACGACGGAGGTGATCGCGATGCTCCATTGTCCCGTTTGTGGTGTTTTAAAGCCACCTTACCCGCAACACCCGCCGAAACGCAAAAAGCGGTTCGGCGAGTTCTTGGAGGAATTGTTTGACATCTTTGACTGAACCGCTTCCGCAAGGAGGTGGCGATGCGATGGCAGAAGTCGTGTTGGTCGCTGTGGATTTGGGGGCTGAAAGCGGTCGCGTGTTGGCGGGGAAATTGCGGGATGGTCGGTTTGAGTTGGAAGAGTTGCACCGCTTCCTAAACGGTTCTGTCCGCATCGGCGAGCACATCTACTGGGATGTGTTGCGCTTGTGGACGGAAGTGAAAAACGGGCTCGCTTTAGCAGTGCAAAAGTTCGGAACGCAAGTTATCTCTGTCGGTGTGGACACTTGGGGCGTGGATTATGCCCTGTTAGACGGGCGCGACGAATTGGTCGGCAATCCTTACCACTACCGCGACCGACGAACGGAAGGCATTTTTGAGGTTGCCTTTGAGCGGGTGCCGCGTGAGGAAATTTATCGGCGCACTGGCATCCAATTCATGCGGCTGAACACCCTTTACCAGTTGCTATCAATGGTCGTGCAAAAGTCTCCCCAACTTCGCATCGCCAAGACCTTCCTGATGATGCCCGACCTGTTTCACTTCTGGCTGAGCGGTGAGAAGGTCAATGAGTTCACGGAAGCAACCACGACACAGTTTTACGACCCGCGCAAGGGCGATTGGGCGAAGTCCTTGTTGCGCCGATTAGGCATTCCAACCCGCCTCTTTCATTGCCCCATCGTGCCCGCAGGAACTGTTCTGGGGAAATTGCGGCAACATGTCGCCGAGGAGGTGCGGGCATCGCACTCTATCAAAGTGGTCGCTCCCGCTTCCCACGACACAGGTTCCGCCGTTGCCGCCACCCCGCTGAGCGATGAGAACGCCGTTTACATCAGTTCGGGCACTTGGTCGCTGGTCGGGATGGAAATCCATGAGCCTATCATCACGGACAAATCGCTGGCTTACAACTTCACCAACGAGGGCGGCGTTTACGGCACTTTCCGCTTCCTGCGCAATGTGACGGGCATGTGGCTCATTGCGGAGTGTCGCCGAATTTGGGCAAGAGAGGGGAAGGAGTTCACTTACGAGCAACTGATGCAAATGGCGATGGAAGCGCCTCCCTTCAAGTGCTTCGTTGACCCCGACGCCCCCCGCTTCCTTGCGCCTGACAACATGGTGGATGCCATCCGCAGTTTCTGCCGAGACACAGGGCAGCCCGAACCAGATACCGTCGGTGAGTTTGTCCGATGCTGCTTGGAAGGTTTAGCCCTCAAGTATCGCTGGGTCATTGAGAGGTTACAGGAGTTGACAGGCAAAACAGTGAGCACCATCCATATCGTCGGTGGCGGTTCGCAAAATTGGCTGCTCAACCAGCTTGCCGCCAACGCAACGGGAAAGGTGGTCGTGGCTGGACCGGTGGAAGCAACGGCGACGGGCAACGCGCTGGTTCAAGCCATCGCTTTGGGCTATCTTGGTTCC
>Ga0209989_100067_pt1 | contig 18651 bp, 13 predicted proteins | sample Antgeofumaro1A2B_FD_188083 | JGI IMG/M metagenome (GOLD analysis project Ga0209989, IMG submission 188083) | Geothermal fumarole subsurface microbial communities from Mt. Erebus, Antarctica - 1A2B (SPAdes) (version 2) | ecosystem: Environmental > Terrestrial > Volcanic > Fumaroles | place: Mt....
TGATCAGTGGTCGAGAAAGGCGCGCTCAAAATGGGCGCATGCCCTTTGCAAAGCCTCTATGTGGTGAACCAATGAACGACGGACTGGGAAAATCATCCGCGACGCTCGGCCAGATAGCGCGCGTTGTGGGAGGCGAGCTTTGTGGCGATCCGGCGATCGTGGTGCGTGACGTCACGCACGATTCGCGCATGGTCAGCGATCAAAGCTTGTTCGTCGCGGTTCGCGGTCAACAGGCGGACGGCAACGCTTTCGTCTCCGAAGCCATTGCGCGCGGCGCTTGCGCCGTCGTCTCCGAGCTTGCGTCTCCTGCCGGATGTGAGGTCGCTTGGGTGCGCGTCAAAGATGCGCGCGTCGCGCTCGCCAAAGCCGCTGCCACTGTGCATCATCATCCGTCGCGCGAACTGAAACTCGTCGGCATCACCGGGACCAACGGCAAGACGACGACGACCTATCTGGTCGCCAGTATCGCCGAGGCTTCGGGCGACCCGTGCGCTATGCTGAGCACGGTCGAATATCGCATCGGCGCGGAGCGCATTGCGGCAGAACGCACGACGCTTGAGGCGAGCGATACGCAGCGTTATCTGCGACGCGCCGTGGAACGCGGTTGTCGCGCTGCCGTGATGGAATGCTCTTCGATTGCCATCGAACTGCACCGGTGCGATGAACTTGAGTTCGCCGCTGCCGTCTTCACCAACTTTTCGCGCGATCACCTCGACTTCCACGGGACGATGGAGAGCTACTGGTCCGCCAAACGGCGCTTGTTCGAAGGCTTGTCCGGTGGACCACCGCGCGTGGCGGTGGTCAACTTGGACGATGAACGAGGCGCGGAATTGGCGCGCGACCTAGCGCGGGCGGGGACCCCGATCATCACCTACGCCGTCGAGCGCAACGCCGATGTCACGGCGCGCGACGTCACGATTTCGCTCGACGGCATGAGTTTCTCGTTGGAAACGCCAGCGGGGCGAACCACCGTCAGCTCTCCGCTCGTCGGTCAACCGCACGTCTACAACACGCTCGCTGCGGTCGGCGCAGGATTAGCGCTCGGTTATGAACTCAACTCGATACGAAGGGGAATCGAAAAATGTGCAGGGGCGGGCGGCGCGCCGAACTGCAATGTGCCCGCACTGTCGACCGTAAATCCGCGGTAGTAAGTCGAATTGACGGTCGCGACGTTGGCGCGATTGAAGAGATTGAAGCCTTCGACGATCAAGCTCAAACGCGCTTTTTCGCCGATTCGTATGCGGCGCGCGAGGCGCAGGTCGAACTGGTAGGTCGCTGGCGTGTAGAACTGATTGCGTCGCGTGGTCGGCACGCGATCGTTCAATTGATTGCCATCGCGGTTCGGGTCTCCGCTGATGCCAGCCGAATAGGGGAACCCGGACTGCAATTGGATGATCCCGGAAAGAAGGTAGTCGCTCAACGCGGCGCGCAAGAAACGGTTCTCCGTGCGCGTAAAACGTCCGAACTCGAAGACGGGGCTGAAGACGAAACGCTGGCGCTGATCAACATCAGCGGCGCTCCACTCCGCCCGCAAGTTGAACGGGTTTTCGACCACCTTGGCATCATCGCCGCTGCCGGGCACCACGGCCGTCTGGTCCGGCTTGTTATCTTTGGCTTTTGCGAGCGTGTACGCTGCGATGAATTGCACCCCGCGCGCGAAACGGCGCGTTAATTGAACGGCCAGCCCGTTGTAGAGCGAATCGGCGCTGCTCTCAAACAGGTTGATGCGCGTGTAGTTAGCGAACGGACGGGTCGCGGGAAAGCGCAACACCTTGAAGGATTGTCCATCGTAGCCGATGCCCGGCGTTTCAACCGGCGGGAAGAGGTTGATGTCGCGCGTCCGCGATAGGTGTACGCCCCGGAAGAAGAGGTAAGTGACGGACAAACTCGTGTTGGGCAGCAGCTCACGCTCGACGCCAAGCCGCGCTTGTTGCACGTAAGGCTGAACGTAGTTCTCTTCAAACAGGAAGAGGTTGGGCCGCACAGGCGCACCCGTGCCCGGCGGAGGCGGCGATTTGAAGATCTGCGGATAGGTCAACCCAGCGGCGATGATGGCCGCGTTGCTCGTCAAGTTAACGCCAACGACGTTGATGCCGTTTTGTGAATGGGCGGTGGAGACCATGATCGCCGGCGTGCGCCCGTAGAAGATGCCGTAACCGCCGCGAACGACGGTCTTTTCATCAGGCGAATAGGCAAAACCGATGCGCGGCGCGAAGTTGTTCGCGTCTTTGGGCCGCCGACTCGTGTCCAGCTTAGCGGCGAGAAGTTGCGGGTCGGGGTTGCGGACTGGCGGCTGCGCTAGGCTTTGGTAGTCGTAACGCAGACCGGCGTTGATCGTCAGCCGCGGCGTCGCACGCCAATCGTCCTGCACGAAAGCAGCGTAGTCGGCGCTGTTCGGGCGCGTCACCGGACCAGAGGTGTTCGGTCCGGCGAAGTTTTGACTGAAGGCGGAAGGACGGTTGGCGGCGAAATCGGCGTAGGAATTGAACGTATATTGTCCGGTGAAGAAGCCGGGGAAGAAGTTGTAGATGCGATCGAAGTTTACGTCCACGCCTGTCTTCAAGTTGTGCCGTCCGAGGACGAAAGAGATGTTGTCGATGAATTGGGCGCGGCGAATGGTCGTCTCGCGCGGACTGAAGTTGTTGCGTCCGATCAAGAGGAAGCCGCTGCCCGTCTGGATGCGCGCTTCTGGCTGATCGCTGTTGGCGGTGCCCGGTTCGGCATCGCGCGCGACTTGGAAACGAAATTCGTTGAGCACGTTGTTGCTCAACGTGGAGGCGAGCGTGCCCGAGAGCGTTGTGGTTCGCGCCAAGCTGTTGCCGGAATGCTCTTCCGTGCCGAGCGGCCCGGTGAACTCGTTGTTCACGCCGGTGAAGTTCTGCCGGTTGAAGCGCAACGAGAGCTGATTGCGCGCGCTGAGGACGAAATCCAATTTCAACATGTACACATCTTGGTTGCGGTTCACCTTGTAGGTGTTCAGCTTGGGCAACAACAGCGCTTGAATGGATGGCGGTTGATTGAAGAAGTTGGGCGGTTCGACCGGATTCGGGATATTGGTCCGCTGCCCATCGTAGGTGAAGAAGAAGAAGGCGCGATTCTTTCTGATAGGGCCGCCAAATCTGCCGCCGAATTGGTTGATCTGTGATGGCGGACGCTTGTTCGGCAGACCGCGTTGCGCTTGCGTCGCCTTCAAGCTCGGCGAATTAGCGTTCAAAGATTCATCGCGGAAATATTCGAAAGCGCCGCCGTGAAACTCGTTCGTGCCGGAGCGCGTGACGACGTTGATGACGGCTCCGCCAGCGCGCCCGAATTCAGCGGAAAAACCGTTCTGGTTGACTTGGAACTCCTGCACCGATTCTTCCGAGAACTGATAGGGCGGGCGCACCCCTGTGCGACCGAACGCCTGTCCGAAGAAGGTGTTGTTGTTATCCACGCCATCGACCTGAAGGTTATTCAAAGTCCCCTTCTGCCCGCCAACGGCAAGATCCCCGGTGCGCGTCGGATCGCGGATCACACCGGGCGTGAGCGTCGCAAAATCCAAGTAATTGCGTCCGCTCACAGGCAGGTTTTCAATGGCGCGCAGATTGACGACCGAAGAGACCGAAGTGCGCGTGGTTTCGACCAACGGAGCTTCGCCCGTCACGACCAATTCGCCGACGACGCCGCCGGGCGAAAGACGCCAATCCAGCGTCACCTTGCCGCCGACGGTGACCACCACGTCGCGCGCTTCAGCCGGCGCGAAACCGCTCCCTTCGACGCGCACCGTGTAGGAACCGGGCGGCAGGAGGATCAATCTGTATTGGCCGCTCTCATCGGTCGTGACGCTTTTGGTCAAACCGGTCTGCTGGTTGGTCGCCGTCACGGTCGCGCCGACGACGACGGCTTCCTGCTGGTCCAGCACTCTCCCTTCGATGTTGCCTGTGGTCGCTTGCGATTGCGCCGCACACGCAACGCACAGCGAGAAGAGCAAAACGAGACACGCGCACACGTGACGTATGCCCAGAAAGAGTTTCATCTTCTCCCTCCTCAAGTTTTTCGCCTCAAACGAGGCTCGAAATGTCGCGGCCTTTTTCGCGTCCATTTGCTTCAAGAGGCAGCTCTTTGCGGCGAGATCAAATCACATCCCGCCCGTGCCGTTCAACCCGCCGTTCGCTAAATCCACGTTACGCGCAGCGAGCGGCGAGGATGCTAAAACTTGGAGAGCGCTCTCGGTCTCGCAAGCGCGGCCAGCGCCTTTCCCGTCTGGTTGTTTTGAGACCGGAAACGCGCGCCATCGTCTGCGTGGCGCGGAGAACGCCCCAATGCGCTCACCCGGCGAAGATGGAAACCGGAAACGTGAGCAATCGGGCACTCAATCTTTGACTGCGACCGACGGGGAGTAGTAAAACCGTCAACGCCGTGAAGATTCTGCCGCGCCTGGAGGCGTTCAATGAAGCGGGTTTTCATCGCGCTGCTGCTCTTTTCGCTCGCGCTCGGCGATGCAGCAGCCCAAAAGCCGCGAACCGCGTACGACATCATCATCCGTCAGGGGCGCGTCGTCGATGGCACGGGGCGCGCTTCTTTCATCGCCGATGTCGCCATCCAAGGCGACCGCATCGTGCGCATTGGACAGTTGCGTGGCGCGCGCGCCGCGCGTGAAATCGACGCGCGCGGGCAGGTGGTCGCGCCCGGATTCATCGACATGTTGGGCCAGTCGGAGATCTTCTTGCTCATCGACCCGCGCGCGATGAGTAAGGTGATGCAAGGCGTAACGACCGAGATCACCGGCGAAGGCGAATCGGTCGCTCCCATGAGCGATCGGATTATCCGCGAGAACGAGGATTTCTATCGCCGCTACGACCTCAAGGTCGATTGGCGCACGCTCGATGAATACTTCCGCCGCCTCGAACGACAAAGGATCGGGTTGAACATCGGCACTTTCGTCGGCGCCACGCAAGTGCGCGAATACGTCATCGGTTACGAGAATCGCGCCCCAACCGCGGCGGAACTCGAACGGATGAAGCAGCTCGTCGCTGAAGCGATGCGCGACGGCGCGCTCGGACTTTCGACCTCTTTGCAGTACGTTCCAGCTCGTTTCGCCAAAACGGACGAGATCATCGAGCTGGCCAAGGTCGCACGCGCTTACGGCGGCATCTACGCGACGCATCAGCGAAGCGAAGCCAACGCCATTGACTCTTCGCTCGAAGAGGTCTTCGAGATCGCGCGGCGCGCGCAAATACCGGTCGAAATTTGGCACCTCAAAACGGCCTACAAGAAGAATTGGGGACGGATGCCGGAAGTCCTGCGCCGCATCGAACAGGCGAGGAGAAGCGGGCTGGATATCACGGCAGATGTCTATCCGTACACGGCGGCGAGCACCTCTTTGACGGCGTGCCTTCCGCCATGGGTGCTCGAAGGGGGCATCGAAAAGACGCTCTCGCGGCTCGCCGACGCGCAGACTCGCGCTTCTTTGAAGCGCGAGATCATGACCGATTCCAACGACTGGGAGAACATCTACTTGGGAAGCGGCGGCGCAAGCGGCGTGCTCATCGGATCGGTGGTCAACCCGGCGCTCGAAAAGTATCAAGGCAAGCGCTTATCGGAGATCGCGGCGGAACAAGGGAAAGATCCGCTCGATGCGCTCTTCGACTTCATCATCGCTGACCGCGGGCAGACAGGCGCCATCTACTTCATGATGAGCGAGGATGATCTGCGCGCCGCTTTGCGCGCCCCGTTCATCTCGATCTGCACGGATAGCGGCGCGCGCGCGACCGACGGACCTCTCTCCGGATCGAAGTCACATCCCCGCGGCTGGGGCAGCTACCCGCGCATCCTCGCTCGCTACGTGCGCGAAGAACAGCTCCTGACGCTCGAAGAGGCGATTCACAAGATGACCGGACTGCCGGCAGCGCGCGTTCGCTTGCGCGACCGCGGACTGCTGCGCGAAGGCTACTTCGCCGACGTCGTCATCTTCGACCCCGAAAAGGTTCGCGACCGCGCGACCTTTGAGAATCCAAACCAGTATCCGGAAGGCATCAACTTCGTCATCATCAACGGACAGATCGCCGTTGATCAAGGCAAACACACTGGCACGCTCGCCGGGCGCATCATACGCGGCCCCGGCTATGCGAATTCGCCACGAAGATAGGGAGCAAAACGCCTCGACGACCAAACTGGATCTTCCGCTCTCCGAACGCTCGTCGGGCGACGGTCGGATCCTGCGAAAAGTCGCGGTGACGTGCGGCATCTGTTCAAAGCCACGAACGCTGAACTAAGTATCTCCATGGTAGTATTACGAAATGCCAGCAGCGCGATATGTGAAGTTGAGTGAGGCCGAGGATGCAGCCTTGTTGGAAGTGGAGAGGAATGCAGGCTTGTCGGAAAAGGTACGACTGCGGGCCAGGGTGCTTCGCCTGTCCCACTACGGTGTAGCGGTGGCGAAAATAGCCGCATTGGTTGGGCGGGACGACAGCACGATACAGCGTTGGTTTGACCGCTGGGAAAGCCAAGGGATGGAGGGTCTGGCGGATAGATATGGCCCCGACTTTGGTCGTCGTAGCCCCTTGGGTGAGGCGGAGAAAGCCTTTGTGAAGGAGAAACTGGCCGAAGATCGAAGCTGGACCGCAACAAGCTTGGCCGAGGCGGTGAACGAGCGGTTTGGGCTGAAGGTGAACCGTGAGAGTATGCGGGTCTGCCTACTGGGAATGGGTTATAGCTGGCAACGTCAACGCTATGTGCCGGTGAAAACCCCCAGTGCTGAGGTACTCGATAAGGCCACAAAAACCCTAGACGAGCTGAAAAAGTCAGAAGAGGGTGAGATCACCCTGAAGTATCTCGATGAGGCAGGGTTCAGTCTATCTCTACCTTTGAGCTACACCTGGAGTCCCCCAAACCATCCTCTGCGTGTGCCTAAGCACTGGGGTAATGCGGGGCGTATCAACCTTATAGGCACCTTGTCGTGCCATAAAGGCACCCAAACCCTCGAATATCAAATACTGGCAGGCCGGTCTACCTCTGAACAGGTCGAGATCTACCTCGAGTCCTTAGCACAACAAGCTCAACAGCGGCGAATCCCGGTGACTGTCGTTCTCGATAACGCAGGTTTTCACAAGGCTAAACGGATCAAGAAGCACCTCGCCCGTTGGCAGCAGATGGGCCTGACCCTTTGGTTTCAACCACCCTACTCCCCCCACTTCAACCGCATTGAGACGGTCTGGAAGCGGCTCAAGGGCTTTCTTCTTCCTAGGCGTTGCTACAACTCCCGATCCCAACTCCTCGACGCTCTGAACGCCGCACTCAAGCTACTTGGGGCCATCGAAATCGCGCAAACTTAGTATGGAGATACTTAAGTCGGATTCTGCGAAAAGTCGCGGCAACGGGGAAAAAGAGGCCGATGGTGGGAGGCTATCACCATCGGCCTTTAAGTGCTTGCCCTCTCTGCCAAATTCGTTAGGCCGGAGCGTTAGCGATGCATTGCTTGCGCGCTTGCTTGGCGGCTTGGATGGCATCTTTGCGCTCTTTGCCCTTCTTGCCCTTGGCCGCTTTCACGGCAGCGACGTAATCATCCTGGCATTTCTTGACGGCGGCCTTGTGCTCCGGCGAAGGTTTCGACCTTTTGTTTTGTTTCGCCGTGGTCTGTGCCTGCGCAACGGAGAAGGCCAATCCGATCGCAGCTACGGCTGACAAAGCGCTATGCAAGATCGCACGTTTCATCATTAGTCTCTCCTCACGCGAAAGAATTTCGGCTTAACGCCGCATCAAGAATCAGCAAAAACTCGCACTTCTCTCCCAAGCAAACAGCGCACCACATCGCGCCCGCCAGGCGTTCACCTGAATGGCTCGAAAAACGCCACTTGTCATGCAAGCAAACAGCGGACAAAGTGTGGCGCTTTTGTCTTCGGCGACAACTTCGCCACGCTTGAAACTCGATGCGAGCCGAAAGTCGGTTGGCTTTCGGGGCAAGGGGCCGAACAAAGCCGAACGCACGTCGCTAATGCGTCGGCAAGATGCAAGCCGAAAGGATGGGACGTTGAACCGTCGGAAAAGCGACCGAGCTAGCTGGCGCGATCAGTGCGTGCATTATCGTGTTTGACGCTGAGCCAGCAGCAACGACTCATGACGAATCGCAGCCGAGCGTTGCCGCCAACGCCTATTACCACGTCTGGCGCCGAACTAGCGGCAAAGACAGCTCTCCGGCTGTCAGTGGTTCTCCTCAATGAAGCTTGAATTCGACGACCACCGGACGATGATCCGAAGCCGGCGTATCAACAACCCACGCGCGTTCCACGCGCAGTCGGTCGAAACCGCGGTAAAAGACGTAATCGATCCTTTTGATCGGTTCATCAGCTGGGAAGGTGAAGCCATTGGCCGTCGGGCCCCGCCGCGCAACCCACGCATCGGCGAGCGCAAGACACATGGCCTTGTAGGTCTGCCCGGTCGGCTCATCGTTGAAATCGCCCGCGACGATGAGCGGATCGCGGATGTGATCGAGCGCGTTCAACAACTGTCTAGCCTCGAAGAGCCTGCCATCGGCGAACTGATAATCGAGATGCGTTGTGACGAACTGAAGGCGAACGTCGCCGATGGCGATTTCAGCTCGGATAAAACCTCGGCGCTCGGCTTCACGCAGGTTGCGGTAACGCCGGTGTTCAAAGCTCACGATGGGAAAGCGCGAAAGGATCGCGACGCCATACCAGCCGCCTTGGTAACGCAAGTTCGGCGCGAAAACGTAATCCATACCGGTCAAGCGCGCCAACCTCACGATCTGGTCCACGCGCCCGGTCCGTTCGACGCCGCGATCGACCTCCTGTAACCCGACGATCTCCGCCCGCTCGCGTTTGATCACGGCGGCGATGCGCGCAAGATCGAGCTTTTTATCCATCCCGATGCCGACGTGAATGTTGTAGCTCATCACCCGAATGGTGCGCGCTTCGGCGCAGGAGATGGCCGCAAGCGAGAAGAGGAGAAAGAGCGCGCACCGCATCGCGCTTTCAAAGAACGCGCTCGACGTATCACGGATGAACGAAGGACCTAGGTCCGACGCGCGGAATCTGTCTGATCCCCGAGATTTCACGGGTGCGCCCCTCAATCATGCGCCGCGTATTCGGCGCGTGCCCGTTCGGTCTCCGCCAAACCGGCCCACCCCGTGCGATTTAAGTTCCAGAACATCACCGCGCCGCATGAGGCGGCCAACAGGAAGAGCAAAGTCGCTTTGCCGAACGCACCGAAGACGAGTTCGCCGATGCCGAAGAGCGTCGCATAGACGAGCGCGATCCCAAACGCCCAGTTGATCGCGTTCGAGATGATCTCGTCGTTGCGTTCCGGCACCCCCTCGAGCTGTGCGATCCGCCTCCACCCCGGACCAGCCGGACGCACGCGCCGATAAAACTCCCTCAACTTCTCCTCCGGTTCCGGGGCGGTTAGAAAGGTCGCCGTCAACCAGACGAGCGTCGTCACGCCGACCGTGGTCAAAATCGATTGCGCGAAGCCGTGCGGCGTCGCAGCATCGAAGACGACGAAATAGCGGAGCGCCAGCGAAACGATGAGCGCCGCCGCCATCGCTGCCACTTCCGACCAAGCGTTGATCCGCCACCAATACCAGCGCAAGATGTAAACCAGCCCGGTGCCTGCGCCGAGCGCGAGCACCAGCTCCCAACCGCCGGTGATGCGATTCATGTAGTATGTGACGACGATCGAAAGAAGGACGATGATGAGCGTCGCAACGCGCGAAGCGAAGACGTAATGGCGTTCCGTTCCATCTCGCTTCACGAAGCGGCGGTAGAAGTCGTTGATGATATAGCTTGCGCCCCAGTTCATCTGCGTCGAGATCGTGCTCATGTAGGCGGCGGCGAACGAAGCGAGCAACAAGCCGCGAAAGCCCACGGGCAGCAGATCGTTCATCGCCTGTACGTAACCGAAAGCGGCATCGGGCTGTCCTGTTTCAGGGTTCACGGTCGCGCCGCGATATAGCACGAGCGACGAAAGGGCGACCAAGATCCACGGCCACGGACGCAGAGCGTAGTGGGCGATGTTGAACCAAAGCGTCGCGAGCAACCCATGCTTTTCGTTCTTCGCCGAGAAGATCCGCTGCGCGATGTAACCGCCGCCGCCCGGCTCCGCTCCCGGGTACCACGAGGCCCACCAGTTGACCGCAAGATAGACCGCGAGCGTCAACGGCGGCAGCATCCACGCCGTTGAACCATCGCTCCAAAGGCTGATCGCATTCGGCCCGAACGGCTCTGGGCTTCCGACCGGCGTGACCGTCGCGATTTGCGCTTTCAAACCGTCGATGCCGCCGACGGCTTGGACGGCGAAGATAGCGAGCGCGATCGAACCGACCATGGCGATGACGAACTGCACGGCATCGGTGACGACGACGCCCCAAAACCCCGACAGGATCGAATAGATGAACGTGATGCCGAGACACAGTCCGAGCGCCTGCCACTTGGCCAATCCGAGCGTGCCGCTCAGAACTTTGGCCATGCCGAGATTGACCCAACCCATGATGATCAAGTTGATCGGAAGGCCCAGATAGAGCGCGCGAAAGCCGCGCAAGAAAGCGGCTGGCCGACCTGAATAGCGAAGCTCGACGAATTCGACATCGGTCATCACCTCAGCGCGCCGCCACAAGCGCGCGAAGAAGAAGACCGTCAGCATGCCGCTGGCAAGCATTGACCACCAGAGCCAATTGCCCGCTACGCCGTTGCGCGCGACCATCTCGGTCACGGCCAAAGGCGTGTCGGCGGCGAACGTCGTCGCGACCATCGAAGTCCCCGCCAACCACCACGGCATTGAACGATCCGAGAGGAAATACTCTTCGGTCGAACGCCCAGCGCGACGCGCATAATAAAGCCCAATGGCGAGCGAAAGCGCGAAATAGCCAGCGATGATCAACCAATCGATGGCGACAAGCCTCATGCTATGCCTCCCTTTCCAGAATCAGAACCCAAGACTCAGAACACGGCAAAAAGCAGGTGCGTTTCCGAACTTTCCGCTGCGGCAGCGCTGATCACCAGTGTGAGCAAGTAGGTCCTGAAATATTCTGTTGCCGCAGCGCTGGTCATGAGCATAGATGCGTTCGAATCGAACCGTTCTCAATCGAGCGTCCAGAATTCACGTCGGCCTGCCAGCGCTGCAACCTTTAACGCGAATCTTCAGCCCATCTTCTTTCAACGCCCCGAACTCTGAATCCCGACGCCCTTTCACACCTTGATGATGATCCGTTTGCGGTAAAGGATCGCCATCACGCCAAGCCAGAAGAGGAGGTAGAAGATCGCGAAGATGAGCGAAGCGTTGATGGGCTGCGCCCACGAAGCGAACAGGTTCTCATAGATGAAAGTCTTCAAGTTGCCCATCGAGCCATCGGCGCGCGGGATCTTCCACAGCAGCATCAACCGGCCCGAGATGGCCGAGAAGACGAAGACAGCGAGCGCATTGACGCCGAAGATGACGAACGGCCTGCTCCACGCGCGATATCCCTTGATGTCGATCAACCAATAGCAGAAAGCCAAGAACTGAAGCGCCAGTCCACCGGTGAAGAGCACGTAAGAGCTGGTCCAGAGCGGCTTGTTGATCGGAAACCACCAGTTCCAGATCCAACCCCAAACGACGCCGATCATCCCGAAAGCGAAGAGTCCAACCGCTTTTTCAAACGATGCCCGGTCGGTGCGCAACCAATGGCCCGTGAGCACGCCGAGAAGCGTCGTCGCAATCGCCGGAATCGTGCTCAGTATGCCTTCAGGATCGTAGACGGGCGTGTAAGTGTGACCGGCAAGAAGCGCACGATCGATGTACGCCGCCAGATTGCCCTGCTGGCCGAGATCGCCCGCGCCATATCCGGGCACAGGCACGAGCATCATCAAAGCCCAGTAAAGAACGAGCAGCGCGGCGGCGATGATCGCTTGCCCGCGCCAACCAGTCCACAAGAATATGAGCGAAGCGAAGAAGTAACAGACGGCGATGCGTTGCAGCACGCCCGGAACCCGTATCTTGGCGAAGTCAAAGTAGGGGAAGCCGTTGATGAAAAGACCGAGCGCGAAGATGATGAGCGTACGGCGGATGATCTTCCAATAGAGATCGCGTTTGCTTCCGCCCGCTTCCATGCGCCGCGCGAAAGCGAGCGTGATCGCCACGCCGACGATGAAGAGGAAGAACGGGAAGATGAGATCGGTCGGCGTCCAACCGTGCCATTCGGCGTGTTTGAGCGGCGGATAGACGGCGCTCCAAGTGCCTGGGTTGTTGACGAGTATCATGCCGGCGATGGTGATGCCGCGAAAAACGTCGAGCGACAACATGCGATTGCCGAGGTGTCCCGCTGCTGCCGGTCCAGCTTCTTCCTTCATCCCATCTCTCCTTTTCGCAAGTCGTTCAGCCGTCGAGGCAGCCCGTGGAAGCATCTTTCAGCGGCCAGATGTCAATGGTGATGTCCCAGCCGTTCGCCGATCACGTTCCGAAAAAGCTCATTCCGGGGCGTCAGCGGCGCTCCTCGGCGTCGCCGCCACATAACGTCGGACCAACCAATCGACGCCGGTGATCGCCGTACCGACGCATACGGCGAAGGCGCCGCAATCGAAAGCTCGGCGCACGTCTTCCGGACTATGCAAACGCCCCTCACAAATGATCGGCGTATGTGGCAAACGGGTGCTCAACCTCTCGACCAACTCGAAGTCCGGCCCTTGACGACCCCGCGTTTCCGGAGTGTAGCCCGAAAGCGTCGTGCTGATGAAGTCCGCGCCGCACTCTTCCACCGCCGCGACGCCTTCCGTTTGAGTCGCGACGTCGGCGAGCACCGGCGCCCTCAGTTCTTCATGCACGCGAGCGATGATCTGCTTCAACGTCTCGCCCGATGGCCGCGGGCGAGACGTGCCATCGAGCGCGACCAAATCAGCGCCGCTTCGGATCACGCGCGAGGCGGCAGCGAAAGTCGGTGTGATGTAAACGTCGAAGCCATTGTGCGCGATCTTCTCTATGCCGAGCACGGGGATGGAAACGCGCGCGCGCACGACGCGGATGTTTTCTGGTCCATCTATTCGCACGCCGACGGCGCCATTTCTCTCGGCAGTGAGAGCCAGCGCAGCGATGATCTCAGGATGCGCAAGCGGCGATCCAATCGGAGCTTGACAAGAAACGATCAAGCCGCCACGCCAACGCGCCATCAAGTCGGCCAGTCTCTCTTCGAGGTTCCTCACCTTCTGCCAGTCCTTTCCAAGTTCGAGAGGATCTCTGCGGTCGGGCCACACCCGGCGGCGCGGTAGGCAAGCAACAGCGCGCCCACTGCGGGGTCGAAGCGCGGCGCGATCAGATGTGCTGCGGGCAATTGCGCGCGCAGCTCGTGGGCGAAAAGATCACGCACCATCTCGCCGCGAAAAACGCCGCCGACGCACGCCACTTTGCAAGTCTCGCATTGCAGCCGACGCGAACAGGCGACCACCAAACGAACCAGCCACGAAACCGCATCGCTCATGATCCGTTGCGCCACTGAATCGCCTTGACGAGCAGCGGTTTCCACTTCGACGGCGAAAGAGGCCAGCCGGTCGCGATCTATGCGCCCGGCGTAGATGGCGGCGGCGAGTTCGCGGAAATCTCCCGCGTTGAAGTGGCATAAAGCGCGTCCACCGAGACTCGTCAGTTCATCCAAGCCGTCTTCTGCATGGAGCGCGCGCCGCAACCCTTCGAGAGCGATCCAGTAACCGCTTCCCTCGTCGCCGAGCAGATAACCCCAACCTCCAGATCGAACGGCGCGCCCGCGACCATCTTCACCATAAACGACCGATCCCGTTCCGGCAATGACGACGATGCCCGGCTCAGCTCCGGTCGCACCGGCGAGCGCCGCCGGCGCGTCGTGCCCGACGACGAGACGGCGCGCACGCACAATGGAACGGATTACCTCCTCTTTGAAGTCCGCGCCGCCGGTCATCGCGCAGTGTGCGGCTTCAAATTCCACTTCCGCCGGATCGGCAGCGATCTTCGCTTCTCCGAGCGCCGCGCGGACGCTCTCGCCAACGGCGCGCGCGAGCCGTTGGCGCCCACCCGGCTGCTCGGCATGATTCGATGGTCCGCTGCGACCGCGACCGCGAATATGTCCGCGCGCATCGGCAACCACCGCTTCGGTGTGACTCTGTCCACCATCTATGCCGAGAAAGAATCGCCCGTTCATCGTCTCTTCAAACCCTCGCCGCGCAAGTAGGGTCGCTTTCGCCACGACCGCGCTCTTTCGCCTCGCGCACTCTCTCACCGAAGCGACGAGACCTTTCGTCCCCTTTGATCTCGCATCGTCATCGTTTCCAGAAACGCTCGCATTCCGCCGGATCGAACTGGAGTTCCAGCAGTTCGCGAACGAAATCGTGGATCAACCCTTCGTCGGCGCGCTTATCCTCTACGCCCCAGCGCGCAGCGAGCAAATGGCCCAGCTCATGCGCGACGATAATGCGCGCTAATCCATCGCGCGAAAACCACCCGCGGCGGTGCGGCGCGCGATCAAGCGCGGTCAGATTGACGCGAATCGTACACGCTTCGCATTCGCCGACGGTGACGAGCGGCCAGCGCGCGAAATCGATGCTCACGCCGAGCCGCCGCGCGATCTCATACACGTCGCGCGTGCCGAACTCTTCAACCGCCTTTTTTGCAAGCTCCGTCATCGCGCTCAAAGTGCGCGCGGCGCGACGATGATGATCAATTCTTCGCTTTCGGCGAAGCCTTCGAGTTCCGTTCGGGCCAGCGCGACGACCTGTTCGACATCGGCCAAACCGGAAAGATCGATGATGCGCGCGCGCACCAGAAGGTGCGTATCTGGAAGCGCGCGACCGGCGTCGCCGAAATCGGTCAAGCGCGCGATCGCCTCTTCGAGATCGCGCGCCACCGTGCCGACCTGCGAGCGGATGATCTCCGCATCGCTCCTTTGCAAACGGACCACGCCCGTATGGTCCAGCACACGCACCAGTTTGCGTTTCGTCTTCCACAGACCGAACAGCGCGCGTTCGCGTCGTTCGGCGACGAAGAGGCGGAAGAACGGTGTCTCTGTGAGCAACTCGACGGCGCTCGGCGCGACCTGCATCGAACGCGCAGCCGACAAGCGGCACGCTTCCAAATCGAGCGCCATCGCCGCGCGATCCTCTCTCTTCAATTCGGTCGTGCCGAAAGCGATGGCGCGCACTAGATTTCGGCGCGCGTCCACTTCGACCTGTACTTCCACCGTCTCGGGAAGCGCACCTGCTTTGATGGCTGCTTCCGCCGCTTCGCGCCGTACCTGTAGGATATCTTCGGGAGTCGGATCGACGATGTTCCTTTCAACCGTGTCGCGCACCATTGCGAGCGCGACGCCAATGGTCGAGATCACCTCCGCCTTGCGTGCGATGCGAAAAGGCAGATTCATCATGTGCGCCGTGAAAGGCACGAGGGCCGCCGCGCCACCGCCCCCACCGATCAGTTCGACCGTCGCGCGTTCGAGCTTGTATTCGACGATCAGTTCCCCGATCTGACGCGCGACCTTGCGACAAGCGATTTCGAGCACGCGCCGCGCAACCTCTTCTTCGCTCGTGTTCAAAGCCGCCGCGAGCGGACCGAAAGCTAAACGCGCGGCTTCCGTCTCCCCGCGCGCGAACGCGCCTTCGGGGATGACGCCGAGAAGGTTTGCGGCACAAGTCGGCGTCAACGCTAGCTTTTTGCCGTCGCGCGTTTCTACCGCAACGTAATCTTCCGCATCTTCGGGCGTCGGGCGCAGGTGGACCAGCTTCGCGCCGACCAGCTCCTTCGGTTCGGCAAAAGCGGCGTAGGGCAGACCGGCGATGTGCGCCGAACGCGGGCCGACCTCGACGATCTCGCCGCGTCGCTCGCGAATCAGGCTCCCGCCAGCGATGCCGAGCGTGCGCACGTCAAGCGTGTTCAGGAATGTCCGGTGGCCGCCGACGCGCGCCGCCCGCACTTGCGGTTGTCCATCGCGGATCACCGAGATATCGGCGCTCGTTCCGCCGACCTCGATGAAGATGCCATCGGAGACACGTTCGTACATCAGGGCGCCCGCGATTCCAGCGGCTGGACCAGAGAGCATCGTCATGATCGGGCGACGATGGACCTCATCAACGCTCATCACGCCGCCATCAGAGCGCATGATCATGAGCGGCGCGCCGATGCGCGCGCGCTCGACGCAACGTGCGGTCATCTCCGCCGTCTCAACCATCTTCGGCAGAATGGAACCGTTCAACACAGCGGTGCGCGTGCGCGTTCGCAGCCCGTACAACCCAGAGACCTCGTGGCCCGAAGTGGCAAACAAGCCCAGCGCACGAGCCGCTTCGACCACGCGCTCTTCGTTCTCAGGATGGTCCACGCCGAACGCTTGCGAAGCGACGATGACGCGCGCGCCGCCGCGGCGCAAGCTCTCGATGATGGCGCTCGCCTGCGCGTCGCTGATGCCGTTTGCCGTTTGAATGAACCGATGTTCTGGCCTAAGGACCTTTCCGGGCGCAAGCTCAATGGGCGGAACGCGCGTGTCGCGGCGCGCCTTCCACGCCTCAAGACCGCTGCCCATTCCGATGACGCCGACCGGCGCGACATCGCCCTCCAAAAGCGCATTGGTCGCTTGCGTCGTCGAGTGCGCGATGAAGATCACCTCTTCCGGCTCGATGCGAAGATCCACAAGCACGCGCTCGATCGCTTCGATGATGCCGCGCGCGACGCCTTCCGCAGCGCTGTGCGTCGTCGGAACCTTCAACTGTCCGATGACTTCGCGCGTCTCGTGGTCAACGACCACGGTGTCTGTGAATGTGCCGCCGACGTCGATGCCGACGCGAACACGCCGCCGCGTCGCTCGCGATTCGTTCGCCACCTCGCTGTTGCGCTCCGCACACATGATCCGACGTCCGCTCGACTCAGCAAGCGATAGCCATTCATCTCCTCTCGCGCTCTTCGGTGATGAACGCGACGCGCCAAACGCGCCGTTCGTTCATCGCCTCTTTATCAACGCCGGCTGGCCACGCAGCATTGAGATAGTGGGCCCGATCATGCTCACAAGCGCTTCGATACATCGCTGGCTGGGATCCCGCTCCGAGATCGAACGCTGGAACCAGCCCACAGACTCGCCCGAACAGCATCTCGATCGCATCGAACGCCATCTCAAAGCCCTCTTCAGACCCACATCGCCGCAACAACTTTGACCGCCTTCGACGTTCAGCGGCTTTCCGCCCGCTTACTTCCGAACTTTTTCCGTTCTTGTGCCCAGAGGTTGCGTCCGCAGTCCAGCGCCGATCTCGAACATGCCTGGGATGCCAACAGGCAAGCGGCCAGCGACTTCAATCTCACCGAAGAGCGCACGCACGGCGGCCTCCTGCGCCACATCTTCGATGGCGTAGGCGGTCATGTACACTGGGGCATCCGGGAACTGACGGATTAGGTACGGACTGCCGAAGGCGATTACCGCCGTCCGCTTGCCGAGCGCGAGAAGGCGGCGGATGAACTCGGCTTGCTGGTCAGGCAATGCGACTGTTCCCTTGAGCGCGGCGCGCTTGACGAACGAAGCGACGATGATGGTCTCGGCTCGCGACGCTTCTGCGATCATCGCTCGGTATTCGGCCTCGGTCGTGCGCGGATCGACCTTGAGTATGCGCGCGCCTTTTGCGCGCCGCCCGATCTGCGGGATCAGCGCTCTTCCCTCTTCCGGATCATCATCTGCAGCGATGACGATCCAGAGCGCGCTAGCGGCTTGCGACTGGTCCAGCGGGAGCAACCCGCCCTCGTTTCGCAGCAGCGTCATGGAACGCTCGGCGACGCGGCGCGCCTCCTGAAAGTTCTCCGGTCTTTCCACCAGACGATTAACAGCGTTCGGATCGACCGTTCTTCTCTGGACCAATCCCAATCGGTACTTGGCGCGCAACAGACGGCGAACCGATTCGTCGATCCTTTTCTCTTCGATCTCACCACGCCGCACGGCTGATTCAATGGCGTCAATCGCGGCGGTCGGATCCGGTGGCAGCAGGGCCACATCGGCTCCGGCTTTGATCGCGCGCACGGCTGCCTCCGCCCCCGGATAGTTCTTCGTGATCGCGCCCATCCCCAGCGAGTCCGTAACGATGATGCCGCCGAAGCGCAACTCTCCGCGCAGAAGATCGGTCGTGACCTGCGGCGAGAGCGTTGCCGGATGTCGGTCGCCCGTGACCTTTGGCAAAGCGACGTGTGCCGTCATGATCGCATCAACGCCCGCTTCGATGGCGGCGCGAAACGGCACAAGTTCCACTCGATCGAGACGCGCGCGATCGACCTCGATCGTCGCCAGCCCGATGTGCGAGTCGGTTGCCGTGTCGCCGTGACCGGGGAAGTGTTTGGCCGTGGCCAACGCGCCACCATCGCGCACGCCGCGCACGAAAGCGGCGACGAAACGCGCGACCTGTTGCGGATCGGCGCCGAAACTGCGAACGTTGATCACAGGGTTGTCGGGGTTGTTGTTGATGTCGGCGACCGGCGCGTAGAGCCAATGAACGCCGATGGCGCGCATCTCTTCGGCGATGATGCGCCCTTGACGATACGCCGCTTGCACGTCGCCCGTTGCCGCCACGCCCATGTTGTTCGTAAAGGGCGTGCCGTTCTTCATCTGCATGCGCAGCCCACGTTCGTAATCGGCGGCGATCAGAAGCGGAAGCTTCGAAAGGCGCTGCATCTCATTGGTCAACGCGGCGACCTGGTTGG